>Ga0208132_1000029_pt1 | contig 57592 bp, 55 predicted proteins | sample ETNtaG_16_FD_185785 | JGI IMG/M metagenome (GOLD analysis project Ga0208132, IMG submission 185785) | Marine microbial and viral communities from oxygen minimum zone, Eastern Pacific Ocean - ETNP201406SV199 (SPAdes) (version 2) | ecosystem: Environmental > Aquatic > Marine > Oceanic ... | reverse complement strand
AAGGTTCGGAAGCCATAGGCTAAAACAGTATATTCATCCTTGTTTTTCTTTGGATACAATTTATTTATCCTAATAATTATAGGAAATTCAAGTACATTCCGTAAAATATTAATTAAAAACTAAAGGACGTAAAATGGGTAAAATCAAAGCAGAATACATTTGGTTAGATGGTCATAAACCGACTGCTAAACTGCGTTCCAAAACAAAAATCATCGATGGACCAATTTCTTCAGTGGACAAAATTCCTATCTGGGGTTTTGATGGTTCCAGCACTATGCAGGCTGAAGGCACTGATAGTGACTGTATGCTAAAGCCGGTCTATTTTCTTCCAGATCCTATTCGTGGTGGCGATGATATTTTGGTCATGAATGAAGTTTGTCTCCCCGATGGTGCTGTTCATGAGTCTAATACACGTACTCACTTGGTTGAGATTGCTGAAAAATATAAAGATCATGATCCCTGGTTTGGCATTGAACAGGAATACACATTTTTTATAGGCCGTTCACCGCTAGGTTGGCCAGAAGGTGGTTATCCTGCCCCGCAAGGCCCATTTTACTGCGGTGTCGGCGCAGATGAGGTATTTGGCCGTGATATTGTGGAAGAACATATGGAAGCCTGTTTGGAAGCTGGTATCGCCTTTTCCGGAATAAATGCAGAAGTCATGCCCGGCCAGTGGGAATTCCAAGTGGGTCCGGTGGGTGCTACAGATGCTGGCGATCAGCTTTGGCTGGCGCGCTGGCTCCTTTATCGCATTGCCGAAGAATACGGTGTAAATGCCACACTACACCCCAAACCAGTAAAGGGCGATTGGAATGGTGCCGGAGCACATACAAATTTTAGCACTAAAGCCATGCGTGAAAACGGAGGTATTAAAGTAGTTGAAGCTGCCTGCGAGGCTCTTGGGAAAAAACATGAAGAACATATTGCTGTTTATGGCGCCCATAACGAAGAAAGATTAACCGGGCTCCATGAAACATGTTCCATCCATGAATTTCGATATGCTATGAACGATCGTGGGGCGTCCATCCGCATACCTATGGCAACCGTAAATGCTGGTCATGGATATTTGGAGGACCGCCGTCCGTCGGCCAATATGGATCCTTATCAAGTCTGCGCTGCCTTGATTAAGACCTGCTGCGTATAGATTTAAATAATCAACTACTTAATTGTGAAAAAGCCCCGGCGAACGGGGCTTTTTTTGTTCATTCTTTATTGTAAAAGTGAATCGAATTATCTATTCTCTCCCGCTTATGAAAAATGTAATATTATTATTTTCGTTATTTAGTTCTATTCTTTGGGCAGAAAACAATTACCCGATTATACTTGTCCATGGATTTATGGGTTGGGGTAAAGATGAAATGGCAGGCTATAAATACTGGGGGGGTAAAAATGATTATGCAACCTATCTCCGTGAAAAAGGTTTTGAAGTATATACGGCTTCTGTGGGTCCAGTATCTTCTAACTGGGATCGTGCTGTGGAATTGTTTTATCAGATTAAAGGAGGTCAGGTTGATTATGGACTTAGCCATGCCAATGAATACGGTCTTGAACAAACACCTCCTGAAAAACATTTTCCGGGCTTATACCCGCAGTGGGACCATGAGCATCCCGTACATATCATCGGTCACAGTATGGGGGGACAAACAGCTCGGATGCTGCAGTATTTATTAGAAAATCTGATTTACCAGGATGAAGGTGAATCTATTCCTGAAAAGAACGTATTAATGGGTTATGCAAATGAGGGTTGGGTCCGCTCCATCACTACTATTTCCACTCCCCATAATGGCACTACTCTTTCGGATATTATTACCAAGGGTATTCCCTTCTTGCAAGATATTATCGGTGTAGCTGCTGTAGTTGGTAATGATTTTTATGATTTTGATTTGCAGCAATGGAATTTTGATCACGATGAAAATGAAACATGGTCTACATATTTCAGACGTATGAGAGAACATCCTGCATGGGGCACAAAAAATATGTGTGCCTGGGATGTAAGTTTGGAAGGCGCAAGAGAATTAAACACTTTGGCTCCGGCGAATTCTAATATTTACTATTTTTCCTATGCCACGGGAAATACCAAATTAGATAGTGCCAGCGGTTTCCACGTTCCGCATGAAAGTATGAGTTTGATTTTAAGGGCTAACGCCCGGGTCATGGGTAGAAATAAAGCCTATTGGGCGGATGGTACAGCTACAGATTCGACATGGTACGAAAACGATGGGATTGTTAATACAATATCACAATTAGGTCCAACAACAGGAATAGATGGAGAAGATCCAATCGCAGGTTATAGAACCGGTGAATTATTGATACCCGGACAATGGTATCATATAAAAACATATAATTTGGACCATAAAGCACTTATTGGCCACGGCTTAAAGGATGATGAAAAAATAGAAGATATATTAGAGTTATTTAAAAATCATTGTAGTCTGCTGCAATCATTACCATTAAAAGAGTAAATATTTTCATGCGTAAAAAACAACCGATTCGTATTGATGATATCTACAAATTCAAGATACCTTTAGAACCAAGCGTAAGCCCAGATGGTAAGCAGGTTTTGTTTAGTGTAGAAAAAATGCACAAAAAGGATAGTACCTACTATACTAATTTGTATATGTCAGACACTAGTGGCCGAAATCTAAAACAATTGACCTTTGGCAAACGCAATGACCATTCCCCAGATTGGTCGCCCGATGGGAAGAAAATTGCCTTCGTTAGAAAACGAGAAACAGCCAGTCAAATTTGGATACTCCCAACGGATGGAGGTAAAGCAAAGCCCCTGACTAAATTATCCCGGGGAACAGTGAGCGGAGTAGAATGGTCCCCCGATGGTACAAAGCTATTATTCCTTTTTCATCCTTTAGGTAAAGAAGTAAAAGTGGATAAAAAAGGTAAGAGCAAAACACCAGTATTTCGCCACATCAAAAATATCTGGTTCCGCCTGGATGGACAAGGCTATTTTGATAGTGAAAACACCCATGTGTGGGTAGCAAACGCCAAAACTGGAGCGGCTAAACAATTGGTCACCGGTGATTATGATGATTTGTTTCCATGCTGGTCCCCAAATGGTAAAGAGATTGTATTTATTTCATTGAGGGAGAAAGATTGGCGCTTGCGCTCTGAAGAACTGGATATTTATACAGTCTCCGCCAAAGGTAGTAAAGTGAGAAAAGTGGCCGCACCTGCCGGTCCCAAATTTGGTGGGATATCTTATTCTCCCGACGGCAAAACACTGGCTTATATTGGTCATGATAAACCATACCAAGATGGTTGGGGGGCGGACAATTATATATTAAACACAGTTAGCATCAAGGGAATAAACCACCGGGAGTATGGGAAAAACCTTGATCGTATGTCTGAAATGATCACCCTGGGAGACATCACACCATCTTTTATTGTTACAGCGCCTATTTGGCATCCTAATGGTAAAATAATTTATTATGGAATTTCCAATGAAGGGCGCCAACATATAGTTGTGGCAGATATTAATACACGACAATCACAAATTGTTTGTGATCCTGATGCTGTTGCTTGCACATGGTCAGCGGACTCTGATTGTTCTATTATGGTTTATAATGGCGCCAGCCTTGAATCACCGGATGAATTATATGCACTAGATTTAAATAATAGTGCTACCAAACAGATTACCCTTTTAAATGGATCATATGTTAACAGTAAGAACTTTAGTGTAGCTGAAGAAATAAAGTTTAGAAATAGACGTCAGAAATTGATGGGCTGGATGATTAAACCACCTGATTTCAACCCAAAAAAGAAATACCCATTCATATTGAATATTCACGGGGGGCCGCGCTGCCAATATGGAAGAACATTTTATCATGAAATGTACGTATTAGCTCAAGCTGGTTATGTGGTCATGTATACAAATCCCCGAGGAAGTCAAGGGTACGGTGAGAAATTTGCCAAATCTATAAGAGGTAAATGGGCGGAACCAGCCATGAGTGACCTTATGGCAGCTGTCGATTATGCAATATCGTTAGGGTATATTGATAAAAACAGATTAGGTGTGACAGGCGGAAGTTATGGTGGGTATATGACTAATTGGATTGTTACTCATTCAGATCGTTTTAAGGCAGCTGTGACCCAACGCTGTGTTTCAGACTTATCCAGCATGTTTGGGAATTCAGATATTGGCTGGGACATGGCCTGGGAGTTTGGGGGCACTCCATGGGAAAATAGAGAATCATATATCAAGTGGTCACCTATAACTTATATTGACAAATGCACCACTCCCCTGTTAATCATTCACAGTGAGTTTGACCTGCGCTGTAATATTGAACAAGGAGATCAAATGTTCACTGCCTTGAAATACCTCAAACGGGAAGTTGAATATGTTCGTTTTCCTGAAGAACCGCATGGTTTATCAAGGCATGGCCGCCCAGATCGGAGAGAAGCCAGGTTAAATTTCATTGTGAACTGGTTTAATAAATATTTAAAATAGTGATATGGTAAACATTGACAATTTCAAAAAGATAGAGTTACGCATAGGTACTATTATCGAGGTCAATGAATTTCCAGAGGCAAGAAACCCTACATATCAATTAAAAATCGACTTTGGCGGCTTTGGTATACGTCAATCCAGCGCAAAGGTCACCGATCATTATTCTAAAGAAGATTTATTAGATCGCCAGATTGTTGCAGTAGTCAATTTTCCAACCAAAAAGGTAGCGAATTTTAACTCCGAAGTTTTAGTACTCGGTACCGACGGTAATGACAAAGGAATTATCTTACTTGATGTGGACAAACCAATACAAAATGGTGTAAAAATAAGCTGATATTGCTTTATTACTGAATATATTTGTAATATACAAACATGGAATTCGGTGAACTTCTCAAGCAGTTCCTTCTGGATCTCCAGCGACTGTTCAGGTCCAAAATAGTTAACAGCGAACTGACCCTCCCCCAGATATTGCTTATTACGTGTATCCCGGATGATGGCATAGATATGACTTCCCTGGCTCAACAGCTCGGTGTTGATAATAGTACGCTTACGCGACTGGTTGATGTTCTTATTAAACGTAACTGGGTGGAGAAATCAAAAGACGAGCATGACAAACGCATTACAATGCTAAAATTGACCTATAATGGACAGGAAGTTCAAGAAAGCGTTGAAGAGCGGATAGACTTATTTGGTGATACTGTTTATAATTCTATACCTATAGAAGACAGGGATGAAGTGAAAGAAATATTATCAACTTTTCATTGGACTCTATCGAAAATGCTATTAAAGAGTGATTAAGTTGTATAATACAAGTATTATATCAAATCAACCATTCAAATGGATCAAATCTTCCCAAATCGATGAATTCCCATTTCCAAAGGCAAATCATAAACTATTTTCAATTCTGAATAAAACAGATTGGCATGTTTAGAACAATTGTATCCATCATCTTGTGGCCTTTTGCATTGATTGTATTTACACTAGGTGCATTTTTCTATATTCTATTAACATATTTTATTTCCCCTAAGAAATTATATCGACTGGTAAACCTGGCGTGCAAAATGATGCTTTTAGCTGGAGGTCAATGGTTGCGGGTTGAGGGAAAACACCCCCCTAAAGATGGACAGCCATACTTATATTTATTCAACCATGAATCATTAATGGATCCTTTCATGTTGGGTGGCGCGGTAAAACATTATTTCACAGCAGTTGGAGCCCACTACCAGTTCTCATATCCACTTTGGGGAACGCTAGCGAAACGACACGGGGCCATTCCCATAAGACGTAAAAAACTGAAAAAAGCAATTCACTCTTTGGATAAAGCAGAAGAAGCTATCCGTAAAGGGATCTCATTTATTATTTCACCTGAAGGGACACGTTCCACTTCCGGGGAATTAGGGGAATTTAAAAAAGGCCCTTTTCATATAGCCTTGAATACAGGTGTTACTATTGTTCCAACAGCTTTAATAGGTGCATATGGTGCGAAGAAAAAGACGGACTGGCGGTTACAGCCAGGAATTCTGACAGTGCGCTTCGGAGAACCGTTACTAGCAAAAGATTATGAAGATTTTAGCATCGAAAAATTAAGGGATGCAGTCAAAGAAAGAATTGATAACTTAATGAAGCTACATTAAACAGAAGTAAAAAATTGACCAAAGAAACAATAAAAAACAGGGTTGTAATAAGTACCATTGCTGATAAGATTATCCAAGTAGTAAACAGTAAATGCAATGGAGAAATGATTCATGTATAGACGTTTTTTAAGCAAAGAAATTTTTAATTAATCTTAAATCGTAAAGGGAAATAATAATGAGTAATAAAATTTCTATAAAAAGCATTAAATCATATAAGAAAGCTGCAATAGATATCCCACAAGTGCGTTTAGCCCGGAATGCTGCTGTCCGTGGTGATGTTATGGACTTGGCCATGGATTGGGAGGCCTTTAGAAAAATTGATCACACATTTTCTGATATGGTCAGCGGTCAGATGAAAGTGACCAATCAAAAATCAAGCGGTCGTTGCTGGGGGTTTGCAGGTTTGAATCTGTTTCGGGTGTATTTAGGTAGAAAGTATAATCTGAAACAGATTGAATTCAGTCAGAATTATTTTATGTTTTGTGATAAGCTGGAAAAATCGAATTATTTTTTTGAGAACATTATTAAAACTATTGATGAACCATTAGATGGACGATTGGTGATGCATTTACTAACTGACCCCATTCAAGATGGAGGTCAATGGCATATGTTCGTAAATCTCGTAAAAAAGTACGGTATTTTACCGCAAACAGAAATGCCGGAAAGCTTCCAATCCAGTCAATCCATGCGTATGAATCGAATGATTACACGCAAACTTCGGGGATTTGCCAAAGACCTTCGTGAAGCTGGTTTGAAAGGTGCAGGTATAAAAGACCTCCAACAGATGAAAAATGAAATGCTAGCAACTGTGTATCAGATGTTGACCATTAGCTTGGGGACTCCCCCTGAAAAGTTTGATTGGCAGGTACGCGATAAGGATAAGAATTTTCACCGTTTTGAAAACTTGACTCCAAAGAAATTCTTTAATGAACATGTTGGCTTTGATCTAAACGAATTCGTGTGTTTAATCAATTGTCCCATGTCTGACAAAAAATATAATGAAGTCTATACAGTAGATTTTCTTGGGAATGTGGTGGAAGGAAAAATAATCCGTTATTTGAATTTACCTTCCAAGCGGTTGCAAGAAACTGCTGTTGTGTCTATTCAGAATGACGATCCTGTCTGGTTTGGGTGTGATGTTGGCAAGCATTTTCACCGCAACCTTGGTGTGATGGATATGGACATATTTGATTTTGAATTATTTTATAACACGGATTTTCCTATGACCAAAGCTGACCGCCTGGAATACGGCGACAGTCAAATGACCCACGCTATGTTGTTTACAGGAGTGGATCTTAATAGTAAAGGAAACTCTAAAAAATGGAGGGTAGAAAACAGTTGGGGTGACAAACGCGGGGACAAAGGGTTTGATATAATGTCTAATTCCTGGTTTGATGAGTATAACTATGAAGTAGTTGTACACAAAAAGTATATTAGTGAAGAAGAACTCGCAGTATATGAACAGGACCCAGTTCATCTGCCGCCGTGGGATCCCATGGGCGCCCTTGCCAAATAATACATGAAAGATCTTTATCTTTTAAATCCTGACATCACCTTCCTTAATCACGGTTCCTTTGGCGCCTGTCCAAAAACAGTCTTTGAATCCTATCAAAACTGGCAGCGCGAGTTGGAAAAACAGCCTATACAATTCATGACCGTGGATGTATACAAGCATCTGCAATCTGTCCGTGAACGCTTAGGTGAATTTGTAGGTTGTAGTAGTGACGACCTGATTTTTATCCCCAATCCAACCATAGCAATTAATACAATCTTACGCAGTTTAGATATCAACTCTGGAGATGAAGTATTATCCACCAATCATGAATACGGTTCTTTGATTCGTGCATGGACATGGGTGGGCAAAGAAAAAGGATTTCAGTTTATTCAACATGACTTTTCTACACCTTTTACTTCACATGATGAATTCATTACAGATTTTTGGTCGCGTGTAAATGAAGAAACTCGTGTAATCTTTTTAAGCCACATTACAAGTTCAACTGGACTCATTTTTCCAGTTGAAGAAATATGTCGAAGAGCAAGGGAAATTGGAATTATGACTATCCTGGATGGAGCCCATGTACCGGGGCATATCGAATTAAACATAAATAAACTGAACCCAGATGTGTATACAGGAGCCTGCCATAAATGGCTCTCAGCGCCAAAGGGTTCCTCGTTTCTTTACGTGAAAAAAGAACACCAACCGTCACTCAAACCACTGATCATCAGCTGGGGTGCAGCAGGAGACGACCCGGGGCCTTCCCAATTCTTGCAGGATAACCAGTATCAAGGAACACGAGATCCCAGTGCCTTTTTAGCAGTAACAGAAGCAATTGATTTTCAAAGTCAACATGATTGGGAAGAGGTTAAAAAGCAATGTCGAACACTTACCAGGCGCACCAGGGAGCGGGTTTATAAAATCATCAAAACTGAACCGTTATGCCCTAATACGAATGAATGGCTTGGGCAAATGGCCAGTGTTGAAATAGATGTAAATGATTCTCAAGAGTTGAAAAAAACTTTACTTGAAAAGTACAAGATTGAGATACCTATTTTTCAATGGCAGGACAAAACATTACTGCGTTTTTCATTTAATGCCTATAATGATCAATCAGATGCTGATATTCTAATTAATGCCCTGGAAGAAATATTTTGAGAAGAAAACTATTCCTGTTTGATATCGATGGCACGTTGGTTTCTCCCGGGCCAGTTTCCAGGATGACTCTGGATGGAATCATCAAGGATTTGTTGGGCAGATCACCCAAATTGCAATATGAAGATGTGGCTGGCAGTACAGATCCAATTATCGTGCAAACCGGACTCAAAAGGATTGGTGTGGTGAATAATGAGATCAATGAACTAACCCAAAAGATCCTGTCAGAATATGAAAAAAGGTTACCGGAAGCATTTAATAATTCTGATGAACCATTTGCCTATGAGGATGCTGTGATGCTCTTAGACAATGTTATAAACCAAGGTTTTGCAGTGGGTGTATTGAGCGGCAATATGCAGGCAGCGGCGGAATTAAAGCTGGGTAAATTTGGTCTGTTAGAAAAATTTCCTTTTGGTATTTATGCAGATGAAACAGATGATCGTTCGGCCATGCCCATGATCGCCAGGGAGCGTGCTTGGGATGCGTATAATGAAGCATTTCGATTCAAGGATATGATTATTGTGGGTGATACTGCCGCTGATGCCAGGGCAGCCTGTGAAAACGGGTGTATGAGTATTATTGTATGTCGCCGGGAAACAACAAGGAATCAAGCCCAAGAAGCAGGAGCAACCTATATTGTATCATCATTGGCAGAAATCGAATTAGATACAATTTTTAATGGATAACACTTTGTAAAGCTGACTTCCAGGCCTCCAGTTTTACATTAAGTTTTTCTGCATCCATTTTCGGATCAAATATTACATTGCATGCAGGTACTGAAAAGGTAACAGATTCACCATTGTGTTCCTTCAACAAACAAAAAACACCATAAGCTGTTCGGTCTTTCATGGTGGTATGCCCTATGGGTGTGTCCAAAATATCAGCAATGAATTGCAATAAGGGCTCCCTGGCAGCACCGCCGCTGGCTGGAATCATCTTTGCATGGTTGGCAACACACATGGACTGCATAATATCATGGACTAAAAATCCAATGGATTCCATTCCAGCCCGAACGATCTCATTATGATCGGCGTTTTCAAGATTAGAATACACAGTTTCAAAGCCACTTTTCCAATAGGGTGCTGCTAACCCGGAAAATCCCGCGATTAATACTCCATTTGTTTCTGTTTGCGCACACCTTTGGTCCCAAATCATATCCTTGTGTGGAATATCCAATTCCGTTTCAAGCCAGTAAAACAATGAATTACATGCATTAATGGACCCTTCAGTAAGGTAGTACACTACATGTTCGTTGGAATAGAGGACATTATTCAATAATCCCTCGTTATGTTGAGGTGATTTACCTGAATTCAGCAAAACAGATCCGGAAGTACCAAAGTTCATAGCCAGAAACCCATTTTGGACACCCCCTTGCCCAATTAATGCGCTCTGCTGGTCTCCAATGACACATGCTAGGGGGATGGATTCATAATTTCCAAAAGCACCTACAGTAGGAATGATTTCAGGTAAACAATTAACTGGTGTCTCAAACAATGACAACAATTTATTATCCCATGCTAAGGTATCGATATTCATGAGTTGTGACCGTCCAGCCACGGTATGATCAATCACTGGTTTTCCAGTTAATTTATTAACGAGGTATGTACTTAATGATCCAAACCAGGCTTCACTACTTTCAACTTTTGCCCGCAGATTAGAATCATTGTTGATCATGTGTAAAAATTTAGCGCCGCCAAAATGTGCGCTCAAGGGGACACCAGACCGCTTATGTATCTTGGATCCAAATTTTTGCAATTCATCCACCACTGAAACTGCTCGGCTGTCTTGCCAACTCAAAGCGGGTGAAAGGGGATCGACAGTTTCTTTATCCCAAAATAAAAATGTGGAACGCTGCACAGCCAAACCCATGGAACAAATCTTCAATGACTGTTCATTTGCATAATCAATACATTTTTGGATTAATCGTGTGCAGGCATGATATATTTCTTCCGCATTACACTCAACATGATGGGGTTTAGGCCTAGCGAGTCCATGTTTTATACGCTCAGAAAAAACAACCTGTCCATGAGTGTCAAATAAAAAGCACTTCGTGGAAGAAGTACCTTGATCTAAAACGAGAAAATTGGATTCGCCGGAGAATGCCGGCACAGTTATTCTGCTACTGTATATTCGTAAAGAGTTTCAAATTCGGCGGTGGGCAGCATGCGGATGGCATCCCAAGTGAGCTTGCTACACACCCGGGCACAGATCTGGCAGCCGATACATTCATCAAAACGAACTTGAACAGGTGGGACGGGAATTTCATATTTTTCTGCCGGTACAGTTTCAATACAGTCCACAGGGCAAAAGGGTACGCAAACCTGGCAGCCGGTACAATTATCCTCATCCACAACAGCAATAAGCTTAGGTTTCTTTTTCTTGGTATTGATTTTTTCTGCCGGTTCGGGGACAGCTTTATAATGGTCGTATTTGTATGTTTCTGCCATATTTTTACTGATAAGAAGTGTGAAATTATACCGGCTTACTGCAATTCCAAAAGTTAATTTAATTGCCTAATTGGCTTTGATAAAAGACTAATAAATCCTGTTAAAACAGTAGCTAAAACAAAAATCAGAAACAGGAATTAATAAGCAAGAAAGCTGGAAAGTTAATCACTAAAATCCTTTTCACCTTTTGAAAAACCTCCTAAATTTTTGCCTTAATATTGTACAATTTATTCCAATAACTTACTTAGGAGAATAAAATGACCTACATTATTGCGGAGCCCTGCGTTGGCACTTGTGATACTGCGTGTGTGGAAGTATGCCCCGTGGATTGTATTCATGGTCCATATGATAAGACAGGTGCAGGCGCGGAAGCAAAAGCGGATGGCTTTGTACCCAAAGACGATGATTCATTATATATTGACCCGGAAGAGTGTATAGATTGCGGGGCCTGCGAACCAGAATGTCCCGTGGAAGCTATCTTTGAAGAAAGTGAAGTTCCGGAAGAATGGCACAAATATATCAGAATCAATTACGAATGGTTCGGCCGCGAATACAGCGGTTAAAACAAGTCACCCGCCAATAATCAATTCTAAAACGGCTGTTATTTACAGCCGTTTTTTATCCAACTTCATCCATGAATAAACAAGATGTATTAGAAATATTAAAAAAGATTAACTACCCTGGCTTTAGCCGTGATATTGTCTCCTTCGGCATGGTGCAAAATGTGGTCATGGAAGGTGATTCTGTTTCCGTGATATTGAAGATCACCACCCAAAAAGATGAGAAGAAACAAAAGGTTATGGATGAAGTGAAAAATGTCCTGTCTTCAGCTGGTAAGTTTAAAAATATTAATGTTGAAACAACAGAACAGGTACAGTCACCACAGGTTCAACAAGCACCGGCAGGGCCAACTCCCCTTGCCGGAATAAAACATATTATAGCAGTGGCCAGCGGCAAAGGCGGCGTGGGAAAGTCTACCGTGGCCGCCAACCTTGCCCTTGCCCTAACGCAGAAAGGCCATAAAGTCGGCTTACTTGATTTAGATATTTATGGTCCGTCATTACCCATTATTTTAGGAATTAATGAAAATCCAAAATTAACACAGGATAAGAAACTGGTGCCCTTGGACCGCTTTGGTATGAAAGTGATGAGTTTTGGTTTTATCAGCGGTAACCAAACACCCACCATATGGCGAGGGCCCTTGGTTAGCCGTATGACCGAGCAGTTCTTTCAAGACGTTATCTGGGGAAAATTGGATTATTTGATTTTGGACTTGCCTCCAGGGACAGGTGATGTTCAATTGACATTAACCCAAAAGCTGCGTTTGAGTGGTGTTGTTATTGTTACTACGCCCCAGGACATTGCGCTGTCAGATGTACGCAAGGGAGCCGATATGTTCCGCAAAGTGCAAACCCCTGTTTTAGGTGTTGTTGAAAACATGTCCGGGTTGGTGATTGAGGGACATATACAAGGCGCAGGAGGTGATGTTAAAATTGATATTGCAGGGGAACAAAGCGTTAGAGTAGATGAAGCAGGACATTTCCAATTTCAATTGGATATATTTAAAAAAGGCGGCGGAGTGATAGAAAGCGATCGGTTGGGTGTTCCCTTACTGGGTGAGATTCCCATTTCCAAAGAACTGATGGCCGCTACGGACAGCGGTGAACCTATTGTTCACAAAACACCCGATGCACCCATTTCGGCAACTTTCATGACCATCGCTGATCGAATAATTACAACTGTACAGTCATAACTGAATTGCGGGTGTTATGACAGCCTATTTAGCCGAGATTCTCGTATATACACTTTTGGGGTTTGCGGTTTTTTACCCCTTATTTTTCTGGTTCTCTCCACGAAATAAGATTGATGCTGGTTTTTATAACTTTAATTTAGGCATGGTCGGGTTACTTGGAGGGATGGCCTTTATTATAGCATGGGCTACAGGAATGGATAAAATTCTTCTATTCGGTATGGCTGGCTGGTTAAGCCTACATCTAATATTGACATACCTATATTGGAACAGTGAAAAAATTTCTAACATTGTTATATCCTTTTCTGTCATTGTTGGCTGTGTAGTATTTATTGTATTTGCTGCAGATATCTTGCCTGCAAGCTCTATAATACTAATTATGTTTACGGGTTGTATAAGCCAATCCATTCTTGCAGGTGTCATGTTTGCAATGATTCTGGGCCACTGGTATTTGAATGTTATACAGCTGCCGATTGTGTTATTACGTAAAACAACGAGTGCCCTTTTTATTTTATTATTAATCAGATTAGCTTGGAATTTGATCCAGTTTAATTCACTTGCAATCATTGATCAATTTGATAACACACTGACAGCCTATCAATATATGACAACCCTGGATGGTTTTTTTCTGGGAGTAGCTGTGTTTTTTGGACTGCTTGTTCCGCTGGTGTTGCACTATTTCATTTGGCATACATTGAAACTTCAGGCGACCCAGAGTGCGACTGGATTATTGTACATTAGTGTACTGGCAATATTGGTTGGTGATCTTTGCTATAAATACGTCCTTTTTCAAGATGGATTATTATTATGAGCGAATTCGATTTTTCCAAATGTCCCCATTGCAATTGTAAGCACTTCTACCGCCAAAAAGATTTTAATAAAGTTATAGGGTGTTTTGTCATATTAACCGGGGCAGTTTTCGTTCCTTTCACCTATGGGTTAAGCCTTCTGCTTGTAGCGGTTATTGACTGGTTTCTTTACAAACGTGTAGCTGATGAAGCAGTATGTTATAAGTGCAGGGAAGAGTTTAAAAATATTGAAATTCCAGATAACATAAAACCTTTTGACCACCATATTGCTGAACTCTATGAGGAACCGGATTGAACACCATGCGTTATAGTCGAGACACCGGTTGATTATAGATAAAGTAAAGGGTAATTTCGCCCGCAATTTTTACGTGCTCACAAACTGATTTATGTCAATTGATTCTTTAAGAGAAGAAATAGTAAAAAACGGAAATATCCCCAGCCATATTGCCATTATTATGGATGGTAACGGTCGCTGGGCCAAGGAAAAAGGCCTCCCCCGTTTTGCCGGACACAACGAAGGAATTAATTCCGTCCGTGAGATCACACGTATTTCTGGCGAACTTGACGTTAAACATTTAACGTTATATACCTTTTCATCTGAAAACTGGTCCAGGCCCAGAACGGAAGTATCCGCTTTAATGAAATTGCTATTAAAAACCATCAATAAGGAAGTAGCTGAATTACATAAGAACAATGTCCGCCTGACCACTATTGGCGCTTTAGATGATTTACCACAAAATGCCTACCGGGGAATTTTAAACGGAATTGAGAAAACGAAAAATAATTCAGGGTTAAATCTTGTCCTTGCTTTGAGTTATGGCGGACGACAGGAAATTCTGAAAGCCGTAAAAGATTTATGTATTGACCTTGAATCTGGGAAAGTACAAACAACCGATATTGATACTAAATTGTTTAATAAATACCTGTACACAGCTAACACTCCTGAGCCTGAATTACTTATACGTACCGGAGGTGAAAACAGGATCAGCAATTTTCTACTGTGGCAAATAGCTTATACGGAATTGTATGTGACAGATATTTATTGGCCTGCGTTCAGGGAAAAGGAATTAATGTTGGCTATCCAGAACTATCAGGAACGTGAAAGGCGTTTTGGTAAGGTTAGTGAACAACTGGGGAAAAAGCATGCTTCGTAAGCATATGAAATATTTTTTGTTTTTGCTACTGGCAGTGTACTCTCTTTATGCCCAGCAAGAAGAACTTCAACTCCACAAACTCAACATTGAAGGCAATAATTTGACCTCTGAATCAATGATCAGATACACAGCCGGTTTACGTGAGGGTGAAAACATTGCCCCGGGAGATTTTTCCAGGGCGGTGAAACGCTTATGGCAATTGGGGTTGTTTAATGATATACAGATCAGGATGGATAAAGAATCAGAAGACGGTTTAACACTGACGATTGTAGTTAGTGAAAATTATATTTTGGGGGAAATTCGTTTTGAGGGTAATAAAAAAATAAAAGATAAAAAATTTGATGAGGAATTGAGCTTACGCAGCGGTATGCGGATTCGTCCTAATTTGACCAATGAAACAATTACAAAGATGAAAAAACTGTATGCTGATGATGGTTATCTTTTGGTCGATATTGAAGCTGTAGTAGAAGAGCCTAAAGGTTTTTCTGCAACAAAAGACGCCAAGAAAAAGCAAACACGCGATTTAATTTTTAATATCAGGGAAAATAAAAAAGTAAAACTCCGCAAAATTATATTTGAAGGAAATGAGCAATTTTCATCTTTCCGACTGCGCCGTGAACTCAAGGAAACAAAAATGCAACGCTGGTATTTATTTTGGCGTTCACATTTTGATAAGAATAAATATGAGGAGGATAAACTAAACCTACTCAATTTTTATCACAACGAAGGCTATCGTGATGCCACAATAGTTTCGGATTCGGTTTATTTCGATGAAAAGAAAAAAGCCATGTCCATTTTTATAAAGATCAGTGAAGGCCCACAATATCATTATAGAAATTTTTCCTGGGAAGGCAATTCTCTTTTTACGGAAGAAGAATTAAATCGTGCGATGGACCTTGCAATTGGTGAAAAATACAACGAAGAGGAATTTAACCTTGCTGTATTCGAGCGCATGCACGGATTATATATGGACCGTGGATACATCTACAGCAATGTTACTCCAAGATTCACACCCGTGGGCAAAGATTCGCTGGATATTCATTTTGAAATCGTTGAGAACCATAAAGTATATATCCGCAATATTTATGTACAGGGCAATGAGAAAACTCGTGAAAACGTTATCCGCAGGGAACTCCATGTATTTCCGGGAGACGTTTTTAATCGAACACTTTTGCAGCGCAGCGCCAGAGAATTGTTTATTTTGAATTACTTCAGCAATGTTGTACCCGATGTTCTCCCAGTAGATGAAGATGAAGTTGATTTAGAAATTACTGTGGAGGAAAAATCATCCGACCGTGCCAATGCGAACGTGGGTTATAGTGGAGTATATGGACTCATGGGCGGAGGTGGAGTAGAGTTCAATAATTTTCGCGGTTTGGGTCAACAACTGATGGCGAGTTACCAGGTGGGCTCCCAGAGATCCATGAATTACTATAGTACGAATGAGGGATCACAATATGAATCTTTCAGTGTGCGTTTTATGGACCCCATGATTTTTGATACACCTAACAGGGTTGGCTTTTCTTTCTATAATTCATTCCGGGGCCGTTCCATGGGCTATGGCATTCCATTGGATATCCAGATTTTGGGTGGGTCAGTCCAATGGGGCCGCCGCTTTAAATGGCCCGATGATTATTTCCGTGGTTATTGGGTATTAAATTCTTCGACAAAGACCTACGATGGTTCACAGAGCGAAATAGATACATATGCGGGTGGTCTGGAAAAAACAAGAGGACTTGGGATAACACAAGTTATCAGTCGAGACAGCCGCGACCGCCAGGAATTTACCAGTATGGGTTCACGCTTTACATGGGAAACAACTGTGTCTGGAGGCCCTTTAGGGGGGAATGAAGACTTTGTTAAACACGTGTTGAATTTGGAATGGTATACACCTACATTCTGGAAATTTGTACTGATGAGTTCATTGAAAATGGGTGTAGTTGATGCCCTGCCATCAAAAGAAGAACGATCCATTATTCCTTTTGATGAAAAATTTATTATGGGTGGTAATGGGATTCCCTTCGGTAATATGCTGCGCGGTTATGCAGAAAATTCCATTGGGCCTAAATCATCTTCAGGAAATACTGTTCCTGGTAATGCATTGATGAGATTTGTATCTGAATTAAGGGTTCCATTCTCAGAAAATCCTGTGATTTATGGCTTAATGTTCGCTGAGGCTGGTAATGTCTGGAATACAGCATCCATGACTGAACCATTTAGTATTCCCAGATCAGGCCCCTTGAGTCTGAAACGCTCTGCAGGTTTTGGAATTCGTTTTTTCATGCCTATGATCGGTATGTTAGGATTTGACATGGGCTATGGCTTTGATGATAATGACGGCAACGGTAAAGCAGACGGTTGGAACTACACCATCATTTTTGGTCAATCTTTTTAATCAATTCAAACAAGGAGGACTTGTGCGTAAACACATTGTCAATATGATGATCATCGCAGTTCTGCTGACTTCAGCAGTCTTTGGTGAAATTAAAATCGGTTTTGTTCAATCGGATCGTATTCGTGCGGAATATGAAGAATTTCGTGATGCCGAATCTCAATTGCAAATGGAATTCCGTAAAGTACAAATGGAATACCAAATGAAATTAATGGAATTGGATAGCCTTAAAAATGCGTATGAAACTCAGCGGTTAATGAGTTCACCGGAATGGCGCCGTGAAAAGGAACAGGAAATCGCCACTATGGAACGCAACCTGCAGGTATTTCAAGCAGAAAAAGTTGGACCTGAAGGAGTCCTATATCAGAAACAAGCGCAAATGGAATTTGAAATATTAAGCAAAGTCAAACGCGCTGTGGATAAAGTAGCCGCAGAAAAAGAATATGACTATATTATTGACGGTTCTGTTTCACTGCTTTTTGGTAATCCTGCCTTCGATGTAACCGACGATATTCTTTATGAACTTCGGAAGTATAATATTTCCGAGGATAGTAAATAAGAACACCCTTGGCAACACTGCATGAACTGGCTTCCTTAACAGGTGGCCAGGTTTTTGGCAATTCAGAACTTGAAATTACAGGTGTTTCTGAAATTCAAAATGGCCAAGCTGATACAATCACTTTTCTGAGTAATCCTAAATATAAACAATACGCCTTTGATACTGGTGCGTCAGCAATCATTACAACAGATGAAGATATTTTATCTGGGACCAATGGTATTTTGGTCAAAAATCCTCAACTGGCCTTTGCAAAAGTTCTGGATTATTTCTACCAATCCCCTGAGCCTGAAAAAGGAATTCATAAAACAGCTATTATATTAGAAAAAGCCAGGGTTGGGGAAGAAGTAAGTGTTGGGCCTTACTCAATTATTGAAGCAAATGCAACTATTGGAAATAACACTATAATCGGCTCTAATACTATTATTGGACAAGGTGTGTCCATTGGCGCAAACTGTCACTTGCATAATAATATCCATATCTATCATCATTGTACAATCGGTGACAATAATACAATTTTCAGCGGTGTTGTAATTGGCAGCGATGGTTTTGGATATGTAGAAGATGGCGGTGAACATAATAAAATTCCACAAACTGGCACAGTGATCACTGGAAGTAATGTTGATATCGGCGCCAATTGTACAATAGACAGGGGTACCATTGGTGACACTGTAATTGGACCCGGAAGCAAGTTCGATAATTTGGTGCATATTGCCCATAATGTGAAAACTGGTAAAGGCTGCCTGTTTGCCGCCGGGGTTTCAATTGCAGGGAGCGTCGAAATGGGAGATTTTTGTATATTCGCAGGTCACTCAGGCTCTGTTCCTCACGTAAAGATCGGTGATGGAGCTGTTTTTGCGATTAAAAGCGTGGCGACAAAATCTCTTCCCGGAGGAAGAACATATGCCGGAATGCCAGCGAGAGAAATTAGAGAACATAATAAAAAAGATGCAGTTTTAACTGAAGTTGCTTCGTTAAAAAAACGCATTGCCAAGTTAGAAAATGCCGACAACGCATCATAGAAAACAACTTACCATAAAGAAAACTTCATCCTGTACAGGCGTTGGTTTGCATACTGGTGTGGAAAGTACAATCACATTTAAACCCGCACCTGAAAACTACGGTATTCGATTCAGGCGTACGGATATAAAAGGTAGCCCGGCCATTAAAGCCGATATAGATCACGTAGTTGATATATCTCGGGGAACAACTATTGAACAAAACAATGTGCGAATTCATACGGTTGAACATGCCTTGGCAGCTGTATCAGGTATGCGTATAGATAATATTCTTATAGAACTAACAAGTAAAGAACCACCTGTGATGGATGGCAGCGCCAAGGATTTTGTTGAAGCATTACAAACTTCTGGGCAAATAACCCAAGATGCAGAACGCAAAGTATTGCCGATAGGGAATGCAGTTACTTATTCTGATCCCATTAAAGAGATTGATATTCATGTTATTCCATCCAATCGTTTTCGAGTGACTTTTATGGTCGAGTATCCCTTGCCCCAGCTGGGAACACAGTATGAGGCCATTTATAATATGGAGGAGGATTTTGCAAAAGAAGTAGCTCCGGCAAGGACATTCTGCTTTATGAGTGAAGTTGAAATGCTAAAAAAACAAGGATTGATCAAAGGCGGAAGCCTGGACAATGCCGTGGTAATTATTGATAAGGAAATTGATCCAGGTGAAATAGAACATTTACGCACACTTTTCGGCATTGAAGAAACAATTATTTCGGGAGCAAATGGCATCCTGAACGGTAAAGCACTGCGCTATCGCAATGAACCAGTGCGTCATAAAACACTTGATTTGATTGGCGACTTGGCATTGTTGGGTATTCCTATTAAAGGTCATGTAACTGCGGCGAGGAGTGGCCATGCTAGTAATGTAGAATTTGTTAAAATGATTCGTCAAGAATACGCAGAATATTTTTTAGAACACAAAAATTAAGTTCCACACGGAGAGTTAGAATGTTGTATATAGATGAGATTATGGACCTCATGCCCCACCGCTATCCATTTATTCTGATAGATAGAATTATTGAGATAGAACCTGGTAAACACTGCACTGTGATAAAAAATGTGACCATCAATGAACCATTCTTCCAGGGACATTTTCCCAATCAACCTGTTATGCCGGGAATGCTTATTCTGGAATCCATGGCCCAGGCAGGTGCGTTTCTGGTTTTAAATTCTGTTGAAGATCCCTTATCGAAAAATATGTTCTTTTCAGCTGTTGAAAAAGCCAAGTTTCGCAAGCCAATCATACCTGGTGATCAAGTCCGATTAGAAATGGATTTGCTTAAAATCCGTATGAAGGTGGTAAAACTTGGCGGTACAGCTTACGTCGATGATAAAGTAGTTGCTGAAGCAAACATTATGGCAAATATCGTCGACCGCGCCGGAGCATAATCATTGCCACACTAGTTCATCCTACAGCCCTTGTATCAGAGGATTCACACCTTGGAACCAATGTTGCTGTTGGTCCTTACAGCGTTATTGAAGGAGGTGTAGTTATTGGAGACGATTCCAGTATTGGTAACCATACTACAATTAAAACCGGTACGACAGTTGGAATAAAAGCCAGGATTTTCCATAATTGTTCAATCGGGGAAATCCCTCAAGATTTAAAGTTTGGCGGGGAGGATACAACTGCTATTATAGGTGATAATGTTACTATTCGTGAATCGGTCACTATCAATCGAGGAACCTCAGCGGGTGGTTCAACAGAAATTGGAAATAATGTATTATTAATGGCCTGTACCCATATAGCCCATGATTGTATTATTGGTAATAATGTAATCATGGCTAATCTCGCCACACTGGGAGGCCATGTTGAATTAGGCGACTGGGTGTTTTTAGGCGGTGGTGTGCTTGTACACCAATTCACTAAAGTAGGGGCACATGTCTTTGTTGGCGGCGGTTTTCGAATTGTTCAAGATGTGCCGCCCTTTATCCTTGGCGCTGGTGAACCATTGCAGTACAGTGGTATCAACCAGATAGGTTTGAGACGACGGGGCTTTGACAGCAAGTCCAGAAAATTGATTAAAGAAGCATATAAACTCTATTTCAGATCGAAACATAACCGTAAGAATGCTGTTGAAAAAATTAGAACAGATTTGGAACAAACTGATGAAATTAAAATGATAGTCGATTTTATTGAATCCAGTGATCGTGGTATAATTTGAAATGGTGCAATCAGATTATGATTTTTCGGTTTATATTATTATATACAGCATGTTTAACACCATTGTCAAGCCAGTGGATATCATTTGACCTGGAAAAGGCGGATGTCACAGCTTTCAAAAAACAGGTAGAACCCACAATTGTTTCATCCGCTCTGACTGGCGGGCGGTCAACCATGTTAAGCTTATCTCAAAATCAACGCTTTGGTATTGCTGTCTCAATTCCCTTGGGATGGACATTTGTATCATCATATCAATCAAATCCTTTACTTCAGCCGTTCATTATTGAAGGACAATTTTTGTTAACGGAAAACCTCGTACTAAATGGGAAAATGAATATGTTTTCAATTGGTGAAACATCGGTACATGCTGCGGGATATGGATGCAATTATTTTGGAGAAACAGGGTTTACCAGTGTTTCGCTGGGCTGGCTTGAAGGGCCGCAACATTTGCGTATACGCTATGCTGATATAGCTTTCATCATGAAGAAATATATTTCCGAAATACCTTTATTTTTAGGTGTTGGATTCGATGATTATAAAGGAAGCATTTTAAAAATAGATGATGAAAATATCCCTAAATCCATTACTGGCTCTATGACCTATTTAATTACAGGTACTACATTTCAGGTTTATGGTACTGATATCGAATTTCAAACCCAATTACATTCTAAATTCCTGCAATTAAATGTGACATTTTCACGTCTATTCTTCTAAAGATGAAAAAAATATCAATACTGGGTTCTACTGGTTCAATTGGGGAAAACACTCTGAGGGTTGTTGATAATCTTGATGGCCAGTGCGAAATAGTCTATTTAACTGCAAATAGAAATGCCGAGCAGCTGATTAAACAAGCGCAGAAATATCAACCTAAAGCTGTTGCAATCATTGATAATGATGCTGGAAAAGTAGTGGCAGATACATTAGGGAACCACATTGAAGTATTAACTGGCAGGGCAGGATTGCTGGAAATTACAGGACGCAATGATATTGATTTAGTCATGAATGGATTGGTAGGCAGTGCTGGCATGGAACCGACGTTAAAGGTAGTAGAAGCTGGTGTAGATGTAGCCCTAAGCAATAAGGAAAGTTTAGTTATGGCTGGTTCAATTATTGAAACAGCCAAGCAGCAGTCCGGCGCAAGTATTTTTCCAGTTGATAGTGAACATTCAGCTATCTGGCAATGTTTAGCCGGTGAGGATTTGGATGACGTTAGAAAAATAATTTTAACCGGTAGCGGGGGCCCATTTAGAACGAGGAATGTTAAAACATTTAAAGATATAACACCTGATGAAGCATTAAACCACCCCAATTGGGACATGGGAAATAAAATTACCATTGATTCTGCGACAATGATGAATAAAGGACTGGAAGTTATTGAAGCACATTGGTTTTTCGGACTAAATGCCGATGAAATTGATATTGTCGTACACCCCCAGTCCATTATTCACTCCATGGTGGAATTCGCTGACCGATCCGTTAAAGCGCAATTGGGCGTCCCCGACATGAAAATCCCGATCCAATATGCGTTGACATATCCCCGCCATAGTTCCGCTGAATGGGAAGAACTGGATCTGATTAAAGCAGGTCAACTCACATTTGAAGCACCAGATTTGGAAAAATTTCCTTGTATCCAATTAGCCTATGATGCTATGCACGCTGGAGGGACAACTCCAGCAATTTTGAATGTTGCTAATGAACAAGCTGTATATCGATTTTTAGCTGGGTCAATAAAATTCACTGACATACCAGCAATTGTTAAAAAAGCCTGCGCAGACCACCATTATATTCCTAAACCAACGCTGGCAGATTTAAAAGAATTGGAACTCTGGGCAACTGATTTTGTTAGTGCTTACAATTAATATTTAAGGCATAGGGATTATGACAACACTTTGGGCAACAATTATTGTAATAGGTGTACTTGTGACCGTCCATGAATTGGGACATTTCCTGGCTGCTCGTTCAGTAGGTGTACGCGTTGACCGTTTTTCAATAGGTTTTCCTCCACGGCTCATTACATTTACATCTATTGATGGAGGCTGGTTATTCAGGTTTTATTTCTATATGCGTAATGAGAATAAATTGACATGGAGTCCCATAATTGAAAAAACAATCGGGAAGGGAAACAGAAAAGGAAGCAAAACAGAATATTGCTTGGCTATTGTACCACTTGGAGGATATGTTAAAATGGCCGGCATAATCGATGAGAGCCTCGACGAAAATATTACATATGCTGAAGACGAATTAATGAGTAAATCATCGCTTCAGCAGGCTTGGGTAATGAGCGCTGGTGTAATTATGAATATTTTACTGGCTTTTGTTTTATTTACCGGGGTTGCCAAGTATATGGGTATCCCTGAATTAAGTGATGAACCTGTAATTGCCCAATTGGTTCCCGGAATGCCGGCTGAAGCGAACGATCTGCAGGTTGGTGATATAATTCTGGAAATAGATAATGAAACTATAGATACATGGACAGATATTTCCACTCGAATCCACACAAAACCCAACGCCCCCATTATATTAAAAATTAAAAGGGATACAGAAGTTTTTGATATTGCTATAAATACAGAATATCAAATTGCTGTTATAGAAGGAAAAGTCGATACACTTGGCGCAATTGGTATAATACAAAATTATAGTTATCGCCCAATTGGTTTTGCCGAGGCTATTAAAACTGGGTCAATAGCAACAGCTAACAGTTTTGGAATGATAATAATGTCCTTGGCTATGTTAACCAGCGGTGATGCATCGATTAAGGATATCGGCGGTCCCATAATGATCGCTCAATTAGCTGGTGAAACAGCCAGGGCAGGATGGACTGCTTTGTTGACATTTATGGCATTAATTAGCTGTAATTTAGCTTTCATCAACATTTTACCCATTCCCGGCTTGGATGGTGGACACATACTTATAATCGTTATAGAGGGTCTATTACGCCGCAAGCTGACCATCAAGACACGGATGGTCATTCAACAAGTTGGCATGGCCTTTTTACTTTTATTAGTTGCGACGGTGATTGTAAACGATATCAGCCGGCTTTTCGGTTAGTAATTTCCTTCAATTTCATATGCATTGAACCAAATTTCAATTTTATCTGAATTTGAATTGGTAGCCGTTTTTTATCGTCGCTGAACCAGATCTGCATATCGCCCTCATTTTTAAGTAAGGCTTCCCCCCGCCGAAATGGTTTTACTACTATGCAATTAAAATGACCTGCCTGTGTATTAATTGTTTCTTTTCCGGTTACAGCTAATTGAAAAGGTGTGAATTTTTTATTCTCAAATGATGTGAATTCCATCAATTGACCCACTTCCAAAGGGATAGACCGTAAATAAAAAAAGAGCGAATAAGGATCACGTACCGGTCCAGAAATGGCTACTGTATCAGCATTTATAATTGCCAGGGAAGATTCATAATGGATAGTTGTAAGAGTCTTTTTGTGGTAATTGCCTTCGCGTATATTTTTTTTCAATTGATGTGTGAATAAATCCGTTTCATCCATCCAAATATCAACCCTGTCCCGCAATTTATATAACCTGTCTAAAGTTGGATTGGTGCTTGCCTTGAACCTGGCGTGGAATGTTCTTATTCCATTGATTGTATCATGACCGACAACCTCCAATGAAGCAGTTCCAGAAGGAATAATATTAAATTTTGCATTATAGATTAACTTCTCTCCTATTTGAAAAGGAAGATCCTGACCAAATAAAATTGATAGTAGAATGAATAAACTAATCCGCATATTAGTCCCGTATTGTCTCAAATTTGCCATAGTTAAGTTTATAAATACTGGATCCTTTGTTTCCCTCTAAACTACCGCCATTAACAAACAAATCAATTTCATCTCCGAACTCTGCTATAATGCGGTCCGGATCATTCAGTGCTAAACTGTCGTGCCTGTTTACGCTCGTGGATGTTATTATAGCCGAAGAACTCCCAGCAAGTAATTTGCAAAAATCATGATCAGGGATACGAACCCCTAAAGTATGATCGGTTCCCATTATTTTTTGACTGACAAGCCCCATATTAACAGGAAAAATGACTGTTGTTTGGCTCTTCAGTTTTGATGCTATAAGTACAGACTCATCATTTGCAATATTACCCCAACCCAATGCTGTTTCTTGATCAAGAGCCAAGACACTGATGGGTCCTGTACGGCCCTTAATATCATTTAATCTATCGATTGCACCGTCGTTTGTTGCATCAACTCCAAAACCATAAAGAGTATCAGTGGGATATATGATAACACCACCAGCTTGAATAACTGATAATGCGGCAGAAACAGCATCTTTATGAAAAACATTAATGGATATCATCGTGCTGAAGCAGGTTTTGTTTTCCAGCGGCGGTGGAACCAGAAATACTGTTCCGGAAACATGCGAACTTTTTCTTCCAGCAGTGCAGTGAAGGCTTGGGTGATAGATTCAACGGTGCTTTCTTCTTCTGGAAACACCTGTTGAATATGAAGTTTATGCCTGCCGTTTCGTTCAACGTGGCAGGTTATGAAAAGTATATCCGCACCTGTTTGTAAATGAAAGCGGGCCACTCCTTTAGGGGTCGATGCCTGTTTATTGAAAAAATAAACAAATACACCCCGCTGCTTGGCGTCTTGATCGCTGCCCAATATCAGGATTTTATTCTCTTTTAAAATGCTGTACATGTGTTGCAATGATGATTTACGGTAAATCATACCCATACCGGTATTCTCTCTAAATTTCCTGAAGAAAATATCCGCCCCGCGATTTTTTTGTCTTTGGGCTACCGCAATGCATTGATAACCTGCATAACCAAGCCAGGCTGACAAAATTTCCCATTTGCCGAAATGTCCAGTGGTCAGGATAACCCCCTTCCCTTTTGCCAGTGAATGATCTAATAATTCCTTGCCTTCAACATCAATATCCGTAAATCTATACGATTTAGGGAACGATAAAAACTGGAGGAAAGATTTAGCAAAAAATGAATATGTCTTTTTAAGGATCGCATTGCGTTCATTTTCGCTTTTTTCAGGAAAGGCAATGGCAATGTTTTTTAATGAATCTTTTTTACGCAAGGCGAGTAAATAATAGCTCAGTCGTGCTATTCTTACACCCAGCCTGTTTCTCTCTGTTTCCGGCAAGCTGCGCAGCCAGCTTGAAAAAAGTTTCAGCGATGTATAAGAAATTTTGTGGCGGAATTGCATCAATGTATAATAATGTCTGTAGTGATGTTAAATCTAAAATAATTTCTGCGATGACAGTATTGAAATTACCGCTGAATTGAGGTAACATCATTGGAATGAGAATCCCTATAATATTATCTTTATTCATTTCATTTCTACCTGCTGAACCAATTGTTTATCGTGTGCCGATTCAAGGAACGATTGATCTTGGCTTACCGCCATTTATAGAAAGGACAATCAAAGCGGCTGAAGAGGATAATGCAGCAGCAATCATCTTTGATATAGATACCTTTGGAGGCAGGGTAGATGCAGCTACGCAAATTAAAGACGCTATACTCGCTTCAGAAGTATTAACTGTTGCTTTTATTAATAGACGAGCTATTTCAGCTGGGGCATTAATTTCTTTATCCTGTGAAAAAATATATATGACAGGTGGAGGTACCATCGGAGCGGCAACTGCAGTTGATATGCAGGGACAAAAAGCATCAGAAAAAGTCATCAGTTATATGCGGGAAGAAATGGCTTCTACAGCTGAAAAACGTGATCGCAATACAGATATTGCCACTGGAATGGTGGATGAAGAATTATCTTTCACTCATTTGGTTATTGATGGTGATTCAGTGGAAGTAACTGATCTGGAAGGGCGCAAAGAAGGAAAACTAATTACACTGACGACCGAAAAAGCACTGAAGTATAAAATGATCGATGGTGAAAATGAAACCTTTGAGGAAGTTTTATCAGAATTGGGTGTTTCCAATGCGTCAATCCGTTCTTCAAAAGAAAATTGGTCGGAGAACTTTGTACGGTTCCTGACTCATCCTGTAGTTGCATCGCTGTTAACTACATTCGGTTTTTTAGGCATCTTGTTTGAGCTGCAAAGTCCCGGTTGGGGTATCCCGGGGACCTTTGGTGCAGTATGCCTGGCGTTATCCCTGGGGGCCTCCTACATCGCCCATCTTGCCACCATGACAGATCTGCTTATTATTTTCGTGGGCGTAGTTTTGTTGTTAGTGGAAATGCTACTAATTCCCGGTTTCGGAGTAGCTGGTGTTTCTGGTATCGGTATTATATTATGGGGGCTTTATGAATTACTCTTGCCCGATGTGCCTGTTGGTCAGGAAATTCACTCCATGGCACTGACAGGTCTAACCATTGGAATTGTAGGCGGGATTATTGGTCTCGTGTTGCTTTTTAAGCTAATGACCAAAACAGAATTCTGGCAGAAACTGACATCCCCGGCAGTACAGGAAAAAAATGAGGGCTATAATTCTTCCATCGGTTTGGAAAATTTGGTCGGACAGCAAGGAGTAGCTGATACAGATTTACGCCCATCAGGATGGATAAATGTTAGCAATCAGCGCATTTTTGTAGTGACTGAAGGATCCTATATTGATAAGCAGGAAAATGTGAAAATACTTTCTGTGGATGGAAACAGGGTTCTCGTGAGAAAAATTAATCAAGAATAAAGGAAAATAATAATGGCTATCGGTTCAATAATCTTTTTGTCTTTACTACTCGTCTTTTTAGTATTGTTCTTCTATTTTGTACCGTTGGGATTGTGGGTGCAGTCCGTGGTTAGTTTGGGTTTGGGTCCCATTTCTATTATAGATCTCATCCGTATGCGTTTGCGGAAAATATCACCCAGATTAATTGTAGATGGTATCATTAATCTACACAAAGCGGGACTGCAATCCATTTCCACGGATATGCTGGAAACACATCAACTGGCAGGTGGACAAGTTGTAAACATTGTATCTGCGCTCATTGCAGCTGAAAAAGCCAATATTGCACTTACGTTTGAAACAACAACTGCTATTGATCTTGCAGGGCGGGATGTACTGGCAGCAGTGGCAACCAGTGTTTATCCGAAAGTGATTGATGCCCCAAAAGAAGGATATTTATCCGCAGTAGCCAAGGATGGCATCGAATTGAAAGCACGTGCCCGTGTCACTGTTCGTACAAATATCCCCGGTTTGGTTGGTGGTGCAACGGATGATACAATTATTGCCCGTGTGGGTGAAGGCATTGTAAGCGCAATTGGTTCTTCAAGTAATTATTCTGCCGTATTGGAAAACCCGGATAATATTTCAAAAGCTGTATTACAAAAAGGTTTAGATGCCGGAACGGCATTTGAAATACTTTCCATTGATATTGCAGACCTCGATGTGGGTAAAAATATCGGTGCAAGGCTGCAGGCGGACCAAGCTGAAGCTGATTTAAGGGTTGCCCAAGCCAGAGCTGAAACACGTCGGGCCATGGCTGTTGCTGAAGAACAGGAAATGAAAGCTCGTACCCAGGAAATGCAAGCCAAGGTTGTAGCAGCAGAAGCAGAGGTTCCCAAAGCAATGGCCCAAGCATTCCGTGAAGGGAATTTGGGTATCTTTGATTATTACAATATGCAGAATATCAAAGCGGATACAGGTATGCGGGAATCCATCTCCGGTATGGGTGAAGAATCTTCGCGAGGCCCGGAGGATGAAGATTAATGGATAGCCTTGGTTACTGGCTTTTTCTGCTAATTTTATACATGCTGTCTATCATGATGAAAAAACGACAGCAAAAAGCCGCCAGGCAACAATTGGAACAGGATGAGGACACCGGCTGGCAAACACCGGATTTTGTTAAGGAAATCTTCGCTGATATTGTTGATAGTGGTGAAGATGAATTGGAAGAATCTGTGTTTGAAGAACTGGATGAGGAAATTGAAGAAGTTATATTTGAAGATAAACCAGAAGAGTTAATACCAGAAATTCCTTTGGAAGATATCCATTTGGCTAAATCTGACCTATCTACTTTAGGTAAGCATGCTAAAATATCAACCATTGCTCATAAAGAGATAAAAAAAGTCACCTCCCACTCGATATTTTTTCAAAAACAAGATGATATTCGTATGGCTATGATTTATAAGGAGATATTGGATAAACCGCGCTCCTTGCGTCGCAGCATACGCTAAACGATGCGCTTGTAAATATCCGTAATTTCCTTCTGCAGATTTTCTTCAGTACTGTCATTATGAACAACAAAATCAGCCAAGCCTGTTTTTTCTTCTTCTGACCATTGTAATTTTATCCGCTGCAGGATTTCCTGCCGTGTTAACAAGCCCCTGTACATGGCTCGTTCCATCCTGTTTTTCATCAACGCTGTTATGACAATTACATAATCAAGGTGTTGGTCATAGCCAGATTCATAAATCAACGCACCATCCACAACAAACATGGAATGTTCATTCTTTATTGAAATTTTTTCAAACTCCTCATCGATTAAATCATAAATATAAGGATGTACAACTGAATTAAGGCGCATTTGATGATTTTCATCTTGGAGGGTTATGCGTCCAAGTTTCTTCAGTTCAATAACATTTCCCGGTCCCATGATATCCGTCCCGAATTCAGCAATTAATTCACTTTGAACAGTTGAGTTTTCATTGATCATTTTTTTTGCTACTTTGTCAGCGTCAAAAATATAAGCACCTAATTCGGCTAAAACTGTACTGGCTGTGCTTTTTCCGCAACCAATTCCGCCTGTTAATCCAATCTTTAACATATCATTCTATTGTCTTCTGAATTCGTTCTGTGATTTCAGGTATTGCACCAATACCATCAACTGTTTTAACCAAATTACGCTGTGCATAAAATTCAATTAATGGTTCTGTCTGCTGCCTGTATATTTGTAAGCGCTGACGGATAATATCCGCAGTGTCATCGGATCTTCCGGAAGTCTCACCTCTCAAGACCAGCCTGTTTATTAATTCTTCTTCATCAGCAACAATGCTGATAACTGCATTAAGTGCGTGGTTTAAATCCGTAAGTATATTTTCCAAACCTTCTGCTTGGAGGATAGTACGTGGAAATCCGTCCAGGCAATAACCACTATTGCAATCCTCTTGGGCAAGCCGTCCGGACATTATCTCTAATAACACATCATCTGGAACTAAATGACCAGCGTCAATAAATGATTTGGCTGATTGACCGATGTATGAATCTTTTGATATTTCATCCCTGAGGATATCACCTGTGGAAAGGTGTAGAATGCTAAAATAATCACAGATACGCCTTGCCTGGGTACCTTTACCAACACCTGGGGGTCCAATAAAAATCAAACGCATAAGGAAAAATTATTTGTAGATAATAAGAATTAAATCAATAAACCTGCAATAGTTGCAGTAAGCCAGGAAGCTAAGGCACCACCAATCATTGCTTTTGTAACCAGTTTAGCCAGATCCGTTTTTCGCTCCGGGGCCATCCCGCCTATACCGCCCAATTGAATACCAATGGAACCAAAGTTGGCGAAGCCGCACAAGGCATAACTGGCAATAATAGCTGTCCTGTCACTAATAGTCCCTGCAGACATCAATTCTTTCAAGTCACCATACGCAATGAGTTCTGTAAGTACAATTTTTTTGCCCATAAGTGTTCCCAGTGTCCCGGCTTCTGACCAAGGTACGCCCATAGTCCAGGCTAGCGGTTTAAAAATCAAACCGAGTATAGCTTCCATGGATGTATCAGCGAAACCAAGGAGATAGTTCACCATAGCAACAAGCGAAACGAACGCAACCAGCATGGCACCAACGTTTGCCGCCAGCTTCAAGCCATTGGTGGCTCCTTCACCCAATGCTTCCATGGAATTTGTATGTTTTTGCTCTATAGTCACTTTCAGGTCACCCATCGTTTCAGACATTTCAGTTTCAGGATAAATAATTTTTGCCATCACCAGCGCTCCCGGGGCAGACATCACAGACGCCGCCAATAAGTGGCCGGCAATACCAGGAATATCCGCGAGCCACATAACATAAATTGCCAGTACACCGCCAGCAACAGTTGCAAAACCGCCCGTCATTACAACCATCAGTTCAGACTGTGTCATTTTATTTATAAAAGGTCTGACCATAAGCGGAGCTTCTGTTTGACCCACGAAAATATTAGCAGAAACACTTAATGTTTCAGAACCACTGGTACCCATGGTTTTCTGCATGGCACGGGCAATCCATTTTACAATAAACTGTATAATACCAAAGTGGTAAAGGACTGCCATTAAGCTGGAAAAAAATATAATGGTGGGTAAGGCTCGAAAAGCAAAATTGATCATCGCTTCATGATAACCGACGTTGGGGACGAAAGATTTAAAAAGAAAATCACTGCCCACATCGGAAAAACTGATCAGTTTGCGAAAAGCCCTATCCAGATAACCAAACAGCGGAGCACCAACAGGAGTCTTCAGAATAAATACAGCAAAGAGCGCCTGTAATCCTAGGCCCCAGCCAATGATACGCATGTTGATTTGTTTTCTATTATTTGATAAAGCAAACGCGATACCCAGTAAAACAACTATACCTAGAAGACCTACAAATCTTTCCATTAATTATCCTTTTTGTTAAAATAGCAGCTTCTGCAGCGTGCTTCATATTTGTCAGTTTCACCAATAACCACCTGATCAGCATCGGCTGAAAGGCGTTGGGTAAAACCAGCGGGTTCGCCGCAGATAATGCAAATGGCCCGTAGTTTATCCAAGTAATCAGCGGCGCACATGATTTCAGGCATGGGGCCAAAAGGCCGGGCCAGGTAATCTTTATCCAACCCGGCTACAACCACACGCTTTTTATTAGCCGACAATTCCTGGCATACATCAACCAGGTTATCTCCAAGGAATTGAGCTTCATCAATGCCGACAACTTCAGCGCCATCGGCCTTCTTCAGGATATGAGCAGCATCGTCGATGAGGTAGGATTCCATTTTCATTTGATTATGTGAAACAATGTGCTCTTCGCTATAGCGGTCATCAATTAGAGGTTTGAAAATAGCTGTTTTCATTTTTGCGATCTGGGCTCTTCTTAAACGGCGAATGAGTTCTTCAGTTTTGCCGCAAAACATTGGACCGCAAATTACTTCTATCCAACCACCGTCCCGTGGTGTTAGTGTCATTTATAACCTCTGTCCGGGTAGTATTGATTTTATTTTTGTACGTATAAGATCTATAGCCACTTTATTTTTCCCGCCTTCAGGGATAATAAGGTCAGCGTATACTTTCATGGGTTCAACAAACTGCTCGTGCATGGGGCGTACCGTATGCAAATATTGATCGATGACAGATTGTGTGGTGCGCTCACGCTCTTCCCTGTCTCGTGTTAGGCGGCGGATAAAGCGGATATCATCCGGTGTCTCCACAAATAATTTAATATCCATCAGCTCACGCAGTTTGGCGTCCCAGAGCGTAAGAATGCCCTCCACAACAAGTACATGGTGGGGGTCGATTTGTGCGGATTCTTTTTTACGGGTGTGGGTACTGAAATCATAACTTGGAATATTGACTGTTTCCCATTGCATTAATGAAGATAAATGTTTGTGCAAAAGCTCAAAATCCATGGCGTCGGGATGGTCGAAATTCTGTTGATTTCTTTCTTCCAGGGGCATACTGTCCAAGTCCTTGTAATATGAATCCAGCTGGATGACAGTGACTTCACCCGTGGTGAATTCCTTAATTATTTCCCGGGCGATAGATGTTTTGCCTGAACCGGTGCCGCCGGCAATGCCAATTAAGATTGATGAATGCTTCATTTTAATTTTGTCTGATCGAAGGCTTCCGGGAGGAGTTGCCGAGTTGATGTTTCTTCAATATTGTTATTTTGATCGGCGATAAAAATAGGAATATCACCGCATAAGTCCCACACCACCTGGCGGCAGGCACCGCATAAGGAACCACCATTTTCTGTAACCACAGCAAGAGCCTGGAACGATGAATGTCCCTCTGCAACCGCCCGGTATATTGCCACCCGTTCAGCACAACATGTTAGTCCATAACTGCTGGATTCGATATTGCAGCCGCCGATTATGTCTCCATCATCTGTCAGGATAGCTGCGCCTACCTTATAATTAGAATAAGGTGCGTGGGACCTTGAGCGCATTGCCTGGGCTGCGGCTATTAATTTATCCATATTAATATTCTTTGAATCTTATTTGTTGAAACACATAGTTAAAACCAAGCCCGGCAACAAATCCGCCAATGTGGGCAAACCAGGCCACACCGCCCGTGGTGTTGATACCCATCGTTGCCAGACCGTTTGTCAATTGGGTTAAGAACCAGATACCAAGTACAATGATCGCGGGAACCCGGATAGTTGTAAAGAAAATAAATATAAAAACAAATACATGTACCTGGGCATGTGGATAACGCAGCAAGTAAGCGCCTAATACACCGGCAATGGCACCGCTGGCGCCGACCATGGGTATCGTTGAATCGATATTGAAAATGACTTGCGCCAGACCGGCAGCAAGGCCACACAGAATATAAAATAACGCATAGCGGGTATGTCCCAGGGCACTTTCCACGTTATCGCCAAAGATCCACAGGAACCACATATTTCCCAGGATGTGGGCGATACCGCCATGGAGGAACATGGATGTAAAAAGATTAATAATGTTGAACTGGGCAGGTATCAACCCAAACATATATATAAATCCGGCCTCTGCTTCGGAACCTGACATCGATAGGGAAAACTGGTAAAGAAAAATGAGCATATTGGCAGCAATGATACCGTACGTTACGACAGGAACAAGGATACGGGGATTATCATCTTTGTAAGGAAAAAACATTATTTAATCACAAAATTTACACGTGTACTGTCAACATTACCTGCACGATCCTTTACTGATACTGTCATCGTATGATTACCCAAACTCAATTGATCCAGTAAATTGTATGATAATTGTTGACTGATGGGTTGAAAGGCATATAGTAATCGATTGCCATCGAGTGACATAGACATGGCAGCTTCTTCTGCCGCGATCCCGGATAGCAGATCATCTACTTTAGCACTTAGTATTTTTACATCCTGAAAGTAATACTCTCCGCCTTCAGCTGGAAATGTTGATTCAATGCTGGGCGGCACATTATCTTGTAAAATACACACTGCTTCCAGGCTGCGCAGGCTGCCCGTTAATACTTTCCGCTTTTTGGTATCTTTCGAGGGGATAAATGTCCAGCCGTCATCCTGATCGTAATAGTATAAACTCTTTTTATCCAGTTTTGCAGTGCTTTCATCATAACGGATGCCAATGCGCACAGTATCCTGGATAGGATTATCAAAAGGCTGGAGCTGGTAAACTCTGGACAGGAAATCCCCATGGGGCGGCGGCACCGACTTTTCTACAGCATCGATCCAAATCAGGCTCTGGCCGTAAAATGTTGATTTAAGAGATTGTAAAGAACACATTTTATCTTCGGAAATAACAGTTGCCTGACCATTAGGAAGCGCAAGGGCTGGCTTAAAAGCATATTTGTATGTGTAATCAGTGCCATTATTGATACTGACATGCAAGTTGGTTACATTTTTAAATATTTGCATATCCAGCGGCGCAGAAATGAATGTGTAAGGCTGGATTTGATACAAGTCAATATCCACAAGTTTTTTTGGTGTTTTCAAATGCAGGTCAGGATGGTCTGTACCCATATTCCCGGTTTCTATTTGAATGATAATGCCGGCGGGTGCTTGGTTCACTTTTATGTCAGGCTGTGCCTGGTAATATATATTAACATTTTCCGGGTGCCAATTTAGTGGTTTAGAAAAAGCCCCCATTTTGTTTTTGGCAATGAACTGCAGGGAACGGTTGTAAATATTACCCATGTCCAAAGTAACGAGCAATCCGCCGCTGCTTTTTGCAACCCGTAAAGGTTTAACCTTCTGGACAGCAAACCCGGAAGAAGAAAATGAATAACAGGTAATACTTTTTAAAGGGATACTGATGAATTTTGACTGTACGTTGAACGTGAGTTCTTTCCCCCTTTGACTTATATCCTGGATGATCAAATCAATGGGTGGTTGATAAAAGATCCAACCCGTTCCTTCAGCGGTATTTCCATTGGCATCCGTTACTTTAACATGCAATTTATGGTATCCCGGCGGCAGCTCCAGATTTCCTGATAGACGTTTTGGCTGCACTGTTGAAAGGGGGTATTTCTTTAAATTATACAGGTTATGGAATTTCCCCAGGTTTAAGCGCTGCATTGAATGGTTGCGCACCAATTGCACGCGGTCATTTAGTTCATAATCAAGAATATTATAATTTATGTCGTATGTCAGGTTTCCGTCGATACTCAAGGCAATGGATTTTAACTGATATGATTCTGAAAATCCCTGGCGTTTGTCCTTGGTTCGCAGAGCTACACCAACGGCTCCAAATGTGTTGAGTGTATCTGCCAATTCAAAGGAACCATCTGGATTACTGAAAAATGGTACCTGTACCGGCAAAATACTGCCGTTTACCCGGGAATCCTTTTTGAGAGGAATCAGTGCTATTTCTTCCAATACAGGTGATCTGCGGTCATCAATGGCGAACCCATTGGTTTGCGGGTTTAATGGCTGTTCTTTTTGGTTGCGGAGCTCAAAGTGCAGGTGCGGGCCAAAGGAATTCCCCGTATTTCCTGTATACGCCAGCAATTCCCCTTGTTTTACTTTTATTTCATTTGGCTCAAAATATTGGTTAACCATGTAAGATTCATTGGCATTCTGATGATGTTTTAAATAACCCTCCAATTTTGGATTAAAATGAGATAAATGAGCATAAACGCTGGTGTTGCCGTTAGGATGCTGCACGTATAAAGCCCTGCCATAACCTTTGAAATTGGTCACCATCCTGGAAATATATCCACCGGCGACTGCATGTACTTCCGCCCCTTCCCGACCACCGGTTTTAATATCAATACCCATATGGAAATGGCGGTCCCGGAATTCACCGAAGTTGGAATTCAAAGATTTACCGGCATCCGTAGGCCAAACATATACTTGTGCTGCAAGAACAGCCGCAAATGAGAAAATGCAAATAAGAATACGATTCATAAATGATCAGCAGACACTGTCAATTTATAGTACTGAACAGTGTATAGAAAAAGAAAACATATTATGTTTATAAGTTTTTTAGTGCATGAAATCTCTCTAAAAGTTTTTTTGATTTCCTTCTTTAAATATTAACCAAAGTTCATTTAACTTAATTGTATATAAACTGCAAACTAAAGGAGAGATCCATGAAAAAATTCACACATTTATTTTTGATAGCAACTTTATGTTCCTCCAGTATTTTTGCCATCGGGGGACTAGGTCTTCAATTCGGGCAAAGTTCTTTTAGTGTTGCCGAATCAAGCCCTGAAACAGGTTCCCCTTACGTTTCCCTGACAAACGGCAGTTTTGATGGAGCGTATGTTTTTGGTGGCTATCTTTATATTGATGCCATCCCTTTTATAGATCTGGAAGTTGATGCAAATCTTCGAGGGAATTTATATGATATTAATTTTGAAAATTTTGCAGGACCAATGGATCCATTAGAATTTGGCTGGGCAAGTGCAGATATTTATTACACATTAAGAAAAAAGGTCTTTGGCTTTTCAATTCCAGTTTTAGGCGGCGCAAAGATCCATGCCGGAGGAGGAATGAATACGCATACAACAACTCCTGTTGCTTCAATAGATATGATAGAAGAACTGCTTGGGGGAAATCTGGAAAGTGGAGACCCTTCAGATTTAGCATCTAACCTAGCGGATTATTTAGATGATAACGGTATTGATGCAACCGGATTTCATATTCAAGCCGGTTTACAATTCAAACTGCTAATGCTGGATACTTTTATAAATTATCGTTATACGATCGTGAAAGATGTGGTTCCTGATGTTAGTGGATTCGGAAGCATGAACCTCCGTATTGGATTTGGTATCTGACACCCAGATCAGAATTACTGAAAAAGGGGCAAGACTGCCCCTTTTTTATTTCAACAAAATCACTTTTTGAGTTTGTGTATACTGACCACTAACAAGTTTTACAAGATACAAACCACTGGATTGACCTTCAGCGTTCCAAATGACCTCATGTTCACTAGGAGCCAACTTTTCATTGATCAATGTTTCCACCAAACGACCAGTTAGATCATAAATTCGTAAAGATGCAGGATGCTGTGACCCTACAGAAAACCGAATGGTCGTTGATGGGTTAAATGGATTGGGATAGGGTGCAAACAACTTGAATTCATTCGGTAATATTTCTGATCCTGTCCCGGCAATTTCTTCGCCAAAAAGCATATCTTTAAAGTCATAAGCTTCGTGCAATGACCATTGATCATTTTTGTGGGAGCTAGGGGTACCATCAATATGAACAAGGTCGCTTTGCCCCGGAGGGTTGATATTGTAATCAATGATCTCTGTGCCGGTAAGTTCATAGGCGCCCTGGTAAGTCCCATGGTCATTGACTGCTTCCGGAATATCCTTTACATCTTCAATGGTCATGCTGGAAAATGAGGTAACAAAATTAGTAATGTTATCCACACCATTACAGATTCCTTCTCCGGAAATCCAAGGGCCGATATCGCCATTATTCCATGAAGCTGATGGTTTATTATTCCAATTGGTAAAGAACCCCTGGTCAGGATTGAGAGCATGAGGCATATCTTCAAAAGAGATAAATCCGCCCCATTCTTCTGATCCGTCTCCTTTGTGGGGCAAGTAAGGATGTACTCCGTCACTGCGGTCCTGGAATCGACCGCCATGCCAGAAGGCAATATTCTGATCCTGGTCAATGGCAAAGGCATTGAATGACATGGGAGCCGTGCTGATGGCTTCATCATACTCTGCAATATTCTCCGCCTTGTTGATCCTGTAGATATAATCAGCCATCCCTACGTCATCCAGCCAAAAAGTCATCTTTTGGGAGTAGACCTGTTTTAAGGGCATGTAAGCGCCTATAACAGGACCATGTACTGTACGATAATGGGTGAAGAGCTCAGGCGTTGTGATCGTTTCAATGGTATCAATTATCATTTCAAAATCCAGCCATGCGCCATCATGCCAGTAACCATCATTATAATTCATACTTTGGGTAGAATCGATATAGGTATCAACATTATCGCTGGCGCCACTGGTCCACGTCCAGGCAATTTGTTCGTTATGTCCTAATGTCACAAAAGGAACGCCGGAAACAGTCTTTCCGCCCACATGGTAACCAGGGCATTCCAGTTCAATTTCCATTGTAAGCGATGCTACATCATAACTGGGGGACCCCATTTGCGGGCAGCCCAAAAGCATAACATTCCCTGAAGTTGAAAATCCGGGACTAACAAGAGCAGCAAAACTGCCCAATTTATAAATGATGCCGTTGTTTTTTCTAAACTGTTCCACATATTCCTGGCGCGCTTCCAATTCTAATACTACTTCCTCTGGAACAGTTATACCTGAATAATGCCATGTTTGTACAGTTGCCTGTCCTGTATCTGGAATGGTGGTAGAACAAGCCGGGTCGTTCACCGGCCGGTTTTCGTTGAACCAGTCCCAGCCGTTGTTTTGGAGTTCATTCAAGCGAGTTAATTCATCTCCGCCAAACATTCCGAACATGCGCAGCATGAAAATGGAAAATCTTGCTGCATCCCTTACCGTATAGTGGTCGAAATCCATATCAAGGTACTGGATCGGTTTGTACAATTCCGGATGAACATTCATGGTATCCACATAGGCATTCACACCTGTAACGTATGCTTCTAATGCAACTTGGACTCCCGAGAGTGATTCACTGTTCATTTGGTCAATTTCATCATCGGTGTAACCCAGTCGGTATGATTCTTTGTCCACATCCAGAGCCATGCTGCCAAACCATTCGCTCAAGCGGCCGGTAGCCGCCCGGCGGTTAAGGTCAATTTGATACAAACGGTCGTTGGCTTCTGCAAAACCCTGCCCAAAAAACATAGCTGCTTCATTATCGGCTTTGATGTGCGGCACACCGTACTCGTCCCGGTCAATGATGACCGTGGTGCCATCCGGAGCGATCAGATGTTTGGTATCAGCCAATAATACTGAAATTGTAAGCAGAATAGTAATTAGATAACGCATTTGAACCTCTCTTGCAATTTTTAAATCTTGCGAATTTACAGCTTTTTTTGCCAAAATAACTGTTTGGACATGTTACTAGCTCGTAACAGTAAAAAAGATAAAATGGCCAATTACGGGGTAAAAATTATTGAATGGAAGCTCTCACTTTTTTCAATAGTTCATGGGTAAGACGAATACCTTCCATTTCACTGTGGACACTGCCTTCATACTCTATGCCTACATAACCGTTGTAGCCGGCATCCAGGACAATGTTCATCATTGTATAAAAATCTGTATTTATTTCATTTCCCTCATCATCAAACTCGTGACTCTTGGCACTGACCGCCTTGGCGTAAGGCATAAGTTCTTCCATTCCCAAGTAGCGGTCATACCAGTCATTTCCTTTATCTTCCCAAGTTCCAAGATAGAAGTTTCCGAAGTCGGGTAGCGTACCACAATGAGAGTGGTTAACCATATCTATAACACCGGAAAGCCATTTGCCATTGCTAGAAAGCCCTCCATGGTTTTCTACAATTACATTAATATCGTTGTTGGCACCGTATTCTGTCAATCGACTCAGGCCATCAGCAGCCAGTTTCATCTGTTCATCATATTCACCTTCACTTTGGGCGTTTACACGGATGGAATAGCATCCAAGGTACTTTCCAGCATCAATCCACTTATAATGGTTTTCCACTGCCTTTGTTCGGGCAACTGGATCAGGGTCACCCAGACTGCCCTCATTATCACACATGATGAGCAAACTTTTTACACCCAAATTATCTGCTCGCTGTTTCATTTCTTTTAGATAAGATTGATCCTGAGCCTTATCAAGAAAGAAGGAATTCACATATTCAACTGCATCCAGCCCAAAGTCATTTTTCGCGACTTTGCAAAGATCGAGATGATCTAAATCTCCATTCTGGATGGTACGGTGGAGGGACCACTCGGCCAGCGATATTTTAAATGGCAATGGTTGGTTAGATCCTAAAAGCATTGCACTGTCCAATCTTGAAAAAGCCAGTCCTCCTGTAATAACTGCTGTTTTTTTTATGAAATCCCGGCGGTTCAATTTAATTTTCTGATCCGCACATTGCGATACCAGACCTCTTCGCCGTGGTGTTGCAGGCCTATGTGTCCTGCGCTGGCTTTGGCAAAAAGAGGCATGGTTTTGAATTTACTTTTGGCAACCAAAGCCCACATGTCATCACTCTGGTATTCGTATTCCACAACCTTGATGCCGTTCAGCCAGTGTTCCACATGGTTGTCTTTCACTTTTATCCGAACCTTGTTGAATTCTCCCACAGGATTTACAACACTTTTTGGTGGAGCAATCATGGCGTAAAGTGCACCGGCTGAAGTGAGTTTATTTTTTCCATCTGAATGTTTTTTATCATCCAACACCTGCATTTCAGGGGCAGACTGCCAAATATAATCCCCTTCTTCCGTAGCAAAATAAAAAATGCCACTGTTGCCTCCTTCTGCCACTTTCCATTCCAATTCCAATTCAAAATTTTTGTAAACATCTTCACTGATGAGATCAACCCCATGTCCGGGAATCGTTTTCATGGTGCCGTCCACGATTGCCCAGGAGTCTGGCAGCCCCGCTTGTTTATAACCCCGGAGACCGTTGACTTTTTCACCGTCAAAAAGGACAGTCCATTCGGCATTTACGGAACTAGCGATCATAAAAATAGCCATGAAGAATAAAATCTGTTTTTTCATTTTCAACCTTTTGGATTCCATTCACCGCGGGCTACTGCGGGAATAAATGTTTCTATTGCTGTATTGGGTAATTGGATGGTTTTGCCCTGTTCGGCGCTCATATAGGCAGCCATGAGCAGGCGTGTTACATCCAGGCCGTCATCAAAATTTTCTTCCGGCCGCTTCCCTGCCAGGAATGATTCCACCATGTGGCGATTTTCAGCCGTATAGCCATAAGCTTCCGCTTCATTGCTCACCACGGGCATGCCGCCTGATTCAGCATTTTGTTTTTCCACGAGGTCTTCCCCTTCAGCGCCGGTGACCTTACGGCTGAAGAATACTTTAAGGTCCGAATCAAGCGTATTAACGAACATGGAATATTCCGGGCCGAACAGTTCCATGCTCAAGCGCAAACCTTCGCCGACAAAACACCAGGATGTGGTTGTTTCAACGATCAGTTTATTCCCATCCTCATCCAAATATTCAATCAATGACCGGGCGAAATCTTCGGAAGGACGTTTTAAATAATCGGTCTCTCCACCGCTGTTGTCTGATAAGATTTTGGCGTATTCAGGCCGCTGCCATTTCAGGCAATCCATATGGGCGCTAATACTGACTGCGGTGAGTGAGTCCCGGGGTTTCCCAGGTTCAGTTAGCATGAAGCGTGCTTCTTCCACGGAATGGCACATCATATCATTGAGCACTCCGCCGCCTTGGAGCGAACCTTCCCAGAACCAGGGCATGTGGGGACCGCTGTGTTCTTCCGCTGCACGAGCTAAATAGGGCCTACCGGTAGTGGCGGCACCGCGCGCCCAGACTATTTCCTTCCCCCGTGTGATTGAAGGTGAAAAAACCTGGTTTTCCAGGTAGCCATCCAGGAGTCCCACACTTTTGGTAAGTTCACAAACTTTTTGCGCTTCTTCCACATTTCGTCCTAACGGTTTCTCACACGTTACACCAATCAGTTCACCTTTTCCGGAAGATATAGCAGCGGCAATTTCTTCGAATGTTTCAATGCGGGCGAAATTGGGCGAACATACCCAAAACGCATTTATAGCTGGATCTGCAATCATCTCGGTGATGGTGTCATAAGCTTTTGCATTATCTCCCACGCCAATTGATTTCGCCAGCGCTGCTGATTCTTCCGCCGACGCTTTGGTGCGGGACATAACGCCTATAACATCCACATCCCGAACACCGATCAAAGATTGGATGTGAAAACGGGTGATGAAACCACCGCCAATGAATCCGATTCCTAATCTCTTAACGGACATATATCTTATCTATATTTTTCTTAAGTCAGCGTCAGATGTGCTTGTATCATCTTTAAAGAACAGCAGGAAAATAAAAGCAACAATGGTACACAATGATGCCGGGATAAGGAAAAATTTCCACCAGATTGTATCTCCAGCCGGGGTTTTGAATGTATCCCAAATGTATCCAGTGAATAATGTGCCGAGATAATTGCCGACCCCCAAAGTGAAAAAGGTAAGCATCGCCTGGGCGGAGGCACGTATATCATCTTTGGCTTTCATATTAACATAGATCTGGGAGGTTACAAAAAAGAATGCATAACCAAATCCATGTAGCGTCAGCGAGGAAATGATAACCGGTAAATTGGGTACCATAAACAGGAAATAGCGGATGGGCCAGGCAAGCATACCAATAACCATGGTAACCCTGACACCGAGTTTTTTAATGGAAACATGGAGCAAAAATAAAAGGACTACCACTTCAGCGATCTGCGCTACAGTTTTAATGGCTGTGATCCAAGCCTCTTCGGCACCCATGTCCAATAAAAATGGCGCAGTGGGGATATAGTAAAACTGCAGTTCAGTTGTTACAACAAAAGAAGCAAGCATAAATATCAGAAAATTTCTATCCTTCAAGAGGGACAAAGCTTCCAAAAATGCCAAGGGATTTTGTTTGCTGGCCACAGGCGGTGTTTTGGGTAAACTGAAACAAAAAACACCCATGATCGCAGATGTGATACATGCAAACATAAGCAAGTCACTGCCTCCGGTCCAATTTTCCGTCTGCCATGTACTGCGCATAAAAGTCACCATCCAGCCCACAGCGATCCAGCCCACAGTACCCCACATACGCACTTTACCGAATTCTTCCTCGGCATTTTTTAAATGCCGAAAACAAATGGAATTGGTCAAAGCCAAAGTCGGGGCGTAGAAGAGACAATACACAAGCATCCATGTCCACATGGAACTGAATTCCTGCTGCACAGCCGTTAAATAGAGAAACGCCGCTCCGGCAAGGTGTGCGATACCTAAAAACACCTGTGTCTGCATGAGGCGGTCTGCTATCTGCCCGCCTACAAAAGGAGCCGCAATACAACCGAGCCACATACAACCATAGATTGCAGCGATCTCACTCCCGGAAAATCCGATTTTATCCAAGTGGGCGCCTAGGGCAGTTGTCCATGATCCCCAGATGGCGTACTGGAGAAACATCATGATTCCGAATTGAAACTTGTTTGTCATATGGTTATCCTGGTTGTTTTAGATCAACTTGCGGTTTACCGGATCCCACTCCACTCGCCGACCGGTTTTATAAGATTCTGTCGCCATAGCACAAGTCACTGCTTCATGAAAAGCCACCTCAACATTGCACTTGGGCGTGCCGTCATTGCGGATCGAGTCCAGCCAATCCTTGATATGCAGATGGGTTGGGTCCACGCGCTTGCCCTCGCGATAGGTGTACAGCAGTCCTTTATTAGCAAAGTAACGGGAAGTGGCGGAGGTAACTCCATCAATCTGTTTGGATCCCGGTGAGTAAGTATAGATCGGGTATTGGGGATTAATTACACCGCTTTCGAGCCGTTCCCTGTATTGGGTGGATTCAGAATCTGCGGTAACAACGAAACCATGAACGGATCCACCACCGCTTTGACCACCCATCTGCATGGATGCATCATGGCCCATGATTCGATTCCCCCGTGGATTATTACTGGATAGGGTGGCACTGTATAGCAGGGTCAGGTTCTTATCAGGATATTCAAAGGTAGCGTTCCATACATCAGGTACGTCTCGTTCATATTCCGGATTGCGTTCCTTTGTATAATAATATATACCACCTGTAGAGGATGCATATTTAGGAATTCCAATTTCCATAATTTGGTTAATTGCATCAAAGTCATGAGAAAGGAGGTCTCCAGATAAACCCGTGCCATAATCGAACCAGCAACGCCATCTAAAGAATCGTCTTAAGGCTTCTTTACCATCACCCCAAGGGATTTTGTTTGAACATGGTTCTTGGAAGGTTTTCCAATCAATGGTTTTTGCGTTGCCCTGGGGATGAATGTCCCACACCCAGGCACCCCATGGGGAATTACGGTTGGTGGCAATCTCAACCAGGTTGATTGGGCCCAGCAAGCCTTGGTCGATAATTTTTTTTGCTTTTTCATTTGCCTCTACCTGGCGGTTCTGATGGCCCAACTGCAATTTGATGCCGGTTTCTTTAACCTTATCATAAACTTTGACCGCCTCTTCAAACGTACGGGTGAGCCCTTTCTCGCAATATACATGTTTTTTCTTTTCGGCGGCATCAATGGTAATACGTGAATGCCAGTGGTCCGGCGTGGCTACGATAACGGCATGAATGTCATCATTGTCTAACAATTCTTTGTAATGATCATAGCGTATAGCTGTTGATGTTGGTTTTCCACCAGGGCGTGTTTCGTTCTTTGATGCTGCAATTCCTTCCTCGGCACGAACGTCGAAAAGATCGCAGACGCCAACCAAAGAACAGTTCAAATCCTCTTGTGACATATAGGTTGCAAAACCTTTATCCAGTTTATTTTTTTGTGCATTTTCTGATGCTCTTTGCGTCCAGCTTGGTGGTGCGAAACCAGCCCCGCGCACAAGGTGATGGCCGCGGCCGCCATAACCGATTATCCCGATATTGAGATGACGACTGTCTGACATTTTTTCAATTACAGCCGGAGCCGATTTTTCCTGGACTAGGTCAGACAATAAGTTTGATTTTTTTAGAGCGTCCCGGCGCATCTTCCGCCAGAGGTTAACAAAGAATAAGCCTAAAACCGGAACAGTGGCCAGGCTTTTGATCAAGTCACGGCGTTCTAAATTGGGTTTGTTTTGCTGATTTGTTTGCTCACTCATGACCAACTCCTTTTAATTTGATTCAGGTTTGGCGAAAAATCTGTCCAAACCAATGATATGACTTGTGGGAAATGAAAAGAGTACCCAGAGGGCACAGGCTTCTATCAGGTTTTTATTTACTATAAGGTAACTGCCTTCTCCCGGCCGCCCGTATTCCAATCCTAAAAGAGGCGGTGCAAATAAATAGTATAGCAGTACAAGCACCATACCGGCCAAAGCGCCATAGCGGCTGAATAACCCCAGTAATAATGAAGCGCCCACAAGCGTCAGTCCCCACATATTTACGTAATCTGATATTCCCAGCAGGGTTGGGTTGGAAACGATTGTTGTTGCAAGACCGGATAAGAGCCATTTAGAGTCCAGCAGGTAAGCGGCCGATGACCAATAGGGGTTGATTAACTTGGAAATGCCCTCATATAAAAAATGCCAGCCGATAAGAACCCGCAGTGTAACGAGCCCGTATAGCTGGCATTTATCTTTTATGATTTCTGAATCAAAATTTCTCATCTCGATTTAACCTCTTATTATTGTAGAAAGAATTGAAAAAAGAACAGGAAAGAATAAGTTTTATCTGTCTTTAAAAACAAGGAACAAATTCAGTATTATTTATAAATCAATTAAATTGAGATTTACAGTTTTTTGGCCAGTACAACCGTTTGGATATCTTCCCAGGTTTTACCGCTGGCGGTATCCTTTGCCTTTACTTTAATGATGTATGGGCCCATTCGTGCCGGTTCACCATTATCACGCTTGCCGTTCCATGTTAAGATATTTTCCTGGGCGGTATACATGTTCCAGTAAGGCACCGCGATCGTTCGTCCCATCACATCAAAGACTTGGATGGAAATCAGTCCATATTCAAACGGTAGTTTGTATTTTATATAAAGCACGTCATCAAAATCGTCTCCATCTGGTGAAAATGGATTGGGTTCCAGGATCAGTTGTCCTGACTTTGACAGTTCCTCATAATACACACTGTTTTTTTCGCCGGGTGTTTGTCCTGTTTCATTTACGGCAACAGCCCAGCGGGAAGAATCACCGGATTCAAATTCAGAACGATATTTTTCCAGGGAACGGTTTTCAACAATGCCCCAATCTGGGGTATAGACCAATGAATCAATAACCTTACCGGTCATGTCGAATAAATATATACCATCACTGGTATTATTCAATCCCGGAAAACCGCCATTGGGAATTTGCCATTGGGCAGCATCAGGTAAATATGCGGTAATAGTAGAATCAGCTGCCAAAACCATCAATTGATTCTCACTAGTTTCACTGAAACTGAATTTCTTTAAGGACGCGCTATTATCACTGATCGCCCAATGATCCATACGCACAGCATCAATGGCTGCAAGTTCCACAAATTCCGTTTGTGTAGAGTCTGGGATCGCCAGGAATTCATTCAGCATTACAGAGCCAAAATCATAACTGACCAGTATTGAATCACGGGCAACATCATTGGAAATATTTTCATCACCGGCAATATTCAAAAGCAGTTCAACACCATGATAACCGGAAACCAGCGGGCCGAATTCCAAAGCATAATTCAATGTATCCCCGACTGCAATGCTCGGAAATACAGACGTTCCAAATTCATCTCCATCAATGGCCAGGGCAATAGAACCGGAGAACTCTGTAACTCCCATATTCACAATAGAAGTAAATACAATAACCGTTTCGTCTTTTCTGGGATAAAGCGGTTGATGGCGGATGGAATCTTGCAGTAGGGCACCGTCCAGGTCAAATAATGTTACTGAATTTGCACTACCAGGAGTTCCGCCAGTTGTATCTGTGGATAATGACCAGTTTCCAAGATTAAACGAATCAAATTCCGACCGCAGCTTTTCAGTGGATACTTCGTCCGTCAGCGGCCAGCTTGCATCATAGCGCAAAGAATCGATAATACTGCCGGTAAGGTCATATAGAAAAATGGCGTCCCCGGAATTGTTTAATGCTGGCCAGCCATCAGCTGGCACGATAAAATGAGCCCCGCTGTTTTCCAGGGGATATAAACTGGAGTCGGCGGCGATGACAATATAATCGCCGTTTGTAACCAGAATATTCATGATATTTTTTCCCTGCTGACTGTTATCGCTAAAAGACCAATTCCATAAATCAAAGGTACCAAAACTGACCAGTTCGATGAATTCTATTTGATCATTATTGGGCCTAGACATGAATTCATTCAGCCGGATTGTTCCAAAGGGAAAACGAATTTTGATCAAAATAGTATCGGCATTGTTGTCTGTATTACCGTCATTCAAAACGTCCAGGGCCAGGAACAACACATTAACCCCGACAGGCACTGGCGGTATAGTTAATGTAGATAAAACTGTATCCCCGGGAGTTGTGATCGACACTTCCACGCTGGCCAATTCCTCTTCGTTGTATTCAATGTATATATAACCGGAAAGGGCATTTTGCCCGGCATTTATCACAGGAATTGTCAGTTGGATAGAATCGGTTTGAGACGGTACGATCGGGGAATAACTTATATGAGCAAAATCAATTGCGCCATCCATGGGCCAGGGCATTACAGAATTTCGCGATCCCGGCGTACTCCCGCTGGTTGCTGCAGCTGGCAGCCAGCTTGCTGAATCTGCAGAAATGAGATCAGTAAATATTTTTTCCATGGATTGGCCCCGGCCATACTCCCAATTGCTGGAATAGGTTAATGAATCAATCAATGTATTAAATGGATCGTAAAGGCGAATTACGTCGCCGCTGTTGTTCAATACCGGGAATGAAGAGAGCGGTGTCAAGAATAAGCTGGTATCGGGTGTTTGCTGGAATAAAGATGAATCACCACTGACTACGATATAGTTTTGATTTAAAATGATCACATTGCCAAATAATGCCGGGGAAGCTAATTGATCGGCAATGCCCCAGCCTGCAAGTGAAAGTAATTCATCACCATGATAAACCAATTCTACAAATTCTGCCGCACCGCTTTCAGGATAGGGTAAAAACTCATTTAATGTAATGATCCCTTCCGGATATCGAACACCAAATGAAACGGAGGATAAATTATTGGTTGTATCCTGGTCACCGCTGACAACAAAATCAGCATCCAACTCATGAACCCCAGAAGCAAAAGGACCTACAACTGCAGAGAATGCTGTCGTATCCAATTCATTTAATGAGCTGATAAAAATGGACTCCAGGATATCAATTCCGTCTCGTATTTCAACATCACCTGAAATGCTCGTGCGGCCGCTATTGGTAACGTAGCCTTGAATAGTAATAGTTTCATTAATGCCGGCAACGGATGGGTCTGCTATCAATGAATCAGCAATCAGCTCTCCATCAATTGTCAATGGCTCCACGCTATTGATATTGCCGGGCGTTCCCAATGAATCTGTGCTTGATAGCCAATTTGCAGGCGTGTTTGGAAATTCAACCCGAACTTTTTCAATGGAATAGCCATCTGCCGCGATGTCTGTCCAGCCAACGGAATCTTGTACAACACCAGTAGCTGAAATAAGAAACAGGGAATCACTGGTAGAAAGTCCATTGCCGATACTGGAGTCATCCACTTTGATCAGCACAACACCCGCCGGGATGGAATCAGCGTAAATACCAGTGTTGAAATTATAATCGCCCTCAAAGATCAATCCGTAAGAACCTGGAGGAATAAAAAGACCATAACCGGAATCCACCAAGTCATCTGCGTAGGAACGGTCAATGATCTGCCAGCCGGTAAGATCAACTGAATCGGCAACTGAAAGATTATATATTTCTACAAATTCATTGGGCGAGTCAGAACCATCCAAGTCATACATGATCTCTGTAATGAGAATTTGTCCTGCGATAAAACTTGGGAGAAAAATAAATAACCAGCGGTATTTATTCATCCCTGTGGATTAGTCGTTTGTTCTGCTATCTAAAAATTTTTCAATGCGCCGGAATATAGTTTCGCGTGTTGCGCGAAAGGCATCCAAATATTCATCATTGGCATCCCAGCCAGCAAATGGATCATTGATACTCCAGTGCAGGCGTTCTACATCTCCGGGAAACGTCGGGCAGGCTTGGTTGGCATTATCACATACAGTAATTACGGTGTCTATACCCTTATCCAGGTAATAATCGATAGGATCCGATGTGTGATGTGAAATATCGATTTCCCATTCTTCCATAACCTTAATGGCCATAGGATTGACACGGGAAGGATGACTCCCTGCGCTGAAAACTTCATAGCGATCTCCTGCTTTATCTCGCATAATGCCTTCAGCGATCTGGGAACGACAGGAATTACCAGTGCATACAAATAACACTTTTGGTTTTAACATCATGATTTGAATTTGCTGTGGGATTTGAGGAATGTCAATAATCTTTATTGAAAACGTGTATTCATGACAATTGAAGCGTGTAAATTTTCCCGTGGCAAGAACCGAAAAAGAACAATTAAACCCCTTGTTCACCAATCCGCTGGAGCCCTATCCCGGTTTAACGGTGGATGATTTGAACCGTTATCTGCCGGCCATACGCAAAGCAGATGATATTGCCATGACCCCCGATACCATGGAAGAAGGACTATTCCTGGCGGATGCACTGGATGGTTTAAAACGTTTGCCGGACAATTCTATAGATTTGGTGCTAACGGCTCCGCCGGTGAGTCCCTGGCGTGACATAGGTACCCAGGGCCGAAAAATGACTCTCCAGGAATATTATACGTGGAATAATAAATGGCTGCAGGAAAGCCAGCGCGTATTAAAGAATACAGGTGCTGTTTACCTGCTCTGCGGCTGGCGTTTTTCCGGGATGTACCATGCGCTGTTGAGCGATTATTTTAAGGTGCAAACGCGTATTACCTGGCGGGACAGGAACGCGGCAAAGCAGGATCAAAATACAACATGGTTCAATGAAATAGGGGATATCTGGCTGGCTACAAAGACAGGTGATTTTGTGTTTAACAGTATAATGGAGGTGGATGGTAAAAAAGTACAGGATTCTGGTGCAACTGAAAATATTTCCAATTTGTGGCTTGAATATTTTACTGCTGGATCCAAGCATGAAAAAGGTGACTTGCCGGAACCACTGCTAAACAAGATTATCCGGGCCAGCAGTTTCAAATTAAGCTGGGTTGTTGATCCGTTTATGCGCAGGGGTAGTGTTGGTGTGGCCGTGAAGAATAAAGGCCGGCGCTTTATCGGTTTTGAAACGGATCAAGACAGCCTGCTTGTGGCAATGAAACGGATCGATCAGTCGTAAAACGAAAACGTAATTATTACCATCCGGGAGATAAAATGAGTTTACTTGATCAAATTCAAAAAGATATGTATGCTGCCATGAAAAGCGGAGAAAAGGAAAAAGCAACCACCTTACGCGGCGCCATTGCAAAACTGAAGGATAAGCGTATTGAAAAGCGGGACGATTTAAGTGAGCAGGAAGAAATACAGGTTATCAAAACATTGGTTAAGCAACGCAATGAAGCCATTGAAATGTATACGCAGGCCAAACGGGCTGATTTGGTAGCCAAAGAACAATCAGAACTGGAAGTGCTTAAATCTTACCTGCCGCAAATGATGAGCCCGGAAGAATTGGGAGACCTCATTACTGCAGTAATTGAAGAAACAGGCGCTGCATCCATGTCTGATATTGGAAAAGTGATGCCGGTTGTTATGCAAAGATCGGCCGGCCGAGCCGATGGGAAATTAGTGCAGTCCATTGTGAGGGAAAAATTGAGTTAATGATCCTCTTCCTTGATATACTAGCGACAATGTTTATTATTGCCCTGGGTGTCATCGGTTACAAACGGGGTCTCGTTGAAGAACTTGGACGTCTGCTGGGTTTGATCATCGCCATTTCATTTGCCTGGAGTTATTACGTTGAATTATCCGGGATTATACTCAACATAATATTCAATATCAATCCCTGGGTGGTTATGGTCTTTAGTTTTACGATTATATTTATTGCAGTATTGTTATTGGCCAGAATACTGACAAAATTCATCCACCTGCTTTTACTTTCAAAAAGTACAAAATTAGTGAACAGAACCATGGGCTTTGTATTTGGTTCGCTAAAAGCAGTATTGATCGTGATGGTGTTTATCTGGGCATTGGATATTTCCCAAAAGAAAGAATGGTCTAACATTATTCATACTGAATCATCAATAGCTGAATTCATGACATCTGCACGGTTGAAAATAATCCATTCATTTCATTTACAAGACCCCGTAACAAAAGGGGAAGAATTTGTGCAGGAATTAATGGAATCAGCGGAAGAAGACCTGTAATGGCACGTATCAGCCAGGAAACTATAGACCGGATTCGCAATTCAGCTGATATTGTGGATGTTGTTTCCCAGTACGTAAACCTCAAAAAGCGGGGACGTAATTTTTTTGGATTATGTCCATTTCATGATGAACGCACACCTTCTTTCAGCGTTGCCCCTGATAAGGAAATATATCATTGCTTTGGCTGTGGTACCGGCGGCAGCGTCTTCAATTTTGTCATGGAGCATGAAAACCTCTCTTTCGTGGAGGCCGTCCAGCAATTGGGCCGGCAATACGGCATTGAGGTAGAACTGACTGGTGACAGCGGTTCCAAGCAATTATTCACCCAATTGTATGAGCTCCACGAAATTGCCGCTACTGCCTATTCTAAAAACCTCTCTACAGATGGAGGTAAAGCAGCGTTGGATTATTTGCTTGGCCGTGGTTTAAGCGCCGAAACACTAGAAGAATTTCGCGTTGGTTTTGCCCCGGACGCATGGGAATTCCTCACTGAAAAAGTAAAGGGCAAGGGTTATTCCAGGGAAAGCGTGGATAAATCAGGATTGTTCGGCAAGGGTAAACAGGGTGTTGTAGACCGCTTTCGTTCGCGGATCATGTTCCCCATTATGAACCGCTCGGGCAAAGTCATCGCTTTTGGTGGACGGGTGTTTGCGAGCGATGATCCGGCTAAATACATGAATTCTCCGGAAACACCCCTTTATCGCAAGAGTGAAGTGTTTTACGGCTACCATAAAACAGCTTCTGCTGTGCGCAATGCCGGTTCCGCCATCTTGGTAGAAGGGTATATGGATTTCCTGCAACTATACCAGGCCGGTATCCAGAATGTGTTGGCGGTTTCAGGGACGGCATTTACTGACAGGCATGCAGTACAAATTGGTAAAATAACCCAAAAAGTATATTTGGCCTACGATGGGGATGAGGCCGGGCAAAAAGCAGCCCTGCGCGCTGGCTATGCATTGTTGCAAAACGGCATCGCAGCTTTAGTTGTACAAGTTCCTGAAGGACTGGACCCGGATGACTGGGTACAAAAAGAAGGAATTGATACAGTTAACAAAGGGATTGAAAACGCTATTCCGGTCTTGAACTTCCATCTGGAATCAAGCGGTGCGCTGGATCTGCCGGCCGTGGAACGATCGAACCTGGTCAAAGAAATCTTAACAGAAATTGCCGGTGTTCGCGACGGCATCATCAGGGATGACCTGCTGCAGACACTAGCAAATAAATTGCACATTAACGAGCATGAAATGATCAAGCAGTTCAAAAGCGCCGCCAGCCGCAAACGTCAGCCGGCACAGCCAGCAATACCCCAATCGACGTCACCGGTATTGTTTAACACTGTTGCCCAAAAAGCCCAGGTGGAGATTATCACCGCCTTGCTGGCATCCTTTCGGGATGTAAAGAAATTAGTACAGGCGAATATAGACCTTATTTCCGAACCGTTGCTCAATAAAACAGCCCAATTGTTATTGGAACACGGTGACGGTTCTACAGCGGCCGTTTTGGATGCCTTCGAAGATAAGGGCGAACGTGAAACAATGGCGAAAATCCTGATGAATGAACAAAACGTTGATAACCCTCGGGAAGTGGTGCAGGAATGCCTGCGCACATTAAAAATGCAACCGGTACGGGATAAAATTCAACATGCGCGCTTGAAGATACGGGAGCTGGAAGCTGCCGGAAAAGACAGCAGCGATCTAATATTGGAAGTGGGTAAGCTCCGGGAACAGCTGCAAGCTGAAAGTAATAGCGACCTTTAGACCAGTGTGCGGCAGTTTTATTTAATACTATTTATACTGGTTTTTTCAACATGGATTTCAGCGCAAGGCCAAACAGCGTTGAATATTGTTTCCGATACACCCGACATACCCATTTATGTTGATGGCCACCTGGTTGGTAATACTCCCTTGAACCATGATGTAGATGTTTTACCCGGCTGGCATACAGTAAGCTTTTTCCCTAACGATGAAGATGGTGACATTGCAACTCAAAAAGTATCCGGGGATATTATAAGATTGGGAACCCGTGATGTAATGGTAGAATCCGGTCAAACGGTCCATATTGCCATGGCGTACAGCAGTTTGGGTCAGGACGTTGACGGCTATTATAATAGTGTCCGCACAGGTAGTTACTTCGGTTTCAGTATGATCATTGTACTTATTACAATATGGGTGTGGGCCTATGTATAAAAGCAGTATTGTTTTATTGTTATTTATGATGGTTAGGGCCCAGGAACAGGACACCCTTGTAAAATATTTTCCAACAGATATCCAGCGTTCAGAAATATTGGATAGTGAAGTCTCGGAAAAAGATGTAAAAGGTAAATCTCATTTTAAATCCACGTATTCCGGCCAGGGGAAATTGCTGAATGTGGAGTATATCCCCGGCAGGAAGAAAGGACGTGAAAAATTAGCCGGCCTAAAATTATACTATAGTTATTGGGATATAGAAAAAAGAACTCTTGCAGATGGTCTAACCAATGATCAGCTAGATGGCAGGGATTATTATGAAGTGGCATTTAATAATAAAGGCCGCATAAAAAATGTAAAGTTTATTGATAAGAATAAACGTGAGCTGTGGTCATATGTGTTGATATGGAATAAAGCCGGTACAAAATCACGTTACAAGGTTGAGTTCCACATAAGGGAACCGTTGACACTCTACGATGAATTTTTATTTGTTGATGACTTGAGCGAAATGCGCAAAGGCTGGGTAGCGGAAATAAAAGAAAGGGAAGACAACAGACCCCTTACGGTAACTATTAAGGATAAACTAGACCAGGTTTACTATTTTTATACATTTAAGTATTTAGACGGTGATAAAAACAACAGGGCCAAAGAAATTATTGTTTCCGAATATTTCCGAGAAGATTCAACCAAAGTGGGTATGCATAAGTTGTTTTATAACAAGAATGAATTTTTGCAAAAAGCGGAATATTACATTCATGAGGATAGTCTTTGGCGGACACACAAATATGATTATAGTAATGCCCCCAGGGAAATTATGCTGACAACAACGGATCAGAGCGACCGGTTAATAGAAAAACGGCTGCTGGCATTTTCCAGTAAATATAAACGCAAACTCGGGCCGCCGAAAGACAAGACCGGATTGGCGGATGTTATGTTGTTTTTGGAAGACACATCTGAAGAAGATTTAAATCAATTGGTGCATTCTATCGAGGGCAAGTTTGATGTAACTGTGGAGATGGATACCATTATTCATAAAAATATATTGGAAGTTGAACCGGAGGAAGAAAAATTAGCAGATATACAGCCCGATACTGCGGAGCCTGTGGTCAAGGACAAAAAATTCAACGCATTACTCAACTTAAACAGGGACATTATTGCCGGCAGTTATATAGACAGCGGAAAGGTAAATGCAATTGATCTGGGCATTATGCTTCCCTATACCTTTAAATTATTTTGGTTTAACATCCAAGGTGGTTTTGGGTTGGAATATATTTCCTATAATACAGGAGAACATGCATGGGGCAGGTGGGTGTTTATTGAATCTGCTGACTTTATTTCATTCCCCTATTTTCCCATAGTTTTCAAGGGTGGTATTGGAAAAGCAGGTGCCGGACTTGGATTACGTTCCGGGATTTATGCGGGCCGGGAAATCGGGCCTGTAAAATTGGAATTGGGAACAAATGCAATATTATTGAACAATATAGACGGCAATAAAACTTTTACCGGTTATTTAAATTGGGGGTTGGCAATCATGTATCCTTTTGATTTTCCCAAAATAAACATACCCATTCCATGGTTTAAATAAAAAACCCCGCCAGTTTCCCGGCGGGGTTTTTTGTTTAACTAAACAAATAATTTAGAAATGCACTGTTATACCGGCGTTGAAATATCTTGGTATCCCAAGAAATACTTCAGCATCATCGGCATCATGGTCATTATCCCAGCTGTTATATTTACTATTGTCTGTTGCATCTTGGATATACACTTTGTCAAACAAATTAAATATGTGTATAAATGCCTGAATATTAACGCCGCCTACCAGCATTGGGTTTATTGGTACATCATAGGTTACGTGAATATCTGTTTTAGAATAACCAGGCGCCATCCAGCTTTCTTCTCGGTCAGCATAAGTCATTTCCATAGGGCTTATTAAACCATCGCCTTCGCCGTTGTCTGGGGCTATATCATCATCATCATCATAATCTCCGTCGTCGTTTGAGTCGTCTTTTTCAATGCCGTCATCCCCCCAGTCGTACACCTGCCTGCTTAAAGGATCCCAATCAGCATAATGATTATTGTATGAATTTAAAATTGCCTGGATACTTAAACCCTTAATTGGAAAAAATGATATAGCCAGTGATGAGCTTTGCTGGGGCATATCGCCAACTTTTAACCCATCTACAGCATAACTATAGTGGTATGTTGTATCATTGATATAATCTTTGTAACTGCCTGAAGCATCATCGTCAAATTCCCAAGTGCCACTGGAATAAGCACCATCAATACGCAGTATGTCCAGTGGTTGATATGCTGCTTCAATCTCAAAGCCGATGTGGGTTTGATCTAACCCTTTTAAGAAAATTATGTCGGTATCACCGCTTGATCCTTGCCCCGGTTCAACGTTTTTGGTAAGCGTACGGTCAAACCATTGTGTTTCATAATAATTCGCTTTGACAACAGTTTTGCCATCCGGAGATTTATAATTTAAACCTGCTTCAAAGCTTATAAAAATTTCATTGGCCGGGTCTGAAGCTACTGTTCCGTTGTTATCATCTATTACAGCATCAAAGATAGGCACTTTCTGAACGTTGCCATAATTAACAAATGCATCAGCTTCGGCTGATAGGTTAAAAATTCCGCCCATTTTCAATTGGGAACTTGCAATAGGTGCTGTTTCAATTGAAAATTCCTTTCCCGATCCATCATCTGTAAAGTGGTCTGTAAAAGTATATTTAATCGTGGAAAAACCATACATTCCATAAACTGAGTAATATTCTGTCTTGTATTCTGACTGGCCAAAGAAACCTAACCAGTCAACCGTGTTGGTATTGTGATAGGCTATAATATCACCCAGTTTTTTCATTTGGTTTTCCAGAGTAGCTTCTTCGTCCAAAACACCCTCTTCGTCATAAACGTTATCAAAATCATTTCCTGTATATAAATAATAATCCCCGCCTAACAGATCCCTGACTTCCCGGGCATGTTCAATTGTAGCAGTTCGCCAGTCCAGGCCATATTGAAATTTCAATTCATCATTATAAATATAATCCATTTTTGATATAGCACCGATTGTCCACTGCCGGTTAATACTGTTTCTTAAAATTCCGGTCGACCTGCTGTATATGGTAGAATAGCTGGAATCTATATTTGTAGAATTGTTCTGAATGGTTGTATTCCAATCCCACGTCCAGGGCGAAACTGCATACCAGGCAAATCCTTCTACAACCGGAATATATGCGCCCATATTCCTGCTTATGCTTCCATAAGTACCGGTACCTCCACCGGAACCGCCAGACCAATAAAAAATAGACGATAATTTCATTTGCTCATTAATTTTTCGGTACCAGTTCAGATTCACCAGCGGTTTGTGAAAATAATTTTCTCTTTCATTGAGAAAATTGGTTGCGTATCTGTCTTGATTTCCTCCACCAAAAAGACCACCAATTCCATACATATACCAGTATTGTATATTATATGATGGATCAATTGGTGACCAATTCTGATTAAAGAATCGACCAAACGTATCTGAAAATTTCCCCGTTGTGGAATCAGTGTTGTGGATTTTGAAAATAGCCCGTTGGTCATAATCCTCTAAACTTTTGGCAAAATCAGAATCGTATGCACCTATATTTTGTTTATAGAGGTTTTGCCCGTGACGTTGAGGAGCACCGATAGCATAGAGTTCGAAACGATTGGTTTCATCCATCTGATAGCTTGCTCCAAAGTAGTAGGCCCAGGCATCGGTCCATGTTTTATCAATGATACCGTCGCCTGTTTTACGTACGATGGTTGTGCTAAAGGCAAAATTGCCACCTATCATCCCAGTGTTTAGGTTAAGTGTTGATTTTTTAAAACCTCCAGCACCAATTTCCTGTTTGAATTTACCGCCACGTGAATGTGCAGTTGGATCGGTAAGAATGTTCATGGTACCGCCAATGGAGGGAGTAGCCAGGTTTACAGCACTCAATCCGCGCTGCATCTGGATGGAAGATGTGGCATCACCAACACCGTCCCAGTTAGACCAGTAGACCCAGCCGTTTTCCATATCGTTTTGCGGTACACCGTTAATCATAACGGCAACATTCCGCTGGTTAAAACCGCGAACATTGATGCGGGTATCCCCAGCACCGCCGCCCTGTTGGGTTGCGTAGACACTGGGTGTCGTGTTCAAGCTCATGGGAATATCTTGAGATCCCAGGCGGAATTCCATCTCTGCTTTTGTTACGTTAGTATAAGCAACAGGTGTTTTTTCATCTGCGCGAGAAGCTAACACTTCTAAAGCAGATAACTGAA
>Ga0208132_1000028_pt1 | contig 58195 bp, 53 predicted proteins | sample ETNtaG_16_FD_185785 | JGI IMG/M metagenome (GOLD analysis project Ga0208132, IMG submission 185785) | Marine microbial and viral communities from oxygen minimum zone, Eastern Pacific Ocean - ETNP201406SV199 (SPAdes) (version 2) | ecosystem: Environmental > Aquatic > Marine > Oceanic ... | reverse complement strand
CAGAATAATTTCCGATAGCTTTGGCATTACCAATCCCTTTTGGAGCAGCTCGGTGAAAATTATGTGTAACTTTAAGATGCAGAGGCTTTATATCTCCTTTGAAGTAAGGGCCCACAGGTGAAACAAAGATGATAAACGTATATTCATCGGCTGGCTTCACGCCCAGTACAGGTCCAGTTCCCCATACAATTGGCCGTATATAAAGGCTTCCTTTACCGTAAGGCGGTATATAATCAATATTATCCTGGACAGTCTGTTCAAGGGCATCAATAAAAAAATCTTCATTCATTATTGGAATACAAAGCCGTTTGGTTGACATTGCCATCCGCTGTGCATTCATTTCCGGCCTGAATAATACAATGCGGTCTTTTGCTGTGTGAAAGGCCTTTGTGCCTTCAAAAACACCCTGGCCATAATTGAGTACTCCTGAAGCTGGGGAAAGGGCAATAGTTCCATAAGGGACCAGTTTTCCCTCGCTCCAACGTTCACCCGTTTTGCATGTTGCTTTGAACATACTCCTGGTTTCCAGGGCATTAAAACCCAGGCTGTCCCAATCAATTTGTTTTGGATCTAAAGCTGTCATTAATCCCCCAACACAGACCTGGCTATGACCAACTGTTGAATCTCTGAGGTACCTTCATAAATTTGCGTGATTTTGGCATCACGCATCAAGCGTTCCACGCCATATTCCTGCATATAACCATACCCGCCAAAGATCTGAACACAGTCCGTTGCTGCATCCATAGCTGTTTGCGATGCGAATACTTTCGCCATAGCTGCTTCTTTACTGAATGGTTTACCTACATCCTTTAGTTTTGCTGCTTTGTGGATTAACATCCGTGAAGCATCCACATTGGTTGCTATGGTTGCAATCTTATCCTGGATCGCACCAAAAGAACCGATCGTTTTTCCAAACTGCTTTCTTTCGTTTGCATATTCCACTGATCGATCTAATGCCGACCTAGCGATGCCCAATGCCTGGCTTGCTATCCCTATACGCCCGCCATCAAGAGTACCAAGAGCTATTTTGAACCCCTTCCCTTCTTCACCTATTAGATTTTCAGCAGAAACGTTGCAATCCTCAAAATACAGCTCACATGTATCCGAACCGCGAATGCCCAGTTTATCTTCTTTCTTGCCATGGGAAAAACCAACAGTTCCTTTTTCAACAATGAACGCTGAAATCCCCTTATGCCCAATGCCTTTTTCTGTCATTAAAAAAACAATGGCTATATCACAACTAATTCCATTACTCACCCAATTTTTTGTTCCATTAATAATATAGTGATCACCATTATTTTTAGCAAAAGTAAGCATATTACTGGCATCGGATCCCGATTGCGGCTCACTCAATGAAAATGCGCCCAACCATTCACCACTGGCCAGTTTTTTAAGGTATTTATCCCGTTGGTCATCATTGGCATATTTATACAGCAATTGACATACCAGTGAATTGTTCACGGACATGATTACGCCCATGGAGGCATCCACAGCACATATCTCTTCCATGGCAATACAAAAGCTGATTGTATCCAATCCGGCGCCGCCCCATTCTTCCGGGATCATCATTCCCATAAAGCCTAACTCACCCAGTAATTTTAATTGTTCTTTGGGAAATTCTGCCTTTTCATCCCGCTCAATCACACCGGGAGCCAAGTGCTCCTGGGCGAATTCCCGAGCTGTTTTCTGGATAAGCTGCTGCTCTTCTGTGTACGAAAAATCCATTATACTTTTTCCACAATGAGCGCTGAAGCTTCACCGCCGCCGATGCATAGCGTAGCTAAACCTGTTTTGGCGTTATTTTTTTCCATGGCGTGGATCAACGTAGTTAAGATACGCGCTCCGCTGGCACCAATGGGATGACCCAAAGCGATAGCACCGCCGTGGATATTTACCTTAGAGCTATCCAGACCAAATTCATCAATGGCTGCCTGCGCTACCGGGGCAAAGGCTTCATTGATCTCCCAGAGGTCAATGTCTGCAGTTTTCATGGATGCTTTGGCCAATATATTATTAATAGCCTTGACCGGTGCCGTGGTGAACCACTCCGGCTCCTGGGCGGCTGAAGCCTGGACGACAATTTTCACTTTGGGGTTTAATCCCAGTTTTTCCGCCTTGGCTGCGGACATCATTAACACTGCCGCAGCGCCATCATTGATTTTGGAAGCATTGGCAGCGGTAATGGTACCATCTTTTTCAAAGGCTGGCCGCAAGTTGGGCATTTTTTCAAAATTGGCACGTCCAGGTTCATCATCCACTTCAACTTTGATGGGTTCACCTTTTCTTTGGGGTACCTCCACTACTGTAATTTCCTTATCAAACGCTCCACTTTCTTGAGCCTGTTTGGCTCTTGTGTAAGATTCCCTGGCGTATTCATCCTGCTGCTCACGGCTGTAATTCTTTTCCCTGGCGCATAGTTCAGCACAGTTACCCATGTGCTGATCATTATAGACATCCCACAAGCCATCCTTGATCACACTGTCTTCGATACTGCCGTGGCCCAGCCTGTAGCCGGACCGGCCTTTGGGTAAAAGATAGGGAGCGGAAGACATATTTTCCATACCACCGGCAATGATCACTTCTGCATCGCCGCTATGAATGGCCTGGGCGCCCAGCATAACAGCTTTTAACCCGGAACCGCACATTTTATTGATGGTCAGGCATTCAACGCTGTTTGGCAAGCCGGAATATAACGCTGCCTGTCGGGCCGGTGCCTGACCGATTCCTGCTGCGAGAACATTACCCATGATTACTTCATCTACAGCATCCATAGCAATCCCCGTTTCTTCCAAAAGCGCTTTAATGACAGTCGCGCCAAGCTGGGGTGCAGAAACTGACGACAAACTGCCTTGGAAAGCACCAACCGGAGTACGTTTAGCCGCTATAATCACAACGTCGTTTGAACTCATTGTAGTACCTTAATTTTTGAATATAGTGTATTTACGGGGTTGTATAAATGAACAACCTCTACTCGTCTTGAACACAGCGGCCCTCGGCGACCCTGATATATGTAAAAAAACATCGTTAGTAAAGTATTTTTGCCTGTTTCCGTCTTGCGCATTTTATGTCTAAAATGCGCGCCGAAAGTTAGTATTGTTTACCCCAGGAAACATGAAAATTTAGATGATCAACTTCGATCATTATTTTTCAATACTTTTCACACCTAAATAAATTTAGGTGTTTTTGTTTATTGACCATTCGCCTTATCGTAGGCTTTGATAATATCCCTTACCAACTTGTGGCGCACCACATCATTTTCATCCAGTTCCACAAAACCGATGCCGTCCACTCCATTCAGGACTTTCAATACGTCAATTAGGCCAGAGTCAGAACGTTTAGGAAGATCGATTTGTGTTATATCACCGGTAATGATGGCCTTGGAATTAACACCCAGGCGAGTTAGAAACATCTTCATTTGCATCGGTGTAGAATTCTGCGCTTCATCCAAGATCAGAAAAGCGTTATTCAACGTGCGGCCGCGCATATAGGCTAAAGGGATTACTTCGATGATATTTTTGATCAATAATGGTTTCAGTTTGTTGGCCGGCATCATTTCATTCAACGCATCATAAAGAGGTGTCAGGTAGGGATCCACTTTTTCTTTCAGGTCTCCCGGGAGAAATCCCAGGCTTTCACCTGCTTCCACGGCGGGACGGCACAATATGATGCGGTCTTTATCGTGGTTTTCCAGCATTGCCACTGCAAAGGCAACGGCAATGAATGTTTTACCCGTTCCTGCCGGCCCAACAGAGAAAACAATATCATTACCGTTTACTACCTGAACATACTTTTTCTGGCCGGTAGTTCGAGGAATTATGGCTCCCTTGCGGCCGTAATGAATAACATCATCAGGCACATCTTCCACATGTCCATTATCTGACTGAATCACTTTAATCAGCTGGCGAACATCTTTTTTTGTCAACGTTCCTTTACGGCTTAAGGTTTGGATCATTTCATGGATAATTTCATGGACCATTTCCACATCACTCTTCTGCCCGTCCAATTTTATTTCATTTCCGCGCACTAAAATTTTCGTCGAAAATGTATCGTTTAATAACCGCACATGGCCATCGGCAACGCCGAGAAGGGTCTGCAGATCAATGCCTTTTAAGGCAATAGTCTTCTTCATACTTTAGGGATTCTGTATTAAGTTTTCAGCCATGAGAAACCGGCAGAGATATTGCGCCGTAAAAAATACGTACTGGAATGTGTAAAGTCTACAAGTTAACACTCGCTCAATTTACACAATTTTTATTACTTTTTTCGTTAGCCATAACTGCCTGCAAAACTCCAGCACCTTATACACAAAAAGACGCTTATAAGGAAAATGTACAATATATTAAGGAGCAGGCTTATGATAACTGGAATAAGCGTTCTAACCGCAAGAATGCCATTGTGGCTACCTTCTTCCTGGAAAAAGCTCTTTCCCTGGAACCTGACAACCTGGAGATAGGATTATTATTAAGCAGGGCATATCATTTCGAAGCGTATTATATCGAACCCGATCCAGCCCAAAAGGACAGCTTATTCATGATGGGTGCCAGGTTGGCGACTCAAATCGTCGAACAGTCCGCAGCCTATCAAAACGCCATTTCATCCGTACAGGGAGATTCCATGGTCAAGGTTACAGGAGCTGTAGCAGTGGTCGAAAAAGAATACTTAAGCGCCTTGTACTGGTGGGCAGCCAATATAGGCCGTTATCTTTCCACCAAATCTGTACGCATGCGTCTGGATTACAGGGAGCTGGGTGAAGCATTAATGCACCGTGTGTTGGCCCAGGACCCTGAATTTTTTTATGGAGGACCCTATCGTTTTTTCGGTGCGCTGTACGCCCGCCTCCCTGGAGTAGAATTATCCAGGTCGGAAGAATATTTTCAAAAAGCGGTTGACGCCTATCCCGATTACCTGGGCACCTACGTATTGCGAGCCCGGTTCCTGCACACCAAAGCAGGCGACCGGGAAAAATTCAGGGCCGACCTGGAGCATGTCATCAATGCTGATCCAGCGCAAATTCCGGATGTAATGCCGGAGAATCTATTTGAGCAAAAATTTGCGGAAGAATTATTGGCAAATGAAAACATGCTTTTTGAATAGATTTTGCTCAAATTAGGCCATAATGATTGGTACACTGATCTACGTATTTTTAACATTATTAGGAATCATACTGCTATTTGTGGTAATTCCTATAAGAGTGCGTATTCAAGGCAGGATAAAAATGTCCGCTGCTGCCCTGGATGGAGATGCGCACCTTTTGATCGGTTATCATAAAAGAGGTTTGAGTATAAACATACTTAAACAGCAAAACCTGGCGGTCGGAGCATACACAAAACCATTATTTTTTGTCCCCTTGAAAAAGAAATCAAAAAAATTGATTGAACCAAATAAAGAAAAAAAATCGTTCATGCAAATTGTCCAAAAGCTGCACAAAATTCCCAAAAGAAAACTATTGCGTGCGGTTGTTCGATCCATTCATTGGGAAGAATTCTCAATAGCCGGCCAATTGGGCTTAAAAAACCCCATGCATACCGGGATGGCATTTGGTTGGATGAATGGGTTATCCGGAATTATTCATACTAATAAATTAAACTTCGCCGTAACACCTGCTTTTAAGCCAGTTTTAAATACATATATTAAAGGGAATATACATGTCCGCTTATCACCATTGTTGACTGCATTACATGCAGGAATAACTTATTTTAAATTTCGTAAATAGAGAGGATTACTATGAGTGTAACAGACCTCATTAAGAGCACCCTGGAAGAAGTGCAAAACCTGATGCTGACACGCACTGTTGTAGGCGAACCCATCACAGCCGGGGAGCATACCGTTATACCCGTTTCCAAGGTTACCTTCGGCTTTGGCGCTGGCGGAGGAGCGAGCAATGAATCAAAACAATCCGGGGAAAGTTCCGGCATAGGTGGCGGCTGGAGCATTGAGCCGGTGGCCTTTGTGGTTCTCGGGGCGGATGGGGCCAAGATGCTGACCGTCGGTGATAAGGAAAGTGTTGCTGGAAAACTGTTTGACCTGGCGCCCAAAGTGATGGATACCGTAAAGGAAATGGTAGACAACAAATCCGGAAACGGCAAAAGTGATGGGGAAGAGTCATCATGAGAAAAAAATTGAATACCGCTGACATTATGAAAAAAAGCTGATCACATTCTACCCCCTATCACAACAGGATTTTCGGTGGTGGATAACGGGAAACTTGTAGGACAGGTTAGTCGTAGAGATGTATTAAGAACAATTCAAGATTTCATAGACTGACCAACCTAAATATCGATCTAATTTTTCCCCAAAAACGGACGATTTTCTAAATCAATTCCTCGAAGCAATGAAACAATTCGGCTTAATTCAGGTAATTGATTATTGATCAGTGGTAAAACTTGCTCCGCACTATCTAAAACTACATCCATGTGGTCTGAAACAATTTTGATAAAAACCATTCGCTGAATGGAAAGGAATTGTATGGCCGTTTCAAAAATGGCCGCTGCTTCCATATCCACTAGTCCATCGTATTTTTCACCACCATCCGTTACCCCTTTTGATACAGTATTTAGCGGCATTTCAGGCAATCCTGTTTTTAATAACATATCCGGCAGCCAAATTTTACCATTTTGCTCATCTGTGATCTTATTGACCACATACATCCTGCCAATCTCCGTATGTTCCTTATTTCCCCCGGCAATACCAACATTTAACAGGACTGAATTGCTGCTGTTTATTTCGTTTAAAAATTTTCCAAACCGATTGTGTACATTTTTTTCACCAACACCAGTCGTCAGGCACGTAATCTCATCCTTTTGATAATAGAAAATTTCTTTGTTGAGCTGTTTCTGCTCCAATTGAAAATGATCAATTAACGGCCGAGCTTCTGCCTGCAAGGCTGTTGTTATTAGAATATGATTCATGGATGGATAAAATTTACATACAAAAAAGCCCCGTATTGCTACGGGGCTTTTATATTCTGGTTCAGGTTTTAATTATTTCAGCAGAAGCGCCTTTGCTGTCTGCTGCTTGCCATTTACATGCACCTTGAATAAATAAATTCCAGAGCTCACCTGTCGGCCGCGGTCATCCCTGGCGTCCCAGCGGATTTCGTGCTGACCGGGACTTTGGATGCCATTATACAGGCTGCGAATCTTGCGGCCACTCACATTAAATACATCAATGAAAACTGGCCCGGCCGATCCCATTTCATATTTCAACGTGGTGGTAGGGTTGAACGGATTTGGATAGGCATTGTAGAGCCTGAATTCATCAGGCTGCAATTCGATCTCTCCCGCAATAGCCAGTGGCCCATTGTAGCTCATTTCCATCGAGAAATCCATAGTTATATCTTGAATATCAGTAATACCGAATTGCATTTCAAACATTTCATAACAATCATCGTAGTAATAATAGTAGTATTCATCTTCACAAAAATCAAATTCAGCTGAAAGAGATAACATATCATCTGCTACTTCATAGGCCAAAGTGATTGAATCAGAATATTCGTAGTAGTAGCCGTAGTAGTCGTCATAGCCATGAAAAATAATGGATATCGAATCATCAGTCGCTGACCATTCTATTTCTGATGTATCTGTATATTCATAGTAACCGTAATAATCATCAAAGCCGCTAAAAATCTCATATCCTGTGCCATCTTCAAAAAACTGCCAGGTCATGGTTCCATCCTCATCTGGATCCGGACCAAAATCCTCATCGAAAAACGGCATTTCAAAGGGGGTATCTGCGACCAGGTCCATTGTGCCGGGTACGATTGATCCTGAAATAGTATAGGTTGTATCTCCCGCATCATTGGCAACCGTTAGTGCAGCAATATCCACTCTCATTAAAGTTGTATCTATAGTTATAAAATCACCAGCGTTTTCAATTTCATAATAATAATCTACCATTTCTCCCCCTGCTGTATCCGCCACCATAAAATCAGCAAATGTATAGCCCATCATTGACATATACATAAACATGTACATTGGCAGTTCTAAATCTTCAGGAAAATCATCATAGTAATAGTAGTAATCCATCATTAAGGGATTATTAGACAATTGTACCATAGCTATTTCTCCATAGCCATAATAGCTTTCAGCCACAGCCATCATATAATCCATCGTATCTGCAGCTGAACCGGAAATGCCTATCCCGCCTTCCGCTGGTTCCATGCCAATAACCTGCATAAAATTGGGTACAGTCTGGTCCGTGCCCACGGTAACCCACATAGTTGCTTCCTCATCTTCATACTCCCACTCGCCCAGTAGATCACTGGGATCCATCATGGAACGGTTCAATTGTCTGCCAGGAATATTTTTCCAAGACAGTGGTTTTTTAGAAATTTGTTGCTGTAATTCTGGCGGCAGTTTTTGGATTTGTGATTGCAGCAGATTAGCAATTTTATCTCCGCCGAAACACAGGGAAATAAATGTAATAAATAGTGTTAATTGTTTCAATTTATACTCCTTTTGGTACGTGTTTGAGTAAATTTACAGGGATAATTGATTCGCGGGCAAGCAAAGAAATCATGCTTTGGCAAGGGGCCCAATGATCTCCAGCAAGCGCAGAAATTTATCTTTATAAATTTCATTTTCTGCTCTATGATCAGCAATTATAAGCCCACAACGGTGTTGAGCTTGTAATTGATCCAAATAACGACGAATATCTGCTAAAATCTTTTTATCTTTTTTCATTACACAGCCTAAATGTTTTATGGCTGAAAATACTGTAGTTTGTTGACCGGAAGCAGTGTCCGTCGTCACAACTTGAATAACTGCGGGAGTAGTTCCCCTGCTTTACCTTTATATACCATATCAAACAGCCAGGCTAGTTCGCTGGGTTGGGGATTTAATTCTACGCAAAGCGCTCCCGAAGATTTGGCCAGTTGAGGATAACCGGCGGCCGGCCAGACCACTCCGGATGTACCGATGCTGACAAACAAATCACATTGTGTTACAGCTGCATCCGCCTGTTGAACAGTATCGGGATTGAGCATGTCACTGAACCAGATGATGTCCGGACGTAACCAGGCACCGCAGTTACATTTTCTTTTTTCGAAAGGGCCGTGGTTTAAATCATCTTTAATCAAGCCCTCATTCTGGCAGCGCACCCGCCACAAGCTGCCGTGGAGTTCAACCACATTTTTTGAGTCTGCTCGTTGGTGCATGCCATCAATATTTTGTGTGACAATTACTACATCAGAATGAGCTTCCTGGACAGTAGTAATCAGTTCATGCCCCTTGTGGGGAAAACACTTGAGCGCTTCTTCCCGGCGCAGATCATGAAAGTCAAATACCTTTTCCGGATCCGTCTCCCACGCGTCCTGGCAGGCGTATTCCCGCCAATTATACTCGTGCCAAACGCCGCCTTCTCCACGGTAAGTGGGCACTCCCGATTCAGCGGACATGCCGGCACCAGTGAAAAACACAATACGTTTAAATTTGTTAATATCTATTGTTTTGATGTCCATTATGAGATTGAAATTACTTCTGAAGCTGACATAATATCACCTGGCCATTATGCAAAAATTGGATAATTTAATCAAAGCATTGACTCATCGGGAACCACTCCCGCCCCTATTACCAAAAAAAGTATGGGATCAAAACATAACAACAAAAATTGAAAAGTTGTCTGCTGCACCACTCATCAAAGCGGGGCTGCATCTTTTGAATGACGATTTCCTCAACTGTCACATCATTGCCCAGGAAAATGAAAATCCCGACGGCAATTACTGGCATGCAATCCTGCACCGCCGGGAGCCAGATTACTGGAATTCAAAATACTGGTATAAACGTGTAGGCGATCATCCAGTCATCCATGACATGCAAAAAGAAGAACCGAGCTGGGATCCTTTCAATTTTGTAGACCAGTGTGAAAAGTTTAATACAACACAGGAAAGACAAATCCAGTTACAGGAAATAACATTGCTGCTGAACTATACAATTAAGAAATATGCAAAGAATTAGTAAGCGATTAATCCTATTCGGGAATAGGTTTTTCCGGGTGCACCATGGGCACAAAACGCACGGGAATCACCGATTCCTTATCCATGATGCCACCCTGCAATTTGGTTATCACCCATAATTCCTGCCAGATACTGCCCACAGGGATAACCAGCCGCCCGCCAACTTTTAATTGTTCAAACAATTTTGGAGGTAATGCTGGTGGAGCTGCTGTTACAATAATAGCATCAAAAGGCTCTTCACCTGGCCAGCCCTGGTAACCGTCACCCCATTTAACATAAATATTATCATAACCGAGTCTTGCCAATGTTGCTTTGGACCGCACAGCCAGTTTTTTTACTATTTCAATTGTAAACACTTCCTTGCACAAGGGGGACAAGACCGCTGCCTGGTAGCCTGAACCGGTACCGATTTCCAAAACTTTTTCATTGCCCTTCAATTTAAGCAGTGAAGTCATGAGCCCCACAATGTATGGCTGGGAAATTGTTTGCTCGAAGCCAATGGCTAGTGGTGAATCAATATAGGCATAGGGCTGCCGTTCTGCAGGTATAAATTCATGACGAGGCGTATTACGCATAACATCCAGAACTTTTGCCTCATTCACTCCCCTGGCAAGAATCTGGTTATCAACCATTGCCTTGGCTTTTTGCTCCCAGTTATCAACCTGGCCAGATAGTTGGAAGTTTGCACATAGTACAAAAAATAGAATGTTCATCACATGCTTCATACTTGAATGTATTGTGCTATGACGAAGAAAAAAAGAATGTCAGTTTAATAATTGTTCAGTGATAGACCATAAACGTTGCTGATCTACTAATACTTGGGATTGGGGGGAACTGGTTTTGGGTCTGCACTTGGAAAAATATTGTCCGCTTACACCATCCACTTCTGCTGAAGAAGCCAGATAGATGCTGGTTTGCGCACCCTTTTTAACATTGATGGCACCGAGTGCTTTTGCAGCAGTTAAACTCATGCGCACACTGGTTTTATTATTATTACCAAAATTTGTATGTACAAACCCTGGGTGCAGGCAGTTAGCAGTTGTTCCACTTCCTTCCAGTCTACGGGCCAATTCATACGTGAACATCACATTGCACAATTTGGATTTGCAGTAAGCCGGCCAACCTTTATATCCATTAAAACCTTGAAGATTTTCAAAATCAAGGTTTGTATTCAAATGGGCATTCGATGCAACATTTACAATACGGGATTGTGGAGATACTTTAATTGTATCTAGCAACAAATCAGTAAATAAAAAATATGACAGATGGTTCAAGGCAAATGTGTTCTCAAATCCTTCATCTGTTTTTCCATAATCTGTGAAATAGGCGCCGGCATTATTTAACAGAACGTCAATACGATTATACTTTGCTTGAATCTCTAACGCGAGCTGACGAACCTGATCCATGGAAGATAGGTCAGCATTAAAAAATGTTATGTTTTCATTATCCGCTGTAGCCTTGATCTCACTTTCGGTAGCTGAAATTTTTTTAGCGTTGCGGCCCACTAATCCCAACGTAAAGCCCATTTTGGCTAGGTTTAATGCAACTTCTTTCCCAATACCATCCGTGGCGCCAGTGATGATGCATACTTTGCCTTGGTGGGACAATTTACTTTTTCTTTTTGATTTGGATATTCAATTCATCCAATTGTTTTTCGCTAACTGAATCTGGTGATCCATCCATGAGCGATAGCGCTGATGTTGTTTTTGGAAAAGCAATGACATCACGGATATTGTTGGAACCTGTGAGTAGCATGACCAACCGGTCAAAGCCAAAAGCTATACCGCCATGGGGCGGTGCGCCGTAGGTCAATGCTTCCACCAGGAAACCGAATTTTTCCTTGGCTTCTTCACGCCTCAATCCAAGAAGAAAAAATACCTTATTCTGAATTTCCGGGTTATGAATACGAATAGAGCCGCCGGCAATTTCGTAGCCGTTCATGGTCAAGTCGTAGGCTCGAGCTTTCAGAGCGTGGGGATCACCATCCAAATCGTGGACATCCTGGGTTGTTGGCGAAGTAAATGGATGGTGCAAAAAGGTCAATTCTCCGGAATCTTCATCAATCTCAAACATGGGAAATTCTGTAACCCACAAGGGTTTAAAATCATTCTTGTCCGCCAATGCTTCTCTTTTAGCGATTTCAGCCCGCAGGGCACCCAAAGCCGGTTCTGCAACTTCTTTTTCATCACCGATCATAAAGATAATATCACCATCATTCACGCCAGTGTAATTGATAAATTCCTTTTGCAGATCCTCTCCGAAAAACTTGGAAATGCCGCCCGTTAATCCACCATTTTCTCCTTTCATAAACGCCAGGCCTTTGGCTTTGAATGTCTTTACAAAGTCTGTCAATCCATCAATAATCTTCCGTGAATATTTTGCTCCGCCTGGAACGATAATTGCCTTAACACATTCTACTGATTTAAAGGCATTGAAGTCTGACTTGTCTGTAGACTCTTTTACGTCTTGGAGAAAAAGTTCAAATCGAGTATCCGGTTTGTCAGAGCCGTATTTTGCCATGGCTTCATCATGAGTAATCCTGGGAAACGGGTCCGGCAGTTCTACATCAAGCACTTCCTTAAAAACATGCCTGGTCAATCCTTCCATGTTTGAAAATATATCCTCTTCATCCACAAAGGACATTTCTATATCGATCTGGGTGAATTCCGGCTGGCGGTCGGCGCGAAAGTCCTCATCTCGAAAACATTTCACGATCTGGAAATAACGGTCAAAACCGGATATCATCAAAATCTGTTTATATATTTGTGGTGACTGGGGCAGGGCATAGAATTTGCCATTATGCAGCCGGCTGGGCACAAGGAAATCCCGGGCCCCTTCCGGTGTGGATTTCATTAAAATGGGTGTTTCCACCTCTAAAAAATTTTTATCGGATAGAAACCCACGAACTGCCTGATACGCTTTGTGGCGAGTTATAATATTATGCTGGAGTTCATCCGTCCGCAATTCAAGATAACGGTATTTCAAGCGCAGGTCTTCCAGGGCACTTTCACGGTCTGTGATAACAAACGGCAGCGGCGCTGTTTCGCTCAATAGTTCCATGTTTTCAACCAACACTTCTATTTCACCGGTAGACATATCCGGATTAACAGCACCTTCTCCCCGCGCCTGTACCGATCCTTTAACAGAAAGAACATCTTCCATGGACAGTTTTTTGACTGCTTCAAAATCATCACCATAATCTTCTGAATTAAATACGATCTGTGTTTTGCCGTAGCGGTCCCGGAGGTCTACGAAAACCACCTGTCCATGAAGGCGAACCGTATTCACCCAACCGTTTAAATTGACAGAAGCGCCAATTTGATCTTTAGATAGTTCTCCGCAGGTATGGGTTCGTTTAAACATATCTCAATGACTTTTGCTTAAAAAAAAGCCGCTCGAAGTTACAAGCGGCTGAATTATGATTGTATTGGAAATTACCGTTTGGAAACTTTTAATCGATTTGCTGCTCGTAGTAAGGATATATCTTTACGTGTAACATCAACATCTTTAGCATCTTTCCGTTCTTGAGCACGTTTTAAGGCAGCCTCTGCCCTGGCGGCATCGATCTCCTCTGCCTGTTCATAGGTTTCCAACAGCAATCCAACTTTCTCTTTGGTGATTTCCGCAAATCCACCGCTGGTGGCCAAAAAATGATCCTTACCATTTTGGGTTACTTTGATTTCACCTACACCCAAGCCAATAATAGCTTCTCGGTGATTGGCCATTACACCAAAGTACCCATCCAACCCTGGGCAGCGAATGTGTTCCACCTGACCTTCATCCTGAATCTTGGTGGGTGTCACAATTTCCAGTTTAAAAGAATTCATTAAGCGACAGCCTTTTTGGCATTATCAAATGCCTCATCAATGGTGCCTATATAGGCAAACATATTTTCATGGAGTTCATCGGCCTCACCGTTCAGGATGGCTTCAAATCCATTCACTGTATCTTCCAAGCTCACGTAGCGGCCTTCTTTCCCGGTGAACTGTTCAGCCACGAAAAACGGCTGGCTCATGAATTTCTGCATCTTCCTTGCCCGTGAAACGGTGAGTTTATCATCATCAGAAAGTTCGTCCATACCCAGAATTGCAATGATGTCCTGAAGATCTTTATACTTCTGCAATACAGATTGAACACTGCGGGCCACATTATAATGGCGATCGCCGATGACACGGGGGTCAAGAATTCGTGATGTAGAGGCCAGGGGATCCACAGCAGGGTAAATACCCAACTCGGCGATTTTACGCTCCAGCACAGAAGTGGCATCCAAGTGAGCAAATGCCGTAGCCGGCGCCGGGTCGGTCAGGTCATCAGCCGGTACATAAATGGCCTGTACGGATGTGATTGAACCTTTCTTGGTTGATGTTATCCTTTCCTGGAGGTCACCCATCTCCGTAGAAAGTGTGGGCTGGTAACCCACGGCAGAAGGCATACGCCCCAACAGGGCAGACACTTCCGAACCGGCCTGTGTAAAACGGAAAATATTATCAATAAAGAGCAATACATCTTTGCCTTCATCATCGCGAAAATATTCCGCCATGGCCAAGCCGCTTAAACCCACACGCAAGCGGGCTCCCGGTGGTTCATTCATCTGGCCGAAGACCATGGTGGTTTTATCAATCACTCCTGATTCGCTCATTTCCAGGTAGAGATCATTGCCCTCGCGGGTTCTTTCACCCACCCCTGCAAAGACGGAATATCCGCCGTGTTCGGTGGCAATATTGCGGATCAATTCTTGGATCAAAACGGTTTTGCCTACCCCGGCGCCCCCGAACAATCCTGTTTTACCACCCTTGGTGTAAGGCTCCATCAGGTCAACCACCTTGATGCCTGTCACCAGCATTTCCGTGGAGGTAGTTAAATCTTCATGCTTGGGTGCCGGACGGTGAATGGGATTTCGTTTGGCTGTTTTGATTTCGCCCTTACCATCAATGGTATTGCCAATTACATCGAATAAACGGCCCAGTGTTTCGGGTCCTACGGGCATGGAAATAGGTTCTCCCTTATCCACCACCTTGTGTCCGCGAACAAGACCATCAGTCGAATCCATAGCTACAGTGCGGACGGCGCTGTCTCCCAAATGCTGGGCTGTTTCCAATACTAATGTTCCATCTTCGCCGCGGTCAATTTCAAGGGCATTCATTATTTCGGGCAATTGGCCGTCTTCAAATACGACGTCAACTACAGCGCCTATAATTTGTGATACTTTTCCAACGATAGGCATACTAATTCCTCTATTCGCTTTGTAAGGCTTCGGCACCGCTGACAATTTCCAGCATTTCTGTGGTAATGGCAGCCTGGCGGGCCTTGTTGAATTCCAATGTTAAATCTTTTATCATTTCCTGGGCATTTTCTGTGGCGTTTTCCATGGCCAACATGCGGGCAGCCTGTTCGCTGGCATAGGATTCCAGCAGGTATTTCCACATCTGCACATTCAAATGACGGGGTATAAGGCTTTTGATGATATCATCCTTATTCGGCTCATATAATTTCCCAACAGTTTGTTTTTCGGCATCCTCAAACACCAGGGGCAGGAGAACTTCCGATTCCACATATTGCGTAGCCACATTCACAAACTCATTATAGACCACATGAATTTCATCCACATGATGATTGGTAAAATGGCTGATGACGCCGGCACCGATTTGTATGGCATCACCGAAGTTTAAATCGTTCCAAAAATCCAAATGGTTTTCGATAATGTTGTAATCGCGGCGTTTAAAATGATCACGTGCCTTTTTACCAATACAGAACACATCCACTTTTTCTTTCCCAATGGCATCAATTTCATTTTGGGCGACTTTTAACACATTAGTATTAAATGAGCCCGCCATGCCCCGGTCTGATGTAACCACAACATAACCAACTCGGTTTATTTCACGGACATCCAACAAATCCAGGAGGTCCCGATCCACGTCCGGCAGCAAGTTATTGATTAAGTCTGTGAGACGTTTTTCGTACGGCCGTGCTTCTTCCATCCGTTCCTGGGCCCGGCGCATTTTGGCTGCCGCAACCATCTTCATGGCTTTGGTCACCTTCTGAATGCTCTTGACAGATTTGATCCGGTTGCGAATGTCCTTCAGGTTAGCCACGGTCAGGCAGTGAAGCCTCCTTTATAAGCAGTGACTGCTTCCTCCAGTTTTGTGCCTACATCCTCGCTGATCATGCCTTCATTCCGAATGGCTTGCAGTTCAGCTGCATTGTTAGCTTCCAGGTAATCAAACAGGCCCTTTTCAAAATCAGCCACTTTATCGGCTGCAATCTCATCCAAATGGCCTTTGGTACCGGCAAAAATGATAGCAATTTGTTTTTCAACATCCATGGGAACGTATTGGTTTTGTTTCAGGATCTCAACCATCCGTTCTCCGCGGGTTAACTGGTCTTGGGTTGCTTTATCCAGATCAGATCCAAACTTGGCAAACGCTTCCAGTTCACGATATTGAGCCAGGTCCAGACGCAGGGTACCGGCTACACTTTTCATAGCTTTGATCTGGGCATTACCCCCCACACGGGATACGGATAGACCCACATCAATCGCGGGACGGACACCGGAGTTAAATAAATTGGTTTCCAGGTAAATCTGGCCGTCCGTAATGGAAATCACGTTGGTGGGGATATAAGCAGCCACATCACCTTCCTGTGTTTCAATGATCGGTAGGGCCGTTAAGGAACCGCCGCCAAGATCATCCGCAAGTTTGGATGCACGTTCCAGCAAACGGCTGTGGAGGTAAAACACGTCACCGGGGAATGCTTCACGTCCGGGAGGACGGCGAAGTACCAATGACATCTGGCGGTACGAAACAGCCTGTTTGGACAAATCATCATAAATGATCAGGGCGTGCTTACCATTATCGCGGAAATGTTCACCCATGGCACAACCGGAATAAGGCGCAATGTACTGCATGGGCGCCGGGTCAGAAGCGTTGGCGGCTACAACAGTGGTATATTCCATGGCGTCATTGGCTTCCAATTCCGCTGTAATCGCCACCACTGTAGATGCTTTTTGTCCGATGGCAACATAAATGCAATACACCGGCTCATCGGTATCATGGGTATACTTTTGATTGATGATGGTATCAACAGCAATGGCAGTTTTACCGGTTTGACGGTCACCAATAATCAACTCCCGCTGGCCGCGGCCGATGGGAATCATAGAATCTATCGCCTTGATACCTGTCTGCAAAGGCTGTTTCACCGGCTGGCGCTGCATCACACCCAATGCTTTTCGTTCAATCGGTAAGAAATCTTTGGCATCAATGGGACCTTTGCCATCCATGGGCTGGCCCAAGGGGTTCACCACCCTGCTCAACATGGGTTCACCCACAGGTACTTCCACCACCCGTTCGGTGCGCTTGGCCAGATCGCCTTCCTTCACTTTACGACTCTCCCCAAATAGCACCAGGCCGACGTTGTCATCTTCCAGATTGAGTGCCATCCCGAATACACCGTTGGGCAATTCAACCAATTCAGAACTCATGACATTTTCCAGTCCGCTTACGCGAGCGACACCGTCACCGATTTCGATCACTTCTCCAACTTCGGACACATCAATGGATGTGTCAAAGCCTTCAATCTGCTGTTTCAATAATTCAGTTATACTATCTGTTTTAATTTCCATTTTGTTTCCTTGGTTCTAGGATTGCAATAATTCTCCCTGCAGTCGGTTCAATTTCCGCTGCAGTGATGCATCCAGGAAAGTATTTTCAATTCTCAACTTGATTCCACCCAGGAGCGTTTCATCCACTTCTATTTTTAATTCAGGTTTTTTGTTCAAGGCCTGTTGCAAATTCTGACGTAAAGCATCTTTATCGGCAGCTTCCATGGCCTGGGCCACATGAGCCTGCACGGATACAATGCCAGCTTGTTCTTTATACAATTCGTCATAAGCTTTAATAACCTGGCGAATAACCTGCACAGATTTTTCTGTAGTCATTAATCCTAAAAACTCAATAGCGATGGTATGGCATGAATCCGCCAGTACTTCCCGCAGGATATCCGTTTTTTTTTCCTGGGTAACGCGTTTGGATTGCAGCAACGACCTGAAGCGCGCGTCTTTCCTGATTAGCTGGTCCACCAGCTGCAATGATGCCTGGACAGCGCCGGCATTTTCCCCGGATAACTCTAACAGGATGGTAGCAAGTTTTTTTGTGCGCTGGTTAAGCTTCATATTCCTTTACGTGTGATAGTGATTCATCAATGAGCGCCTTATTATCTTCTGCACTTAAATTTTTCTTGATGAGTTTTTCAGCCACAGAAAGTGATAGATTGACGACTTCACCTTTTATTTCAGCAATCGCTTTTTCCTTCTCAATCTGGATTTGCTTTTCAGCTTCTACAGCGATGGATTTGGCTTTTTCTTTGGCATCGTTAAGGGTTTCTTCCTTCATCTTCGCCGCCGCCGCTTTACCTTGCGTAAGAATCTCCTGTGCTTCCGCACGGGCTTTATTAATGATCTTTTCGCCTTCTGCATTCAGCTTTGCCAATTCTGTCTGGGCCTTTTCTGCATCTTCTAAAGATGAACGGATAAGCTCTTCTCTATCTTTAAGCATTTTTAACAGCGGCTGCCAGGCAAATTTTGCCAAAACAAACAAAAGCAATAAAAATGTCAGAATGGTCCAAATAAATAGACCCGGATCAAGCTGTACTAAAGGGTTATTCATGAAATTTCCTAAAGGTTATTATTTCATCAATACAATTAACAGGGCAAATACTTCACCTAAAATTGCTACACCTTCGAGCAGGAATAAAGGAAGGTTGACTGCTCCTGTGATTTTATCGGATGCTTCCGGCTGCCGGGCGATGCCCTCAGCAGCAGCTGCTGCTAATCGGCCAATACCCAGACCTGCACCGATCACAATTGCTCCTAATCCTAGAGCTGCTCCAAAATAATGTAGATTTTCCATTGTTCGTTTCTCCTTACTGTTTGTTTAATGGTGAGCATTAATTGCCATACCAATAAATACGGCTGACAATAACGTAAATACATATGCTTGTACCAAAATTACTATTATTTCCAGCCCATTTATGGCGACAGCCATAGGCACTGAAATAATTGCCATTCCCAAACCGGCTAAGACACTATGAAACAAGTCTGCGAAAATTGCCATAAAAGACAGAATAGCTAAGATGGCAATATGACCACCGGTCATGTTAGCAGCCAAACGCATGGTTAATGCAAAAGGCTTGACAAACATTCCTATAATCTCTATTGGGATCAGGATGATATATACGGGCCAAGCCAGGCCGTGTGGTGCTAAATTTTTCCAGTGTCCGATAAAACCATGGGCTATTGTACCAGCAATTATAATTGCAAAAAATGTGATCACCGCCAAGCCGGCAGTGACGTTGAAATTCCCTGTGGCCGTCACCCCACCGTGGAGCAGGGCATTAATAAAATTATGATCATTACTAGCTGGGACATGAAATAAAAATCGATTTATAACTCCAATTAAATCAAAAATTGGTATCATTCCAATGCCATTGGCAAAAAGTATGAAAAAGAAAAAGGTCAGAATCATTGGTGCCCATGTTTCTACATACTTTGAACCAACATTGGGCTGTACGATCGAATCGCGGATAAACTTCACCACTGATTCCAGAGCATTCATCCAGCCGCTAGGCACAGGCTTCTTTTTCCGCACGTACTTTCTGACCGGAATTATGACGACACAGGAAACCAGTACAGCAACGATCCATAACATGAGCACATGCTTGGTTACTGATAGGTCAATACCAAAAATTTGGGGAAAATGGATTAAAGGATGGTCTAATGAACTATTGGAAACGTGGTGGATTATGTTATCGCCCACCTGGTCCAATACACTTCCGCCAGCGGTGTGGCTCTGCTCAGCAGTTGCACTCATTTGATGATATAAATTTTACCTAATTGAATATGGATCTTAAAAACAACGCTTCACTAATATGAAGCGTTATAAAATAGCCCGAAAAACTAAGTATAAAAGGCATTGGATTGAAAGTGTAAAAAGTGAAAATATATATAAAATACAGGGCGTAGAACACCATTTTACCCGCAAACAATTTGATCATGATTTTGTTTACTTTTTCCGGTGATTTCTGATGAGCGATGGAAAGCAGTATAATCGACATTATACCTATAATTAAAGGAGCAATCATCCCCAGGAAAATTTCTTTGCTATAGCCTATACCGCCCACAATCAGCCCCCATGTACCCAAACAAAAAACACCTAAAAATATCGAGAATTGAATGGTGGACATGTTATTTACGCCAGACTGTTTTTGCTAATTCATAAAACCCGGAAAACAAACCCATCATTAATCCAATTAACAATAGCCAGGGTCCTGTCCCCAGCCATTTGTCCAGGAAGTAACCCAACAGTCCCAATATCAATACACCGCCAATGAGTGTATAGGATGCTGCAGCTGCAGGTCCGGATTGTTTTACTATTTTTTGGAAATATTGAAAAGAACGGGCGAAAAAATCGTCCCCGTTTTCATTCATCGTATACAGGTGAATCGTCTGGTGCTGAATATGCCTCTTCAGTATCATTGGCTGTATCATCTCCCAGGATAATACACTGGCCTTGAAACTGGGCGCCTTCTTCGATGATCAATGATTTATAGGTTAAGTTGCCGTTCAATAGTGAAGCTTCGCCAAGGACAGCCCTGTTTTCCACAACAACATTGCCTTCTACATGCCCGCCGATATGGATATCACTGCCTGTTATATCCCCGTGAACCTTGCCTGTCCTGGAAACACGTACAGCGCCTTGGGTATGGATATTACCATAAACAGTGCCATAGACAATGATGCCTTCATCCAGTTTAATATCGCCCTGGAAAACGGCATCCTGACCTACCATGCTGTTCATGTTCTGAAAATTTATTTTAGCCATTTTCTTCAACGCTTAAATCCCTTTCCTTGTATTCTGGAAAAAACACCAGTGGATCGATCGCATTGCCGTCTTTCCATATTTCAAAGTGCAGATGCGGTCCGGAAGATATACCTGTACTCCCCGCCAAGGCAATAACATCTCCTCTTTTTACAATTCCGTGGTTTTCCATGAGATTCAGTTGATTATGGCCATAATGGGTGAAATAATCATCGCCATGATAAATGATGATCAAATTACCCAGGTCATAGGTCCAGCCGGAAAAGATCACCCGGCCGCTGGCCGCGGCCAAAACAGGTTCTCCTTCCTGTACGGCGATATCAATCCCATAATGATTCTTTTGCCAAAAGTGCGACTTATCCAGCATGCGCTGGGTCAGAAAACCATCCACCGGTGCCTGGGAAGGAATATTCTCAATATAAGATATAGTGAACGTTTTTTCTTCTGAAGCAGAAGTGGGCGCACCATCACCCACAATGCTCAAGTTGCTGCGGATAATTTCTTCCATTTGGCCCAGGCGGTTCAGGTCACGATAAAGTTCCAACACTTGCGTGCGTTCAGCAATCATTTGCTCAAATTGCGCATTTTTTTCCCGAAATTCTGCAATCCGAGGAATGTAATACCACAAACCACCACCGATACTTATTACTAAAATGATACATATTAATATGAATGTGCGCAGCCAGAAACGGCTGATGGAAAAGCGCTTTTGGGTATCTTCAATGTCCGATACGATATGAACCGTATAACGATTGGATTTCATGGGTTGAATTATTTAATGGTGCGCAGCAGGTCCATTACACGTTCAAAATCATCATCCGAAAAATATTCAATTTCTATCGTTCCTTCTGAACCTTTGTGGTTGATCCTTACCTTTGTCCCCATCAGGGTGATCAATTCATTTTCCAGCGTACGCACCGCTGCAGTGGTCTTGCGTATTTTCTTTTTCTTTGGTTTTGGCTTGGGTGCAGGCTTGCCTTTGACAATGTCCTCCGCCGCTCGGACACTCAATTTTTCATTGAGAATTCGCTGCCACAGCTTTTTTTGAGTAGCCTGTGTTTTCATGGCTAAAACCGCGCGGCCATGCCCGGCGCTTATTTCCCCTTTACGCAGGCTGGCTTTTATTTCAGCGGGGAGGTTCAGCAAACGCAAGGAATTGGAAATGGTCACCCGCTTTTTTCCGACCGCTTTGGCAATGGAGGTCTGGTTCAAATTGAATTCACTTTGCAACACTTCGTATGCTTCCGCTTCTTCAATGGGATTAAGGTTTTCGCGCTGGATATTTTCAATGAGGGACATTTCCATGAGCTCGGCATCATCGGCGACTTTGATTAAATAAGCTGGGATTTTTTTCAGCCCGGCCAGTTTAGCTGCCCGCCAGCGTCGCTCACCGGCCACAAGCATAAATCCTTTATCCACTTCCTGGACAGTGATGGGTGTAATTACCCCTTTTTCTTTTATGGAAGCAACCAATTCCTCCAAGCTGGTGTTATCCAGACCGTCTTTGCGGGGTTGGTTGGGGTTAGCCTTTATCTTGAAGAGGGCAATGTCTGTTACACCCGTAGGTGCCTGTGCTTGAGTTTCTTCGTAGGGCCGGATGAGCGCTTCCAGGCCTTTGCCTAATCGTTTAGTTGCCACTGTCTAATAACTCCTCTACTAAATCCATATAATCCCTAGCGCCAACTGAATTGGCATCATACAACAAGGCCGGCTTGCCAAAACTGGGCGCCTCGCCGAGGCGGACGTTACGATGAATGATTGTTTTGAACAATTTATCTCCAAAATAGCTTTTGATTTCTTCCGCAACTTGTTTGGATAAATTGAGGCGGCTGTCAAACATGGTGAGCAGAACACCTTCAATTTTCAGCTTCTTGTTCAAGTTGCGCTGGACAAGTCGGATCGTATTTAATAATTGGCCTAATCCTTCCAATGCATAGTATTCAGCCTGGATGGGAATAATGATGGAATTGGCTGTTGAAAGTGCATTTACAGTTAATAAGCCCAATGACGGCGGGCAGTCGATCAGTATAAATTTATATTTCCTTTTCAATGATTCCAGCGATTTCTGCAATTGATATTCCCGGGCTATTAGGCTGACCAGTTCTACCTCAGCGCCTACCAGGTCGCTGTTGGCCGTTATGATGTCCAAATGGTCAAAATGGGAGTGCATAATTGCATCTTTAATTGCTGTACCGCGAATCAAAACATCATAGATGGTTTTACCTGTCTCACCATTCATTAATCCGGATACACCTGTAGTGGCATTGGATTGTGGATCGAGATCGATCAAGAGTGTCTTCTCTTCCGAAACGGCCAAGCTGACAGCAATATTGACGGCCGAAGTCGTTTTACCGACTCCGCCTTTCTGGTTGGTTAGAGCAATGATACGGGCCATGATGCTGGTTTTATGGTATTAAGGACATAAAATAAACCGTCGAATTTAGGGGACGGCTCCAGGGGAAACAAGAGAGGTAATGAATCAATGGATGATGTGATTAAATTCCCCACCTGTTTATTATTCGATAATGATGAAAGCGATCTGTAAAACGAAACCTGAAAAAGGACTTTGGCTTGAGGATACTCCAAAGCCGGAAGTTGCAACCAACGATGTCCTGATCAAGATCAGCAAAACGGCGATCTGCGGGACGGACCTGCATATCTATCATTGGGATGAATGGTCACAGAAAAATATTCATCCGCCTGTGGTCATTGGCCACGAGTTTGTGGGTATCATTGAGGGTATTGGCCCCGGCGTTACCCATTATAAACCAGGAGATATTGTTTCTGGAGAAGGGCACATCACCTGCGGATACTGCCGTAATTGCCGGGCCGGCCTGCGCCATCTTTGCAATGCAACCATAGGGATCGGGATCCATCGAGATGGTGCATTTGCTGAATATATGACCCTGCCGGAAGGCAACGTCTGGCCGGTTCACGAAGATATTGATACGGATATTGCCTCCTTTTTTGATCCCCTGGGAAATGCGGTGCATTGCGCCTTGAGTTTTGGTATGGTGGCTGAAGATGTGCTCATTACTGGTGCCGGGCCCATCGGCTGCATGGCAGCCGCCATCTGCAAACAGATCGGCGCCCGGAATGTGGTGGTGACCGATGTGAATGATTACCGCTTGGATCTTGCCGGGAAAATGGGCGCCGACTGTACGGTGAATGTGCGTAATGAAAAAATCGAGGACCGATTTGCAGAATTAAAGATCGCCAATGGGTTTGATATTGGGCTGGAAATGTCAGGAAATCCCAGCGCACTGCAAGACATGATCCGCACCATGTACCACGGAGGCAAGATTGCTTTATTGGGTATTTTACCCAATGACACACAAGTCAATTGGGACGAGATCATTTTCAAAGGCCTACAGGTGAAAGGTGTCTACGGGCGGGAGATGTTTGAAACGTGGTATAAAATGACCCAGCTGATCCGCGGCGGCTTGGATGTTGCTCCAATTACTACACATAAATTCAAAGCAGATGATTTTCAAGAAGCCTTTGATGTGCTTGAATCCGGTGAATGCGGAAAAGTGATATTAGAATGGGATTAAAGGAAATAGGATAAAAACGAGTTTAGAATTTTATCCGTCCCCATTTCATTTATAAATAAACAATAAATATGAGTAATTCTAAACAAATTTATAAAGACACACTAATCAAGATAGAAAAAGAAGGACTTTATAAAAAGGAACGAACCATCACAACACCGCAAGGTGTGACTATCCAAACTAAGGAAGGCGGTGAAGTCCTCAATTTTTGCGCCAACAATTATTTAGGTCTTTCCAATCATCCGGATATCAAAGCCGCCGCCCAAAAGGCATTGGATGAGCATGGGTTTGGTATGTCTTCCGTACGTTTCATTTGCGGGACACAGGATATTCACAAAGAATTGGAGGAAAAGATCTCCACATTCTTTGGTTCAGATGACACCATATTATACACATCCTGTTTTGACGCCAATGGTGGACTATTCGAAACACTACTGGGACCTGAAGATGCTATCATTTCAGACGCCTTGAACCATGCATCCATCATTGACGGTATCCGTCTCTGCAAGGCACAGCGTTATCGTTATGCCAATAGCGACATGGCCGATCTGGAAGCCAAACTCCAAGAGGCCCAAAGCACCCGCGTGCGCATGATCGCCACGGACGGTGTTTTTTCCATGGATGGTTTTGTAGCCAAATTAGATGAGATTACTGCGTTAGCGGAAAAATACGATGCCCTGGTCATGGTGGATGACTCTCATGCAACAGGTTTCGTGGGCAAAACCGGCCGCGGTTCAGCGGAATATCATAGCGTCATGGACAAAGTGGATGTGTGGACCTCTACATTAGGGAAAGCATTGGGCGGAGCGTCCGGGGGATTTACTACGGGCCGGCAGGAGATCATTGATCTTTTGCGCCAGCGCTCCCGGCCTTACCTTTTTTCCAATACTCTTGCACCGGCCATTGTTGCCGCTGGTATAAAGGTATTTGACATGCTTTCAGCAACCACAGAAATCAGGGACAAACTGGAGAAAAACACCCTTTACTTTCGCAAGCAAATGAGCAGTGCCGGATCTGATATAAAAGAGGGTGATCACCCCATAGTCCCAATTATGCTTTATGATGCCAAACTTGCGCAAAAAATGGCGGCTGCGTTATTGGATGAAGGGATTTACGTCATCGGCTTTTTCTTTCCCGTTGTTCCCAAAGGTGAAGCCCGAATACGTGTGCAGATTTCCGCCGCCATGGAAAAAGAGCATTTAGACAAAGCAATTGATGCGTTTAAAAAAGTAGGCCGGGACCTAAATATTCTTAATTAGCTTAATTCTAATACAAATAAACTTTGAATCTTCTTTAGCAAGGTCGGTATATTCCCGGGCTTTTTTCGCAACCAAAAATTTTAATTAATCCATGAACAGTAAATTAACACCCCGATATATCATTATTGCCCTGGTGCTGGTTTGGGCATTTTATGCCATATGGCCCACAATCCAATATCATAATCTTTCTGCAGATGAAATTGAAACCATGCAGGAAGAAGGTTCCTTGCAGAATTTGGAAAGTAAAATCATTAAACAAGGACTAGATTTAAAAGGCGGCATTTATATTGTCCTTGAAGTTGACCTACCCACACTGGTAAGCAATTTAGCTATCAACAAGGATAAACGCTTTGAGCAGGCATTGGCAAAAATCAGTACAAGAATTAACTCTGATTCAGAGTTGGATTTTTTCCTGGTTTTCCAGGAAGAAATCGATGCAGCCGGCTTGCGTATCCACCGTTATTTTGATGTGGATTTCGGCGGCAATATGGATGAAATCATTGCCAGCCTCCGGGACCAGGCCGATGATGCTATCAATCGCGTTTTGGAAATCCTCCAGAACAGAGTGGACCAGTTTGGCGTTTCAGAACCCACCATCCAGAAACAGGGCAACCGCAGGATTATCGTGGAATTGGCCGGCATCCAGGATTCAGAGCGGGCCCGGGATCTGTTGCAGAGTACTGCCCTGCTGGAGTTTGTCCTAGTTAAATCTCCAGAACTTACCAATGACATTTTGCTGCGCATTGATAAGGTCATCAAGGGCAGCGAAGAATTAGCCGAAATCACCCAGCCGGATGATGAAGATACTATCGATGACGCTCCGGCAGCTGTCAGTGAAGATAAAACAATATCTGTCAGTGAACTCTTTGGCGAACAAGCCGCCCAAGCTGCAACGGATACAAAAGATACCTCCATTGTTGTTGATCAAAACCTTGTGGAAGACAGGCCGTTTTCATCGTTATTGAGAGCGTTGGGGAATGATATTGGCGTCCCCGAGAAAAATGTATATATCATCAAAAAGATCCTGGCCATGGAAGAAGTCCAGGAAAAACTGGATGCCACCAATGGGCAATTCCTAATGAGCGATGCTTCTGAATCATTCGACAATATTGATGGTGTCCAGGAAAATATGTACCGCATGTTTTATCTGGAAGGTGAATCAGAGCTCACCGGCGGAGTGGTGGAAAAAGCCAGTGCCACGATCGGCGGCACAGGCAGTACCGCTTCCGGGCAATCAATCGTATTATTGGATATGAATGCAGAAGGCGCCCGGACGTGGTCCAGGGTTACCGGCGGCAATATCGGCCGCAGGGTTGCCATTGTATTGGACAAGAAAGTGCACATGGCTCCTGTAATTCGTACCAAGATTTCCGATGGCGGCACCATGATTGAAGGGTTTGCCAATATGGATGAAGCCAAGGATATCGCCATCGTACTCCGAGCTGGTGCTCTCCCCGCCCCGGTGAATATTATCGAGGAGCGTGTTGTAGGCCCTTCCCTGGGGGCGGACTCAGTGGCGAAAGGGACCCAGTCCGTTTTGATTGGCCTGGCCCTGGTGTTGGTGTTTATGATCATTTATTATAAATGGTCGGGATCGATTGCCAATTTCGCCTTGATCTGGAATATCATCCTCGTCCTGGCTGTACTGGCCATGCTGGATGCCACCCTTACTCTTCCCGGAATAGCAGCCTTGATCTTAACTGTGGGTATGTCCATCGATGCCAATGTCATTATTTTTGAAAGAATTCGCGAGGAACAGCGCAAGGGTAAAACACCCCGGGCCGCCATTGATGCCGGTTATAATCGCGCCCTGACGACAATCATTGACGCTAATGTAACAACATTGGTTGCTGCTTTGGTTTTATACCAATTCGGTACCGGCCCCATCCGCGGCTTTGCCACTGTCCTTTTTTGGGGAATCATGATTTCCATGTTTACCGCCATATTTGTAACCAGAACCATTTTTAATACCCTGACAGAACGCAGGGGTTTACAGAGATTGAGCATATGAGACTGATTAAAGATACAAACATAAATTTTATGGGCCAGGGCCGGTTTGCGTTCTTTTTATCCGGAGTTGTAATCCTGGCAGGTCTGATTTCCCTGTTAATGCAGGGTGGGCCCCGCTTGAGCATTGATTTTAAAGGCGGCACACTTGTGGCGGTACAGTTCACGGAAGATATGAATGTGAATGATGTGCGCCAAGCCATGGGTATAGTTTCAATTGAAGGCCGATCCCATGATTTCAGCCGCGCTGAAATCAAGCATTTTGGCAGCGCCAGGGATATTTCGGTCCGGCTTCCGATCCAGGAAGACCAGCCGGAGAATTTCCCCCAATTAATCGTGAATCATCTGTACGAGTCTTTTCCTGCGGTTGTACCGGCTGACCAGAACGATTTTATTTTATCCGTCGAAAAAGTGGGTCCCAAGATTGGTTCTGAATTGAGCGGCAAAGCGGTCATGGCCATCGTATCCGCATTGATCTTGATCCTGATCTATATCTCCATTCGATTTGAATTCAAATTTGCACTGGGCGCCATTGCTGCATTGTCCCATGATGTAATAATCACACTGGGAATTTTCTCCATTATGGACTATGAAATATCCCTACCCATCATTGCCGCATTCCTGACCATTGTTGGTTATTCCCTGAATGATACGATCGTTATTTTGGATCGTGTCAGAGAAAATGTGAAAGCCATGAAGCGCACGACTTACAGTGATATGGTAGACCGCAGTATCAATGATTCACTCAGCAGGACCATCATTACATCCATTACGACGTTCATGGTGGTTTTTATACTTTACGCATTTGGCGGTGAAGTGATCCACTACTTTGCGTTTGCCATGCTGATTGGCGTTGTTGTTGGAACATACTCCAGCATGTACGTCGCCTGCCCCATTGTGGTAAAATTGCACAAGGGAGTTAAATCCTGACCTTTTCACCAAAATCAAATTATAAAAACTCCGCTGTGGCGGAGTTTTTTATTTCAGCATGTTGAAATCGAAACCATATATCTTTTATGTTATCCTTTGTCTTATCTGGGGGACAACATGGGTGATCCTGAAAAAAAGCCTCATTGAAGGAACGCCGGCTGTTTATGGCGTCGGGTTGAGGTTCTTAATTGCCGGGATCGTTCTGCTTCTAATTGTATTCTTCCAAAAAAAGCCTATTCCCCGTTCCAGAGAAGCTATCAACATTTATATTTCCTTTGCGTTGCTGAATTTGGTGATTGGCTACGGCGTTACATATTGGGCGGCACAATTTATTTATTCAAACCTGGCTTCCATCCTGTGGACAGGTTTTCCCATCATTGTTGTATTCATATCTCATTTTTACCTGCCCGGAGAAAAAATCAACTTGTATAAGATTATTTCTATTACCATTGGTGCAGCTGGTGTAATTCTGATCCTATCCCAGGGCAAAGCGTTTGGTGGTGAAAATGTAATCATAGGCATGACCATGATACTTATTGCTGTTTTTATGGCTGCCTGGCCCAATGTTTATTTGAAAAAGCACACCCACGCAGTCGACACCTTAACCATGAACGCTATTTGCCAAACGGGTGCAGGTATAATTTTACTGGTTATTTCTGCGTTTCTGGAAAAGGATCAAATCATGATCTGGAGTCCCTATAATATTTTTGCCATGGTATACCTGACAGTATTTGGTTCGATCGCGGCATGGCTAATTTATATATGGCTTTTTAAACATTTAACCATGATCCAGATTGCCTATATTGCTTTCCCTCCGCCTGTTATTGCCTCGTTCCTGGGCTGGAAGTTTTTAGGCGAAACGTTAACACCCCTTGCGATCCTTGGCGCTGGGATGGTCATTATTGGTGCTGTTACTATAAACTTAAAACGTTAGATTCTAAAGCATATCTCCTGAACACTGATTATATTCAATACCCGTTTAGGTTACAGGAAAATGAATTCCATTTTATATAGTACAGTAGACACTCCTTTCGGTGAGATGGGCATTGCCTTATCCAAGAAAGGGCTGTGCAGGATATATTTCCCGGAAGAAGCACCCTTTGAAACAGCACTGGCAAAAGATTTCCCAAATTGCGCTATAATCAATGATGATACTGCGTGTAAACATATCAAAAAACAGATCGTGGAATATTTCTCCGGAAGGCGCACAGAGTTTGATCTGAAATTGGATTTGCGTTGTCCCCCCTTTTATAAAAAGGCGTTAAATGCTGTGCATCAAGTCCCTTTTGGTAAAACAGCATCATACAAAGACATTGCTGTTCGTGCAGGTAATCCCAGCGCAGTCCGAGCGGCCGGATCAGCCAATGCCAATAACCCCATTCCCATTGTTATACCCTGCCACCGAATTTTAAACACTGGTGGTGGTTTAGGGGGCTATGGCGGTAACCTGCAGCGCAAGGCCTATCTTTTAGAGTTGGAAGGATCTCTCTAAAAAATCCATGTGGACCCATATTAAACGCACAATCCTAGCCGGTGTCTTCACCATAGTTCCGCTAGTTCTAACTCTCTATATCCTTAATTTTTTATTTCGTTTGTTAAATGGATTTTCCAAACCAATATTAAAATTCATCGGTTTTCATATTCCTGGTTTAGGTATTCTATTAACCATTTTGGTTGTCTACTTACTGGGACTGCTCATACGCAATGTTTTAGGCAGGAGATTATTCACTTGGGGAGAAAAGATTTTGTTAACTATTCCCATTGTTAACACTATTTACAAAACGATTAAACAATTCATCAATGCATTTACCGGCACAGCTGAGGGAAAGAATTTTCAAAAGGTCATTTTCCTGCAATATCCACGGGTGGGAGTTTGGACGCTGGCCTTTGTCACCGGCGAATCTGTTGACGCAAACAGTATTGAATATTACCACGTATTTGTACCCACTACACCCAACCCCACTTCCGGCTTTTTCATCATGATTCCTAAAAAGGAAACTATGCTGACGGAAATGTCGGTTGAAGAAGGAATCAAAATGGTTATTTCAGGCGGGCTCATCGCACCACCTGAAAATGAACTGCACAATTTTCCTAAGTAATCATCCGTGGCAATAGAGTATTTCGACATCCGGTGCCTTATTTAGAATTATTTTTATTACTCTTTGCCAGTTATATAACAGGTTCAACACCTACCAGTATCATTGCCGGTAAAGTAATTAAAGGGATTGATATCCGCGAGCATGGCAGCGGCAATGCGGGAAGTACTAATGTGTTTCGCGTGCTGGGCTGGAAGCCGGCATTGATCGTTGTAATAATTGATGTATTCAAAGGTTGGCTGCCGGCGGCTGTTTATGCCACTTCCTTTTTCCAGGGCCAGCCAATCCAAGATACCGGCGTCGTTCAGATCTTATGCGGTTTTGCAGCGGTTCTGGGGCACACGTATACCATATTCGCTGGATTCAAAGGCGGCAAGGGTGTGGGGACTTTAGGCGGTATGCTGCTGGCCCTCTTTCTCATTGCTGTACCCCTTTGTCTTGTCGTATTTGCAATTGTGTTGGTTTTGACCGGATATGTGTCTGTGAGTTCCATGATAGCTTCCATTGCACTTCCCGTTTTTCTTTTTATCCTGCCTCCTTTGGGATTAGCTGAAACTGCACCCTTTTCGCTTCTGATCTTCAGTCTGCTCATTCCGTGGTTTATTATATTTACCCATAGGAGTAATATTGCCAGGCTGCGTTCCGGGGAAGAAAACCGCTTCGAAAAAGCAATGCTATTTAGAAAAAATAAATAGATTAAAATTTTTGTCCGACTGAAAAGTGGAATGAAGATTCCACTGCCGCTCCCTCGTAGAACGACCAGCCATAATCAAATCGAATATTGCCAGCCATTGCAACTGGAATACGAATACCTAAACCTGTTCCCATCATAGGACTTGTATTTTTTAAATCATCCCAATTATTACCGGTAACACCCGCATCAATAAATATTGCAGCCTGGAGACCCATTTCAGATTTCATTGGACCAAAAGGAGACTGTTGTTCAATGGCAAAACGAGGAATAATTGTTTGACGAATTTCTAAAGATGATACAGCACTGAAATAACCAAAACGATAGGATTGATTTTCCTCTGTATATAATTCACGGGTTTCTATTTGCCAGCCGCGTACAGAATAACCACCGCCCAAACCAATCAAGAATAATTCCGGGTGCAGGTCACCGTGGGTGGAATTCAGGGAAACATTGGCGCCAAGTGTTGTTTTGTGCTTGCCTTTAATGGGTGATGTAAATGCACTGTAAGATTGATTCCAAAACAATGAACTGCCTTTAATATTTGAAAACATAAAATACTGCGCAGAGTGGACAATATATATGCCTTCCGACGGATCGTTGTAAATATCCCGGGTATCATAGGCAAAACTCCCTTGGGGTGCAAAATATAGAAATTCTATTGTTGTACTATCGCCAACAAAATCTTTCTGTTCATATTCAAAACCAAGACTGATCCGTTTTTGATAGCCAAAATAACGGCCGATATTTATTTCAAACGATGACGTCTGCCGTTCATAAGGCAGAAATACATGATTGGAGAAATGTTTACCAACCTGCAGGTTTAAGGACACATGATCACCAACCATCCAGGGATTATTAAATTCGATGCCATAGCCATCTACACCTCCTATGAGACCATCAATAGTCAACGATTCATTCCGGCCCCGAAAATTGCTGAAGATGCCACCCAAAACAAGGGACCAGCCCGTGTCCTCTTCGTATATCGGAGAAAAAATAGGCATAAAGCGAGTGGATTCAATCACGTGGTAACGGAGCTTGAACGAACCATCTTCCAGCGGCAATGCCTGCCAGGTGACCATGCTGAAAATTCTCAGGTTTTCTATGCGGTCCCGGTCGCCTTCAGCCAGAGCACTATCGAGCGGTACATTTAATGGGTGTTGAATTTCCCGTTGGATCACATATTCTTTTGTATACTGGTGACCGCGAATATCAATACTGGATACAATTTGTTGTCCCACTGCAATTGTCACTGCTGCGGCAATAAAGGAAAAATACTTAAACATTCAAAGAATTATAGTTTAAAGGTCGAACCCTTCCATGAGCTGTTGTTTTTTCAGCTCGATCCCCTCTTCAGAATACACATTCTTAATAGCTCGTTTTATCTGCCGTTCTACCAATCGGCTGTGTACTTGTACTGCAAGGTGTTTGTCATCTATAACTCTAACTGCAAAATCTGAATCTTTATCTTGATACCGATGCCACGCTCCATCAAAATCATGGGGTGTACCATATTCCATAAGCACCTTGTGTTTTAGCACATCATCAGCCGTTAGTTGTGGAAATCCAGTATTCAAAAGCTCTAGGGATTTTACCACAGCATTCATTTCAAAATGGGATAATTCATAATTGGTCACGCTGTAAATATTATCGACATTGACAAAAAGCAATTCAACAACTTCACTGGTCACCCGAGTTTTATTCTGATATGTAATCTTAGCTCGTTTTATCGGTAGTTCAATTCCAGATGGCAAGGTAATGAGATCATCCCAGTATTCAGGAGTGGTGGTAGTATCAAAAATAATACCAAGAATTTCAGGTAAACTTGTTTTCCAGCCAGCCAACATTTCGCGGTTCATTACCCAACCTTTGGGTAATGTTTTTAAGGGAATAATTACCGTTTTCTCTGGAGTGGTTACCTCCGGAACGGCATTCATAATATCAACAACTTCGGGCATCTGTGGCGGTGTACAGGATGCATAGAAGAAGCAGATAACCAGAAATATTTTATTTTTCATCATTTTCGTCGGGGTGTTTTTGGCCGCGGTGACACACCCAGCAGGACACTTCGTGGAGTCCCATGGGCTGCATAATATTTTTATTAATATGCATCACCATACGCATCATTTCCCTCGCTTCCACTTTATGTTCATTTTTATCACTGGAAAAATCTTTTAGATTATGGCAATATTTACATTTCACACCTAATTCAGGAACAATCGTTTTTTTCATATACTTCATGATATCCGCTTTTTCAGTAAAGGGTAAAACTTGAACATTTTTCAATTCGCTCTTTTTATCTTCGCCTGCAAAAAGAACGGCAGTTAAAAGTATTATTCGTATTAATAACATCTATTTTCCTTTAAAACCATGTATGTAGTTGAATTAAAAACTCCGGTTCAATTGCTTCACTTGATCCTATAACTTCTGTTAAACGTGCTTGAATATTCAATCCCACGAATGGAACAGGAACATATTCTACTCCAAAAGTAAGCCTTTGCAGGGCACCCCCGGTAGTATCAATATCTTCATCGAAAAAATCGAATTTTACTTGTAAATCAACACCTGGAATAAAATCATAAGTCAATTCACTCAAAGATGCTAAAACAGTGCCGTCAGAAAGCCAATTTTCGGCAATATCAACTTCTCCAACCCAAGTTAATTTCCCAAGAGAAATTCCCCCAAAAATCCCTTGAAACCGAACTATGCCTTGTTGCAGTAAAGAGGCTCCAATCATGCCATTTATTCTATTTAAAGTTGGAAACCATTCAATACGGGTTGTAAAAGCTTTGTCGTGTAAATATTCATCAAATCCCCCACTACTGGAATAATTAATAAATTGGTTGGATATACTTTGAGATAAATATATATCACCAAAATTAAATCCTATTTCCAACAAACCAGGATATGAAAGATATGGTGAAAAAATAAGTCCTTCCTGCAATAAGCTTTTTTTGCGGATATTGCCTCCTCTAATAAATGATGTATGATCATCCACATTTAAGCCGTATGCTGGTAAATCTTTACCAACTTTCAAATAGCCATTCATAGGTAGTAATCCATCCCAGTTAACCCAGATTTCATTATTACTTCTTAATAAATCCATACTTGCAAAAACTGCTCCTGCTTCACTTATCTTCCAATAACCATAAAAATTTGACTGCATAGGAAACAGAGCACTAGTTACTTGGTTTGATTGCATTGTATTAAAATTTAAAAACCGTATATCTCCGCCCACACGAATATGATCATTGATAATGCCGGTATAATTTTTTGAAATTTTCCCTCCCGGTGAACGAGGCAAATCTTCTTTGCTTGTCATAATGATTCCATATTCATTTCTTAAGCCACCCCCATTCGGATCTATATGGCATAAATTGCATGACGCTCCCTCTTGAATCGCAAATCTTGGAATTGCTGATAAAAGCGATGAGAAAATAATTATTATTTGGAGTTTAATTATTATGCGCACCATCATTAATCCAATTTTTTATTAAGTCAATTTGTATATCATTCAGTGGTGGATTTTGTAATGGCATTTGATCACCAAAAGGAGGTTCAGGTCCCAGTTTAAGGACAATCAAACTTTCCTCTCCATTTCCCGGGATAACAGAAGGACCATTATCCCCCCCATTCATCAGGTGATCATATGAAGTCAAATTTAGACCACTCCACGTGTTTGTGACACCATGGCAATCAATACAATAATTATTAAATATAGGTTGAATTTCGTTACTATAACTGATTTGCTTATGAGACGGTTCACCTTCAACTGACCCCAAATCTGAACAACTTAAGAGTACTAGTATTAAAACAAAAATACATAATAGCCCATTTGGTTTTTTTTGAGTAAAACTGCTAATCCTTTTCAAGTGTACCAAATAAAATCTACTGATAAGTAATAAAATAAAAAAGCCCCGCTCTAATAATTAGAACGGGGCTTTCAAGCGTCATGGTATGTGATTATTTGCGGCCTCTCGCCATTGGGGCGCGAGCCACATTACCATTTTTATCGATGAAATACAGATAGCCTGATTGACGAGTTACACCAGCATTGGCGACTTTTTCTGCATTGCCGCCACCTTTACCAGCGCGGGCCATCTTCGAACGCCAGACGTTGCCATCTTTACCGAGGTAGTAGAGATAGCCACTTTCTTTAGAAACGCCTGTTGCTTTTACTGTTTCAGCCATTATTTGCTCCTTTTTGTTGATTAAAAGAAAATAGGCTTTTTGTCTCTCGACGGTGAATGTTACACCATCGACGGTAAACAAGTCAAGATTTTTCTCGTCGGAGCCTCGACGAGAAATATGGTCACTTTTGCAACCCAAAAATGCACTAAAATCCTACTGTCGAAGCGTACTAATTTTGCAACCCAAAAATGCCCCGGTAGCTCAGCTGGATAGAGCAACGGACTTCTAATCCGTAGGCCACAGGTTCGAATCCTGTCCGGGGTACTTATAAAAAATATGGTTAGATTTAATTGATGGCCATACTATTATATATTATTGTTTCAGCTGGATTTCTGGCAGCTGAAAACTTTTTTCCTCAACAAAGTGATACCCTTAATTATACACATGTGTTCTTCCAATGGCCGCAAATGACAAGCAATACCCAATATACTTTTAATATTTCAAGTTTGGATGATAATAACACTTGGAGCACCACTACACACATTAATGCCCTAATACTGGATGAATTTCTGGATTGGGGGCAATCATATGAATGGGAAGTGTGTTATTCTACTTTTTTTGGCAATGAATGTCTTACACCTCTTTCTTTCACCATAAACCAACTTCCTGATTATTATCCGAACCAAAATGATGTGTTTACTGATAATAAAGATAAATATTATTCCGGATTAAACATGATGGCAATTCGGGAAATTGGAACATCGATTGTTTTTGATATGGATGGTGAACCCGTGTGGTTTTTTGATATTGATCAATTTGATGAAGATACATTTTATGCAAATGAAATATTACCTAACGGAAATATTGTAGCCTATTCAATGATCCCTAGTCCTTCAGGCTATGGCTATGAAATAGATCTAGACGGGAATGTAATTTTTAAGACAGAAACATATGGCCACCATCATGAATTCATAAAATCTTCAAAAAACACATACTTTGGCATGATTAATGATAAGGTATATGAAGAAAACCACTGTGAGGATCCGATCAATGAATATGTTGATTGGGAGGGAGACAATTTTGTGGAATATGATGAGGATGGTAATTTGATCTGGGAGTGGAGCACGTTAGACCACATAAACCATAATGATTTTAATCCATTGTTTTGCAGCAGTACCAACCCCAATCTTGTGGACTGGACCCATGCCAATTCAGTTGTATATGATGTGGAATCCAATTCAGTTATCATATCTTTAAGAAATATTTCCAGGATAATAAAGGTTGATTATGAAACAGGAAATATTATTTGGTATATCGGGCAAGAAGAATTCATGTCAGATTCAATCGATATTGATATAGACTTTGAATTTTCATCGCAACACAGCCTGCGCATGACAGATGAAGGAAATATAATATTTTTTGCCAATAATACTTATTTCAACCCACAACAGTCCAAGTGTATTGAATTCAGCGTTGATCAAAGCAATTCGATTTTCACTTCCGAATGGGAATATATTATTCCTGAATCACTTTTCACACACGTCAGAGGAGAATGCGAAAGGTTAGAAAATGGTAATACACTGATCTCTACAGGGACAAAAGGCCAACTACTGGAAGTCACAGATGAGGGCGAGATTGTTTGGCACTATTCATCTAAGACAGATGGTAATAGAACAAATATAGTAAGAAATGAACGAATTCCCAGCTTGTATCCTCTGGCCTTTAACGCATTTTTAGAAAACTATCATGAGGGAGAGCTAACGGCATTTGATAATAATATTCAAATATTAATTACCAACCTGGGCTGGTTAGACGATGAATTCCATGTTGAAATTTATTTAGATAATGATTTGGTTGGATCAGCATCATTGGCTGTTGGAAAGAATTCATATGATTGGGCATTAGTTTCAATTCCTGGTGAAATTTTAGAAGATCAAGTGTACATAATTAAAGTTTATCCGTCTAAGGCAACTGACGAAACAATGGAATTACAAGCATTTATAAAAAATAAAGAAATACCAAAAAATAATATATCTATTTCATCAATTTTTCCAAATCCATTTAACAGTACTATTTATTTACAATATAGTATTCCGGAAAAAAGTTTTGTTGAAGTTGTAGTATACAATGTCAAAGGACAAAAAATAGAATCGCTTTTTGCAGGATCAAAGGATCCAGGGTATTATTCTGTCAAATGGACTCCAAAGGAATTTTCATCTGGTGTATATTTTTTACGTGTTTCTTCCGATAAACATTCCCAATTCCAAAAGGTTACATTGGTAAAATAGTTATATCTATTTCTGTCATTTGACTGCTAGCCAGAAAGTTTTATACAGCAAATTGCTTCTCGTAAAATAAGCTACTCTATTCCCAGCAACTCCACTTCAAATAGAAGTGTGCTATATGCTTGAACGTTTTAATCCGGCCAATTGACAATTATGCTTCTTGCCAGTTTACCTGAATCTGTGAGATCATCATCTGACCAACCACCGGTTGTACTAGCACCGGGAACTAATATGGACCACTCTTCTTCTTTGTCGTTAACAGCCCAGTTGCAGTGGCTAATTTTATTGTCAAAGCACCAGGCCATCCACTCACTGGCCTCTGGATCAACCAGGCTGTAACCGATCAACCCCCATTCGGTAACAAAAAGAGCAATACCATCTTCCATTGCGGCGCTGGCTCTGTCCCGCAGCCACTGGTGGTGGTAAACAGTATAAAAATGGAGTGAATAGGCAATATTAGAAAATTCTGTGATGGGATCTGACGCAGCGAGATCCACACGCTGAGACCATTCCGGTGTGCCGACTACAATCAGGTTGTCAGGGTCAATGGCCCGTATTGCAGAGATAACGGACAGGGCATAGGGTTTAAGGGTATTGCTCCAGGAGATATCCAGGGGTTCATTATAGATTTCGTAGATTACATTATTATACTCACCATAGAGCGTTGCCATCTCTTGGAAAAAATTTACAGCTTCGCCCGTGTTGTCTTCTGCATGATGGGAATGCCAATCAATTATAACGTAGATACCAACATCGATAGCAGCGTCTACAATTGTTTGCACACGCTCCTTATTTGCAGTCTTATTATCTAAGTACCCGCCCGAATCTTCCACGCCCATGGCGGCTCGCACAATGTTTGTCTTCCAGTTTTCTTTCAGCCAGACGACCACTTCGGGCGTATAATAGAGTTCCCCGCCCCAATTGTCATTACTCCAAAAAAAACTGTTTCCTGCTAGAGCAACAGCAGCACCATTTTTGTTGACAATGCTATTATTCTCTACCTGTAAAAGACCGTGTATATCTACTACTGTGGTATCGGAAATAATTCCATTGGTCTCTTGGTCGTTATTTTCATCCTTGCAGGAAAAGATAATTGAACCAAGAATAATGAATTTGAATAATTTTAAACTGTCCATGGCCATTACCTGATCAAGGCCATTTTACCTGCAATATTTTGTTGATCGAATTTAACCTGATAAATGTATATCCCTGATCCGGCAGCAAGACCATAACGATCCTTGCCATCCCAATTGATAGATGATTGATTTTGTTCAAACAAGATATTTTGTACTAACTGTCCATTACTATCATAGATGGTTAGCTGTCCATCACTCTCCATATTTTCTGAAAAATAGAATGTAGTTTGTGTGTTAAAGGGATTCGGGTAGTTCCAGACTAAATAATTTTCGGGTATGGGATTGGAGTTGGTACCTTCAATTTTGATAGACTTTAAATTTAAATTTCCATTAATAATTTGCAATCTAATAACATTCTCTCCACCTTCCAGATATACAGAGGCTGTATCTGTCCAATACCAGTTTTGGTATCCGCCGGTATTTGGGATTGGAAAATTAACTGCACCCGCCTGTTCTTGAACGATTACAACAATCTGTCCATTATCATAAGGTGATGATGCTTTAAATGAAAATTGGTAGTTACCAGTGAACCTCGCATGGATAGTATATTTAAGCCATTCCCCATTGTCAATCCAACCAATGTTATATCCGCTGCCAGAAGGGTCACTCGAATATTCAATATCTACGCCATCATTCCTGTACACCCAACCATTGTTCCACGCTTCAGAATTTGAACCGAATTTATACGCATCTTCATAGATATTATCATTATAGGCTACCCCATTGGCACCAATGTCATAATCCACGGCCTCAATCACTCCTGGAACAGTGTGCTCTGTGAATGGTGTAGAAACACTATTGAAGTCTGGATCAGATACTCCGGCGATTAATCCTTTATTTGGTACGCACTCATCAAATTTGTATGCTTCAGCCAAGTCCATTAAACCTGTAACAGCTTGTGAAGCAGATGGAATTGGTCCACTCCCACTCCAGTACTCAATGATAGAATTAAAGCTGTTTGGTACAACCACTTTTACAGCTGCTGTCACACTGCCATTATGTTTATAATTCCATAGGGTCCAGTTCACATCATTATTTTCAAATAATTGAACTTTCTTATGTGCCCAATGATTTGAATTTTCACCGAATTCACCAACCCATAAAGGAATATTGTAAGTTTGACTCATGGATGTATATTGACCAAGCCAGGACGTTTGGTGACTGGGTCCAACATAATGATGGAAGCTGTAAGCCATATTATCATCAAAAGGCGGTGTTAAATTAGTAAAATCATTTCCATACCAATTCCCCTCTATAAAAATAATATGATTGGTATCCACATCTCGGATCGTATTCGTCATTTGGATATAAAACTGCCTTAATTGTGAAGATGTAAACCCACCAGACAATACCGGTTCATTCAACAAATCATATCCGGCAATCCATTCTTCATCCGCATAATAATCAGCTATATACCACCACACTGCTGTCGCCCATTCACGGTAAGATTGCTGAATCCATAAACCGGCTACATTCCCATCACTGTCAGAAAAATCATTCGTATTCTGTGCTCCAGGGGCACAATGCATGTCCAGAATGAGATATACACCATATTCAGCGCACCATTCTAGTAATTGATCAATAAGGTTAAATCCATCTAGTACGTATTCACCGGGTTCCGGTGAAAAAAACTTGTAATGGAAAGGTACCCGCAATGCGTTAAATCCATTTGCAGCAATAAAAGCAATGTCTGTTTCTGTAATATAATTTTCATAGTATGCCTGATAGAACGCATCCGAATTGTCTGTACCAACAAGATCTATAATTTTACTTTCAATATTGCTGGGAGAACCAAAAAATCCGTGGATATTCCACATATATCCCTCTTGTACAAGCCAGCCACCCAATCCAAACCCACGCAGTAAAACAGGATTTCCAGTTTCATCAGCTATTGTTCTGCCTTCGGTACGCAGAAAACCTGAACTATGTAAATAACCTGATAAGAATATCAGAGGGAGAATTAATCGCAGTCTGTACAGGAACTGAAACATACTGGTGGTAATATTGTGTCTCTTTCAGCAGTAATAAATTGTCGATTATTAAACTCAACCACACCACACTCATCCGGTACAATCTCCCAGCCGGAGTCCCATGAATCAGGAAAATACCCGTTGCGGTATTTATAGGTATGGATAGATCCTTTTGGCAACGAAAGTGTCACCGACCAGATACCATCGCCATCTATATCTTCCATCGCAATACCGCCGGGTTGTCCAGCACCTAACGATCCTCCAGAGATTCTCAAACCAGTACCATTTACCAACTCATTCTTCATATTTACTTGAAAGGTTACATCTACATCCTGATGTTGATCAGTTGCTTCATATACCCGCACATAATCGACCAACATTCGCATAGGAAATGCGCTGTTATTCACACCTTGTACTCCACCCCAATCACCACCAACAGCAATATTCAAAATGATAAATGCATCATTGTCAAAAGGCCATTTATTTTGATCATCCTGCCCATCATTATAAACAAAATGATAAGGTAGATCATCGACTAAAAAATACAAATATGTTGGAGACCACTCCAAGGTGTAGACATGAAAAGAGTCTGATACTGTTGGAATGGTTATACTTCCACTTTTCTGTGTATCCAGGTTATGATTATAATCTGTCGTATGAATGGAAGCATGGATAACCCCTTGATCGTACCCCACATGTTCCATGATATCAATTTCTCCACAGGCGGGCCAACCAATTGTTGAGATAGAGCTTCCTAGCATCCAAATCGCCGGCCAGGAACCACGACCATCGGGTAGTTTGGCTCTGATCTCAAATCTGCCATAGGTCCATTCTGACTTCCCGGCAGTATTTAATCGTCCTGATGTATAATCGGCTGTGTATTCATTGCCTGAATTATCCGTGCCAGTAAATCCGGGTTGGTACAATGCTTGTATTTCCAAATTTCCATTTTCTATAAAAATGTTATTTTCCTCTGCTGTATAAGCCTGTAATTCATTATTGACCTGACCTGGGCGCCATAGCATAATATTCCATTTTTCTTCATCCAATATATCATTGTCAAATTCATCTGCCCAAATTAATTGCCATTCATTAACCTGTGTTTGATTTGTATTATCATTATTACTTGCAATCGTTTCATTGCAACCATTCACCATTACTGTGGAAATAAAAAGTAAATTAATTTTATTGGTCACATTTTTCATTTCATAAGTAAAATTTTCTGAGTAATGATTTGGTCAGCAGAGGTACAGCGAACAAAATAAACACCGCTGGGGGCATTGCGGCCATTATCTGTCAATCCATTCCATTTTATCATAGTTTTACCGGCATTTGCCATTCCATTCTTCAAGGTTTTAATATATTCACCACTGCTATTATATATATCCATTTTAAGGGGCTGTGACTGTTCCAGGGAGATAGGGATCACCACTTCACCATTAAACGGAATGGGATAGGCATTATGCATCTGAAACGTTTGAGGCAGTTCTATTTCACTAACCGATAGTGGGTCTCCGTTGTATCCAGTGGCACTTGGTACCGTTAAGCACAATATCATATATCCAGACATAAACACTACATTATTATGGATGAAATCAGCATTGTTTCCGTCCCATGTGTGAGTTGCTTTTTCCCAACGATTTGTATCCCAGCTGTCAAAATTATCTTCCCACAACAGAATGAAATCATTATTTGTACCGGCATTTCCAGTTCCATCAACCCAAAGGTAATATTTAACCCAGTCATAAAAAGCATACGTTGGCAGTGTACTTGCAGAAAACGAGCCTGCCCATTCTACACTGGTTGACTGCCAAATATTCATCATGATCTTTTGTTCACGATACATTGATTCTATATAAAAATTGTCCACCCACCTGATTAGTTGGTCATCAACAAAAAAGGCAATGTATTCTGATGTCCATTCAAATGCGTAGGTATGGAAATCCTCATGGGGATTAAACGTTAAGTCTGATAAATCCGGTAAATCCCACTGGTCATGAATAATTAAATTTGTGTGTACCTTATCATCATAGCGTCCTAGCCATTCTAAATCGATCTCATTCCAATAAACTGAGCTGGTATGACCTTCAGACCAATAATCATGAAATGTAAAAAAGGAGCTGATGACTCCACTGCCTGGTGCTGACTTCATGCGGACTTCAAATCTTCCATATTGAAAACTTTCGATTGTTCGCAGTTCCCCACCGCGGTAGGGTTTGGCTAAAAGCATAGCGGAAATGAAACTGAAAAGCAAAAATCTAGATATCATTATCTAAAATTCCTTTCTATGACCATAATCTAATTTATTATCATTTGTAAATACCGGAAAAGGAGGTACAACCTTGGGAAACGGTACTCCATGCTGAATAACAGTCATATCAATACTGGTTAATTCAATTGATTCAAATAAATCCGTATCAATCTCTATCTGGTCAGAATATGTTGTCTGGAGAGAATCCACAATCGGGTTCATTCTTATTGCAACATTTTCAGGATCATCATATAAAACCCCCATTTCCTTAAACAAAATGCTCCGGTAATATCGAGCGATAGAGGAATCATACCACAATTCTCTATTTAGTTTAACAGTAGAAGATTGCTCATATTTATTTTCATAGCAATCTTTTGTAATTTCAATATTCCGAACCAAGTCTGCAATGGCGAACTTCAGCTGCTCCTGAAACTCACCGCGATTCATTTTCTTTTTCCTGAAAACAAGCGGGTGTTTTCTGATTTCTTGATGAAACTCCTGGATGGTCCATGAAACATTATCTACATGAAAAAAAATATCTGTTTCTACAAATGATTCCAATGGTGCACTAGTTAGACTATCACGAATGAAATCCAATTCTGGATCGTCCCATAAAAATTTGCCGTATTGGGCTTGTTTGACTGAATCAGACTGCAGGTAAATATCCGTCACTTTTTCTGCGTAAGCTGGAAAAACATTTGGGTTCAACTCTAGTTGTTTTCCAGTCATAATGTTGTGTACCCATTCCTTGTATTTTTGTTCTGCATCATTTTCACGTAATCTTTTACGAACATCAGTAATTCTTAAAGATTTTTCTGATTCAGTAATAGCAGGCCTGTCAGTCCAGCCATTTACCTGAAGCAATAGAAAAGTTTTATTATCTGGGACTAATGGACCTATGATAGAACCTTTTGTAACATCAGGATTAAAAATAGCTTTATGTAAATCCACTGATTCCTTATCAAACCAATTCAATTGTCTTTTGGGCGGGGTATGTTGACCCCAAATCATCGTGTATGCTGAATCCAGGGATATTCCTTCCATAACCAGATTCTTAATGGTATTGGCTGAGTTCAGATCGGGCAAATTAATAAATGTAATATCTACTGTCCTGCCTGCTAATTTATAAGCATTCAATACAGCCGCAGAATCCAGTTCGACCTGTTTATAAAATTCATCATAGTAATGCAGTTGTCGCATAGCTTGTTCACTGCGGCCTAGAACGAAAGATTGAAAAAGGGGATTATCTAATAAATCCACTTTGGCTTTTTCGGCTTCCAGGGCTAACAGCTTTTCAGCAATCAGTGAATTCAGTATGATTTTTTTATGAATGTAGTTGGCCTGTCTACAGTACAAAGGCCGAATAGAGTATTCAGCCCGGCGGATAAAATCTTGTTTAGTAATGATCCTGTCACCGACTTTTGCTAAAATATCTAAATTATTTTCAGGTACACGACCAGAACAACTGAATAATCCGAAAATAATAATCAAATTCAGAAGGCGATACATACGTAACATAATTTATTTTCTTATGTAAAAGTGTCTTTATGCTAACATTTTCTTCAGCTGGTTACTTAATGTAAACCAGTTTTCTGTTTACTATACTATGATTTGAAGCGATCGAAAAAATATATATGCCACTTGAGATATGATTTTCTGGCTGCCAGCGAAATTCGTGTTGTCCCATCGCTTGTTGATCAAATGAATTTTCAAAGACCTGTGCTCCGTTTACTGCATATATCTTTAATGTAATATCACTGGGAAAAGCAATTTCGTAATTGATGGTAACCGATGGATTAAAAGGGTTTGGGAAACAGGAGTTAATCCGAATATTGTCGGGCATATAATAATCACCTTGCAGAGTTGTAAGGGAAAATATTGAATCTTGTTCTACAACCATCCCATTAATAAATGGACCAGCGGTTACATAACCAAGACCATAAATCCTGCTGGAAAAATAAAAATCAAGCTGTTGATCATGTACAGTTACATTATTGATTGTTAAATCATAGGCGTAATGCATTCCCGCTAACGAAAAAACATCTAAATTTTCAAAAATCAGACTATCTTCCAATACTAGATCATACGTTCTTGAATCAACAGTAGAATAATAATTTTCCGATAGTTTTAATGTAACAGTATATATCCCATTCGGCACTCTTACTTTGTAAGCTGCAGTGCGGTTCAGGCAAGTTTGATATAATGAGTCATCTGTAGTATTATCAATTGGATCTGATACACTTACAAAATTTCCATCCTTAAAACCGTATTCAACATCCGGACCCCATTCCTGATCCGCTAGATAATCAGCATAAACCGCTCCGCCGTTGTTGATCTTTAAAGGAAACATTACTGGCACGGGTAAATGAATTTGCACGGCTTGGGCCATTAATGTATTGGGTGTCGGATTATCATCAGAAATTTGTAAGGCCGCCAGGTTTGTGCCCTCCGCAATACTATCACTATCGATATAAATAAAAACGGTTCGTTGGTCGGGAGCAAGCCGGACAGAATCAATGACGACCCCGGTGACACCAAAATGTTCTGGAGTGGCTCCGGTCGGGTTTATTTCTTCACTGAATCTGCCCATAACCATAGATCCAATTTGCCGGGCCCATAACAGTGCAGGCGGATTTACATCAACGAATCCAATGTGATTGTCATCAGTCATACACAAGATTAGCATACCATCAACAAAGACTGCATTTTCTTCAATCAGTATAGATTGGTTTCCACCCCATGTATGATTATCACTTTTTTCCCAACGAGTTTGATCAAAATCGGAAAAGTCATCTGCCCATTCCAATGTAAAATTGTTGTCCGTTCCATAATCACCTACATCAGGAGTATACTCGTAATATTTTACCCAGTCATAGTAGCTGAATCTGGGTAAAATGCGATCATCAAATGTTCCCACCCAGTCTGCGTAAACAGGCTGCCATAAATTCATCATTAATTTTTGAGCTGAATCCATTTCAGTTATATGGGATTCTGATTGGCGAAATATTTCTTCACCGTCAATAAACCAGGCTACATATTCCGGAGTCCATTCAAATGCATACTCGTGAAAATCAAGGTGCGGATTAAAAGATACATAATGCTGGCGGATGTGGCTGGCTTGACCTGTAGTAATTGTATTTAAATCAATTGTGTGGTCAAAAAGACCCAACCATTCATAGTCAATCTCGCCCCAGGGATCTGCCGGATCATCATACGTAAAAAATGATGATGTTATACCATCTCCTTGGGCAGGTTTAACACTAGTCTCAAAGCGACCGTAAGTGTAGCTATCTAGTGTGCGGTATTCAGCCCCTCGGGTCTGGCATAATAGGGTAGAAGTCGAAATGAAAGCAATGAAAATTGGTAGTAAATTGAAATGAAAATTAATTTTAGTTATTAATTTTAAAAAAATATGTTAAGCCCATTTCAGTCTAAATCATTCAATATAGAATGATTTTTAATAAAATTAGAAATTCAAACCGATGGTCGTGGCATGGACATTTCCTAAAATGCCCACTGTCTTATACGCATAGTCCACGACTATTTTTCTATTATTGAGAAAATTCCACTCTAATCCCAAGCCGCCCGTCAGCCCAAATTGAGGTTCATCCATATACAATGCTTTCTGGCCGCCGCGAAAAACAATTGCGCCATTCCCCGGAAACTTAAACTTGAAAGCGAAACCAATATTGATTGATTCTGTATTATTGTTTGGATGAAGGGCATCTGCGGCAAGGGTCAGCGTGGCAAAATTTGATACAATTGGTTTAACGGCTACACCAATTCTAAACAGCAGTGGAAGTTCCCATTCTTGCGTCCGAAATTGTCCTGCTACATCTCCATAGTTACCTTCTTCATATTCCGATATATCAATAGGCTGATACAAATCTATGCCATCATATTTCATCCGTGTGCCGTAGTTGGAAATGCTCATGCCAATTACCATTCCGTCTGCTTTTTCACCTGTTACACTAAAAAAATGCGTATTGACCAGCACACCTAAATCAAGGGCAACGGCATTGGCAGAGGCATGCCAGATGTTGGATTGGACCAATTTTGCATTGGTTCCAAAAGAAAACCAGGGGACCAGTCGCCGGCTAAAAGAAAATGTTAGTGCTAGTTCATTGGCAGTGTATTGTTCACCCGTACCCTCCTGGTAGGCCAGTGTAGTTACATCCATCTGGCCGTAACCTATTTGCGTTAAGGACAGGGCAAACGTTCCAATCCTGGGTACATTGACAGCGCCAGCAGCAAATATTGTATTAATATTTACTACCCAGGGCTGAATCATAAATTGGATACCAACCCCCTTAAGAGAAGACAGCCCGGCCGGATTCCAGTAAACAGCGGACAGATCATTAGCAACCGCCACATAGGCCTCTCCCATTCCACCAGAAGCACTACCTATACCAATTTCAAGAAAGTTTGCTGCTGTAGTACCATAACGATGAATATCATCAGAAAAGGCAGCATGAGATAAAAAAGTTAGAATGATAATAAACTTATATAATTTCATTTGATCACCGCGAATTTGCCAGTCTTTGCATCGCCAGATACATTGGATTCGATGTGATAAAGATACATACCTGCTGCTATTTCCAAACCTTCCCTGGTTAACATGTCCCAGTGCACAATCCCATTGTCAGGTTCATTATCTACTTCAAGTTTATCAACCAATACACCACTGACAGTAAAAATATGAATTGTACACTCTGCGGGGATATGGGTAAACATCAGTTTGCGGCGCTGGTTTAAGAATGGATTGGATACTGCATCTTCCATCATATTCGTCATTACATAAGGATTGGGCACGACTTTAATTTCTTCCATATCACTTTTTAATATTTTCACATCCACGGAGTCAGCCTCAAAAACGGAAAAATGGATTGAATCTGTGGCGAAAAATGGTCTTTTCCAGGACAGTGCGTAAACATCACCTGCGTTGGGATAGGTACTTTCATCAAAATAACTAAAATCAAGCACAAATGCCGTAGCTTGCCAACGGGTCACAGTGGGAGCGCCTACAAGGATGCGGTCTTCAAATAATTCAAATGTATCATTATCATTCATATCCTGGACAATCATGTCCATTAGTTCCAGATCGCCAAAGGATTCATTTACAACATAGAAATCAAGTGCCGGGGCAACAATCACATCATTCCTGGAAATAGAATTTCCCAACTCATCGCGCACACCTGACTTATTGGTGATAACGCCAACATAGACCGAATCTTCGCCGGTAAAAATGATTTTATAGTCCCAGGGGATGGACGGACCATCATAGATCGAAGGAATGACGTTCAAGTACCCACTGCCCGTGATCCAGCCGGAATTACCGTAATCAAAGGTTGCTGTCTCTACATCCTGTTGGATTGCAAGCTGTATGCCAGCAAACACATCCGTTTCTACTTCGTCATAGGGGTTCAATGTCCAGTAATCCAAGGTATCCCTGTAGAAAAGGTTATTGCCAATATAATTTTCGGGATTCTCCTCATAAACAAGTTCATAATTTTCCGTGGCATCATAGACCGAGAAGCTATTGGTGGTATATAAAATGCCCCGATCATAATTGCTAACCGTTGCAATGGTATCTATACCGAAGGTCAGCAGGTATTCATGCTCCGGTTGCAGACTGCCGCTGGCAATTATCTGAGGGTTAATGATACCTGTTCCAAATAGTTGCTCGTTAATTTCTACTTGAATTTCCGGAGGTACATATCCGGCTGCAGGCTGGTGGGGCACCACGATTGCTACATTTTTCCCAATGGAACGTATCCCTTCCGCTTCATCTAGTTCAATGACAACATTGTTTTCAGAAGGAGAGATTCCAGGTCCTATATCTGGAGCACCGTAATCATAGGCCACTATGGCATAGTAGTAGGTTCTGCCATTCTGGACAGTATTATCTCGAAAGATATGAGTAATTCCTTCATCATAACCTAAATTATATCCCATTCCGTTTACGAGACCAAAATCTGTAAACCCTCGGCATTGATGGCTGCGACCATATCGATCAGGGTTGTGCTGCTCTCCTAAATAAAATTCTTGATCAAGTAAGTCACACTGGTATATTGGCTTCATGAACATAGGTGTTCCATAACCATCGGTAATAACTTCGGAATCGGAAAAGTATTTATCTGTAGCCCTGTAAACCTTGTAACCCTCAAAATCATTCACATTGCCGACGAAGGGATCACGTGTTTTCGTATCGGCCATATTATCCCAGGTTAAAATCACTTCACCGTCGCCGGCAGTTGCGGTCAGGGTTGGCATCTTTGGCGGCTGGGCAAAACGATAATCCTTTTCATAAATAACTTGGACAATGCGTTTTAGCTCGAATAACGCTGGGGCACTATGATCAGGAGATGACAATCCCGTCAGCGGATCGTAGGAATGCAGTTCTGACATGGAAATACGTTCCACCCGTCCTTGGTAAAGCGGGAACGGGCCAGAGGCAAATACCTCCACCAGATTGGATATATTTCCTTCAAACTCTTCTAAAGAATCTTTGCCTATCACTTCCCACATGGCCTGATCATTTTTAAACCACGTGGTGGTATTTGAAGGGGCGTGGCTAGGTATAGGAAACATGCGAAATGAGGTCAAACCAACCATATCCGATTCGGAAACGTCTGTTGTATTAAAATCGGGTTCACAGCCCACACCTTCCAGAAAATCGGGCATATGGTTACATTCGGATCCATCCAGATCCGGACCATAATAATTTAATTCACCGGGTGCTACACCATCGATGCCAATATCATCGCCGTAATTCTCAGAAACTTGATAGATGCCATCGCCATCCAGGTCCTCGCCGTCTTCCCAGTCCTGGTCTTCATCTGCATCCCAGTGTTCCTTAAGATCTTCAAGATTCAGACTATAAAATTCGAGAAATGCTTCCAGGTCCGTGATGCCAGCCGTTGGTCCAATAATGCCGGTAGGTTCGTTGTCCCGCTGTTCATCTACCAATCCATCACCATCATTGTCCTGGTTGTCATAGGCTAGGCCAGGACTTTCCAAGTAGGCAAATCCCATCACACCGGTAGGCAGGCCGCCAGCGCCTACGCCATTGATATCCCAGGAATAGGCCATATCCTCCTGCTTATTAAAGTATCCCAGATCGTCGTCACCGTCCCCGCCAATAGCATTATCCAACCAGTAGCCAAAAGCAACATCACGCAGGTCATAATCAGAAATATTGGCAATGGAATATTCCCAGAAGATTGCATCTCGTGCTTGGGGGTTATTCCATTGAAATCCCCGGACAGCAACACGTAGGCCAAGCCCGCCCCAGGGCACACCAGGCTGAATTGTTACATCAGGTTTCAGGTCACCCACGTAGTAACTGGGCCTGGGAAAATACTTTACATTATCCTCTGGCCCCAGGTTTTCCTGGTCCTGGGCATCATTGACCACAAAATAGCTCTCCTGGTCCGCATAGATTACGCCTCGTCCGAAGCGCCCGTTCCATTCTTCGGGCCATTTGGTCTCAAAACCGGTGGAGGGCCAGCCACCACTTGGCCAGGACCCAGGAAGGTTTGACTGTGCTACATATTCTCCGGTTTCATTGAAATACCCAAATACCGGATAAAAACCCCACTCTACAGTTCCGGTAGGATCTATATCCATTTCTTCCCGGTAACTGGTCTGCAGGTAATAAAGCGTGTGGTGGTCTGTGGTATAAATTTCCGCAGGCTCTGTCAAGGGAATCGTATCCAGCGTGACTGCATCGCCGTCATCCTCAATATATACTTTGGCTCCTACCAACAAGCCAATTCCATCTGTCATTTTTAAACCATTGGGATTGTTAGGCCATTTGGAAACATTAACCCTGGGCCAGTCCGACAGCTCCGTTGTATTACGAAAATAAATAAATACGCGGTTCCCAGTCATGTAACCTTCGCGTTCAGCAGCAATATCTCCAGCAGGATCTTCGGGGCCTTCATACTCCTTGCCCTGACCCATTATTTGGCCAAGGGCAGTGAGGAAAATGATAACGATTGTGGTTAGACAGCGCATTGCAGTTAATAATTTATTCCTATTGCCAGTTTCACCATCCGCGGTGCGGAATACATAGACGGGTTTTGGATACGGTCTTCATAATCGTTGAAATCACTGCGGTGGCCAGCGCGATCAGTCTCTTGTATCACAGCTGTATATGCCCGTCCTGTTTGTCCATTGACCCAATTCTCATTCAGGCGATCCAGAAGATTGTAAATGGTAAAATCAATTTTGCCTTGGTAGCGTCCTGCCAATTTAAAGTTGTAATATAGTGTAACATCTACAGTGGAAGTGGACGGTTTATAATCGTTGTTCGGATATAGATTAATCCTGGAAAGTACACTTTCGCTCTGGGGTGAGAAGGTGTATGGAGAACCGGAATTGTAATAAGCCGTAACTGTACCACCAAAATTTTTCACAGAAAACATCACTGTACCATTAATAGTATGCCGCTGATCCCAGCTCATGGGAATAAAGCGGTTCACCGGGTCCATGCTGTTACCGGCGCGAGAAAACGTTTGTGTTGGATTATCTGCATTGCCCCGTGTGTACTGCAGCGTATAATTAACCATACCCTTAACAGGCCCGTAACTCATATCAAGTTTTATTTCCAACCCACGGGCATTGCCGTAATCCTTGTTGCTGTACAGACCATATTCAATCTGGTTATAGGTAGAGATGATTTTAGTACTCAGTAGATTATAAATATCTCTGTAAAAGAGGGCCACATCCAGGCTCATACCGCGGGTCAGTTCCTGCCATAATCCAACTTCGTAAGTGATTGTTTTTTCTGGTTTAAGAAGAACATTGCCCATAGTGGTTCCAAAATCATTCGGGCTGACCAAAAAGCTGTGATTCTGGTACATGGCGTAGAGGGGCGGCATCTGGAAAAAGTGGCCGTAACTAAAGTGCAGAACGGCTTGGTTGCCCAACTGATAAGCAAAACCGATCCGAGGACTCACTTGGTCAATAACCGGTGCCTGGGGGTAGGTTGATGTCATTGTATCGCCCAAGACCAGCTGGTTAGCAGGGTTCCTGCGGTCCGATGGGTAATTACTGGCCGGGTCAAACACATCATACCTTAAACCAATATTTATCACCATATCATCAAATTCCATTTTGTCCTGAAGGTAAGCAGCAGACTCCCTAGGCTTAACCTTGTAAACATCAGCGTAAACAGTGGTATCTCCAAATATTTCAGGCTCATAAAGATAATCCTGGTTTTCTAAACCATCGTACTTGTTTCGTATTGTATGCCACTGTTGATCTACATCATGGGCAATATCAAGCAGACCCAGCTTGATGCTATGGCGATGATTGGCCTGCCAAGTCAGGTCAAACTTGACAGTTTTATCAATCATGGTTAGCATGCTGTGGTTTTTCAGCTGACCACCAGTGAAAAACCCCGGTCCAAAGTTTTCCAGATATCTACCATGTACATAATTTGTATCAAGCGGATCTTTATACAGATAATTCCCAGTGTAATTATCCATATAAGACATTTTGAGCTCATAAAATAATTTCGGGGTGATCATATGATTCAGCTGGAGGGCATTGTAAGATGTTTCTTTATAACTGCCGGTGCGCCCGTCCGGATTGTATTTAAATGCATGGTCATAGCCAAACCAAACATCATTGCTCGTCGAGTTCAATAAGGAGAACCGGATACCTTTAATCAGGTTAAATCCAAGCTTAAGCAACAGTGATTGATTATTACTAGTGTTCATGGGTACGTAAGTACTATCACCGGTTTTTTCGGAATACCAAAGGGCAGGAGTATCCGCATAAAAATTACTGTAATCATCCACCTGGAAGATGCGGTAGCCGTTTAAGTGACCACGATTGTCCTGCATGCGCACATTGGTAAAAAAGGTGATCTTTTCTCCCAAGATGGGACCGCCCAAGCTGAACTTCAGATCCTGGCTTTGGTTGAGGTCCGGTGCCAGCCCAATAAAAATGTCCGTGTTGTCAGAATTGTAAAAGGAAAGTGCTGCAGATGTAGACCCTTCAAATTTTGGTCCACCATCCCGGGTAACTATATTAACAACACCACTCATGGCCCGCCCGTATTCAGCATTGAAAGTACCAGTGATTACCTCCAGGTCCTGCACAGCTTCCGGTTGTATTTCCACTGCTGCACTGGAACCACCAAAAGTTTCATCAACTTGGACACCATCGATCAAAAAGGTTACTTCTGTATTTCTGCCTCCACGAAAATGCCCATTGACAACGCCAGCCTGCATATTGATTACATTACCTACACTCTCAACCGGCAATGCTTTAATTTCATCTCCAGAAATATTTTTTATTGTACCCGTCTGGTCCTTCTTTTGTGCAAGCCTGGCCACTTCAACAGTAACGACCTCACCCTCAATAATAGTCTGCTCCATCTCAATATCCAGAGTAACCGTGCGGTTAATAGAGACTCGCACTTCATTTATTTTCACCGTTTTGTAACCTATCATCATTACAGATACGGAATACATACCTGGAGGTACATTGATGATGTTGAATCTACCATCATTAGCAGAAGCTGTACCGTAAGGCGTATCATCGATGATAACATTCACTCCAGGAAGAGGGTCACCAGTAGTCAGGTCTGTCACGATACCTGTCAGTTTGCCCGTTGTTTGGCCGAATACCAGTGAAGATACTACTACTATTAGGCATAATGAGATTGTTTTTAGATAGTGAAACATGTGTATAAAATTTATAGCTAGTTATTAATAAAAAAAACGGAGGAACAATATTGTTCCTCCGTTTTCTATAAGGAGATGCTACTTAAGTAGAATCATTTTTCGTGTTTTCATAAATGAACCAGCTTCCAGTTTGTAGAAATAGACACCGGATGAAAGATTCTTTGGATTCCAAAGAATCTTATGATGTCCAATAGGTAGCGTTTCATTCACCAATACATCAACCTGCCTACCAAGCACATTGTATATCTGCAGTTTCACATCCGCTTGTTCCGGAATAGTAAACTGGATATTTGTTACTGGGTTAAACGGATTGGGATAGTTTGGATGCAAGGCATAGGTCAGAGGTAAGATTTCATCACCAATGCCAACCGAGGATCCACCAATCCAGGTATTGGACCAGACCTCGCATGTCTGGTGTGCATTATCGTCATTTGTATGTGATAATACCATTATTGCCTCCAATCCATCTCCATCATTATCATAGACCATTGGCTCAAAAGGCGTGCGCATACCAGCTGTCGGAATTAATCTGACATCATCATCAATCAGTATTGAATCAAGTGACATTCTGAATTCGAAAACATAGTCTGGATCATATACTTCATGAAAATAATTTCCATCACCATGCTCAGCTAACACTCCTGCACCATTGTCTGAGTTAGCACCAGCCGGCGTGAAATACATCTTATAATCCGGCTCAGCTCCTCTTTGCATACCTACATGTTTTGGACCGCGTTGATCATAAAATCCAAAACATAGTTGCACAACATCGGCAGTCCACCAGCCTCCACTGTCATCATTGTTCACCACATTATCCATGATTTCTGCAGCTAAATAAAAGTAATCATCATCAACAGCAGTGAAAATAGTACCGTACAGGTCATTATCATCGTCTACTGCACCAAAGCCTAAATGAGGTGTTCCATAGGAATTATCTGTGGCGCCAAGTTCAAAAGGAACAATTCCGCTGTCATACCATTCGGATAAATCACCGTCTGCGGCGAATGCTGCGGGCGGAGTGAACGAAATCGTTGGAACTCCTTTTGCTGTATTGGTAATAGGATCATCAGACGAGCCCGGTTCACCCACATTATTAGACCCATCTTTACATACGACCGCATAGTAATACGTTACGTCCGCATCTTCAAGCGGGTTATGCAGGTAATGTACTGCAGCCTGAGTCCCTTCCAACACATTTGTACCAACAACGTCTGCTGTTGATAAAGATAATGAATCCGTAATCGGTTCCGTACTGGCGTAGACATTATAAGTCTCACCTTCTTCACCATCATTATCAGTCCAGGTGACCAGATTATAGTAGGAATACGGTGTAGCGCTCACACCTGTAACTGCCACCGGCGGTATCACATCTAAAACCCCCATGCTCATGAGGAACATGTCATCAAAGGCAAAGTCACAAGCCACTCCATCCCAGCGGGATGCTACTATTACTGCGGCCATCTGTACTGTACCTTCTGGCATGACAAATTCAATAGAGTGATTTTCCCAATCATTAGTCATTGCTAAAGCAACATCACCTGTTGTTCCAAGCACTGTACCACCAGCATCCTTGGCTTCAAGCTTAAATGCAGCGCCGCCTCCGTCACCAGCTAAATCCACACCATAACCACTAAACCGCCAGGTTTCGCCGAATTGTGCGGGGATGCTGTCTTCAGTGTAAAATACTGCCCAGTTAGCGTCATCGACACCTATGCTAAGATAATTATCTCCATTGTAAGCCACGGATGCGTCTGTGACAACTTCTGCATGTCCGCCGCCCATTGCGGCACCCCAACCAAAACCATCATCCTGTTCGTCAGCAAGTTCGAAACCGGGATTGGTTAGCACATTTTTCGTACCTGTCAGTTTAAAATCATCCAGGATGATTGTGCCTTCGCTATAATCACCATCTCCACCACCACTAATTGAAAATTCAAGGTGGAACCCGGCGATGGCATGTTTGTCTAAATCACCATTACCAGGATCACCAGCCCAGCCGGTCAGATTAAATCCGACACCAGCCCAGTCATCAGTCCGTTCAAGGGGCATGGTAATGGTATTCCAACCAGAAGCGTTATCCAGGATATAATGGAAAGAGTAATAATATTCTCCCAATCCATCGTAGTTGGCGGGATCTGCAACATCTCCGTAGTCACTTAAATTCAACCTTAAGTGGATTCTGTCTGCAAGTGATTGGGGAATCGAATTGTAGTATGAGAATGAAATACTATCATAGCCCGACCAGTCCCAGACCGCGCCTTCATCAGGAAGCATTGAAAAAAGAGCTGTTCCATTATCAAAAGTTGCATCCCAGTCAAAAGCTGTGTCCCAAACATTTTCATTATCCCATTCGTATGCGATTGCTTGTTGAGAATCATCAGCTACAAGTTTAAAAGTCCAGAACACACCTGTTCCACATTCAATGACCAGGGTCATTGTAGTGTTATTATCTGAAAGAGTTGCATTGTAAGTGATCGATTCTGGAGCATCTGCAGGGTCGGAAAGCTCGCCTCCGTTCCATGCCTTTGGAAGTCCTAAATAGGCACCAACACCGGTAAGGGTAACGGTACCCGTACCTGCATTATACTCCCATGTGGCTGCATTTGAACCATCGTGAGGAGCTACTGGCGTTCCACAGCCATCTGCTGCTACACCCTGCCAAGTTTCAAGCCAGGTTGTATCTTGTAAAACATTATTAAACGAACCATCTGCGTTAAACACATACTCGTCATCGAAATAGCACGCTCTTGTTACAACATCATCTTCAGAGTTTGACCACCAGCTGCCATCATTAGCGGCTGGTCCTACCATTAACGCACCTGCTTCTGGTGCCATTTTCCATGTACCCGATAGAACTGGTGCTTCCTCATCCGCCACAAGTTTAAAGGTCCAAAAGACACCTGTTCCACATTCAATGACCAGGGTCATTGTATTGTTATTATCTGAAAGCGTAATATTATAGATAATAGAGTCTGGAGCATCTGCAGGATCGGAAAGCTCGCCTCCGTTCCATGCCTTTGGAAGTCCTAAATAGGCACCTACTCCATCAAGCGTAACAGTACCTGCGCCTGAGTCAAACTCCCATGTGGCTGCATTTGAACCATCGTGAGGAGCTACTGGCGTTCCACAGCCATCTGCTGCTACACCCTGCCAAGTTTCAAGCCAGGTTGTATCTTGTAAAACATTATTAAACGAACCATCTGCGTTAAACACATACTCGTCATCGAAATAGCACGCTCTTGTTACAACATCATCTTCAGAGTTTGACCACCAGCTGCCATCATTAGCGGCTGGTCCTACCATTAACGCACCTGCTTCTGGTGCCATTTTCCATGTGCCTTCAATAGGTGATCCTGACTCATCATCGCTACCACCCAGCATATGGAAAATTTTAGCATAGCCTCCCCACGCTTCAATGTTGTGCGCACTATAATCCAGCTGCATGGCTCCATCGCCTTCAGTAACAGGATCAGTAACGTAACTCACATTGACAAAACTTAGAGTGCTATCAGCATTTTCAGAAATTTCGTAGCCCCAGTAGTCTGCTTCTGGTAGAGCATCAAAATTGTCTATCGTTTGTCCAAAAACGAATAGGGGGACCAATAAAAGAATTGAACTTGTTATTTTGTTCTTCATTGTGTTTTCTCCTTTGTTATATATACCCTAATTATATTCTTTTTTCTCTTGTTTCTATTGTAATGAATTATCAATGAAACACGTAATAGGATAACCAGAATTATATGCTTGCATTCATAACCGTGGTAAGAAAGAAATACGGGTAATTTTCATCTCATTCATTTTCTTTTCACCTTTGAAGATAAAGAAAAATTGCAAATACATGCAACAATTTTTCTTAATTTTTCATTATAATGTAAATTATATGAAATATTATTGCGAATGATTACGATTATTCTTTACATTGTACGGAATTTCTGAGCACTATAATATTAATATGCGTGTAACCTTAAAACATATAGCTGACGATACGGGACTATCAATCGCGACGGTTTCGAGAGCATTGAGTCGCCAGAAAAGGAACCATAGTGCTAGTGAAGAAAATATCTATGCTTCAGCACGAAAACTTGGGTATCCCCTTTTTATAAATGCGGATGAAAATCATCAATTGTCTATAGCCCTAGTTATGAAACTATTTGAAGGCGAATTCTACGCTTCCTTGATGAATGGTTTTTATAAAGCAAGCGAAAGTTCCACTTCCGAAATTGTTTTTTCATATGTTTCAAAACAAAATGATAATCTCGTTGAAGATATTATTAAACTGAGTAAAAAATATAGCGGTATTTGTCTATTTCTTCCTTCAATGACTAATAATGACTATCTCAAAATAAAAGAAGGAGTAGGTCAATA
>Ga0208132_1000025_pt1 | contig 63085 bp, 56 predicted proteins | sample ETNtaG_16_FD_185785 | JGI IMG/M metagenome (GOLD analysis project Ga0208132, IMG submission 185785) | Marine microbial and viral communities from oxygen minimum zone, Eastern Pacific Ocean - ETNP201406SV199 (SPAdes) (version 2) | ecosystem: Environmental > Aquatic > Marine > Oceanic ... | reverse complement strand
CAGAGTTATAGATGCCTCCTCTCTACATCATTCCTTTCGCGACCTATTTATTGGCGGCACTCCTTTTGACGCGCTACTTTATGCTTGACAATATCACCAAACGTCACCGCGCAGTCACAAACCTATCGCTCTTGATAGCATGCATTTCCCATGCCTATATCCTGAAAGATTATTGGCAGGGAGATGGAATATTTTTTGGATTAGTTACTAGTGCCTGTTTTATTTCTTGGGTTGTTGCTACTTTGCTATTTCTAACCTCACTCACAAAGCCAGTACATGTAATCGGAATTCTGGTATACCCGCTCACTGCAATCTCGGTGATATTATTGCTGCTGTTTCCAGATACAAACAGCAAGCTCGTTTCAATATCAATTGCATCACACGTATTTCTCTCGGTCGGCGCTTATGCATTACTGGCTATTGCGGTAGCTCAATCTATACTATTAAAGATTCAAGAAAGACTTCTGCATGATCACAATATAAATAATTTAATTAATAAACTACCACCTCTCCAGACTATGGAAGATTTTTTCTTTCAGACACTGAAAATGGGTTGTATCCTGCTTACCCTTTCTCTAGCATCCGGCTTTATTTTCGTTGATGAATTTTTTGAACAAAATCTAAGCTATAAAACCTTTCTCTCCGTAATAGCCTGGATTGTTTTTGTAGGTATAGTTGTTGGGCATAGGATGTTTGGTTGGCGTGGGAAGAATGCTATATTAGCAACTCAGATTGCTTTTTCAGTACTTGTTTTAGCTTACTTTGGGACTAAGCTTGTCTTAGAGAGATTAATAACTTAACATGTGTCATGACCAGAACTAATTGATTTAAAAATGAGTAAAAAAACGCTAAGTGGTGAATGTCTCTGTGGTGAAATCTCATGGCAGATGAGTGGTCCATTCGAGTTCTTCGGTATGTGTCAATGTTCACGCTGTCGTAAAGTCACAGGGGCAGCATTTGCAACTAATCTTTTTGTTAAACCTGAGCAGTTTATATGGCTCAAGGGTGAAAATAATCGCAATGAGTACCTTTTGCCTAAACCGAATACATTTGGCAATGCCTCTTGTAAAACTTGTGGCTCAAGAGTGCCAAGAAAGACTGCCCGTGGATGGGTTCTAGTTCCCCTTGGAAGTACAATGGAGCTGCCAGGAATTGAGCCAACCTTAGTTTGTCCTGATGATCATACGGAATGGTTTACTACCCTTGAATCAACTATAACTGAGCAATAATAAACTGATTAGTCAATGTGGAGTACTGCAAGAAATGCCTCTTGCGGAATATCAACCCTGCCAATAGAGCGCATTCTTTTTTTGCCTTTCTTTTGTTTTTCAAGAAGCTTTCTTTTACGTGATACATCACCGCCATAACATTTTGCAGTTACATTCTTTCTTAGTGCCTTAACATTCGTTCTCGATATTATTTTAGCGCCTATACATGCCTGAATAGCAACATCAAACATTTGCCGAGGAATTAGCTCTTTCATTTTGACTGCTATTTCGCGACCTTTATGGATCGAATTATCACGATGAATAATCAAAGCTAAAGCATCTACAGATTCGTTATTTATTAGAATATCTAAACGGATCAGGTCAGATACTTGGTAACGTTCAAAGTGATAGTCCATCGAAGCAAAACCTCTTGAGACAGACTTTAGCCGATCAAAGAAATCTAGAACAACCTCATTTAAAGGCAACTCATAAGTGATCGAAACCTGTCTACCTAAATACTGAATACTTTTCTGGATACCTCTCTTCTCTACACAAAGACTAATAACTGGGCCTACATAATCATTGGTAACCAGAATATTAGTGGCAATGATTGGCTCTCTAAACTCAGAGATTTCTTGAACTGGCGGCAATTTTGAAGGACTGTCGACCCTATAGGTTTTACCTTTTGTATCCAAAATTTCATAGGCCACTGTCGGCGCTGTAGTGATAAGATCTAAATCATATTCACGCTCAAGCCTCTCTTGCACAATTTCCATATGAAGTAAACCGAGAAATCCAATTCGAAAACCAAATCCAAGTGCATCTGAGTTTTCCGGCTCGTACTGAAGCGCGGCATCATTTAGTCTTAGCTTAGAAAGTGCATCCCTAAACTTTTCATAATCCTCACCAGAGGCGGGAAACAATCCGGCAAAAACTCTGGGCTGTACTGGCTTAAATCCTTCAATGGGGAGGCTAACAGGGTTTTTGCTTGCTGTAATGGTGTCTCCCACTGGAGCACCATCGATGTTTTTAATGCTCGCAATTAAGTAGCCAACTTCACCCGCTTTTAGGCTTTCTGTTTTGGTTCTTTTTGGGGTAAATATTCCTACTTCATCAACCAAATGCTCATCGCCATTTGAGAAAATTTTAATTTTAGTTTTAGCTTTTATTTCGCCATCTACAACTCTAATGAGTGATACCACGCCTAAATAGTTATCAAACCAAGAATCTATGATTAATGCTTTAATTGGCGCATTAAGCTCTCCAACAGGGGCAGGTATTCTTTCAACAATTTGCTCTAAAATTTCTTCTATGCCGATTCCAGATTTTGCACTAGCATGTATAGCTTCGTGAGCCTCTACCCCTATAACGTCCTCAATTTCATCAACAACCCTTTCTGGTTCGGCTGCAGGTAAATCTATTTTATTGAGTACAGCGACAACCTCTAGTCCCTCTTCAATAGCTGTATAGCAATTGGCAACTGTCTGCGCTTCAACACCCTGCGAAGCATCAACTATAAGAAGCGCACCTTCGCAAGCAGAGAGTGAGCGAGATACTTCATATGAAAAGTCAACATGTCCAGGAGTGTCAATGAAATTCAAATGATAAGTTTGTCCATTTTTTGACTTAAAGTCCAAAGAGACGCTTTGAGATTTAATTGTGATGCCTCTTTCTTTCTCGATATCCATTGAGTCAAGAACCTGGGAAGACATTTCGCGCTCACTTAGGCCGCCACAATGTTGAATAAAGCGATCAGCAATCGTCGATTTACCGTGATCAATATGGGCAATAATTGAAAAATTTCTGATATTTTGCATATCAATGATAAAATGAATGCTTGTTTTTTTAAACCAACGTATTATAGCTTATATGAATAAAATTAACCCAACTACCTGTAAGGCAACCAGTAATCAGAAAGTCCAAATTCCTGATGATAATGGGAGAAATATTGTGCTCTATTTCTACCCTAAAGATTCCACACCGGGTTGCACTATAGAAGGCAATGATTTTTCAAGCTTGGAGAGCTCTTTTGAAAAGCAAAATTCAGTAATATATGGTGTCTCAAGAGACAGTTTGGCTTCTCATGAAAAATTTAAGAAAAAGTTTAACTTCTCTTTTGATTTGATATCTGATGAAGATGAATCGCTATGCAATCAATTCGATGTGATTAAGCTTAAGAAACTATACGGCAAAGAATATCTTGGTATCATTAGGTCAACTTTTGTTATTAGTCCAGCTGGTGAAATCCTTAGGAAGTGGGACAAAGTAAGGGTGACCTGGCATGCTCAAGAGGTTCTTGAATTTGTTGGCACTTTATGAACGGCAACATTGATCTTGATGAAGTAGAAAAGTTCGCCTCACTTGCGGCACGCTGGTGGGATAAAGATTCCGAGTTTAAGCCACTACACGACATCAATCCTCTTCGACTGAACTATATTAAAGAGCAATGTGGTGGCTCGATAAAGGGTAAACGTATACTTGATGTTGGCTGCGGTGGCGGCATTCTTTGCGAATCTTTAGCATTAGAAGGAACCGAAGTTGTAGGTATTGATCTCGCCGAAGCCGGACTTGAAGTTGCAAGGCTTCATTTACTAGAGTCTGGATTAGACGTCAATTACCAAAAAATTACAGCTGAAGAATTTGCCAAATCAAACGCAGAAGCTTTTGATATTGTCACCTGTATGGAAATGCTTGAACATGTGCCAGAACCATCATCAATAATTAAATCCTGCTCTAAACTAGTCAAACCACAGGGAAAGGTTTTTTTCTCAACAATTAATCGAAACCCAAAGTCTTATTTTTTTGCTATTGTTGGTGCTGAATATGTACTAAATCTCCTACCAAAAGGTACCCACAACTATGAGAAATTTATTCGACCTAGCGAGATAGATAAATGGGCTAGAAGGAATAACCTGTCGATTGCTTCAATGATTGGTATGACATACAACCCAATAACAAAGAAATACAAACTTGAAAAAGATGTAAGCGTTAACTATCTCGCTCACTATCAAAAGAATTAATTCTCTGAGTTGTTGAAAACAACCCAGAGATCAAATTTAATTACAATACGTTCTTAACAGAAACTTCAATTGCATGAAGCATTGAATGCGAGAAGGAGCGCATTGTTAAAAGTACATATGAATCATCACCATCTCTATAGATAATCGTTCCAATATGCTCCATAACAGTTCTAGCAACACTACCTATAGTAAACTTATCCGGATCTAAATCTAATGGGCAGATACGTTCAAGAACATCGCGACTTCTTTCGCCACTTACACGGATCATAGCCCAGGTATCTGACTGGTCAGTATAGTAGGCAGGTGCATTTAATTTATCCGCAATATCAGCCTCGGCATCATCACCTGCATAAGGATAGTAAGCCAAGACTTGATTTTTCTGCAAACGCCATAATGTGATCAATGCGTCTGAAGAGTGAGTTGAATGACCCATTGTTGGAATAGATAAACCGCAAGACTTTTTAATTGCCGAATCAATTTTATCTACTTTGTCTCTAGGCATCGCAACCATCACTAAAGATTGATCAATTACCTCTGCAATGGTAATCCCGTCAAATTCATGCTCTACACCATTTAATGGCGATTCTTTTGTTAAAGTATAATCAGACACGTAAACGCTCCCCTTCTGGATCGAAGAAGTGTGGGCTACAAATTTCAACCTCAACATCACTTCCCCTCACTAAATCAACTGCACGAACACATTCACCTTTACGGTTTTGTCCGCCCTTAATAAACCCTAATCCAATATAACATCCCAACATTGGCGAATAAACTGAAGATGAAATCCAGCCTTGATCGTTCTCAGTTGTAGCATCATCACGTAAACCAAGTAGATGAGCTCCTGCAAGAGAATAACCCTTGTCAATTAGGTCATTCTTATTTACCGGCTTAAAGCCAACCATTTGCAAACGGTCATCACGCTGAAGATCTTCACGTAACCCGAGAGTATAACCAATAAAATCTTTCTTTCCTGAAACCATACCACCCATACCTAGATCATAAGCGCTCGTCTGACCGTTAAGCTCAGGACCGGCTGCATGGCCTTTTTCAACTCGCATAACACCCAATGCCTCTGTTCCATAAGGGATAGCGTCAAACTCTTCACCTACCTCCATTAGGACACGCATTAGTGAGTCACCATAACGTGTAAGAACAGCAATTTCATAAGCAAGCTCACCAGAAAATGAAATTCTAAATAATCTTGCAGGAATGCCACCACAAACTGTGATTTCTCCTGCAGCCATGAATGCAAATGCTTCATTAGAAATATCGTACTCAGGATCAACAATCTTTTGCAGTAATTTGCGAGAGTTTGGACCTGCAACTGCATACTGTGCATACTGTTCAGTAACAGAAATCATATGGACATCTAAATCGGGCCACAAACATTGGTGACAAAACTGCATATGGCGATAAACACTAACCGCATTCGCAGTTGTAGTTGTCATTACAAAATGATTCTCAGAGAGTCTGGCTGTTGTACCATCATCCATCGCCATACCGTCTTCACGAAGCATAAGACCGTAACGAGTTTTTCCTACCGGCACTTTGGCAAAAGCATTCACATAAATTCTATTTAAGAATTCGGAAACATCTATACCTTTAAGGTCGATCTTACCAAGCGTTGTTACATCACAGATGCCAACAGAAGAGCGTGTTTGTTTGACTTCACGGTCAACAGATTGACGCCAATGAGTTTCACCTGGCTTAGGGAACCATTGTGAGCGATACCACATCCCCACTTCAACGAAGATAGCATCCTGTTTAGCCGACCATTTGTGACTTGGTGTGTATCTAGTTGGATAGAATTCCATACCGCGCCTTCTACCAGCAAACGCACCCATTGCAACTGGCGCATAAGGAGGACGGAAGATTGTTGTACCTGTCTCTTCCATTGTCTGCTCCATATTCTCGGCCATAATGCCAATCGCAAGAACGTTAGCAGTTTTACCTTGGTCTGTCGCCATGCCAAGAGTTGTATAACGCTTTACATGCTCAACAGATCTAAAACCTTCCTGGTTTGCAAGCTTAATATCTTTCGCTGTTACATCATTCTGAAAGTCAACCCAGGCTCTATTATTGCCACTTGGAACACTCCATTGAGCTGAAATATTGTAAGCCACTATGGGTGTTGAAGCTGGATCTGAATTGCTAGCTTTGTAACCAAGTTCAGCAGCAACAGCAGAACCCTGATTATGACCTTCAACTATCGCATCGGCCAAAACCATGGTGCCTTTGGCGCGACCCGCAATTGACATACCCACGGGAGCTGAGGAATCTGGCACAAAGGTTGCTAACTCCTCGTTCCATTTCGGTACGCCACGGTGGTGGCAGGTTAAATGAAGGTTTGGATTCCAACCACCTGAAACGGCAAGAGTGTCTGTTTCGATCGTCTTTCCATTTGAGAGCTTGATTGATTTGATTGCTCTGCGGCCCTTCGTACCAACAACATCGGTTCCCATAAAAATCTGTGCTCCTGCAACTCGCATGACTGGCTCAATAGAGCGCGAATCAACGATTGCAACCACATTAACGCCTTTATTAAATAAGTCCTTGGCAGTCTTCCACCCGTCATCATTATTTGTATAGACACTGACTCTTTGTCCTACACTGACGGCAAAGCGGTTTAGATAAGTTCTAACGGCACTAGCCAACATGATTCCCGGACGGTCATTGTTGCCGAAAGCTATCGACCTTTCTGTTGCTCCAGCACATAATATTGTGCGTTTTGTATAGATCCGCCAGTTAACTTGACGTGGCTTGTCTTTGTCCGCTCTTGCCTCGACATCTCTGTTTTCAATGGCACCATAAATGCCGTGGTCATAAGCGCCAAATACTGTAGTATCAGTCATTAGTGTTACGTTATCCATAGCGCTTAGTTTGGCGACTGTTTTTATAGCCCATTCGCTTCCAGGCAGACCATCGATCTCATTAGTTTCTGAGTTTAACCTACCACCCATAACAAAATCTTCGTCGGCAAGGATCACTTTTGCACCTGACTGAGCCGCTGTTATTGCAGCTGAAAGACCTGTAGCGCCAGCGCCAATGATCAAGATGTCACAATAACGAAACCCTTTATCGTAAGTATCTGGGTCAGCCTCTTTTGATAGGGTGCCTAAACCGGCTGAGTTTCGGATCGCTGGCTCATAGACTTTCTCCCAAAAAGCCTTTGGCCACATAAAGGTTTTGTAATAAAAACCTGCACTGAGTAGCGGCGAAAAAAAGTCAGTAACTGCCATAAAGTCGAACTCCAAAGGACCTCTATGGTTTTGGCTTTTTGCATAGAGCCCTTTATATAGTTTTGTTACAGTTGCACGAGTGTTTGGCTCTTTATATGCGCCACTGCCTACCTCCATAATTGCATTTGGCTCTTCTGAGCCCGCCGTTAGGATGCCGCGTGGGCGGTGATACTTGAAAGAGCGCCCTACCAGATGCTTGTTGTTTGCAAGCAAAGCAGATGCGAGCGTGTCACCTTCATAACCCTGCAATAATTGGCCATTGAAAGTAAAACTTACGGGCTTCTCTTGGTCAATTAGACCACCATCAATTCTATTAATTTGACTCATTTTCCTCGACCCATTGATCTTGAGACATCTTGAGCCAACTCAACATTGATAATCTCATGTGTTAAAGTGTTTCGAGTAACCAACAACCAGGACTGGTCACCTTGTTCGTGGTACCATAATTCGCGGTTATCACCTGCAATGTTTTCCCTAATATATTGATACTGATGGAAATCATCAGCCACAGTCCTGGACTCCCAGTCTGGTCTATCAATGAGATCAGCGGAACCTAGATAAACAAACTCCTCAGAATCTCTAGGGCCTAATAATGGATGGTTTATTATCATCTTGCTGCCTCTTTAGTGAAGGTTTGGCTGCGCACCAACACCTTTTTCATCAATCATTGCGCCACGCCTGAAACGATCCAAGCGGTATGCGGTAGCGACCTCGTGAGATTCATCAGTTGCCAACAAATGTGCATAACAATACCCACTAGCAGGTGTTGCCTTAAAGCCACCGTAACACCAGCCACCATTGAAAAAGAGTTCTTCAATTTCAGTACTATCAATGAACGGTGATCCATCCATCGACATGTCCACAATACCGCCCCACATGCGGAGCAATCTTGCACGACCAACTATCGGCATGATAGCCATACCGCCAGAACAAACATCTTCTACAACTGGTAAATTACCTCGCTGAGCATAAGTATTGTAAGCATCAATGTCACCGCCAAAAACCAAACCGCCTTTGTCTGACTGCGAACAATAAAAGTGCCCCGCTCCAAAAGTTATAACATTGTCCATTACAGGTTTAAGGCCCTCAGTGACAAATGCCTGAAGGACGTGACTTTCGATTGGTAATTTGATACCGACTTTAGCCATAACTCGACCAGACGAGCCCGCAACGCATACACCAACACGGTTGGCTTTGATGTCGCCTTTTGCAGTCTTCACGCCTAAACATACTCCATTTTCGATATTGAACCCGGTCACTTCACAATTTTGAATAATATCAACACCTAAATCGCTTGCACCCCTGGCATATCCCCAGGCAACGGCGTCATGACGAACTGTTCCACCACGGGGCTGAGCTAGCGCCCCCTTGATAGGGAAACGGGCATTGTCCATGTCAAGGAATGGGTATCTTTCCTTGACATCCTTAGCTTCTAAATATTCAGCGCCGGCATCGGCAAAAAGCATTGCATTGCCTCGACGAATAAAAGCATCTCTCTGGGCATCATTGTGGATTAAATTCATAATTCCACGCTGAGAAACCATTGCGTTATAGTTTAAATCTTGCTCCAAATTCTCCCATAATTGCATAGAAAGCTCATAGAAGGGCTCGTTACCAGGGAGTAGATAGTTTGAACGAATAATAGTAGTATTCCTGCCAACATTTCCAGAACCAATCCAGCCACGCTCAAGAACAGCTACATTTGTGATGCCATGATTTTTTGCAAGATAATAGGCAGTTGCAAGCCCATGACCGCCGCCGCCAACAATAATTACATCGTAACCATCAGCCTTAGGTTCTGCATCACGCCATACGGGCTCCCAACCCTTATGCCCTGTTAAAGCTTCTTTTAATACTTTGAAGGCAGAATATCGAGTATTACTCACAACTTAGCTCCAAGGATAAGGGCTATTTGAAACTGGATGTAATTTGCCTTCTTTAAAGCGACTAAATCTGAATGGTTCCAAAAGATCTTGTTTTTCACCCATCAACTCTTCAGCAACAAGGCAACCTAGACCTATCATTTTGTAGCCATGGTTACTATCGGCAATAATAGTAACATTATTATGAAAGGTATCAATTACTGGGAAGCTATCAGCTGTAAAGCAGCCAATACCGCCAGAAGGCTCCTTATGGTACTTTGGCATTGTGCCCTCGAATCTCTTGTGGCAATGTGCAAGAGCTGAGACCCACATGTGAGCAAATTCTGGACCTGAAACGAATTCTGGACTTGAAGGGCCATAAGGGTCAATCGCCACATCTTCTGCTGGCTTCTTAATTTCATAAGGAGCGGCACCACCCTGAACACCACCAAAATGCCAGTCAGGTTTGTAATATATTCCCCACATTTGATCTGTAATAAGAGAGCCATCAACTGTCGAGTATAGAGGAGCATCTGTGTCGACATGCAGAACAGGAGGCATCTTGCCGTCATTGGTTTGAAGTATCTCAGGATCTACACGTAAAACACCTTCTTCCAACTGCCAAAAACGCCACATATCGACATCATTATGAACATTACCTTCGAGATCTTTTACCTCAATATGTGCTGGAAGATCTAGCATTTTCCAAAAATCTATAACCCATGGACCCGCACCAATAACAACACTTTCACAACCAACTGTACCTAGGTTAGTTTCGACTGCGGTCACGGTATCAGTATCATCTTTGGTAAAACCAGTAACTTCAACACCGGTGATAATTCTTACTCCCAAATCTTCAACTTTTTTAGCTAATCCATACATCGCTTTTGTGTTATTCGAGTAGCCACCTTTTTTCTCATGAAGGACTGATGTTATGCCTTCAGCTTGCCAGTCATCAAACATGTTAAGCATGTATTCACGCGACTCTTCCTCTCCTTCAATGAACACGCTTTCATATCCAATTGCTTGCTGTTCTGAATGGATTTGCTTCACATCTTCACGCATACTTTCAGGTGAAATTTGCATATAGCCAACCGGATGGTAGCTAAAAGATTCAGGGTCGCTCTCCCAAACGCTTACAGAGTGCGCCATTAATTTGCGCATTGCTGGTTGAAAGTAGTTATTACGAACAACGCCACACGCAATACCAGTAGCGCCAGCTGATATTCCAGCTTTGTCTAGAATAATTACGTTATCCTTAACTCTTTCGCCCCTGGCGGTTAATATTTCTGCTAGACGCCATGCTGTTGATAATCCGTGTATACCGGCACCAACGATTACGTATTTGGCTTGATCTGGAAATGACATACTGAACTCCTCGTTATTTTATATAATAGAATAAACAAACATTAAATACTAGTTTATTTATCGTCTTGTGCAACTTAATTTATTTCTTGTCATATTATCTTTTAAAGTAAGCCATAAGGCTCGCAAAAATATTCAAACTGAAGTGAAATTAATTAATATTTTTTTTGAATTTCATAAATATATTTAAATGTTAAATCGGTAATATTGTATATCGAATTAAAGGTAGATTTTTTATTAAGTTTGTCTTCAATGATTAGATAAAAACCCTTTAATGACAGGATAATTACACGAAAAATAATAAATTATATCTAACTAAATATTTCTTCCGAAGAAAAAAAATATCATTATTAATCAAGTTTTTGTTACAATTAAAACAAAAACAAGTATAATTATATTCAACATTTCGAATGATAAATTTTGTAAATTTATGTTGATTACTTATGTCTAGAAGATATTACAAATTACCGCCCCTGACTTCATTGGCAACTTTTGAAACTGCTGCTCGTCATCGAAGCTTTAAAGGTGCCGCTGAGGAACTTGGTGTGACGCCAGGGGCTGTTAGTCATCAGATTAAGTTCTTAGAAACCGAGCTTGGGCTTTCCTTGTTTGATCGAAAGCATCATGGCAATAATTTAACTGACCATGGCGAATCTTTATTTGCTGCTCTGCAAAGTAGTTTTGCCGCAGTATCTTCTACACTTGCGAATCTTAGACGTTCAGCTACAGACACAGAAGTGACTATTAGTGCTACAACGGCCGTCTCTGGTTTATGGTTAACGCCTCGTCTTTCTCAGTTTTGGAGAGAGCAGCCTGAAATTCCTGTCAACCAGCATGTTACAGACAATCCAGATTCACAAGGGGTAGCTGTCGACCTAAAGATATGTTATGGATTTGTTGAAAATGAATCAACCCAGAAACATACATTATTTCATGACGAGCTTGTACCAGTTTGCAGCCCAAATTTTGCTAGTCAAAATCCAAACCCAACAATTGAAGAGTTGGCTCAAATGCCACTAATTCATCTCAGGGCAAAAGATAAGAACTGGTCTAATTGGTTTTCTTGGTTTACTGCTCTCGGGCACAAAGGAAAGATCTCACAGGGGACACATGTAAATAACTATATGATTGCCCTACAAACCGCTAGTGATGGTACAGGTATAGTTCTAGGCTGGAGGCACCTATGCAAGCCAAAGCTTGATACTGGTGAATTGGTAATTTTGGGTGACACATCTATACCTGCACCCTCTGCCATCTACATTATGAGCGAAAAGGAAGAGCTTTTATCAGAAAATGTTAAGGCCCTTAGAGACTTCCTGATTCAAAAACCTTAACAAAATAATTAAATATTTCTTCTTGAAATTATTTCATTCATTTACTTGAAAATATTTAAGATTGAGTTATCTTAGTTGATTGTATCATTCCTGTTTTTATCAACACTTTATAGAGATGTCTAAGACTCCACTGAGCAATATCGATGAAGTCCTAAAACCCATTGAAAAAGCAAAAGGCTTGCCAAACGAGCACTATACAAGCGATGCCGTATTTAATGAGGAAAGGCAGGCTGTTTTGTTTAATAACTGGTCAGCGATTGGTTTTGGTAAAGATATACCTGAACCGGGTGATTCTAAGCCGATAAGTTTCGTTGACATGCCACTAATCATCGTTCGTAATGATGATGGCGCGATTAATGTATTTCAAAATACCTGTCGCCATCGCGGCATGATCCTAATAGACAAACCCACCAAACTTACTAACGTTATTCGCTGCCCATATCATAGCTGGTGCTATACCCTAAATGGTGAACTTTGTGCAACACCTATGGTTGGGGGCACTGAAAGTAATAATCATGAAGCTATAAAATATGAAGAGCTTGGTCTTTATAAAATTAAATCTTATGTTTGGCAAGATATAATTTTTGTTAATATTTCTGGTAATGCACCTGAGTTTGCTGAGTATTCTGCAAAGGCATTAAATCGATGGGCTGAATTTGATAAGCCAATTTATTATGGCGGAGAAGAGTCACACTTTAAGCTAGAAATTAAAACAAACTGGAAGTTAGCAATTGAAAACTATTGTGAAAGCTATCACCTTCCTTTTGTTCATCCAGGGCTTAACGATAACTCAAAAATTGAAGATCATTACCATATCGAAGAGCCAGGTCGTTTTTCTGGCCAGGGGTCATATGTTTACAATCAAATCAAAACAGAAAATGGCGACACCTTTTCTGACTTTGAGGGACTTTCAAGTAAATGGGATAGTGGCAGTGAATATATTGCACTCTACCCAAACGTACTATTAGGAGTCCATAGGGATCATATATTTTCCATTATTGTAGAGCCAATCTCTACCGAAAAGTCGATTGAACATGTATCAATATACTATGCCAAAAGGCCAGACGAAATGTCAAATCTAAAAAGCCTTATGACATCTAATGCAAAATTTTGGAAGTCAGTATTTTTGGAAGATGTCTTTGTGGTTGAAGGTATGCAAAGAGGTAGAAAAGGCTTGATGTTTGATGGTGGAAAATTTTCACCAGCAATGGACAGCCCTACCCATTGCTTTCATCAATGGGTAGCACAACAAGTTAAGAATTTCAGGTCTTAAATAAGCTGTATTTTCTGCTTATTAATTATTTGATGTGTCCTCTTCTAGTCGCCTAGAGTTTTCCTTGTAGGCTACTAATGTATTTTCTAGAAGTGTGGCTATTGTCATCGGTCCTACACCGCCAGGGACAGGAGAAATCGCAAGCGCCTTATCTTTTATTGCATCAAAGTCGACATCACCAGTCAGCTTACCGTTTGCGAGGCGGTTAATTCCTACATCAATTACAACAGCTCCCTCTTTGACCCAATCCTCTTTAACCAAGTGGGTAACGCCAGCAGCCGCAACAATCACGTCAGCAGTTCTAACCTTCTCAACAATATCTTTAGTATCCTTATGACAAATCTGAACCGTAGCGCCAGCATTTAGCAATTCCATTGACATAGGCCTACCAACAATATTAGAAGCGCCAATAATGACGCAGTCTTTGCCCTTTAGGTCATAATCTAGTGTTGCCAACATACTCATAACCCCTTTCGGAGTGCAGGGCCTTATAAAGGGCTTGTTTTGCATCAATTTCCCAACGTTTTCACTACTAAACCCATCAACATCCTTCTCAGGTCTGATTGCCTCAATAATCGAGTTAGAATCGATATGCGCTGGCAAAGGTAATTGCACCAAGATTCCATCTATACTTTTATTTGCATTAAGTCGATGAATTTCTGAAAGCAGCTCTTCCTGGGTTATATTAGCAGACTTATGGAGCTGGTCGGAGTAGAATCCGACCTCGACACATGCCCGTGATTTATTTTTTATATAGATTTCGGAGGCTGGGTCATCACCCACCAAAATAACTGCCAGTCCTGGTGGACGTGAACATTTTTTTACCTCCTTTGTTATTGCATGTCTTAACTCTTTTGCAATCTTTTTTCCATCAATTATTGTCATTTTTCATTCTCCTAATATTTCAATATTAATGTAATGTTGATATTATCGTAGCAAACAAAATGTAAATTATTAATTAATTTCACTTAAATGTGAATTTTTGAAAAGTGTTAATTTATTTGTTGGTGTCATCCAATTATGCATATAAGTGAAAGACATCTTGTTGCTTTAATTGAATGTTAAGCTAGGATTGGTATTAATTAATCCCTAATAACTTTCTTCTTCTTGATGCCCAAGTCTGAATTAGATGATCAACTGTCAAGCCGATAGATGCGACACAAAGCCCGAGCAATAGTCCGTTACCGATTCCTTGTTTATCTGATAAGGCTTTTATAATAAATTGCCCCAAATCTTCGGTGCCAATGAAAGCTCCAATAATAACCATAAATAGAGCAAATATAACGGTCTGGTTTACTCCTAGCATAATATGAGGAAAGGCTAGGGGTAATTCAATCTTAACCCATCTCTGTATCCGACTTACACCCGACATTGAGCCTGCATCTTGCAAGTCTTCTGGCACGCTATTAAGACCTTCCACTGTATAACGGGTAGCAGGAATGGTGGCATAGATAATAACTGCAATTAAAACGGTTGTGTCAGTTACTCCAAAAAGTATCATAACCGGAATCAGATAAACAAACGATGGAAAGGTTTGAAAGGTATCGCACAGCAATAAAATAACCTTTGAAGCTAATTTATTTTGAGCGCATAAAGAACCAGCGGTTATACCAATAATTGCCGACGCAATAACTCCAAAACTTGCCATATAGGCTGTAATTAGAGCTCTATCCCACCACTCCAGAAGAGCAATAAATAGCAAACACAAGCCAACAATTAAGGCAGATCTAATTCCACCAACAATGTAGCCAATACCCATCACTAAAAAAAATGTTGCGCTAACAGGCATCGACAAATATGACTCTCTCATTGGTAGAAGTATATCTACAATTAACCATTTATTAAAATCCTGCAAACTAAAGAAAAAGTAGTCTAGAAACCAATCAATCCCACCCTGCAACATAGGTTCTAAAGTAACGCCTTTAGTGTGAGGTATTAAATATAAATAATTGATACCGCCTTTAAAAATGAAAGTGCCAATGTAAGACAAAACAATACCTATCAATAAAATAACACCAAAAAGTAGTGACCATTTATGGCGCAGCATAAAAGGAAGGTCAGCAAAATAGTCAGTCTGCTTATTCGCCCAAGCCAAAGACAATTTATCTAAAACCACTGCAATTATTACAATACACAGTCCTAATTCCAGAGCTTGTCCAACTCTCAGCTGATTAAGTGCAAGCAACAAATTAAAGCCCAAACCCTTTGCACCAATAAACGAGGCAATCACTGCCATTGCTAGGCACTGCATGATTACTTGGTTTACGCCAATTAAAATGTCACGCCTTGCAGTAGGAATCAAAACCTTAAACATCAATTGATAATTGTGGCATCCGCTCATCATGCCCGCATCAAGAACCTCTGGCGAAACTCTTTTAAGCCCCAAAAGGGTTAGACGTATCATCGGTGGCGTCGCAAAAATTATTGTTGCAATGGCGCCAGCCTGATCACCAATTCCAAAAAACACCATAACAGGCACTAGATAAGAAAAATGAGGCAACGACTGAGCTATGTTAAGCAACGGCGCTAATACCACTTCTACTGATTTACTTTTGTATGACCAAACCCCAAAAAACAATCCCAAAATAACAGAAACTGGTGCTGCAATCAATACAAATGAGAGCGTTTCCATAGAAGGCTCCCATTGCCCAAAAATGGAAATATACAAAGTTCCAAAACATGCTAACATCGCAAGCCCTCTACCCTGAAGAGCATAACCCAGCATGGTTGTAGTTGCACAAACCACAGTCCAAGGCAAGGCAGGCCAATAAGCCCACTCATTTTCACTGAGCCAATCCCAACTCGTAAAAGCAACAATGGTTTTAACTCCACCCAAAAGAATTTCACGAATAAGTGCTATACAAAAAAGTAAAGCAGCTGAAATACCTCTGGTGATTTGAAAAATTAAAGCCTTGTCTTCAAATTCCTCAATATCTGGGTCATAAACTTGAATTGGAAACCACTCATACATCAAAAAGTTCCCATAGTCAGTCACTATTATTGGCAGGTCCCAAAAACTGCTTGTCCCTGGTTCGCCAAAAAACCAAGTAAACAAAGTTGGCGCTACAAAAAAACCTCCGAAAATAGAGATAATGACATAGAGGAATAACTTAGTCCAGTATCTCTTAAACCAATCGATTAGAGAAATCTTTGATGACTGTATTTTTGAATAGTAGTTATTAAATATCAATCCAGCCATAATTAACAAGGTTGTCAATATATATACTATGGAGGTACTGACTACCAGATTGAGAAAATTTAACTCGGGTATACGTACGAATTGCGGCGGCAACTGGCCACTCAAAATCATACTGACTGACTCAGAAAATCCTGTAACAGGAACTATTTGACCTTTTTCAACCGCTTTAGTAAAGCCATCTCTAACATCAATAATTTCACTATATTGGCCGGTCATTAAAATAAGGACTACAAAACCGATTAGAACAACGCCTAATTGTACTAATTTAGGGTTATTTTTTAGGTAGTCCATACTTTTCTTAATCTAATCGTTTGTTTCTTCTTTATTGTCACCAAACAACACATGAATGACTTTGGAATTATGTATGACGCCAACAATTTTGTCGTTCTCATCTACAACAGCTATAGGCTTCTGTTCATTAAGCACCGCTTCGGCAACAGTCTCAATAATTGCATCCTTAGACACTTTTAAATCAGCTAGTTCTTCGGAACTATCTAATGGCTCCATTACCGTTTCAATCTTAAGCACCTTTTCTCTTGGCACCTCCTCGGTAAATTTTCGAACATACTCGGTTGCTGGATTAAGAACGATATTGGCTGGCGTATCTAATTGCTCGATAATTCCATCTTTCATGATTGCTATTCGATCAGCGAGTCTAAGTGCTTCATCAAAATCGTGTGTTACAAATAAAATCGTTTTATTCAAAACTCCCTGAAGTCTAAGGAATTCATCTTGCATCTCTTTACGTATTAATGGATCTAGGGCCGAGAAAGGCTCATCCAAGAACCAAATGTCGGGCTCAACAGCCAATGAACGAGCAATACCTACACGTTGCTGCTGACCACCAGATAATTCTCTTGGAAAATAATTTTCACGCCCATCAAGACCAACAAGCTCAACCATTTCCATGGCTCTTATCATACTATCCTTTGTGCTATTGCCTTTAACCTGAAGAGGAAAGGCGATATTTTCTAATACAGTTTTGTGCGGTAATAGGGCAAAACTTTGAAACACCATACCCATTTTATTGCGTCTAAGTTCAATAAGTTCTTTGCCACTCAAGGCTAATAAATCTTCACCTTCGATAAATATCTGACCTGCAGTTGTGTCAGTTAATCTTGATATGCATCGAAGTAGTGTTGATTTACCTGAGCCAGACAAACCCATAATCACCAACATTTCACCATGATGAACTTCGAATGATGCATTATTAACACCTACTACACAGCCTGCATCCTGAAACTCTTTAGCGTCAACTTTACCATTAGAGCTTTGAAGCATTTTTTCTGCATTCTCACCAAAAATTTTATAGACAGACTCGCACTTAACGACTGGCTGCTTTTGCTTGGATGAAGTATCTTGAGAAGGCATAATATAAATTTCTAAATAAATTGATATTCTATTTTACATATAACACACGAAATGATAACGCATTACTGCCAAAGTTAGGTTGTATTATTCTTAGAAAAAATAAAAAGTTCGGTTGAACCTTCAGTTAAATAGTTTTGGAGGTACATATTAAAACCCCTCTGAGTCTGACTCAGAGGGGTTTTTTACACAATACTTGTGTATTTACACAATACTTGCGTATTTGTTACATACCTACTCCAGTCATAGCTCTCCAAGTATCTTCATTGTCAGCTAGCCATTTTGTAGCAGCGTCCTTATGACTCATTCCTTCTAGGTCAACAAGTGCGGCCATAGAACCAATTTGACCTGCATCGAACGACATTCTAGAGAACGCCATGTAAGCCGCTGGATGAGTTTTAGGGAACTTATAGTTCGCCGCTTTCTTCAACCAACCTTTTGGCGATCCACACTTACTGTCACCACCATCTTGTTTTCTGCAACCCAGATAATACTCAGGCCACTCAATGAAAACAAAACCGGCACCATCAGTGAAGTTTGGAGTCCAGTTAAACGTCAATGTAGCACGTCCTTCTTTTTCAGCAGCTACGTGGTCTGCCCAAAGAGCGTCGGCACTACCAGCAAACTTAACAACCCAATTGTCGCCTAAAAGTGCTTCTACACGATCTGGATATTCTGTACCGTGCCAGCTTTGAGGTCCTTCTAAGATACGACCTTTTCCGCCAGAATCTACTGTTGCAAACACTTCATAACAATCAATCAATGCTTTATAGTCTGGAAGTCCAGGGCACATATTGTTGTCAACTACCCATTGTGGAACTCCAACCTCTTCAAGAGTCAATGCAGCATGCGTTCCAGCGTCAATTAAGCCACCTTTAGCCATTGCAGCATAGAATGAAGCACCGAAAGTGGACTGCCAAACCTCGTGAGAGATAGTTACGTCACCATTACGAATGGATTCATAAACACCTTGAGTGTCAGCAGAAACATATTCAACATTGTTACCCATGTCTTCAAAAATTCCACCAATAACGTAGGCCATTACCACTTGGCTAGACCAGTTATGTGTTGGAATTACAATTGGCTTTGTCGAGTCAGCCGCAAGCGTTTGACCAGAGACAGAAGCTAAAGTCATGACTAAAGCAGCTGCAGCTACTTTACTTGTAAACTTTTTCATTTATTTCTCCTTTATAGTTATAACTGAAAATTTATTATCAATTCAATTTTGAAATGATTCAAATAGACAATTGTCAATATGATTATTTGAGCAAAAAAGGTCAAATAACCACGTTTACATTCATAGATTAATTTAGTATCTTTGAATGTTTAGTCACCTGTTTTCTCTTACATCCTAACTCGAGTTTTTTCAGGATCATAAAATGGAAAGCGAACAACAGTTGCCGCTAGGCGCTTCTGATGCCCATCTAACTTTCCTACCTCAACCTCAGTGCCAATTTCTGACTCCTTGACTGAAATTCTACACAAGGCAATGTTCTTTTTTAGTATTGGTGAACGTGTTGCGCTTGTAATAATTCCTACCTGTTGCTTCCCAATAAATACACCATCTTCATGGAGAGCAACTTCGTTTGATTCTAATTCTAACCCAACTAAGACCCTTTGTGGAGATTTCTTCCTAAGAATTAATGATTCTTTACCAGAAAAATCTTCATCTTTCGTTTCTAATGGCACAGTAAACGATATGCCTGCCTCGAATGGATCAGTCTGATCACAAAATTCATAGCCAGCAAAAATTAGGCCAGACTCAATACGAAGCATATCCAGAGCATTTAAGCCTAGAGGACATATATTAAACTCTTTACCAGCCTCGGCTATTGCATCCCAAACGGCCTCGCAGTCATTCGGATGTGCAAAAACCTCATATCCCAATTCTCCCGAGTAACCAGTCCTAGAAACCATAACCGGAATTCCAAATTCACCTCCTATGCGTCCAATTGTAAATCGGAACCATTTAAGGTCATCAACATCGGGTTGGAGCCTTGGTGTCCAAATAATTTTTGCTAACGTCTCGCGACTCTTTGGCCCCTGTACTGCTACGTTGTGTAATTGATCTGTGGAAGATTTAATCCATACATCTAGATTCCTGTCTTTGGCAATTTTACGAAGTAGCTTTCCGCCATCGTCTGAACCGCCAATCCAGCGAAAGTTATTTTCACAGAGACGGTACAAAGTGCCATCATCTACCATACAGCCGTTTTCATAGCACATAGCAGAATAAACAACTTGTCCAACCGCAAGTTTGCGAACGTCTCTGGTTATAGCATACTGCATCAATGCTTCAGCATCTTGACCATAAACTTCAAACTTTCTTAGCGGCGCAAGATCAATCATTGCAACCCCTTCACGGCACTGCCAATATTCCTTTATGGCACCTAAGTTTGTATAGTCTAGTGGCAACCAATAGCCATTGTAGTTGTCAAAATTCTTAGTTAATTTTGAAGTGTTTTTATGAAAACCGGTTTCTTTAGTCATAGTTGGTATTGATTTAGGGTCAGGTCTAAAAGCCGTCGCTGGTGAAAAATTGTTACTATTATCGTATATCCTAACATGGATATCGGTTGGATTCCAATTGTTGGCAGAGGATGTATCGTCCGGGCAAGCTGATGACACACAAACCAGATCATCTAAAGCTTTAAATAAAACGTAGTCGCCGGGTCTTGACCAAGAAACATCCGCAGTCAGTGCATGGCACTCTTCAATTGCCGTATTAAAAAATAAATTAACTGCAACCCAGTTCTTGCGCGGTGCAATGCCATATTCGGCAAGAGACTTGTTGAAGTTGTCATTGCAATTGATATGACCTGGAAAACCTCTATCGTCATAGTATTTAGCATTGCAAGCCAAACCAAATGTGTCATGCCTGCAAACCGTATCGCGAACAACTTCAACCAACGGCACTGAATTTTGATTATAAAACTTGTCATGACACCCTGGTTCAGGATAACTCTTAAGCATGTGTGACCTGGTCACGGTTGGATCGAGATTTAACTCCCTATTGTTTTTCAAGTCTTCAACTAAAAATGCTTGGAAATCCGAGCATTGATGACCTTCAACATCAATGATTTGTATGTATTCGCCCGCTTTGACCTTGTAAGCCATTGCTGAACTGTTCTTAACCCTAATTTCCTTTTTTGTTTTTGCGAGAGGCTCTGGTAGTCTTTCTGACGGCTTTGTTGGATTTGCACGAGAAACATTTATCAGAATCTCTGTTGGTGAATCTTGTTCATCGACAATCATCGGGCCACCCTTTGCATCAAAAACACACCAAGCATCCTTGTCAATAACAAAAGATTGACGGGAATCAGCTCGGCTTTTATCTTTGAAGAGCTCAATGCCACTTAATTTATTGGTATTGATTTTGTTATGACTCAAGATAGCTTTAAGCATATCAGAGCAGTCTGCTGAAACTATTTCTGTTGAAGCACTACTGGGCTTACTGTTCCACTCAAGAGAATTATTTATCATAGAACCTTTTGAGTCAAAGGCCAAGAGATTACATTGCTGGTCACCTTCAACATCAACAATTTCAACAGAATCACCATGTTGTAATTCTATTGAAACGGCTTGACCGCCATATATCTGGTAGGTTTCTATATCGCCAGCATAACTGGCAGATTGTATATTACTCAATAGTCTTTCCCCCTAATGATTTATACAATAACAATGGAATTATAAAATATCATTTAATAAACAGTCAATTTTATAAAATTCACCTTTTAGCGAAATTAATTTAATCATATGTATAAGCATAAAAGACACCATTAAATGTATGGAAATTTGAGCTTATTAATCATAATATTAAATCCAATTTTGAAATAAATTTTTTAGTTTTAACAGCACCTCAAAAGGGGGGAGAGATGCTGTCAAACTAAAGGGTAAACTAATTAAAGTTTGTAGAAACAAATCTTCAGCTGACCCCAAAAATTACTTACCAGTACTTAAATTTAGAGTAAGCATTATTTAAATCAACGATTGGATGACCTTCAGACATTTGGAACTTGATCAACAATTCACGTGCAATCATGTCACGTTCTTGCTGGTTATTAGGTAGATCAATCGTGTCAGGAATTGTTACCCAGCCATTTATGTTTCTATCAAAAACTGCGGCACGATCTTCTTCGTAACCCATATGAACATCTTCCAACCAATTAAGATCTTTCCAGCCCATCTTGTCAATGTATTTTTGCAAAAAAGGTGTAATATACTTAAGATCTGGAACTAAGTTCACATCGTATCTATAACCGATATGTTGACCAATTTCCTGTTCACGAACGGTGTCTAGACCGTCGCTGTCAATGAAATACCCTTCTTCATTATTACTCATGATTACTCCTTATCTAAAAACGTGTCATGTCAGGCCGACCAACTGTATGCTGAGAACCTGCAATAGGCACCTGTGCACAAGCTGAAGCCTCCATAGTCAAAGCGGCTATATCTTCTGGCTCTAATGAATGTACATTAGTCTTTCCACAAGCTCGCGCCATCATTTGGCATTCAATTGCTAGTGTATGTAAGAAGTTATATACACGCTGTGAAGCTGCATCCGGATCTAGACGCTTTCTAAGCTCAGGGTCTTGAGTCGCAACTCCAACAGTACAGCGACCAGTATGACAGTGATAGCATTCACCAGGCTTAACACCCATCTCACCCTCAAAATCGGCTTCTGGAATATCTCTGTTACAGTTAAGCGCCATCATTACGGAATGACCAATCGCAACCGCATCCGCACCAAGTGCAACAGCTTTTGCTACATCACCACCATTACGGATACCACCTGCATATACTAAAGAAATTCTACCAGTCATGCCAACATCATCAATCGCTCTACGAGCCTGACGAATCGCAGCGATACCTGGAACGCCAGTTTCTTCAGTTGCAAGGTGAGGCCCTGCACCAGTACCGCCTTCCATGCCGTCAATATAGATACTATCACAGCCAGTTTTAGCGGCCATACGGACGTCATCGTATACACGCGCAGCACCTAACTTTAATTGAATTGGAATTTGACCGTCTGTCGCTTCACGGATTTCTTCAATTTTAAGCGCTAGATCGTCTGGGCCTAGCCAGTCAGGGTGTCTTGCAGGTGAGCGTTGGTCAATACCAGCCGGCAGTGAACGCATCTCTGCAACCTGGTCTGTTACTTTTTGGCCCATCAAGTGTCCACCTAAGCCGACCTTACAACCCTGACCGATAAAAAATTCAACACCATCAGCTAAACGCAGGTGGTTAGGATTAAAGCCGTAACGAGACTGGATACACTGATAGAGCCACTTACTAGAATAACGCCTCTCATCAGGAATCATACCACCTTCACCAGAACAAGTCGCCGTACCAGCCATAGTAGCACCACGAGCCAAAGCTGTTTTCGCTTCATAACTCAGGGCACCGAAACTCATACCAGTTACATAAATAGGTATGTCTAGCTCTAAAGGTCTCTTAGCCTCAGGACCAATAATGGTCTTGGTTAAACATTTTTCCCTGTAACCCTCGATAACAAAACGGGTTAGCGTACCTGGCATAAAAGTCAAATCATCCCATGTTGGAATCTTTTTGAATAGAGAGAAACCTCTCATTCTGTAACGACCCAAATCTGACTTGATGTGAATATCGTTCATCACTTCCTTTGGAAAGATAAAACTTTTACCTAAATTGTATTTATCGTCTTTTTCACTCATAATATTTCCTTGTATTAATTTAGTTAAAAAGTATTATTACAGAACTATTTTCTTTTCATGTGGCTCTAGATTATCGTAGTTCCACAATTGCTTACCCGAAACGAACTTCTGCATTTTCTCAACCCCTTTAGGCGTTTTAATGCCATAAAGGTCAAGTTTTGAAGTTAGGTAACGGATATCTAGTTCAGTCATTTCACCTGGTACACAGTCAACACCTAGCTCTTCAACCTCACCACCAATATAAATAGTTCCGTCATACATTGAGTCACCCAGGTTCATCCCAGCATCGCCACAAACAATCATACGGCCACGCTGCATCATAAAGCCAGAAAAAGCGCCTGTATTACCACCAACCAGTATTGTCCCTCCTTTTTGGTCGATTCCAGTGCGCGCACCAACACTACCCCTACATACAAGGTCTCCACCTCGAATAGCTGCACCAAATGTGGAACCAGCATTACCCTCGATAACGACGGTACCCGCCATCATGTTTTCTGCACACGACCAACCAACTCGACCCTTAATATGAACATTCGGTCCATCAATTAAGCCGCAACCGAAGTAGCCTAGACTGTCTGAAAAAGTTAGGTTTAGACGATTCAAAATACCAACACCAACGCCGTGGCGTGACATAGGGTTGTCAACCGTAATGTCTCCTATACCTTTTTCCATTAACGTTCTAATTTCGCCATTGATCTCTCTTGGAGTCATCTCGAGTGCATCGATTGTTGCACTTTTGCTTGTGTCTACGTCAAATGAATGAAAATAAGTTAGATTTTCACTTTCATCAGCAGAGAAAAAACGTTGCTGAGTACGCCCTTTTAATTGCTCTTCATGAAGCCCCATTTCATGAGACTTATCTTTATTTAATGTTGCCATACTTTTACCTCTCCATGATATGGGTCAAATGTATCAATGGGATGATCAAACAACTTTCTAATTGCAACTTCTTCTGAAGCAAGAGCAATCATATCATCGCCTTCATATACAACCATTGGTTTGGCGGCCATAACATCCTTTGCCATGCCAAGTTCGTCTTTTGTTGCCACCAGGTAGGTGAAAACGCCGTCAAGAAATTCAACAGAGTCTCTCATTGCCGTTTCCAAATCAACACCCTCGCTTATTTTGTCGGCAATATATACCGCGATAAGTTCTGAATCACAGTCAGATGAGAAGCGATGCCCTTTGCGCTCAAGTGCGCGTCTGTTCGTCCAGTAATTGGTCAGCTGACCGTTATGAACAACAGCAACGTCATTGAATGGGTACGCCCAATATGGGTGCGCAGAACGAATATCTACATCTGACTCTGTTGCCATCCGTGTGTGTCCGATACCGTGGGTACCGTTAAAACTGTTAAGACCATACTGTTCAGAAACAATCGCAGCGTCTCCAAGATCTTTGACAAGCTCAAGTGAATTCCCGATAGACAAAATTTCAACACCCTCAATATCCTCAATAAAGTCTGCCAATTTTTGCATATCACCCGAGAATTGAATCTCATAACGATGAGCATATTCAGTTGGACTTTCTTTGCTAACAACCTTAACTCCTAGTTCAGCGAGGCGTGAGTCAATTGTTGCCAAGCGCGACTCGATGGCAGCATGTATATCGTAACTTCCTTCTAGGTCAGCTGCTTCAGCAACTTTAAAGCGTAAAACCTGATTGCCGTTATCTGGTCCATACATTGCATAACCAGTTGAATCCGGACCTCTGTGTTTCAAAGCCTGCAACATTGATGTCATTTGTTCACCAATATTTACGCTTTTCCCGCCTTGTTTATGAATAATTCCTGCTATTCCGCACATAAATAAATCTCCTATCCTAATATTTGCCCACCTAGGAGGGTGGGTACTCTAAATAAAAACCTAAATCTAGCTAGCCTATGGCAAGCAATCCAAGTAAGTCTCAACATCCCAATCTGTAACCGTATGGTTAAATCTTTCCCACTCGTCATTCTTGTAGTGGTGGTAGACTTTATACATTTCATCGGGCATTGCAGATTTGATTACTTCATCGTTTGCAAGTTCATTCATCGCATCACCTAATGACATAGGCAACTTCTTAACATCTTTACCTGCTTCCAAAGCTTCATAGATATTGCGCTCTTCAGGCTCACCCGCATCGATGTTATTATCAATACCGTCACCCATTGCCTTTAACAAGGCTGAGCCCATCAGGTAAGGATTCACCATTGAGTCAACTGAGCGGTATTCGAAACGACCTGGGGCAGAAACACGAAGCGCACAGGTACGGTTTTGGTAACCCCAGTCAGCAAAAATTGGCGCCCAGAAACCGGTATCCCAAAGACGACGATATGAATTTACTGTAGAAGAGCCAATTGAGGTAAGTGCTGGTAAATGCTTGATAACGCCACCAATCGAATTTAGGCCAATAGGGCCAGGCTTAACTTCGTCAATTGAAGGATCTGGCATGAACGTGTTTTCGCCACCCTCTTTGTAAGTGTAGCATCCTGACATACCTGGAAGTTCTCCATCAATAGAGGCAATCTCTGGATGGAATACATCCTTGCCACCTTTCCACAAAGACATATTATGGTGACAACCTGAAGCCGAAACACCCATAAATGGCTTACTCATAAAGCAGGCAATCAAACCAAACTCACGTGCAACCTGCGCACAAATTTGACGATAAGTCGTCAGACGGTCTGCATTACGCAAGACATCATCGAACTGAGTATTAAGCTCAAGTTGGCCCGGAGCATCTTCGTGGTCACCCTGAATAATGTCAAGACCCATTTGCTCTGAATATTCAATAACCTTCATAAATACAGGACGTAGCTCTTCAAACTGGTCAATATGGTAACAGTTAGGCTTGGTAACACCACCGTTTGGCCTACCATCTTCACCTCGCTTAAGCCACATCATCTCTGGCTCTGTGCCGCAGCGCATATCTAAACCATACTGGTCTTGGAACTCCTTATGTTGCCTATAAAGGTTTCCGCGACAATCAGAAGTTAAAGCTGCACCCGGGTTTTCACGCTCCTCACGGTTTCTATAAAGTCTACAGAAAACGCGAGCGACGCGCTTATCCCATGGCAGTTGACAAAAGGTTTCAGGATCTGCTATACCGACAAGCTCAGAAGCCTCAGGTCCATAACCGATATAATGGCCATGACGGTCAACAAATAAATTAGCTGTTGAACCGTATACCAATTGAAATCCTTTTTCAGCCAATCGTTCCCAGTGACGACCAGGAATACCTTTACCGACAATACGACCGGTAACTGAAACAAATTGATAATATACATATTTAATACCCAAAGCATCGATCTTAGCTTTAACTTCCTTTACTAGCTTGTCGCGTCCAGGTGCGTTAACGTGCTGTTCTAAATCTGTCATTTAATCTCTCCGTTAAAATTAAAAAGAATCTTTTTTAGATTTCCCCCTCTATACCTTTATCTTTGTTTTCGCGATATTTACCATGATAAAACAAAATAAAGACACAAACATATTTGCAGGTTAATTCAGAATAATCAGATAGGCAAAGGCAAAATCAATCCTTTTATTTCTAGCAAAATTACGTCTTTGTAGCACCACAAATTTAAATAAAAGTATACGCCAAATATTATTTCCTTGTCAAGAAATTTTTTTGATTTTAAGGAAATTAATAAGATATCAATATTTCTTCTGTTATAGACGAAAATTGATTGTGATTATTATGAAAAAGTGATTAACTTAAGAGAAAATTTTGATTATTAAATTATCACTAATTTATTGAATGTTAATTAGAGGATATAAAACTTCATTCAAGCTATACTGTTTGAACAAATAACGGCTAAAAACTGGCATTCAGTGGAAAGAATTTTTTTAGGTCCATGAGGTTTATCTGAATCAAAGTATAGTGAGTCGCCCTCTGTAAAGTGATAAACCTTAGTACCATAATAATAATCCATCTCACCTTTAAGCATATAGATAAACTCAACACCTTGATGTTGAAACTCCGGGAATTCATAATCCTTAGATGAAACTGTAATAAGGCAAGGCTCTACCTTCAATGGACCACCAACAGTATGCCCTAACAATTGATAGTGTCTTTTTTTATGTGTCCCACCCCGCTCAATTGTTAGACCAGCGCCTGACTTGATAAAGGTTGGTTCTACTTCTTTATCGTGTTGCTTGAATAGCGTGGTTATTGTGATATTTAGGGCATGACAAATTAATTGTATTGTTCTAAGTGAAGAACTGATTTGTCCATTTTCGATTTTTGAAAGCATGCTAGCCGAAAGTTGCGATTGTCTCGACAATTGCTGAAGCGTTACACCGGCAGCTTTTCGAGCTAACCTTACCTGTTTACCAATTGACGCCTCGAGATGCTTATCGGTACCAAAACTTGGCAACTGCTTATCAATTATCGATACGCCTTTTTTCGGTGGTGTCATACTTTATCTATTTTTACTAAGAATCAAAAAAAATAATACACAAGAAAATAGCATTAAGAAACGAATAATAACATAAATATTTTTTTATATCTAATTAAAAAGAGTGAAAATTAACCATATAAAAAATATTTGATTAGAATGAATCTGCAGATATTGGTTGTTTTCTCTTTATTCATTTATCCTTTCAACGCTTTGCTGCTGCTTCAAGTATTTTCTTATCTTCTGTATCAGAATACATAGGCAAATCTGGATTTCCAGGTTTGCATTGAATTTTTTATCCAGCATCCTTTGTTCTTCTCTTTTATCTTGTGCGTCTACTTCTTCTTTGTTTCTTTACAGTAGCGCTCTGACCTGTAAGAATTGCTTTCGATCCAGCCGAGAGTTCGCCGACGTTTTCTTCAATTTCTTGCAAATTTGGCAAATCGTTCATTTCATGTTCATCCATCGCCTTTCGCATAGCTCTAATGTGATCAAAACTTGTACCACAGCAGCCACCAACAATTCTAGCACCAGAATTTAATGCTAGATGAGCATACTCAGCCATCAACTCTTCGGTTCCAGAATACACAATACTTCCGTCATGAAATTCCGGAATACCGCAATTTGCCTTGGCAATAATTATCGTATCGTCAGTCATATTGCGATTAATATCTATAATCGCTGCCAATAGGTCTGCTGCCCCAACACCGCAATTTCCGCCAAGTCCAAACAATCCAAGGCCTTGTGATCTTTTAGCTAGTTCTGCTGGCGTAACACCCATCATTGTTTTCCCTGCAGTATCAAAACTCATGGTTGCACATACCGGAATATCAAATTGTTCAACTGCCTCAATAGCCGCTTCGAGCTCTTCCATTGAATACATAGTTTCTAACCACAACACATCGACACCGCCCTCGACAAGACCTTCTGTTTGCTCCTTGAAAGCGTCTGTCGCTTGTTTTGCTGTCATTAACCCGTGTGGTTCAATCATTTCACCGGTCGGGCCTATAGATCCTGCAACCACTACTGTCCGGCCTGCTCCATCGGCAACCTCTCTTGCAATCATTGCAGCGGCCTTGTTTAGCTCAAACACTTGGTCCTCTAGATTATGAAGCTTTAGCCTAAAGGAATTACCACCAAAACTGTTGGTTAAAATCAAGTCAGAACCAGCATCGACAAAACCTTGATGAAGCGCTCTAATACAATCTACATGACTAATATTCCAAGGTTCTGGGGGATCACCGGCCTCAAGGCCCATAGCAAATAGGTTAGTGCCAGTTGCGCCATCAGCGAGGACATATTGTTTCTCGCCTAGAATTTTAAATAGATTGTTCATATATGCTTAAAACATGAATATTAATCATTAGCTTAATAGTGAATTTTGAATTAAGAATTGAGTCACTTATAGGAGACATTTTAATGTGTTTTTGTGTTAAATTTTCAAACAAAAAATAATCAAACTTCATATTGCAAAAAAATTATATTTTTTTATATATTTTTCAGCTATACCAAAGCAATAACTATATAATCTCTGTTATATAGAAAACTCACTTACAGTGACAATTTTGATGACGGCAGACAATATAACTTTTAAGCTATTAAGTAGCAAGGAAAGTGGTCGAGGGTTTTTTACGGAAGCCCTGACATCGTCGAGTAGAATTCCTTTTACATTTTGAAAAAATGAACAGCAACTCTAATTCTCATCAGGATGTTATCGAGCGTTTCGTTAGATACGGCGAAAATAATTTTGAGTCTCTCTCTTATAACCCACAACCACAAGGCAAAACCGACAAACAGCTTGGCGTTCTTCGTCTCATATATGCTTACCGATTCTCTGGCCACCTACGAGCAAAACTAGACCCTCTAAAAAGACCTAGGCATCATCCAATCCCAGAATTCAAGCTCTCAGAATTTGGACTGAGTGATTCTGATCTTGATAAATCTTACGATGTGGGTTCTTATCTTGGGCCAAACTGTAATACACTGCGCGGACTTGTCGAATCCCTTGACAAGACCTATTGCACAAGTTTGGGCGTCGAATATATGCACATACCTGATATTAAAGAAAGGAAATGGATTCAGCGTCAAATAGAAACAAAGTCTAACCAGCTCCATAGCCCCTCAGAAGAGAAAAAATGGCTTCTACAACGACTCACGGTAGCTGAGGTTTTTGAAAAGTTCTTGCACAATAAATATGTTGCCCAAAAACGTTTCTCCCTCGAGGGAAGTGACTCATTAATTCCATTACTTAACGTGCTTATCGAACACTCCGGTCAGCATGAAATGAAGAGGGTTTGTCTTGGTATGGCGCATCGTGGTAGACTAAATGTCCTAATTAATATTATGGGTAAACGTGCAGAATTCTTGTTTAAGGAATTTGCAGGAGAACTTGGTCTATCAGAAAATCAAACTGGCGATGTCAAATACCATCAAGGCTTTTCCTCTGATATCAATACTGCTAACAATGACATACACCTTGTATTGGGGTTCAATCCTTCGCATTTAGAGTTGGTCAACCCGGTAATTGAAGGCTATGCACGCTACCATCAAGAAAAAGCTGGGGACAAGCAAGGAGACAAAATTCTTCCGGTCCTTATCCATGGCGACGCTGCGTTTTCAGGACAAGGCATTGTGATGGAGACATTAAATATGTCACAGTCAAGCGGCTACACTACAAAAGGAACTGTCCATATTGTCATTAACAACCAAATCGGATTTACTACTAGCAAACAGTACGATGCCAGATCAACGGATTACTGCACTGATGTTGTAAAGATGGTAAATGCGCCAGTATTCCATGTCAACGCCGAAGACATAGAAATGGTAGCCTTTATAACTCGCCTAGCCCTTGATTACCGTATGCGTTATAAAAAAGATGTTGTTATTGACTTGATGTGCTATAGGCGCCATGGCCATAACGAAGCAGATGAACCAGCAGTCACACAACCAATGATGTATAAAGCTATTCGAAAACAGCCCACCACAAGGGCAAACTATGCCGCCACCTTGATTGAACAGAGCGTTATCAATCAGGAAGAAGCTGACAGTATGATAACTGACTACCGAAAAAAATTGAAAAATGGTGACTCAGTCGCCTACAATATTATAGAAACTAAGAAAAAAAGAGCTTGGGAAGTTATCTGGGAGGAATATCTTAATGTTTCATGGCTTGCACCCTATGAATCAGCTATCAGCCATAAAAAGATTAAAGCACTTAACAAAAAACTTCAGGCCGTTCCGTCTGGCTTTGAGGTCCACCCACGAGTCAAAAAGATAATGGTAGAGCGTCAAAAAATGGCCAAAGGCGATATTGATCCAGATTGGGGTTTTGCCGAAACTTTGGCCTATGCCAGTCTGGCTGATGAAGGAAACCACATTAGACTTGCTGGTCAAGACTCAGGTCGTGGCACTTTTTTTCATCGCCATGCAGTGATTCATAATCAGCTCTGCATTGAAGACTACATTCCACTTCAACATATTAGCAAGAAGCAAGGTAAAGTGCAAATAATTGACTCTATTCTCTCTGAAGAGGCGGCGCTGGGTTTTGAATATGGCTATGCAACGGCCAATCCTGATTCTTTAGTTCTTTGGGAAGCTCAATTTGGCGACTTTGTTAATGGCGCACAAGCGATTATTGATCAATATATTGCCTCAGCTGAAGCGAAATGGGGTCGCTTGTCCAACCTCGTTATGTTGCTACCTCATGGTCTAGAAGGGCAAGGACCAGAGCATTCTTCTGGAAGACTAGAGAGATTTCTGCAGCTCTGTGCTAGTCACAATATGCAGGTCTGTGTTCCATCAACCGCTTCACAAATATTTCATCTATTGAGACGACAAGTAATAAGGAAATTTCGCGCCCCTTTGATTATTATGACCCCCAAAAGTTTGCTCCGAAACCCTCTAGCTGCATCACCTTTGAGTACTTTTACTGAAGGAAAATTTAGAGATGTTTATGAAGAGCAGTACGACAATATCAAGCCCAATAAAGTAGATAGAATTGTTATGTGTAGCGGTAAAGTTTTTTATGAATTATTGACTCGACGTCAAGATGATCAAATTAACAATGTCGCGATTCTAAGATTAGAGCAGCTCTACCCTTTCCCAACTGAACTTCTTAAAACCGAGATTGCAAAGTATAAGAACGCTAAGGAGCTTGTCTGGTGTCAAGAAGAGCCTATCAATCAGGGTGCTTGGTATACTTCAAGACACAACTTTATGGACTGTACTAATAAAAATCAAACCCTTGATGTGGTCGCGCGCGACCTTTATTCTGCACCGGCAGAGGGCAGTCTTGGGCAACATAACCTTAACCAGAGCTATATCATCGAGCAAGCTCTTGGTATTCAACCTATAAAGCCTCGCTAGGAGTACATGAATGATTGAAATTAAAGTTCCGATACTGCCAGAATCAATAAACGATGCAACTGTTGCCGTTTGGCACAAAAAACCGGGTGAAAGTGTTGCACTGGATGAAGTTATCGTTGAGGTTGAAACTGACAAAGTGGTCCTTGAGGTTCCCGCAACCGAACCAGGATTGTTGACTAAAATATTAGCTCAAGAAGGTGAAACAGTTAACGAGGAACAGGTTTTAGGCCTTATGAACGACGAGATAGGTGATAAAGGCACAGCAAACAATCCGCCAGAAGATGACGCTGACAAAGCAGAAGTGGAAGAGCCAGAAGAAGCCACTGTAGAGCCTGACGTTGAACCAAAACCTGAAACCGAGACAGAACCTAGCACCGAAGAGACAGAACAACTTGATAACCAAGAAAGCCTTTCGGAGCACCCTCATATAGTAAGTCCCAGTAATCGCATGGAAGAAAGAGTTGCAATGAGTCGTATCAGAAAAACAATTGCAAATAGACTACACTCTGCAACTCAAAGCACTGCAATGCTTTCAACATTTAACGAGGTAGATATGAGTTCTATCTTGGCGATGAGGTCTAGCTATAAAGAGGCATTTGAAAAAAAATACGCAGTTAAACTTGGATTTATGTCCTTCTTTGTAAAGGCTGCAGTTGAAGCGCTCAAAAAATTTCCTACCGTGAACGCATACATAGATGGCGACGAAATTGTCTATCACGCCTATTGTGACATTTCAGTTGCAGTCTCAACTGATCGTGGACTTGTTGTGCCTGTACTCAGAGATGCCCATAAGATGGCAATGCATGACATTGAAAAAGGCATTCTAGATTTTGCCTCAAGAGCGCAAGAAGGGACACTTAATATTGAAGAGATGAATGGTGGTACCTTCACAATTTCCAATGGTGGTGTTTTTGGCTCTTTGCTATCGACACCTATCCTAAACTCTCCTCAAAGCGCCATCTTGGGTATGCATAAAACTCAAGAAAGGGCTATAGTAGTTGACGGCGAGATTGTCATTCGACCTATGATGTATCTTGCGCTGTCTTATGACCACCGGATCATTGACGGTAAAGAGGCAGTGCAATTCTTAATAGCCATCAAAGACGCTCTAGAAGATCCAGCTCGATTATTGTTGAAAGTCTAAAAAGAATTAAATTTTTTTCATCAAATTAAAGCTTTTTGACCCAGTTTCGAGCTTGATACAAACACAGGAGGCATAGGCTGATAATAAGCACAATTGCCGCTTTGTCGGCCCCTGGAAAACCCCAAAATTCTGACATAGTTTTTATTCCTTGATTTATATATTATTATAGCAATCCTGTTTGTGACATTCTTTCATGCCCAAATTCAGAAAGTTTTAACTTTACAAGCACTTTATCAGCGCCGAAATACTGTTTGGTGTCTAGCTTATCTTCAAGTTCCAGTAATAAAGCCCCCGATAACAAGTCAGTTAATGTGGCGCGAACTTCGCCTGTCCAGTAACTACCACTGCGATTATAGTAGTCCAAAACTGCATCGCATACTTGATAGTCCCACAAGCCCTTAGGATTCTCCTTAAAAAGTTGCAATATAAAGCCCTTCATATGTAATTTTTTCATGGGAATAAAAATAAACCTCAGTTGTTACGAATAATTTCAAGCATTATTGACTTTTCGGTAAACATCAAAGTGCCGCCAATAATGGTTAGCATAAGACCGATAATGAAATACCATTCTGGCAATGTTAAGGTAAAAATTGCAATAAATATTACTGCAAAAATACCATAAAAAGCGGCAATTGCCTGCCCTCGACCAACGCCGATAAGAGGAAAGGATTTATACCAAGCAACATAGCAAAAACCAAAACATCCTCCCGCTAGCAATATCCAAATTAGTGGCCAAAAACTCAAACTTGCCAGCATAAGGCCAATGACATCATAATCACTGAATATAACAATCAGTGGCATAATGACAAACAACCAATAGAATACCTCGCCAGTAAAGCGTATCGTAATACCAACATCTGGATCACTCACATCTAATACACGTCCAGCAATAGCACCTTCAATCCCCCAGCCAAAAGCAGCCATAAGGCCGCCGAGTAGCCCTAGCCAAGCGCTATCACTTGGATTTGCTAACTCATTGATCAAGCCGGGCACATAAACACAAATACCACCAATTAGAATAACAGCAATACCAATTGCAGCGCGCTGGCTGATACGCTCGTGATACCAAAGACGCGCCAAGCTCGCACCTACTACAGGATACATTAGCGCTGCTATAGCTGCAAATAAAGGACCCACATAACCAATCGCCAGAAAAGAGCCAAACAATGCGCAAGGACCTCCAAATATCGCACCTAGATAAAACCATTTAGATATTCGAAAGCGTCGAATGGTGCGACCATATTCACCAATTTTACCTAGCACACCAAGCCAAACATACAATGAAAACAGCACGGCAATCGCACTGAATGCGGTAATCACCGCAGCAGTCATTAAATATTCAGATGTGCTGCTAGAACCTAAGTCCACGAAGGGTTTTTCATACCAAACTGCGGTGCCCGGTATATACCAAAGTCCCCATAGCAAGGCGCACCACAAGGCCCAATAAAAGCCCCAACGAATACTTCTCAGTCGATAACTTTCGCGTAGCTGCTCTAATGTTTGCATGCGGATTACTCTCCTACTTTAACTCAATAGTACAACTGTGTTTTAGTGGACCAACCAACTGCTCAGTTTACTCAAAATGATTTATCAACTCGTCTGCAATTTCAAACATGTCAGCTACTACACCGTATTTTGCGATGATAAATATCGAAGCTTCAGCGTCGGTATTAACAGCAATAATGTTTGGCACGTGCTTCATACCTGCCATATGTTGTACGGAGCCTGAAATTCCAAAAGCCAAATAGGTGTTACACGCAACAACAATTTTGCCAGACTGACCTACTTGTCTTGATTTTGGCAGCCAGCCATTATCAGCAATTGGGCGTGAACAGCCTAGAGTAAAACCCATCGTATCTGCCAACTCTTCAAATTGTTCAATATTATCTTCATTTTCAATACCGCGTCCTATCGATAGCAAAAGCTCAGCTTGGGCAATGTCGACATCGCTCGTTGTTTCGGGCTCAATAAACCTTTTATGAGTAGTCCGTGCATTTACGCTTGGTGCAGAAAAGCTGCTCACTGGAACACTGGCTTCCTGTTCAATCGGCTTGTAAGTATTGCCACGCAAGGTGATAAGCACTGTCTCTTTATCTGGAAATTCAAGGTCAACATGCATTTTTTCACCGTATGCGGCACGCGTTGCAATCAAGTCATCACCGTCGTAATTAAGTGCAAAGACATCCGTCGCAAAACCGCATTGTCTCTTTGCAGCAATAATTGGCATACAACTCCAAGCGTCGATACTGTTAGAAGTTAGTACAACCGACGGCGCATATTCATCCAATAGGCTATTTATGACAGCCTCATAAGTATCCGTTTGAAATTGATTTTCCTGTATTAGAACCTCAATAATTTCATCCACACCAGCTATATTTAGCTTTGCACTGAATTCAGCTGGATTACTTGCCAGAACAGCAACATTTACTGAAAACCCTTTCGTTTGCTTAAGCTCAACAGCGGCAGCAATCACCTCAAAAGTTGCGGCAGTCAGCTCGCCTAGGCGGTGCTCCGCTATAACCATTATTTTATTCATTATGTGTCCCCTTTCAATTCTTTGACAATTTCGGCAATTCGCTTCGCCTGTTCAGCAACGGTGCCCTCAATTAACTCTGCTTGAGAATGCTCTGGTGCGTACATCTTGCGTACCTTGGATAGCGATCCCATTTCACCCACCTCAGCATCGGTAAGCCCAAAATCTTTATGTGACATAACCTCTACAGGTTTTGCCTTTGCTTGCTTAATCCCTCTAAGTGAAGCATAACGTGGCTCATTAATACCTAACTGGATCGATAAAACAGCTGGACTCTCCACTGTAATTTCTTCCTCAATACCCGCTTCCAATTCGCGATTAACGGTAATCTGCTGTGCATCAGGTGTGATATCCACTTTTGATACCACCGCGGCATGTGCCCAGTTAAGAAGACCGGCCACACACATACCGGTCGCAGCAAAAGAATGATCAGACGACAAGGTGCCAGTCAAAACATAATCAGCATTTTCATGTTCAGCAACCTTGGCAATTACTTGTGCGATAGCCATCGAATCAGAATCTACTAGCGCATCATCCCACACACGAATGCCGCGTTCACCGCCTTTAGCCAAACAATTTAATAAAACATCCTCTGCCTCATCAGGGCCGACAGTTAAAGGCACTATTTCAACGGCTTCGCCATAAGTTTCTTGAAGATTAAGCGCTAACTCCCAGGAGTAATTGTCCCACTCGTTAATTTCATAGTCTAGAAAATCCACATCGACATTTTTGCCGTCATCGCGTATTTCGTAATCTTCATCAATTATTCCTACCTGTTTCACGGGAACTAAAATTTTCATATTTCACCTATTTTTTTTATGTTGTAAATAATATTCAATTAACTGTCTATACAAACATGGCGCATCGTTGCCATAGCACTACTAAAGCGGCTGTACTCTAGTCATCTGCAAGACAGTTCTCAACCAATTCTATAATCTCGATTACTTCCAGCTTATCATCGCTACCTGTTGATTTGACCGCATCTTCAAACATGTTCATGCATTTCGGACAATTCACAACAAAAGCATCAATTCCTTCTATGCTTGCTGCCTCTTTCATACGAAGTTCAGAAGGTTTTTCGATGTCGATTGGATCTGGCGTCCAAATACGACCACCTCCAGCACCACAACAGAACGCATTATCTCGATTGCGTGGCATTTCAACAATCTCTACACCAATGCTACCCAAAACTTCTCGTGGTGCATCATACTCTTTGTTTAAACGACCCAAATGACAAGAATCATGGTAAGTCACTCTTTTGCTCAATTTACGTGCCAAGGGTATTTGGCTGTCAGTTAACATCTGACGAACCAATTGGGTTGCGTGCAGCACGTCATAATTTCCGCCAAGCTCAGAATACTCATTCTTTAACGTGTTAAATGAATGCGGGTCTGTTGTAACAATACGGCTAAAATCACAGTCGGCCAAGGTTTTAATGTTGTTTTCTGCCAAATACTCAAAAAGCCCCTCTTCGCCAACTCTTCTAACGTCATTACCAGCACTCATTTCACTTTCAAACAAGATGCCAAAATCAACGCCACTGGTCTTTAAGATGCGTGCAAAGCTTTGACACACTTTTTGGTAACGCGGATCCAGTGAAGCATAATCACCAACAAACCATAACAAATCAACAGGCTTCTTACGCGCATCTTTAATATCAAAATCGAGTTTTTTTGTCCAAGCAGCACGTTTGCGCTTATTCTCTCCAATGGAGTTGCCTTTCTTTTGTAGGTTTTGCAACGCAGTTTGAACCGCGGGATCCATCTCACCCTCTTCTATTAAGGCGCGTCGGATATCTACCATCATAGGCACGTGCTCTATACCAACCGGGCAGATTTCTTGACATGCGCCACAGGTTCTGCAAGACCATAGAGTTTCTGGGCGAATTTGATTAACACCGTCACCCACTACTTTTAGCAAAGGTGCCTCAGGTATTTTGATTTTTTGCAAAGTATTATTGGATAATTCACGCAAACTTAATATCATGTCTCTTGGCGACAAAGGAAAGCCGCTAGCATTGGCAGGACAAGCCTCATGACAACGACCGCATTTAGTGCAGGCATCGGTATGCAACAACTGTTTCCAATTAAAATCTGTAATACTGCGTACACCAATACTTTCTGCTGTGGCATCAGTTATTGGTAAACGTGCAGGCGAACGACGGTTGCGCACAACCAGTGACACCAATGCAGTAAAGATATGCTTAGCCTTGGTAAAAGGTAGCAATGAAACGAATAAGAAAGCAGTTAGAGCGTGAAACCACCACAAAAAATAACGAAAAGATTCGGCACCTTCAGATGTTAAATACATCGATTTCATTGCTTCGGCAAACAGAGTGCCGACGGGCGACCACCAGCGATAATCCCAGACTGTAGGATCATCTTGCAACCAGATAAGACGATCGGCCTCCAGTACATAACCGGTTATCATAATAATAACAAGATTCCAAAGGAAAAGCCAATCTTCAAATCGATACCAACTACGATCATAGTCTGGCTCTTCTTGGGTGCGATCTGAACGGGCATAATTTAATTTAGGTAGCGCCATCCATTTACGCCGATACATCATATACAGAAGACCAATAGCAAAAGCCAGACCTGCTATATCGAGAACAAAAGAAAACCATAGGTAGAACTCGCCATACCAAAAAATCATCCTGCCTGTTATAGGTCGCAATATGTCGTAATCCAAGGTAATGGTGACGGTGCCAATAAAAAGCAAAACAAAAGAGAAAAAGATAAGGGCATGCATTAATCCAGCAGAGCGATCACGCCGACGCAAGGTTCTGTGACTCAGCAGATCTTTGATCATGTCAACAATGCCTTTTTTGATATGAGTCAAACTGAATGGCTGTCCACGGTTGTATTTACGTACTTGAATATAACAGCCGTAGAAAAAGATAGCGGTTGAAACAAACGCAGCAAGATAGAAAGTAACAGACATCCACAATGGGAAATCTTGCTGCACAATACGTGTGACGACCTGTGCGTCATGTTCTGGGTTAATCATACTTAACAAGCTTTATTAAAGTTAAATAAAATTTCGATCTATAATACCGCCCGTTTGGGGCCAGCAAGCACAGGCCCTAAATACTACGTCAAAAACCGCATCGCATTATGTAAGCATTGTTTTAGCTTTCGTATTCAATTTCAAAGGTGTCGCCCGGCATGTGTGGAGCGCCCCATACGGCAACTTCACGACGGTAAGGCTTAGGATGCTGAGGGTCATCTAGCTCAATCTCGCGTGCCAAACGTTGGCCGTCAAAAGTTGCATCAGCCATCAGCTTAGGCGCCCAAGCATCACCGATAACATAAACACCTTTAACGTCATTTTCGGCCCACTCATCTTTTCTCGTCTTCAAACCTTCGTAAAGCTCGGTATTTGAGTGACGACCCGTACAAACAACCAATGAGTCAAATTCGTGCCAATCGAAATGAGTATTCTCACGACGCGGCAATTTACCTGGTCCACGATATTCACGACGATAACCATCGCCAAAAATTGGATATAGCTGTATGCGATTAGCTTCGGCTTTCGAGGCCCAAACATCACCGATTACCTCAATACCTAGTTCATGCATCATGCGGTGCATATTGGGTGCTTCTAAAGTGAAGTGCATATAATTACCCAAAGAAACTCCGGAAGCAACCGTTACTTGGTGGCCATCTTCTGTCAACTTCTGTGCAAGACTTGGCGCCATGTAGTAAGGGTCACAATTAAGAATCAGCACTTTTTTGCCAATTGGCTTACTGCCTTCAAGCACCTGTTCAGGCGTTAAGTGGGTAGGAGTACTTGTATCAATACCCTCAACAGGATCGTGTGTTAAGGCATTGTTGCCATCCGTATTCCAAGAGGCTCCTGTTGCAATCACAATCTTATCTGCACCGTACTCCAAACAATCATCTACTGTCAATGGTTTCACTCCCAAAGCAATTTGTGAATCTTTGTTTTTCTTAACAAGTTTATCCAGTTGTACTTCGCGATAATCACGATGATAACCCCACTCACCCAAACCAGGCAGTGTTGCAATACTATTAGTTGAGCCGCCTATCTTTTCACCAGAATCAACCAAATGAACCGTATAGCCACGTTCCATCAACACCCTTGCACATTCAGAACCTGAAGGGCCTGAGCCAACAACTAGGAAAGAGTCATCAGAGCCAGCTTTCGGGAATTTCTCAGGATGCCAGCCACGGCGATACTCCTCACCAGAGGTAGCATTCTGGGTGCAGATCATCGGTGGTCCGCCAATTTCCCAACGAGAAATACACACATTACAACCGATACATGTGCGAATATCATCAACTCTGCCTTGATTAATTTTCTCCGGCAAGAAAGGGTCAGCAATTGAAGGGCGTGCGGCACCAATAATATCAAGCTGACCAGAGCGAATAACTTCAGCCATCTTATCTGGGTCGGTAAATCTACCAACACCTAATACTGGTTTTTTAGAAACCTGCTTAATAAAGCGCTGCCATGGAAGCTGGTGACCTTGAAGGTAGAAGCGCGAGGGTCCTGCGTCTTCACCCCATTCAGCAATATCACCAACGTTGACGTCCCAAACATCAACAAAATCATCTGCAAGTTTAACAAACTTAAGAGCATCTCGCTCAACTTCAACACCAGCATCGGCAATCAAAGTATCTACTGCAAATCTTGTTGCAATAGCACAATCATCACCGACAGCTTGCTTAACTTTTTCCAATGTTTCAATCCAGAATCTAGCACGGTTTTCTAAAGAGCCGCCATAACCATCGGTTCGCTTATTGTAATATGGAGACAAGAACTGAAGTGGCAAGTAGGAATGAGCGCCGTAGACATAAACAATATCAAAACCCGCATCACGAGCACGTTTCGCAGCATCAACATAATAACCCTGAACCATCTGAATATCATCCAAGTCCATTTCTTTACAGTAAGTCATAGTCTCAAATTCAGAGGCGTACTGGCTTGGACCTCGCGGTGTACAGCGTGACTCCATGCAAGGCGCATGCGAGCCGCCATACCACATTTCTACACCACATAAACCGTCATGCTTGTGCACAGCATCAGTCATTGCACGCAAGTTACGAACATCACCCTCATCCCACAATCTTGCAGAAAGACGATGAGTATCATCTGATTCTGGATGAATTGATAGATATTCGGTATTAACCGCTGCCCAACCACCTTCTACTTTAAGTGAGCGGTTTGCCGCCTGGAATCCAGGCTTGTCGGACCCGGCTCCAATGCAGTGAGGGACTTGATAAAAGCGGTTTCTTAAAACTTTTGGGCCTATTTGAATAGGCTCAAATAAAATGTCATGTTTTGAATCTCTAGCCATAATTATTCTCCTGATTATTATTGGCTATTATGTTTATTCAGGAGATTATTATCTTTGATTTACATCAAGAATCCTAATATAACTATGATCAAAAATTAGAAAAGCGGGCAATCTTTTGTTAATTATCTAAGTTGTACGATTAGTCTTGTCTGAGTTGTAAATTGGCAGCTTGTGCACTGTGGCTGCGCAATTGTTAGTACTGCCTTTAATCTCTAACTCTGTACCAATTGCCGAAAATTCTGCAACAATCTTAACAATCGCTAACGACTTATTTAACGCTGGCGAGAAGTTTGGCCCTGTAACAACACCAATTTTCTTACCGTCTTTAAACACTTCAGCATCAGCATCAATAACACGATCTGTATCAGCAATAATACCGCAAACTTTTACTTTTTCTTTGCCAATTGCATCCATGCAAGCCTCCTTGCCTCGGTAATCAGCCTGCTTATCCCTGGATACCGCAAACCCCAAGCCAACCTCCCAAGGAGAATTGCTTTCATCCATGTCAAAAGGGTAGAAAAGCAACCCTGCTTCGATGCGAATTGCGTCAATACAATTAAACGAACCAGTCATAACGTTTTCGGATTTACCATGCTCTAAAATACCATCCCAAATTGCAACAATATCATCTGCTTTTGCAAAAATTTCATAGCCTCGCTCACCGGAAAATCCTGTTCTTGAAATAATGCAATTACGGCCAAACAATGTTGTTGACTGTTGATGAAAATATTTAATGGCGTGGATATCAATCGGTGTATGTGGTGCTAATACATCTACTGCTTTCGGGCCTTGAAAAGAAATATCATGTAGATCGTCATCAAATTGAATGATGACATTTTTACCCTTAGCAGATTTTTCAACCTGTTCCATTGCTGTGCCACCCCCATGAACCAAAAAAACATGATTGGGTGCCAAATTAAACACAATGGTATCATCAGTAAAACCGCCTTCTTCATTCAAAATAATGGCATAAACTGAACATCCAACAGGAATTTTTGTCATATCTCTGGTGACAACATGGTCTGCAACAGCGAGTGCATCAGGACCCAATAAATGGATTTTTTTCAATCCAGAGACGTCGAACAAAGCAGCCGCAGTCCTGACCGCCATATGCTCATCGTTGACATCTTGACTGTACTCCCAAGCAACACCCATATCATTCCATTCACCTAATTCTGCACCAAGACTTTGGTGGCGCTTTGCAAGCGCAGAGTGTCTTTTATAGCTCATAATTTGTTCCTTATATATTTCTAGACTTAGTATCCAAATAGCGCAACAAAGAATTGTCTAGATATATTCTTTGATCGCCTAACCAAAATGCAAGAGCAATTTAGCACAGGAATCTGGTTGTTAGTGCTAAAGTGAATTTGCTAATACACTGAATTCATCTCACTCCCAGATACGTATTTTTTACATACTCATTATTCATCAAGTTGGCACTTGAGTACTTGACCTAACTCAAGAACATATGAGGTATTAGATATCTCTAACGCGAACTCCGCATTCTGCTCCACCAATACAACTGCAACGCCTTACGTTTCATTTAAATCTACCAAATACCTTTAATTGGTACAAAATAGCAGCTTTAATATAAATTTAAACAATAAAAAAGGGCGATATCAAGTACCGCCCTTTTGGTAACACTTACAACATATTATTGATGCTTGTTATACTTTTCTTGCTCGCTATTGTTGCCAGCAATAATTATACCAATCATCATGATTACAGCAATCGCGGTGTACCAACCGGCACCACCGTCTGCTCCAACGAACATGCCAATATCTGCAAATGCTGCATCCCAACTTTCTAATGGAAATCCCATAATTATCTCCTTATTTAATTAAGCTTCAGATTCTGAACTAGACATACCCTCTGGGAATGCCTGAGCAGGAACCTTAACAGGATCAAGTCCTTTAACTTGAACCGCATCTGGGACACGCAACATTCCTACTGATTTCAGTAGTAACGATACAAGGTATCCTGGAACAAAGCCCGCAAGGAACATAACTACGGCACTCACTAATTGTCCAGTGAATGAGATAGTTGCTGCATCTTCAGGAGCGAAAGCACCCAAAGCAGGATAGCCAGAAGCTAAGATACCCAGCATAACCATACCAAATATACCGATAGTTCCGTGAATCGTAACCGCACCAACAGCATCATCAATGCCAAAGCCTTCTAGCCAATCAGCACAAGGTTTAATAATCGCACCGGCAACGGTAGCAATTATAATCACAGTTGATCCGAAGTAGATATCCAAACCTGAGGCAACAGCAATAATACCAGCAAGGGCACCAGACATCATCCAGAAAGGATCTCTTGTCTTAGCCCAAGCTCCGATAATACCGCCTGAAGCTGCCAAAACAATGTTAAAGGCAAGCGCCGACAATGTCATTGGAGTACCATAAATGGTAGTTCCTTCACCACCGTACCAGCTCCATGCTTCACCAGGCAGAATAATACAAGCCATCAAGAAGCCGAAGAAGCCAACGATAATCAGCAACAAGCCAATCACTGTAGCCATCATATTATGACCAGCGATATGGTTCGCTGAACCATCCGCATTGAATTTGCCCACACGTGGCCCTAAATTAATTAGAACACCGAGCGCAAAAAATCCAGCGACAGCATGTACACAACCAGCGGCACCGAAATCATGAAAGCCCCATTGGGTAACAAGCCATCCATCGGCATGCCATCCCCAAGCGGCGGCTATAATCCAAGCGAACGAACCTAAAACAATGGCTAAGATAACAAAACCAGCGGTCTGTATTCTTTCAATCAGAGCACCTGACGCGATTGATGCGGTAGTCGCAGCAAACAGCGCAAAAGCACCCCAGAACACACCGGAAGCATGATCTCCCATGTTCGGTCCCATGTATTGGGCTGAATCGCCCCATGGTAAAGCAATAGCGTTGGCATAGGCAATACCAGATATTGCCATATAGCCTTCCGATCCCGTGAATCCAGTTGGTAAGGCCCAGTAGAACCACCAACCGAAGAAATAAAACGTCACGATCGTAAACGCGAAAGCTAAGAGATTTTTGATACCTGAAGACAGTACATTCTTCACACGGGTTGCGCCCATTTCATAGGACAGAAACCCAACATGAATCAGCAACATCAGAGGTATCGTTAGGAAGTAATATGCTTCAGCAAAAAAAGTGTTTGTCACCTGTGCTTGAGCAATTACAGCTGCAATTTGTTCTTCCAAAACAATTCTCCTTTTATTAAAAAAATAAAAAACATCTCCTTTTTCTTGATAAGAAAATTTCTCTCCTATCAGGGTAAATAGTATATAGTATGAAAGGAATCAAATCCACTATATTTATCTTTTTTTGATTTCAAAAAAGATAAAACTAAAAGTAAGTTTGTGGATGATAGGTTTTTCAGAAAAAAATCTATAGAATGTTTAAACGCGTATTTTCCGTAGCAGAAAAATTGACCTTAAGACCGTCCAAATTTTTCCATAATAAACTTATATATCTTTTCACCAACTTTTTCTGGAGCCTCTATCAATAATGAATGTTTATAGTGCTTCAAAATACAGAGCTCAGAATTATGCAGTCTATCTGCAATTAAGCGATTAAGTCTAGGATTACAGCCCCCATCGTTCTCGCCTGTAAGGACTAGACAGGGATGCATTATTTCATCTAGCCAAGGTGACATTTCTGTTTCAGAATAGATTCTAAATACCTCTAAAAAAACCTCTGCATCAGTCTCCATGACTTGCTCTAAACGCAGCTCTACATCAGCAGGACTCTTTTCAATAAATTCATCCGTAAACCATCTATCTGTAAGAGTTCCAAGAACACGGTCTATCCCCTTTTCTTTCATGCTTTTAATTACAGCTTGAATTTTTTCACTATCCTTATTTGTTCGAAAGGCAGCGGTACTGAGTAGGCAAACTGAATTTACACTTTTCGGGTACTTTTTTGCATAGGCTGGACTAATCATTCCACCCAAAGAATGCCCGACAATATGCATTTTTTCAGTGTTGGTTTTTCTTCGTAGCGCCTCTAAATCTTCAACCAGCTCTTCTAGACTGTATGGCAATAATCCTTTGGGTGATTCACCATGACCACGAAGATCATAGGTAACACATGTAAAGTCATTTTCTAAGCATTTAATGACACCATTCCAGGCAGTTTTTCTGGCCCCGATACCATGTACAAAAAATATTGCAGGACCAAGACCTCTGACTGAATATGCACAATCTATACTTTTATTTACCATTCACAATTATTAGTTTAAGTATTGACCCTAGGAAAAATATGGAATCACATCCTCTGAAAATCGATGGATTGATTCCATAGTATCATCGTGGCTAGCTCCAAAATTCATATTTAAGATAACGCGATCAATACCAACTTCCTTGTAAGGGGATAGCTTATCGATCATCTCCTCAGCTGTGCAAACAAGTAAGCTTTCTGCCAACTCTTCAATACTTTGTTTTCTTGGTAAAACTTTAATCATGCCTTTATTTACAATACCGGGACCTGTGAAGACGTTATCAAACCGGGAATAATATTCATAAGCCATCTCTATTTTTTCCTTTCTGTCCAACTCATTTTTTACAATAAAGGCGACCCTAGAGAGTGAGATAGACAGATCTTTACCTTTATCTCCAAGCTCTGCTTTAGCGCGTGCAAAGCCATCTACTTGGTCTAACATTAGTTGATGGTCGCCAGAAAGTGGCGTTGTCATAATATGGAAGCCACGTTTTGTGCATGCATAGATTCCTTCTGGATCCAGAACTGCCATCATAATGCTTGGTCCGTTCTCAGTCATTGGTCGAGGCATTACAGTAAGTGATTCAAAATTATAATGCTTACCATGCCAAGACACCTCTTCTTCCGAAAGTAGTTTTTGCAAAACCTCCAACGACTCATTGAACTTTTCGCGACTGTCTTCGAGTGGTGAATCTAATTGCGCCATTTCACAAGCAAAGGCTCCTCTCCCAACCCCTAGTATTAATCTGTTGTCAGTAAACATTTGAGCGGCAATAACTTCTCCTGCAAATACTCTCATATCATGAATAGGCAAGACAGCTACAGCGGTGATGATTTTTATTTTTTTTGTGGCGCCTGTAATTTTTACTGCAAACTGAAGTGGTGCTGGCATCATTAAGATGTTTATTAAATGATGTTCAGTTATTCCAACACTGTCATAACCACCTTGATCACAAAGAATAGCCTGCTCATACATATCCTGGTAGAGGCGATAGCCGGTATATTTTTTGTTTTTCAAATATGATGATAGCTGCTGACAGAATTTCATAATATAAACACAATTAAACGTGCCTTAATTTTGAAAGATTAGCTTCCATACTCTTCAACGATACTTATAACTTCTTCTTTAAACTTCATTTCATAGTTTCTTGCGAACTCTTTCAAGGTGCATAATGTAGATGGGTCTTTAATTAAGTCGGTATAAATTAGACCATCAAGATGATCTAATTCATGTTGAAAAGTTCCCGCACTAATACCCTTAGAGACAAAACTGACACTTTCGCCATTTCTATCTAGTCCTTCAACTTTTATCTCTGGGCAACGTTCTACCTGGCCCCTTAAATTGGGAACTGACAAACAGCCTTCATAAACAGTAATTCTTTTATCTGTCAAAAAAGTAATTATAGGATTAATCAGAACCGTCAATGGGATATCGGGCTTGTAGGGATAGCGAGGATTTCCTTTAACTTCAACTACACACACTCTCAGTGGCACAGCGATTTGCGTTGCAGCCAAACCGGCTCCGTTTGCATAACGCATTGTATCAATCAAATCATCAACAAGCTTCTGAATTCGTTTAGATGGAATTTCATCCTCAGGTACGGATTTTGCAATCTGACGCAAAGCCGGATTACCTATCTCTACAATTTCTCTTATCATTGTTTCCTTTTAGAGTAGTTTTTCATATATTAAAAAATTACTTCAAGCTCAACAAGATTTCATCGACGATGTCGTTAGATGTTCTAGGGTTTGTAAAAGCAAAGCGCAATACCGGTTTATCACCAACCATAGATGGCACGACAAAACACACTTGTTTCCTTAGTTGGTCAGTTGACCAATTCTTGTAATCCTGCCAATCCCAACCAATACGCTCAAACACAACCACAGACAAGGTAGGGTCAATTAACAAGGATAAATAAGATGTTTTATTGATTTGAGTTGCGGCGTAGTAAGCCATATCAAGAGATTGTTGAACTGCTTGGCGATATGCATCAATACCATACACTGATAATGAAAACCATAACGGCAATCCACGAGCACGCCTTGATAGGTGGAAGGCATAGTCTGAAGGGTTGTCGCCCTCTTCATCTTCATGCAAAATATCAAGATAGCCCGCTTTTTGAGCGTGAACCTCTGAGGCCAAATGCTTGTTACGATAAATAACCGCTGCACAATCTAGCGGCGCAAACAACCATTTGTGTGGATCGACAATAAAAGAATCTGCTCTTTCAATGCCACGATAAAGCTCTCGCACTTTGTCCGACAACAAGCCGGCCCCGCCATAAGCGGCATCAACATGAAGCCAAATATTGTTTTTGTTTGCATAGTTTGCAATGCTTTCAATATCATCAATCACACCTAAGTTGGTTGTCCCTGCTGTTGCCACAACCGCAAAAATATCATATGCTTGGTATTTGCCCGGATGAGCATCTAGCTCTTTTACAATGGACTCGGCAGTTAATCGATAGTGTTCATTGCTAGGGACAGCAATCACTTCACAATCCATCACCTTGGCAGTACTCTTAACTGATGAGTGCGCTTGGTCCGAACAAAGAATTGCCAGACGTTTAGTGGAATCTGTCTGTTTTTTTCTATACTGTTCTCTGGCAACTACAAGTGACGAAAGATTGCCATTGGTGCCACCTGCAACAAAGCAGCCTCCCGCATCTCTTGGCAATCCTACCAAATCAGCGATCCAACGTATCACTTGATTCTCCAGCCACACAGCGCCACTGGCCTCTTGCCATGACACACCACACAATGAACCAGCAGAAACTACCAAATCAAAGATCATAGATGCCTTGGTAGGCGCAGAAGGAATAAAGGCTAGCATTCTTGGTGAATCTACTGAAATGATGCTTTCTTCTATAGTGTTTTTATATTGATCAAAAACGGCCTCAATCGAGTTACCTTCCTCATTGATCAAGCTAGGAGCATTTTTTTTAAAAAAATCAACAGATTTAGGGTAATCCAAGGCAATTGGATCCATACTCAATCTTTCGATTGTATGTGAAACAACATTCAATAATATTCTGGATGCTTCGTCATCAAACTTGTGCATAATTTTTCAATAACCCCTCATATAATATAATAATTTCTTATAGCTAGTAAGGACAGTTTTGACAACTGTTGTTACAGCATTTCCCTTGTTTAATTAGATACCAAGCACTATAAATATATAGATTTTCTTTTAACTCATAATCAACATGCTCAATCAATCCTGATTGCTCACGATATGGTTCAGCAAGAATCTGTACATGACTCATTCCTTTTTCATTAACAAGTAGAATAATTCTGTCATTGATTACTTCTGACAGGCAGGTTGGACAAAAACAATCCTGTTCAAAAACAAGCGGCATTATAGGTGGAAAAGCAACACACCAACAACTACCAGACTTATCGCCAGCGCCACAATAAAAACCTTCTTGGCATTGAGAACATTGCTTCACTGTCATGGTCACCCGGAATTGTATTTTAAGATTCAATTTTGACACTGAAGCCAAAACAATGCAACAACAATTATTTACAAATATTATTATTTAACTTTTCATAAAATATCTTATCAATTGCAAAGTAAAAAACCGCTTATTTGGTGGTTTTTTGAATCAATAAAGATGAGTTCAATTAAAAACTAGGCCACACCAGTTTTCAAATAAGGTTAACGAAGCTTTGTTATTAGCTGGTAAATTTTCAGTAACACTAGATTTAAAATAAGCAAAACCTTCGACACCTAACAATTCTTCAATCGCCTCTGGTATGCCAGGAATTTTCAGCCATCCATCCAAAGTATGACCGCAAACTTCAGGATGAAACTGACAGGAATAGGCGTATTCACCGACTTGCATAACATGATTTTTACAATTAGTTGATGTGGCTAAAATTATTGCTCCTTGTGGAGGTCTGACTACCTCAACTAAATGAACATTCACCCATTTGGTAGCGCCTCCAAGATTCTGTAAGAGTGGGTGGCTTAATCCCTCTTCGGTTGGCTCAATTTCAAATAAACCGATCTCATAACGATCAGTTTTTTCAGCTCTACCACCGATAGCGTCAGCAAGTAATTGGTGTCCAAAGCATATACCCAAAAAAGGCATATTCAATTCCTGTACTGCAAACTTTATCGCTTTTTTCTCTTCGATCAGCCAGGGATATTTGTCTTCCTCCCAAATATTCATGGAGCCGCCCATTACCCAGAGGCCGTCATACAAAGTCAAATCGGGAATCTCATCCCCAGCATGTAAATCTATTTCAGTAAACCTAACACTCTGTTTTTCGGCAAAGGTGCGAAATATGCCTGGGTTTTGCGATGGCATATGCTTAAACACAAGAATATTTTTTTCAGACATAATTTATTTTTTCTAAGAAAGTTAAATTATTATGCTGAAAAATTCACCCGGTCACTACTAAAAAAATTCATAACAACATGAATTTAGTCGCTCGGAGGTTTTATCAGTCTGATAATTCCTGATAGGTAGAAGTGAAAGCGGCAATTGCTTTATCTAAATCCTGCTTAGTGTGTGCCGCCGATATTTGTGCTCTGATTCTTGCCTTGCCTTTTGGCACGACAGGAAAGAAGAAGCCGATAGCGTAGATGCCATGTTTTAATAATTCTCTTGACATCTTCTGTGCTAGTTTTGCATTTCCTAGCATTACCGGCACAATAGGATGGTCACCATCATCAACATCAAATCCAGCTTCCTGCATCCCTTTACGAAAGTAGTGCGTGTTTTCTTCTAGTCTATCCCTAAGTTCAGTCGAAGATGAAAGCATATCCAAAACTTTAAGTGACGCAGCGCAGATAGAAGGAGCAACAGTATTTGAGAACAGATAAGGGCGCGAACGCTGCCTTAGCATATCAATAATCTCTTTACGGCCAGACGTATAACCGCCAGACCCACCGCCGAGCGCCTTGCCGAATGTGCCGGTAATAATATCGACACGGTCCATCACATCACAGTATTCATGAACTCCCCGACCCGTCTTACCCATAAATCCGACTGCATGACAGTCATCATGATGGACCATAGCGTCATACTTGTCTGCTAAGTCACACACTTTATCAAGCTGTGCAACCGTACCATCCATCGAAAAAACACCATCAGTTGTAATAAGGATGCGTCTTGCGCCGCCCTGTTTAGCCTCGATTATCTTGGCTTCAAGATCTTGCATGTCGTTATTTTTGTAGCGAAATCTTGCCGCTTTACAAAGACGCACACCGTCAATGATAGAGGCGTGGTTAAGTTCGTCAGATATGACCGCGTCTTCTTGCGTTAATATTGTCTCAAAAAGTCCAGCGTTGGCATCAAAACAAGCGGCATAAAGAATCGTATCCTCCATCCCAAGGAATTCAGTAACCTTGTTTTCTAAAGCCTTGTGAATGCTTTGAGTACCACAAATAAAACGTACAGATGACAGACCAAATCCCCAGTCGCTATAACTATCTTTAGCGGCGGCAATCACTTCGGAGTTGTTTGCTAAACCAAGGTAGTTATTGGCACACATATTGATTACTTCACTACCATCCTCTAATGTTATTGCGTTTTTTTGATGAGAAGCTATGACTCTTTCGGTTTTCCATAGGCCCGCCTCTTCTATCGCTTCTAAATCTTTTATTAAGCTAGCTTTTGCACTCTTATAACTCATCCTAATTCCTTTTGAATTAATCTTCCCAATTAAGAATTACTTTACCAGATTGACCTGAATTCATAACATCAAAACCTTTCTGAAATTCTGTATAGTGGTAGTGATGGGTTATAATTTTATCAAGCGGTATTCCAGTTTGCACCATCATCAAGCCTTTATACCAAGTCTCGAAAATTTCACGGCCATAAATACCTTTTATCTGCAAACCTTTAAATACAACTAGGTCCCAATCGATACCAGAACCCTGGGGCATAATAGCCAACATCGCTATCTTGCCACCATTAATCATTTTCTTTAGCATATCACTAAAAGCTTGGGGCGAACCTGACATCTCTAGTCCGACATCAAAACCTTCAAAGATTCCTAAACTCACCATTAACTCAGTTGTTATTTCTTCCTTGGTTACATTTATCGGAACTATATTAGGGAGAATCTCTTTAGCAAGATTTAGACGATAGTCATTAAGATCAGTAATAACAACATTTCGAGCTCCACTATGCATCGCCACCATCGCTCCCATAATGCCAATCGGTCCTGCGCCAGTAATTAGCACATCTTCCCCTAACATGTCAAACGACAGTGCTGTATGAACCGCATTGCCATAAGGGTCAAAACAAGCCAGCAGGTCTGTAGGGATCTCTCTACTTGGTTTAAATACATTTTCTGCAGGGACTGAAACATATTCAGCAAAAGAGCCTGTCCGATTGACACCAACCCCAATCGTATTTGGGCACAGATGTTTTTTGCCGCCTAGGCAGTTGCGACAACGACCGCAAACGATATGACCTTCAGCACTAACCACGTCTCCAATCTCTAGGTCAGTCACATTTTGACCCATTTCTGCAATAACACCGGCAAATTCATGGCCAGTTGTCATTGGCACAGGTATTGTTTTTTGCGCCCAAGCATCCCAATTATAGATATGAATGTCTGTACCACAAATTGCTGTCTTTTGCACTTTGACTAGAACGTCATTATTGCCCACTTCCGGCATCGGAACATCTTCCAACCAAATCCCTTTTTTTGCATGACTTTTTACTAATGCTTTCATAGCCTTACTCCTGTGAAATTGTTTCTTAATTGCTGCGCCAAGATTGACTGAGAGTTGAAAGGAACATTTTAATTACACCAGTGGTGACAGGGTTTAATATTTTACTCTTTCAATTGAGATTAATTCAATTCAGACACCATAATTCATAAAAAGTGCTATGATAGAATTTCAATAGAGTTAATTTCATTATCAAAGCTGCTTTGATAAATCAATGAGTTAGATATGCTAATTGAAGAATTGCAAGTTGGAAATCAGTACACGAACGATGAAATTCGCTCGACCTTTCGTTGTTCCTTACAGTCAGGAATGAACAAATCAAACACGACCAACACGCTCGTGCTAATTATTAACCATATTAAATCCATTTACCATGATAGGTGGTTTGATAACAAAGTTCATCATATTGGTAAGGGTCAGGTTGGTGACCAGACAATGACACGTGAAAACAAAACTCTATCAGAATCAATTACAAATGGTGTCGACCTTCATCTTTTTGAAGTGTTTAGGACGGGAGTATATATCTATCGTGGCCAGGTCCATCTATACGAAAAACCATATCAAAAAGAGCAACTCGATAAAAACGGAAATCCTAGAAAGGTTTGGGTTTTCCCTTTAGAGTTTGATGACAATTCTAGACCGATTGAAAATTCTGAAATTGAAGAGCTTTTTCAAGCTAAATTCAATAAAGCACAGAAACTTGGCAATCAAGAGTTGGAAGATAAAGCAAATAACCTGCCAGATATACTTGGATATAGAGAAGTCGCTGCCGTTCGTAACCAGAGAAACCCTTATGTCGTTGCCTACACCTTAAGAAGAGCCAATGGGGTCTGTGAGTTGTGCGAACAACCGGCGCCCTTTAATAGACCCAATGGTAAACCTTACCTTGAAGTGCACCATGTTAAGCATTTAGATGATGGTGGAAATGACATGACAGAAAATGCTGTGGCCTTGTGCCCAAACTGTCACCGAATGATGCATTCACTTAATAGAAAAAGTGACATTGATATATTAATATTATCAAAAAAAATAAAGAAAATTTAATGATATAGGCATTTTAAAGATTGAAAGATGGTCGGGACGAGAGGATTTGAACCTCTGACCACTTGACCCCCAGTCAAGTGCGCTACCAGACTGCGCTACGCCCCGAAATTACAAAAATTTTTTCCTTATTTAAACTTTCCATAAACAAAACCAGCAATAAAGGCTATCAAGCCAAAAGGTAGTGATCTTGACAACCACATAAATAAATGAGCTTCGTTTGGAGTTATTAGGAATTGAGGCATCGTAACTGAAGTTGATATAAAGAGACTCCAGGCAAAAAAGAGCTGCGCATAGTCTAAGGGTATGTTCCTAGAGTCTGATTTTGGTTTTATAAGTCTAAAAAAAAGATAACCAAAACCAACTGAAATAACTACTGCAAAAACTTCAATTAATCCCATTCTAAAATCTCCAATTTCGCTACACCTTATAAAAAAAATTAAATTATGATTTCGTAAATAAGGCCTTCAAATTCCCTTATTTCGAAAAAAATAGTATATTTTACCTAGCGATATAAGTCCATTAAACTATTAAATTCAAGCCACATATAGGACACTCAGAGTCTTTAACAATTTTAACTTTTCTAAAGCTAAGATCTAAGGCATCAACAAGCATTAACACGCCACAAAGCTGCTCACCCAAATTCAGCAATACTTTAATAGCTTGAAGTGCCTGGATGGTTCCAATTAGTCCAGCTACAGGTGCTAAAACACCATTTTCAACACAGTTCTCACGACCACTGCCCTCTTGTGAATATAAGCACTGATAGCAAGGCTGGTCTTTTTCGTAACCTTTAAATACCGATATTTGACCTTCAAGTCGAATAACTGCGGCGGAGACAAGCGGTTTTTGAAATTCCACGCACGCTTTGTTAATTTCAAAGCGGCTTTCAAAGTTATCAGTGCCGTCCAAGACTATGTCCACATCTTTTATCAAAGATGAAAGATTGTCAGTATGCACAAGCTCATTTGCTATCGTTACTTTAATATTTGGGTTTAGCTCAAGCAGTTTAGACTTTGCAGAATTAACCTTGTCATCTCCTATATCCGAAGTGCGGTGAATAATTTGACGTTGCAGGTTCGATAACTCTACCTGATCGAAGTCAGCAATGATTATATGTCCAACCCCTGCCGCTGCCAAATACAAAGCAGTTGGCGATCCCAAACCGCCCATCCCAATAATAAGCATTGTAGAATCGATGATTTTCTGTTGCCCCTCAACATCAATCTGAGGCAACATAATTTGCTTAGAGTATCTTAGTAATTCTTGATCATTCATATTTATTTAAAGTACTTTTCTATCTTCGGTAGTATTACCAAACGACAGTATTGCTGATTAGGGTTGTCATTATAATAGTTTTGATGGTAATTCTCGGCAGCATAAAAAACATTTAGAGGGCTAATTTCTGTTACAGCATTTGGAATAGATTCAATTGTAGTTTTAGCCAAATCCCTTTGCTCTGAATTTATATAAAATACTGCAGACCTGTACTGAATACCCGAATCTGCACCTTGACGATTTAGACTGGTTGGATCATGAGTCAAAAAAAACACTTCAAGTAAATCAGAAAAAGAAATCTCGCTTTCATCAAACTCTATTTTTACAACTTCCGCGTGTCCAGTCAGGCCAGAACATGTTTCTTCATAGGTAGGATTTTCTGTAGAACCATTGCAATAGCCATTGGCTAAACCTTTAACTCCTCTGACGCGCTGAAAAATAGCCTCTACACACCAAAAACATCCGCCGGCTAAATATGCTGTTTGCATGTATGATAGTTATTCGTGAAAACAATATAGTATATCTGATGACAGCTAAAGAAGTCGTAAATGCTTTGAAATTGGTAGCAACTGAAGAGCGACGTAAAGCAAATGAATGGTTCTTTAAGACAGGAAAAGGTGAATACGGTTATGGCGACATCTTTCTTGGCGTGACTGTGCCAAATATTCGCAGGATTGCAAAAAAATTTAGTCAAGAGATTTCCTTGCAAAAACTAACAGAATTGATCAGAAGCCCTATTCATGAGGTCAGACTTTGTGCACTCATCATATTAGTCAATAAGTACAAAAAAGAAGATAGTGACAAAATCTATCAATTCTATATGGATCATTTGACTGCAATCAACAACTGGGATTTAGTTGACTCAAGTGCACCTTACATTGTTGGAGATTATCTCTACAAGCACCCTGAAAAATCAAAAATTTTGTTTGATTTAGTAAGATCTGACAATCTCTGGATTAGGCGAATCAGCATTATATCAACTTTTACCTTTATTAGAAATAATCAATTCAGAACTACTCTCGATCTAGCAAAATTGCTTTTCACAGACAATCATGATCTGATACACAAAGCTGTAGGATGGATGCTTCGTGAAATCTATAAAAGAGATGCAAACTTGATAAGACAATTTTTAATACAAAACTATGCACAGATTCCCAGAACTACTTTAAGATATGCTATTGAGCGCATGGATAAAAGAGAGAGAGAAAAATATCTCAAAGGGGACTTCGATGTACCAAATTAGCTTTTATGTGCCTAAATCTCACACTGAGTTGGTTAAAAAAGCAATGTTTGATGCCGGTGCAGGCTCGGTTAATAATTCAAATTACACTCACTGTTCATGGCAAATTGAAGGGGAAGGACAATTTATGCCCACTCAAAAAGCTAAACCGGTTATCGGCGAGTTAGACCAACTAGAAATTGTTCCCGAACATAAAGTAGAAATGGTTTGTGCTAGTGAATATATTGATGGGGTGGTATCTGCTTTAAAAAAAGCACATCCCTATGAAGAGATTGCTTATTGCGTTATTAAAATGGAGGCAATATGATAGAAAACAAAAAAAATATTCATGAGAGTGGACTAATACTAACCTTACTGGCACTCTCTTCTGCGGCATTAATATGGCTATTCACCCCATTCCTTCCGGCACTCTTTTTGTCGCTATTAATTTGCATTACAACATACAGTGGATTCAAAAAATTAGCCCAAACTTATTCTCATCATAGAGCAGCTCTGGTGATGGTTTCAGGAGTAACAATCTTGTTAATTCTACCCCTAAGCTATGTAATTTTAGTTAGCGGTATTGAGGTTACTGGTCTAATTCGCATGCTAGAAGACAATTTCCAGATGAGTGAAATTCGAAAAATATTTGACCAGACTGTTGCAGGATTGCCACTGAACGACACAATTAGAGAGTTTCTTGACAGTACGGTGAAGAACAACATTGAAAGTATTGTCATAACTATCAAAGACTTCGCCATCATGATTCTAAAAAGTATCTTGACTTTGTCCAGTCAGTTCATCTTCTTTGTCATCATCACAATATTTTCGCTGTATTACTTCTATGTTGATGGTGATTCGATCATCGAAAGAATTAGAACTATTTCGCCTCTCGATGAAAGACTGAATGACATCCTCTTAAGGCAGTTTTCTGGCTTATCGGTAACCCTTGTTGGGAGCGTATTTCTGGTTTCTCTCCTTCAAGGTTTGGTGTTTGCAGTAGGCGCCTCAATGGTTGGCTTGTCGGCATTATTTTTTGGCATCTCAATGGCTTTAGCAGGCTTCATTCCTGTGCTTGGCGGCCTACTTGTCTGGCTCCCTTTATCTTTGTATTTGTTTGCAGTAGGAGAGGCAGGTAATGCACTTATTATTTTGTTTTTCGGAGTTATATTGGCGGGCACCTTAATTGATAACTTTTTGCGACCTTTTATTATCAAAAAGCTCTCCAAAACAATGAACCATAGTAGTGCACTCGACCATACCTTGATTACTGTCCTGTCAACACTTGCAGGCATTATACAGTTCGGTATTCTGGGGTTATTTATTGGCCCTATAATTGCTGCCATGACGATAACAATATTTGATATTTACAAAATCAAATATATCGAGCCAAAAAAATTAATATAAAAAAATAATCGATAAATTTCATAGCCAAAGCAACTTACAGATTACACCATGCTCAAAGAATTAGTCGACTACATAAATACCAGTCAAGGCAACACTAATGCAAATCAATACCTCGATGCTAGGTATGTTCGCTTAACAGACGAGCACTATGCCCAGATAGCTGAGGCGATGTCCAATGGCGGTGTTGCTCCTAGAAAGGCCTCAGAATGTCCTGCCGAAAGATTTTTTCTCCATTTTAAAGAGACTATCCTTTTTGTAAATAGGCATTCCTCTGAAAAGGAAGCGACATATGCTGTTGATATGGTTCAGGAGGTCGAAATATTAACTAGCACAACAGACGAAAGTGAACAAAGTCAACTCAACTTTGTGTCGTTTTGTTTTGATGATGACTATCAACCAAGCTTAATATATCATGACTCATCTGCACGTAATAATGATGACCAAACAAAACAGCAGATAATGGACTCAGTAATGCCTGTCTTGCGAGGATTTATGTGTGCAATTAGTGAATAAATGGATGCTACTTAGAACCCAGTTCTGTCGCCTTTTTTAACTTAGGGCCGGCTTTGAAAGTTACCACCTTTCTGGCACTAATCATGACCTCTTCGCCAGTCTTTGGATTTCTACCAGGACGTTGAGATTTTTCCCTTACAACAAAGTTACCAAAACCAGATAATTTAATATTTTCACCGTTACTTAGACTTTCAATTATCTGCTCAAAGAATTCATTAGTAATTGACATGGCCTGAGTTTGAGTTAGACCGGTTTCCTTTACAATGGCGTTAGTTATATCTTGTTTAGTGAGCGACACAATTACTCCCTTAATTTTGCAGAAAATTTACTAACTAGATGTGCAACCACTTCCCCAACCTGTTGATTTAGTTGCTCATCTGTTAAGGTAATCTCGCTTGATTGGTATATCAAATTTAGTGCTATACTTTTTTTGTTCTTCTCGATATGTTCACCCTCGTATACATCAAATAATTTCACATCAATCAAACAGTTTTGTTTCAAAGAGTTGATGGAATTGATTAACTGGTCTGCCTTTACATCTTTTCCAACTACCACAGCAATATCTCGATGTGAAGCCTGGTAAGCAGAAAAAGGTTTAAAAGTCGAAATCTCTTTGTCTTGAATGTCACTTTGAATTAGTTCAAATAAAAACACGCTAGGTAAAGATAGTTTTTTTTGTATCACTGGAGAAAGCGCTCCCATCCAACCAATAATCTTGTCTTGTTTCGATATTGAAGCTGTTTGTCCGACTTGTAAGGCTGGATGTTCAGCAGCCCCAAAGCGATAACTCTGAGCGCTAAGATTTAATAGTGACTCGACATCTGATTTGACGTCAAAAAAATCTACATTTCTTTCAGTTGAACCCCATTGCAAATCGTATCTCTGTCCGCAAATAACGCCAGCAATTTTTTGTTCTTGTTGGTCCACTGAAACCCCTCTAAAGCAAAGACCCGATTCAAAAAATCTAGCATTAGTGTGACCCCTTCTCTGATTCGTTTGAACGGTTTGTAACAATCCTGGCCATAAACTTGAACGCATAATGGACATGTCATCAGAGATTGGATTTTTGAGTGTAATTTTTTCTGAATTTGGATCAATCAAGTCATGATACTCATTAGAGATAAAGCTATAAGTAATGACTTCCTGATATCCTCTATTTACAAGTGAATGGGAAATATCATGGGAAGTTATTTGTGTTTGCTTCGCCGACGAGATGTTTACACTTGAGGAGAGGCTATGCACGGGTACCTTATCATAACCATAAAGCCTTACTAATTCCTCGATTAGGTCAGCCTGTAGTCGAACGTCAAAACGAAAACTAGGTGGGTCAATTGTCCATGAACTATTACCGTGACTGATGGTATCAAAATGAAGAGACTTAAACTTCGACTCTATCCAGGCAGGATCTAGTTCAAAACCCAACACTCTAGATATTTTTTCGCTCGTAATATTTATTTGTTCGATGGTTGGGAGTGATGATGTATCAACACATTGATTAATTTCTGATGCTTTACCGCCACAAATTTCAAGAACCAATTCGGTTGCCCTTTCCATTGCCCGGTGAGTTAATTCATAGTCAACACCTCTTTCAAACCTTAAAGAGGATTCAGTATGTAGACTGTACGATCTTGCTACCCCGGAAATAGCGATAGGATCAAAAAAGGCGCTTTCAAGTAGTATTTCTGTTGAGTCGTCATGGGTAGCAGTAGCAATTCCACCCATTACACCGGCAATCGCTATGGCTGAATGCTGATCAGAAATCACAAGTGTATCGTCTCTGAGAGTAACGGTTTGTTCGTTTAAAAGTTCAATTTTTTCACCGTTTTTTGCCATCCTGACATTAATATCGCCGTTTATTTTGTTGAGGTCAAAGGCATGCATCGGCTGCCCTAATTCCAACAAAACATAGTTCGTAATATCTACTACTGGCGAGTGAAGTTGTTGGGATGCCCTTAAGAGTCTTTGTGCCATCCATTGAGGTGTCTTGGCTGCAGTATCGATACCTTCTATAACTCTAGTCAAATACTTTGGGCATGCTTTTGGGCTGGATATCGTTGAGCTAAAGGTTCGCTTTCCAGTTACCTTTGCTCGGTACTCTCTTTTTGGTAGTACTAGATCATAAATGGCGCAGACCTCTCTAGCTACCCCAAGAACACTAAAGCAATCACCTCTATTTGGAGTGAGATCGAGTTCTATTATATTTTCATCAAGATCAAGAAAGTTTCTTAAATTCTCACCTAAGGGAGCCGAAGAATCCAACTCCATAATTCCTTCATGTTCATCAGAAAGTCCAATCTCTGACTCCGAACAGATCATGCCGACAGATTCGACCCCGCGCAATTTGGCTCTCTTTATTTTAAAGTTGTTAGGCAAAACGGCGCCGACAGTTGCAACTGCTACCTTGAGACCTTTGTGGACATTCGGCGCACCACAGATAATTTGCAGATTGCTGCCTTTGCCGATATCAACTGTACAGAGACTTAACTTGTCTGCATTAGGGTGCTTTTCACAGCTAACCACCTCACCAACTACAATGCCTTCAAAGTCGGGCGCAACTGGGCCAATCTTATCGACTTCAAGACCAGACATGGTTAACTTTTCAGCCAAATCTATATCGCTAACTTTTGGGTCAGACCATTCTCTTAGCCATGAAGTAGATATATTCATTTGCAATCCATATCCATTAAAACTGATTCAAAAAACGAATATCATTTTCAAAAAATAATCTCAAGTCATTAACCCCATATCTAAGCATTGCTAATCTCTCAACCCCCATGCCAAAAGCTAAACCTGAATACTCTTCTGGATCCAGGTCAACTGCCTTGAGGACATTTGGATTAACTACACCACAACCTAAAACTTCTAGCCAACCAGTCTTTTTACAAACCCGACAACCCTCTCCTTCACAAATAACACAGCCTATATCTGCTTCAGCTGAAGGCTCGGTGAAGGGGAAATAGGATGGACGAAAACGGACCTTAAGGTCTTCCTTTTCAAAATATGTACGCAGAAAATCAACCAACAACCCTTTGAGTTGAGCAAATGTTACTTCCTTATCAACAACTAGCCCCTCAACCTGATGAAACATCGGCGTATGGGTTATATCAGAATCACAACGATAAACTCGACCAGGTGCAATCATTTTCACTGGCGGTTTTTGCTTCTCTAGTGTTCTTATTTGGACTGGCGATGTATGTGTTCTGAGCACATGCCAGTCATCAAAATAAAAGGTGTCATGCATTGCTCTGGCTGGATGATATTCAGGAATATTTAGTGCACTAAAATTATGAAAGTCATCTTCAATTTCAGGACCAAGTTCAACTTCAAATCCACCCTTGGTAAAAATACTTTCGATATGATTGAGTGTTTGAGTTATCGGATGCAGACCGCCATTTTCAACATCTCTGCCTGGCAATGTGACATCAACCTGCTCATCAAGTAAACGCTTTTTAAGGGCAATATCCTCGAGCTCATCTTTACGATTTTCAATAAGCTTTTGTATATCAACCTTGGCTTGATTGATAGCATCTCCCATTACCGGTCTATCTTCTTTAGGGAGCTTGCTAACACCTTTTAATAGCGCGGTTAGTTCACCTTTTTTCCCTAAATAGTGAACTCTTACACCATCAAGATCTTTTAAGTCGTCAGCTTTAGAGACGGCCTTCTGGGCTTCGTTAAGTAACTTGTTAATCAAAATGACTGCTATTAAGTTTTGTTTTAAAGACCACAAACAAGGCTGTGGTCTTTGTTTAGTTTACTTCTTCGCCAATCCGGCTTTTGCTTGATCCGCAATCTTTGCGAAAGCATCTTTATCAAAAATCGCAATATCAGATAGAACCTTGCGATCAATTTCTACGCCCGCCTTGTTTAATCCGTTAATAAATTGTGAATAACTTAAACCATTATTTCTGGCCTCAGCATTGATACGAACAATCCATAATCTACGGAACTGACGACGACGCTGACGGCGGTCACGGTAAGCATATTGGCCTGCCTTGATAACCGCTTGCTTGGCAACGCGATATACTTTTGAGCGGGCGCCATAATACCCCTTTGCCTTCTTTAATACTTTTTTGTGTTTAGCGTGTGCTTGCACACCTCTTGAAACTCTTGCCATAGTGATACTCCTAGATTAACTGTAAGGTAACATTTTCTTGACCATCGGTACATCGACCTTTTCGATGGCGTCTGGTGAGCGCAGTGAGCGCTTTCTAGAAGTACTCTTCTTGGTCAAAATATGACGCAAGTGCGAGTGTTTAGATTTATAACCACCACTGGCGGTCTTTTTGAAGCGCTTGGCAGCACCTCTGTTGGTTTTCAACTTTGGCATCATTTACTCCTTTGCCTTATGGGCAATATTTTCAGGCTGTCGCCTTACTTTTTCTTCGATTTGGGTGCTAGCATCATGCCAAGCTGGCGACCCTCCATTTTTGCACGTTGCTCAACAACTGCAAATTCTTCACAATCCATTTCAATTCTATCAAGCATCTCCATACCTAACTCTCGATGCTGTACTTCTCGACCACGAAACCAGATAACTACTTTAACTTTATCACCATTGTCAATAAATTTAACTAAATTCTTAAACTTGATCTGGTAGTCAGCCTCTTCTGTGCCGGGGCGATATTTGATCATCTTGACATGGGTTCTCTTTTGCTTTTTCTTGGCGTCACTCTTTTGCTTCTTTAGTTCGTATTGGTATTTACCAAAATCCATAATCCGACAAACTGGTGGTTCAGCATTGGGTGAAACCTCTACTAAATCTAAGCCTGCATCGGCTGCCATTTCAACTGCCTGATCAATATCAAGGATTCCTAATTGTCCCCCCTCTCCATTAATCACCCTAACTTTGGGTGCACTAATATATTGATTAATTCGTGTCTTTACCTTACTTGGTTTATTAATAACTACTCCTGATTAATTAGTTTTATCAAAGCCTCTACTGGCATTGAACCTAAATCCTTTCCACCTCGTTGGCGTACTGAAATTTCATTATTATCCATCTCTCTATCTCCTGCAATCAAAATGTAGGGATAGCGTTGCATCGAGTGCTCGCGTATTTTATAGCCTATCTTCTCATTCCGCAAGTCCGAAATCACTCTAAGCCCTTGTTTTTTTAGCTTCTTCTCAACTTTTATTACAAATTTTTCTTGTTTCTGAGTAATATTAAGGATTACCGCCTGAATTGGCGAGAGCCATGAAGGAAAGGCCCCCTCATAATGTTCAATCAATATCCCTGCAAACCTCTCTATCGAACCGACTATAACCCGATGCAGCATTACAGGTGTTTGTTTTGAGCCATCTTCTGCAATATATTGTGCTTCAAGCCTTTCTGGCATAGAGAAATCCGCCTGCACAGTGCCGCACTGCCACTCACGCTCCAAACAATCCTTTAAGACA
>Ga0208132_1000023_pt1 | contig 64870 bp, 46 predicted proteins | sample ETNtaG_16_FD_185785 | JGI IMG/M metagenome (GOLD analysis project Ga0208132, IMG submission 185785) | Marine microbial and viral communities from oxygen minimum zone, Eastern Pacific Ocean - ETNP201406SV199 (SPAdes) (version 2) | ecosystem: Environmental > Aquatic > Marine > Oceanic ... | reverse complement strand
TTGTACCTGGTCGTGAAGGATTAGTTCATATTTCTGAACTAAACTGGGAACGTACAGAAAAAGTCGAAGATGTGGTAAAATCAGGCGATAATATTCGTGTTAAACTCATCAAGGTTGATGATCAAGGCAGGCTCGATTTCAGCCGCAAGGCACTGCTGCCTAAACCTGAAGGTTGGGTTGAACGTCCTCGCCGGGAATCTAATGGCCGTGGAAGACGTCATAGTGGAGGTTTCAGGAAGGACCGCAATCGTGGACGCCGCAGATAAATGCTCCTCGGTATTCCAAAAGAAATAAAACAGAATGAAAACCGCGTTGCTTTGACTCCGGGCGTTGCCCTTGAGTTAACACAAAATAGTCATGAAGTTTTGATTGAAAAAACCGCTGGAAATTCCAGCGGTTTTTCAGACACCGATTACGAGGATGTCAATTGCCGTATTATGGACACACCAAAGGAAATCTTTGATAATGTAGAAATGGTGATCAAAGTAAAGGAACCACAGGCAGAAGAAATAGCCATGTGCAGAGCTGATCTTACCATGTTCACATACTTTCATTTTGCCGCATCTGAAAAACTTACAAAATCATATTTGCAGACCGGAGCAACAGCAATTGCTTATGAAACAATCATGACAGAAGATGGCCGTTTGCCATTACTTGTTCCAATGAGTGAAGTCGCCGGCCGTATGGCCGTCCAGGAAGGGGCTAAATTCTTGGAAAAAGTTAAAGGCGGCAAGGGTATTCTGTTGGGAGGTGTTCCTGGTGTTGAGCCCGCCAAGGTGACCATTTTAGGCGGTGGTGTTGTGGGTACTAATGCAGCATTTATTGCTGCCGGCCTGGGAGCCAATGTATTTATCCTTGATGTCAATTTGGACAGGTTACGCTATTTAGATGAAATTATGCCAAAAAATGTGCGCACGATTTACAGCAACCAGTTCAACATCCGGGAGCACTTAAGGCAAACTGACTTGCTGATTGGAGCTGTTTTGATTCCCGGGGCAGTAGCTCCAAAACTAGTCACGCGTCAAATGCTGAAACTGATGCGGCCGGGGTCCGTAATTGTGGATGTAGCTGTTGACCAGGGGGGCTGTATTGAAACGTGCAAACCGACAACCCATGAAGATCCCATTTATGTAGTGGATGATATTATTCACTATTGTGTGGCCAATATGCCCGGTGCAGTACCTTATACATCAACAACTGCTTTAACCAATGCAACCAATCCCTATATTCAAAAATTAGCGAATGAAGGCATTCAAACTGCATTACAAAATGATGTAGCTTTGCGTCATGGTCTAAACATGATCAATGGTCAAATAACATATAAAGGTGTAGCCGATGCTTTTGGTCTGCTGTACAACGATCCTGAAAATAGCTTAAAGAATTGATTTAAACTCTTTGCACTGACGGTATCTCTGCATTAATTTAAAGTATCGCTTTAAATTGAGATTCCATGGGATCAAAACCAAAACAAATCAAAAAATTATATTATTCCATCGGGGAAGTAAGCAAGCTCACCAAATTAAAGTCTTATGTTCTGCGATATTGGGAGACAGAGTTCAGGCAGCTTTCACCGCCAAAAAACAGGGCAGGGAATCGAACATACAGACAAAAAGATATTGACACAATTTTATTAATAAAGGATTTGCTGTATAATCGAAAATTCACTATCAAGGGTGCCCGGACGCAATTGCATTCCGGAGATCCATTAGAAGAAGTAAGTGCAGCGCAGACGGATTCTGAAACACAAGAGAAAAGCAGTGAAATTTTAGTTAAAGTAAAACAGGAACTGGAATCCATTTTAGACTATTTACATAAACATTAATCGGAGCGTGGCGTAGCCCGGTAGCGCACTGCAATGGGGTTGCAGGGGTCGCGAGTTCAAATCTCGCCGCTCCGACAATCAAAGCCTTGCTCGTAAGAGGAAGGCTTTTTAACATGCTTAAAATAAATGAATATATGAAGTCTTTACTGAACAATCCCAAATTCACAATTATTCAATTTCCAATTTTTGCTATTGTAGCGTTCGTATTATTACTCGCCCTTGCAATGCAGATTTATCCAGGGGGAACTGTGGAACGGACAGAAACTGTGGGATATCTTTTTACAGAAAATTATATCAGTGACCTTGGCCGTACAGTATCACATTCAGGAGTTGAAAATACATTATCATTTTTTATTTTTCTCTTCGCTTTCGCAATTATGACCTGTGCCTTTTTCACATATTTTTATGGCAATTACACATTCTTTAAGAAAAAATATTCACCCCAAGGGAATATGTTTAAACTGGGTACATTTTTTGGTATGTGTACCAGCCTTTGTTTTTTAGGTGTAGCGCTGACACCAGCTGACATCAATTTGAAAGACCATGTTTTTTTTGCCGAATATTTATTCAGGTTTCTATTCGGTGGTGCATTTTTATTAGCGCTATCTTATTTTAAAATGGATAGGTTAACTCAATGGCTAGGATTGGGATATTTGCTCATTGCAATTGCCACCGGTGTTTATATACTTTTATCAGATTTTGAATTGAATGCTGTATTATTCAGCAATGAACATCTGGCAGAAGTGATTACTCAAAAATTAATCACTGGTACCTTAATATTTGGTTTCTTACTTGTTGGCTATTTCAATTTTAGAAATTTAAAACAACAATAAGTCTATTTTTAAACTTCATTAAACCCCATTAAATTTCTTGAATGATTGATCGTCTCATCGCCGACCCCGCGTTTCTGCCCATTACCATTATATTCTTACTGCTGGTGATTATTGCTATTTGGCAAAAATTGGATCGGTATATTATACCCCTCACTATCGTCTTTATAGTTTATGGTGTATTTACTTTTTTTACTCATCCAAATGAAGAGATTAAATATTCAATTCCGATGAAAGATATAGTCCCTGCTGTAACGGATACTTCTGAACAAATTCAAGAAAATCATATTGCAGATACGCTTACAGTGGATCCTGTTATTGAAATAACTAAAGAACCTGAAATAATCGTTACGGAAAAACAAGCTGATGAAAAACCTGAATTACCAGACCTGCACGTGAATTCATTGCTCATGTGTGAAGGCATGATAGACAGTTTGCGCAAACCAATTCGGCCGGGAAAAGAATTTTCCATTACATTAAAACGTGTATATTGTTATAGCGGAATCCGCAATGCCCTCAGTGCTCGTACAATTTTATACGAATGGTATTTTCAGGGGAATTATATTGATACAATACCCATAAAAATCGGCAGGTCCGTGTATTGGCGATCATGGACATATAAAACGATTTCCGATGCCCAAATAGGAGACTGGTACGTTGTAATTCGGGATGAAATAACAGCGGCTGCCATGGATACAGTTCATTTTACAATTATCGATCTATGACCAAGATTTTCCATTTTATACTAATCGTATCTTTGCTCACATTTTTTTCATGCGGAGAAATTCGAACATTTCGCAGCATACCCATGGGCTGGAAAAATATTTCGTCCAATTTTGAAGATTTACCCGATGGTATACGCGTATTTTCCGGCCGCAATAAGCAATTACCGCTCAATGCCTGGTACGTTGAAGTGGATAGTAAAAATGTTCATTTATATACCGAAATTGTTGTTTCCAATGATATGGACAGGAGGGAAACCCCTGGGCAATTTGCAGCCAGGATGGATGCTGTAGTGGTCGTAAATGGCGGTTATTTCCTCATGCATAAAAATCCAACTGAACACGTAGGCCTTTTAAAAAATAATGGTGAAATTATTTCTAATACACTACGTTCCATGCTAAAACGGGAAAAACGATATTACCTTACCAGGAGTGCAATCGGGTTCGATCAAAGCGGTGCTATGGATATTGCCTGGATCGCAAGCCACAATGATTCCATTTTTGAGTGGGATAAGCCTGCAAATAATCTGCCAGGCGTACCTGTGACAGAGATCGATTATTCTAAAGCACATTTCTGGAAAATGAATGATGCCATGCAGGCAGGGCCTGTTGTTGTCAAAAATAGCCGCAAGCATGTTACGGATAATGATGAAGTATTTTTCTGGTCAAAGATTCCTGCTATTCATCCCCGTACCGCTGCAGGTTATACAAAAGATGGGAAATACATATTTCTGGTGGTGGATGGCCGTCAGCCCGACAGCAGGGGAGTGAACTTAAATGAATTATCCATTTTAATGTTTGATCTTGATTGTGAAGAGGCAATCAACCTGGACGGCGGCGGGTCCAGTGCTATTGTTGTAAATGGGAAATTATTAAATAGACCTGCTGGTTTTACCACCCAAAGAGAAGTCATGTCAGCCATTGCCGTCTTTGCAGGATAATATGCCTTTACCATATATAATTGTTCCAGTGTACAATGGAGCATTTTCTTTAAAAGAATTCCTGGGCCGATTGCACCAACAATGGCTGGACCGGCTGGTGATCGTCGATGATGGCAGTAGTGACGAAACAAGTGTCATATTAAAAAAATTGAATTACACAACGTTAACGCATGAAAAAAATAGAGGCAAAGGTGCTGCTATTCAATCTGGGTTGCATTGGATCAATGAAAATGGGGGCACTAAATTGATCACAATTGATATTGATCTTCAGCACCCTCCAGAAATGTTGGATGAATTCAGTGCTATTCCTTATGAAACAATTTTACTTGGATACCGTAATGATCGCCGAAAAATGCCATTGTTACGACAAGTATCTAATTTTTTAACTAGCCTGCTTATTTCAATACGCTCTGGAGCAATCATCAAAGATTCACAGTGCGGGTATAGATCATTTCATACAAAAGTATTCAAGGATATACGGTGCTATGAAAATGGATTTCAATTTGAAAGCGAATTCCTCATAAAAGCAGTATTGTCAGGTTGGAAGGTACAGCACATTCCCATTCCAACAATCTATGGTAATGAATCATCTTCCATGAGGCATGTAAGGGATACAATCAAATTTATAATCATGTGGCTTAAAAGTTTTTTCTGGATATGAGCATAATAAGAAAATTATACGATTGGGTTCTCCACTGGGCAGAAACGCCATACGGGACAGCAGCATTATTTATCCTGGCATTTGCGGAATCTTCATTTTTCCCTATTCCTCCAGATGTGTTGTTGATTGCTCTTGCACTGGGAGCTAGAAAAAAAGCGTTGTATTTCGCTTTAATCTGCAGTTTAGCCAGTATTGCCGGGGGATTCTTCGGTTATGGCATAGGTCATTATTTATGGTGGGAGGGAAGCACCTATTCCGGTATAGCTCACTTTTTTTTCAACAATATACCGGGATTCTCTGAACAGTTGTTTACATCAGTGCAACACCAATATGATCAACACGGCTTTTTGATTATTTTTACTGCCGGATTTACACCAATTCCGTTTAAGATTTTCACAATTACGGCAGGCGCCTTTGATATAAATCTTTTCAATTTCCTAATAGCGTCTACTCTCAGCAGGACAGTACGCTTTTTCCTGGTGGCAGGATTAATATGGAAATATGGCGATTCTATTAAATCATTCATTGATAAATACTTTAACATATTAACGGTTGTGTTCACAGTATTATTGATTGGCGGTTTTGTCTTGATCAAATATATTCTTTGAAGAATTAAAACAATCTAAATTATGAGCCCATTTCGGGGTGTAGCGCAGTCCGGTTAGCGCGCGTCGTTCGGGACGACGAGGCCGGAGGTTCAAATCCTCTCACCCCGACTTTTTTATTCAATCACTGCTTCTAATACTTTGTCAATTGCAAGCAATGGATCTAGCGACGGCTTATCATAAATATTCCATCCAGTAAATACTGCTACAATGTTATGATCTGGAAATATAATTGGTCTTTGTCCACCTAATCCTAAACCAGAAATAGCAAAATTTTCTTCATTAGCGTGCGGTAAAATCCACCATTTATACCCATATCTATATGAACGCTCACTTGGGTAATGAATGTTAACATGTGGCTCAATTGATCTTTTGATCCAGTTCTTTGATACAACCTGCTTATTTCTCCAGAAACCATCATTTAACACTAGATAAGAGATCCTAGCTATATCATCAGGTAATAGATATAGTCCACCTTCAGTATCAGCTAGACCTTTAGGTGTTCGTTTCCAATAATATTTTTCTATACCAAGTGGCTTGAATAGATTTTGATAACAATACTCTTCGACTTCCATTCCTGTAGTCTTTTCAATGATGTGCGAAAGAAGCATTGTCGCACCACTGTTGTATACATATTTTTCGCCTGGTTCAGCATCCATAGGTTGATCTAACACAAATTGTATCCAATCCTCACTCTTCTCCATGCCTGCGCAGCTATTATTAGGATCCGTATATGGAATGGTTGACTCGTCCCAGGTGATCCCAGTGGTCATTGTTAAAATGTGCTTTAAGGTCATACTAGACCATCTTTCATCTAAATCAGTTAGATCATAGTCCTTAAAGTATTTTAGTATAAGGTCATTCTCATTTTTCAAAAATTGATCATCAATAGCGATACCTATAAGCAGAGATGTTACACTTTTACTGACGGACTGCATTGTATGAAGATCACCTTTCTGGTAGTAAGGATGCCAATCAGTATCAAAATAATTATATTGCCCTGGTTCGCTTTTTGTAGCCAAGTAAAGAGACTCATAATCATTGGAATAAGTTTGGTGGAACACGAGGTATCCATTTCTAATGATTAGCATATCGTCGATGTATCCTAATTCACCACTTGCCAAGAGATCACTGAATTTTTTCAACTTATTACTATCCATATTCTGTTCTTCTGGCGTAGATATTCGCCAGTTATCAGTAGGGTAATATTTACTACTGCAAGAAATTAATAGTATTGAGAAAACTAATAGAATTTGTAAAGAAGATTTTTTCATTAATACTCCATCATTCAGGTAATTCAATTCTGATATCTTCCATGATCCAATTTATTATTGTTTCCACAAACGACCATGAGTTTGGTTGGCCCACTCTGATCACTTCTGGATGGCAGCCCGTTATAAAATAGTACCCATCTTCAATTTTTTCCATAATAGCCATATTCTCGTCATTGTGAGCATATGTAGCCAAAACTACAGCATCATCGCTTAATTGGTCATTTGGTACATAGTAGCCACCACCATAGTAAAACATGCTCATAGAGTCTGGTAACAATGATAGTGGCTCGAAATCTTTATTAATGTATATATTTGTATAAGAAAAAGTAGGCCAAGGTGCTATCTCGTCAATTGGCCCTATTGCTCTTCCATCAAAAAGATCTATTGGATTATCATATTTTTCATTTTCTTCCCATATAGTAGAATCGGACGCATAATAGCCACCTGCGCAGCTTCCAATATATAGATTACCTCTATTGACGAATTCTATAATGTTTTCTTCACCAAAATCATTGATCACATCTTTATAATCTCCTGACCATCCACCAGGCATCCAAAGTACTTTATAAAAAGGGTATAATGATTTATTATTTAGATCTGTTTCACTTATTGTGGACCATGTATAACCTATATCATCTAAAAGATTTTTTTCATTTAGGACGCCTTCAGCCCATGCCCCTGTACCATCGTATAAAGCAAAATCTGCAATCAATGTATAGAAGGTATCTGAATATGTTGTATCAAAAGCATCTGCGTTCGATAACCATAACAACACAGTATATTCAGATCCAGAAACTAAGTTTGGTAGAATCGCAATAAATTGTGAATCAAGTTCGCTAAATGTAAGTGAATCCAATAAAGAATCAGCATTGTACCAATGTAAAGAAGCAGTGGATAATTTATTTGTTACCCAGGATAACTTTATTTCGCCCTGCGATCTTTCTATAACATGCAAAGGTACTAATAAGGTAGGAGGAGCAGAATCGATAATTACTTCTAAATTATTGTCCTCATCAGCCTTGTTATTACATGACAATACAGCAATTAATTGAAATGATGTAACAATTGTAATTATTTTTCTCATCATAGGAATCATAATTTGTTAACTTTACAAATGGATAATTATATGTATCATTTGCAAAGGGGAAAATTATGATTAAAAGAAATAACATTTTTGTTGTAATTACTATTATCGCAAATATTTATGCTCAAAATTACGAAAATGAGTTTATTCAAGTTTGGCAGGATCTACCGTGGGGTAATGGTGGTTATTTTCCCGCAAGTTCAATTTTATCCATGACCGGTCCGTTTGATGCTGACGGGGATGAGCAGCAAGAATTTTTAATAACATCCAGCTGGACCGGAGCTATTGGTAATGATATGGGTGTTTACGAAGTGGCTGGAGATGATTCACTAGTCTTGATTTGGTATGCGGATTTAATGGATTACGGTATTAATCAGGCCAGTAATGTATCGAAAGCTGAAATCGGCGATTTGGACAACGATGGCCTTTTGGAAGTTTTAGTCATTATTGATGTATCTCCTGATAACTTTAACGGTGCCGGTGCGGATGGTACCGACTATGATAGCTTTTCTGTTTGGGAATTTGATTCCACAACAAACTCTTTTCCTGCAGAACCAACTACAACTTGGGATATGCTGGCCACAGATGTGATTGAAGTTGGCGATATTGCCATTGAAGATATTGACAATGACGGAATTCAGGAAGTTGCAGTGGCACTTACAACTGGTTGGGATGAAAATACAGGACTATATAATGAAGGCCGGTACATGATCTTTTCATTAGATCAATCAACAACTTTTGATAATGCCTTATGGAATGTTGAATTGCTGGATCTATCTACAACAGTAGCCCCTGGTTATTTATCTCGCATCACAGATTTGGATAATGATGGCAATAAAGAGATTCTGTTTGTTGCCTGGGAATTCTTTAGAGTGATTATTTATGAAGCAGTATTGGCTGACGTTTATCTACTACAGTCAGATTTTTATGTGACGAATCAGGCAACTCATTTTTGCAGCGGTGGAGCTTTTGAAGCTAATTTGGATGGCGATAATACTAATGAACTATATTTTGTTACTACCCAGAGTTATTCTGCAAATATTCCCTATGAAGATGGACAAATGTATGTGCTAACGAATAACGGAGATATTGGCCAGGCGAATTTTACTGACAATGTTCATTGGCTTTATTCTTTCCCTTCTTCAAGTTTCGGATATGATTTGCGCGGTTTGATAGTGGGTAATGCAGATTCTCCAATGTACGCCAATCCCGATGGTCCTGATATCTATATAGCTGGTGGCAGGAGCGGCAATATTTATGATTTTGAATACCAAGGCGGAGATATTACTGATCCTGAAAATTATTTACTGGATACCCTATGGTCAGCTCCTGATTACGGAAATCCCACCAGCTGGTTCAGACCTTCCAAGGTAGTAACTGGATATTTTGATGATGATAGTCTTGGTGATATTTTAATCGCCAGTATGGATTATGACAATTTCTACGCACCTCATCTGGTATGGATCGAGCATGATTATGAAGAAGTTATTAGTATTGACGATGAAGATAATGCGGTCATGCCTGAAAATATTGAAATCTCTGCCATCTATCCAAATCCGTTTAATCCAACTACTCGAATCGAATATAAATTGCCTATATCCGAGAATGTGCAAATAAGTGTTTTTAACGTGAATGGTAAAATGGTCAAGCAACTTGCCAAAGGTTACCAGAACAATGGATTACATAGTATTAGATGGAATGCAAAAAATGATTTGGGCCAACCTGTTCCATCAGGTGTTTATTTTATTACTATTCAATCTGAACATAATCTTATCTCTCAAAAATTACTTTTAATTAAATAATTATTAATGCCCAAAAACTTTTTTAGCTGCATTTTATAGCATTAAAATGAACAATCTTGGTAACGGAGCTCGTCCACAATTAAAAAAAACCATAGGGGGAATAGGTTTCTTTGCTTTGGCTTTTGGTTCGATGATTGGCGTTGGGTGGATCACAACATTAGATAGTTGGTTCAATAGCGCTGGCCCTGGTGGTGCCATGTTAGCCTTTGTGGCCGGTGGAGTATTGATGCTCTTAATTGGTTTATGTTACGCTGAATTAACGCCCATGATGCCTGTGACTGGAGGTGAGATAGCATATGCATATAAGGCCTTTGGTACAAATAAAGCATTCTTAGTTGGATGGTTTCTTGCATTTGGTTATCTATCAGTATCGGCATTTGAAGCAGTTTCTATTGGCATGGTCCTTGGTTATCTTTTTCCGAATTTGAATAAAATACCACTATACGAAATTCATGGTTCAACAGTGTATGCTCCACATATCCTACTCGCATTTATCTTTACCACATTTATAGCTTGGATCAATTACCGCGGGGTTCAGGTTGCCATGAATGTGCAGGTTGCTTTAACGGCACTATTGGTTGGGTGTACATTTCTTTTTGTGGGAGTCGGATGCACACATGGGAATTTTGAAAATCTACACCCTCTCTTTACGGGAGACAGTTCAAGTGCATCTTTGAAAGGATTTATGGCGGTTTTTGTTATGGCACCATTCTGGTTCGTTGGTTTTGATACAATACCACAAGCGGCCGAGGAACGTTCTCCGGGGCAGGGGGTTACCAAACTGGGTCTTTATATTATTATGGCAATTATTGGCTCTACAATTTTTTACATTTTGATCATGCTGGCTGCTGGAATGATTGCCCCTTGGCAGGAAACAGTAAAAAATGATTTACCAACCGCAGCAGCCTTTGAAACAGCTTTCGAATCACCAATTATGGTAAAGCTGGTATTGTCTGCTGGAGCAATAGGCTTACTCACCAGCTGGAACGGATTCTTTATTGCGGGTACCCGGGTTCTTTTTGCCTTGGGCCGTGGTCACATTATTGATGGTCGTTTCGGAAATACGCATGACACTTTTGGAACACCCAGCAACGCTATTATTTTTAGCGGTATTGTAACAGCTATTGCAGCCTGTCTGGGAAGAGGGGCATTGATTGCCCTTGTTGATGTGGGGTCTTTTTGTATTGCGGTTGCGTTTCTGGGGGTTTCTCTTTCGCTGTTGCAACTAAGAAAAACTCACCCTCATGCAGAGCGCCCCTATCGTTTGCCCTATGCGTCAGTGGTTGCCACACTTGCAGCCCTAGGATCTCTTTTTATTCTTATCGCGATGGTGATTCCTAAAAGCCCGGTTTTCTTGGTCTGGCCATTAGAGTGGGCGATCCTTGTTCCTTTATGTATTGCCGGCATTCTTTTCTGGCTTTTTGGAGAAAAACAAAGGCTCAAGATTGATGAAAATGAACGAGCACAATTGATACTTAAAGAATAGTATCTCAATAATTATTAATTTATCCACCAACAGCTATGATCAGTGGTGGGTGCATATCTATTTCACACGGTAAAATTATGTAAAACACATTTGTTTCCCTTAGGGTAATCCCTTTAAACTTATATTCTTATCTATGTACAACCATAAACACATCGAATATAAATGGCAGGACAATTGGGAAGAGCAAAAGACCTTTAAGGTCGATGAAGATCCTGTAAAGCCAAAATATTATGTGTTGGATATGTTTCCCTATCCATCCGGCGCCGGGCTACATGTCGGCCATCCATTGGGTTATATTGCCACAGATATTGTAGCCCGCTACAAGCGCATGCAGGGGTTTAATGTCCTCCATCCCATGGGCTGGGATGCATTTGGCCTACCTGCTGAACAATATGCCATCAAAACAGGAACGCACCCTCGGGAGACCACAAAAAAGAATATTGAAAATTTTCGCCGTCAGATCAAAATGTTAGGCTTTTCGTATGACTGGGATCGTGAAATCAATACCACCGATACCGGTTATGTAAAATGGACACAATGGATTTTTCTGCAGTTATACAATAAAGGATTAGCATACGAAGCTAAAGTACCAGTCAACTGGTGCCCGGAATTAAAAGCAGTGCTTGCCAATGAAGAAGTGGTGGATGGTAAATCTGATATTGGTGGTCATCCTGTACATCGCGTGCCTATGCGCCAGTGGATGCTTAAAATTACAGATTACGCTGCATCATTGTTGGCCGGGCTGGATGATCTTGATTGGCCGGACAGTGTAAAAGAACTGCAGCGTAACTGGATCGGTCGTTCTGAAGGCGCTGACGTTCATTTTAATATAGTTGGCAGTAAAGAGGTCATTATAGTGTTTACAACGCGACCTGATACGTTATTTGGGGCTACGTATATGGTTTTAGCACCGGAACATCCCTTAGTTGAGGAATTAACCACTACTGAACAAAAAAGCGCTGTTAAGGCATATCAGGAGCAGGCTAGCAGAAAATCAGATCTGGAGAGGGGCGAGCTCAATAAAGTAAAAACGGGTGTGTTTACAGGCAGTTATGCAATGAATCCTGTAAATGATAAAGAAATCCCCATTTGGATAGCAGACTATGTTTTGATGAGTTATGGTACAGGCGCCATCATGGCTGTACCCGGACAGGACCAGCGCGACTGGGATTTTGCCAAAGAATTTGATTTGCCCATCATGCGCACAGTTGAGCCTGAAGATGGTTTTGACGGCGAAGCATATTTAGGAGAAGGCCCGGCCATAAACAGTGAATTTTTAAACGGCCTGAATATTGCTGATGCAAAAGAGAAAATCATTTCATGGCTGGATCAGGAAAACAAAGGGCAGGGGTCTATCCAGTATAAATTGCGTGATTGGCTGTTTTCACGTCAGCGTTACTGGGGCGAGCCCATTCCTATTATCCATTATGACGACGAGTCAAAACCCCTTGATGAAAGTGAATTACCCTTGGAATTACCGGTAGTTGAGAAATACGAACCCACTGGAACAGGAGAATCGCCGTTGGCCAATATCAAGGAATGGGTTGAAATAAAGAATGAAGAAGGTGAAGTCGTTGGTTTGCGGGAAACCAATACCATGCCGCAGTGGGCCGGTTCCTGCTGGTATTACCTCCGTTATATTGACCCGAAAAACAGTTCAAAAGGGTGGGCTGCTGATAAGGAATCCTATTGGATGCCCGTGGATCTATACGTGGGCGGGGCAGAGCACGCTGTACTTCATTTGCTCTATGCCCGTTTCTGGCACCATGTATTGCATGATCTGGGCCATGTGTCCACGAGAGAACCGTTTCAAAAACTCTTTAACCAGGGTATGATCCTCGGTGAAGACGGCTCAAAAATGAGCAAATCCAGAGGTAATGTGATAAATCCGGACGAGATTGTGGATGAATATGGCGCTGATTCCATGCGCTTGTATGAAATGTTTATGGGGCCTTTGGATAAAGCAAAACCATGGAATACAAATGGCCTGCAGGGCTGTTCGCGATTTATCAATAAATTGTGGGATAAAGTATGTTCAAGCAAAGGTATAAGTTCTTGTATTAATGCAGATACAGCAAATACTGAAACATTCAAATTATTGCATCAGACTATAAAAAAAGTCGGTGCTGATATTGAAAACCTTCGTTTTAATACAGCCATTTCCCAAATGATGATATTCACCAATCACCTGGTAACGCTAAATGTAATAAATAAGGATGTTTTAACAACATTCACGAAATTACTAGCACCGTTCATTCCACATACAGCAGAAGAACTCTGGCAGCGTTTGGGTTATGTAAATTCAATTGCCTATGAACCATGGCCTGAATTTGATGAAAACCTGGCTAAAGAAAACTTAATAAATTTTGCTATACAAGTGAATGGCAAATTGCGGGCCAATATTGAAATAGACGCCAATGCTGAAAAAGAAGATGTTTTATTCCAATCAAAAGAAAATGAACGCATTAAAGCTTATCTGGACGGAAAGGAGCTTATAAAGGAGATATATGTACCGGGAAGGCTGATAAACTTAGTTGTGAAATGATATTTATTAGTATATATAATTATACATAATATATATTATATGACATAATTATATAGATGCTTTCAAGCGCTCAAGGTTCTCCTTAGTACCTATTACCATTATTGTTTGATCTCTGTGCAGCACTTGTTCAGATCCTGGATTAACACTCAAATTGCCTGCCTCATCTATAATACCTACAATTAATAATTCATACTCCTCTCTTAAGCGGCAATCTTTGATCATCATACCATCAAATTGGTCTATTTCTCTTAATTGAATCTCATCTATCCCAAACTCAATGGACGTTTGCTGGGGTGTTTTGATGGTTACGCTGTCTTCGAGTTGTGGAGATAGCAGCAATTCAGACATTTTATGACCGCCGGCAACGTATGGATTTACTACTTTATCCACTCCTACCCTGCGTAATTTAGCTGCATTATCATCCACACTGCATCTTGACACTAAAAAGGCATCATTATTCATCGAACGAATGGACATGCATACAAAGAGATTGTCCTGGTCAGTATTCAATACAACAACAATACCGCTGGCCCGCTTTACTCCTGCTTCAAGCAATGTGTTTTCAATTGTAGCGTCGCCTTCAATGTATAAATACCCTTTTTCGTCGATATTTCGAATCTTTTCAGGTTTATTATCGATGATTACAAACGATTGACGTTTTTCAGCCAGTTCCCTGGCTATTATAGCGCCCATTCTGCCGTAACCGCAAATGATGTAATGATTGTGTAGTTTTTTAACTGATTTAAGCATTTTATTTCTCCGGTATAAGTCGAAACGAAACAATTCCTTGCTGAATTCTGTAAACAGGTAAGCGACGCCTGTTACGCCAAATAATATGACAATAATTGCCCAAACTTTGCCCACATCGGTCAAGGGCTGTGCTTCACCAAATCCAACCGTGGAAAGTGTAATTATGGTCATATACACACTCTCCAGCACAGTCCAGTCTTCACCCAGGCTGTAAAAGCCCAGCGAGCCGATGAAAATCACCGCACTGAAGTAGATCAAAAATCGTAAGCGTGTCTTTACTTGCATTAACCGATAATGATTTCCGTCAACAATAATACGTCAAAAATATCATAAAGACCGTCATGATTCAGGTCTATGACCTGCTTCTGGTTTTCTGATTGTTCAATTTCATTTAAAATCAGCAGGATATAATCCATTAGTGAATTTATCCCAAAATACTTAACGATTGTATTTCTTCATTACTGCCTGCAGGCGGTCATGGGGCAGGGCATACACTTTATTATCATTGATACCATCGAGCGTTTCCGCCGCAACAAGAGTATTGATGATTGCTTCTTCAACTGCTTGAACCGTTGCTTCAAACAGGGGTGAAATCATCCAGTTAGGCAACATTTCCACGGCTACTTTTCTTTCTGCAAATGCGACATTGGAATTGGCAGTGGAAAAGGCAATAAATATATCACCTGAACCGTCATGGCCGTAACCGCCTACTTTACCAACACCCATGGGAACCCGACGCGCAAGCCGCTTCAATTGGTGGGCAACCAGTGGTGCGTCAGTTGCTACAATTACGATTATTGAACCATCACCTTCATGTTCCTGTTCATAACTGTCTCGGGGCATCAGGTCTGTAATTTCCTTGCCGACAGGCACTCCAGCAATGGTCAGGTTTTTGCGGTCTCCATAATTAGCTTGCACCAATACACCGAGAGTATATTTAGTTTTTTCAATTGTCACAATCCGAGAAGATGTGCCAATACCACCTTTAAAGGAATGACAGACCATTCCTGTTCCACCACCGACATTTCCTTCTGTTACAGGTCCACCACGCGCATTGCGAATAGCATTATGAGCGTGGTCTTCCTTAATATGAAAGCCATTGATATCATTCAGCAGTCCGTCCCAGGTTTCCGCCACAACCGGTAAGGACCACCAATAACCGCTGGCATCAGCAGCGTCCTGGCTGACACGCCAGGATATAACCGCATCACGGACGATACCGACACTGTGGGTATTTGTAATCATAACCGGTCCTTCCAAAAATCCGGATTCTTCAACCCACGTTGTACCTGTCATCTCGCCGTTACCGTTTAACGAATACCATCCCGCAAATGATGGATCATCTAAACTTTTATCACCCCTGGGTAAAATAGCTGTAACGCCTGTACGCACAGGACCCTTACCCTGCACTAACTTTCCTGTCCCTGAAATGAGTGTTGTATGTCCTACCTCAACTCCAGCTACATCTGTTATGGCATTTAACGGTCCTGATGCACCATCGAATGGTATTCCAAGATCACGGGCTCTTGGTTTTTCACCTGCTATAGATATTGAAAAAAAGAATAATGAGAGTATTAGGTATTTCATGAAGGTATTCCTCTCTATTTGGTTGTGAGGAAATTATTATAAAAAATATAAGATTATATAAACTAAATAATGTACGTCTAGAGGATTAACAGATAAAGAATTTGGAGTAGGATTCGGAAATAAAAATTTTTCATTATCCAATATCCTAATCTTAATCCACTCTTGTACGCCCGACAGGATTCGAACCTGTGGCCTTCGGAACCGGAATCCGACACTCTATCCAGCTGAGCTACGGGCGCATTTATTCAGAGTTTGCAGGTGTAAAATTAATGTATCTTAAAATAATTTGTAATTGGTAACTGGTTCGCGGTGAGAAATATCCAAATACTATTCTATCAGTTACCGTTTCACCGCTACCCAATGCTCCGCAGCTTCAACTGTATTTTCCACAAGCATGGCAATGGTCATTGGGCCTACTCCTCCTGGAACGGGTGTAATAGCGGCAACTTTATCCTTAACAGATTCATAATCCACATCACCGACTAATTTGTATCCTTTTTCTGAATCGTCCTCTACCCTGTTGATACCCACATCAATAATCACAGCTCCCTCTTTAATATGTGCAGATGTTACAAATTCCGGTACTCCCATAGCTGCAATGAGGATATCTGCCTGTTGCGTGTAGAAAGGAATATTTTGTGTTCCGGAATGGCAAATGGTTGTGGTTGCGTTTGAATAAGATTGTTTCAAACTGGTTAATATCGAAATTGGACGGCCGACGATATTACTTCTTCCCAGAACAACCAAATGCTGACCTGCAGGATCAATTTTATAGTATTCCATTATGCGCATTATTCCCTTCGGGGTGCAGGGAACATACCTCGGATGCCCTGCTGTTAACCGTCCAAGATTTTCAGGGTGAAAGCCGTCCACATCTTTTAACGGGTCTACAGCTTCGATAATAGCAGTTTCATTAATCTGTTTTGGTAAAGGCATCTGCACCAGTATACCGTGAAACCTGCCATCTTCATTCAATTCCAGGATTTTGGATAACAAGTCTCCTTCAGACGTTCCTTTAGGAAAGTGAATGGTTTCAGAAAAGAGACCTAATTTTTCAAAACGTCTTGTTTTGCTGTTTACATAGACCTGGGAAGCAGCATTGTCTCCTACCAACACTACGGCAAGACCGGCTATACATCCGGATGATTTAAGTGCATCTATTCGTGTTTGGAGGGATTGATATACATCTTGGCTGACTGTTTTCCCCGATAAGATTTTTGCTTCAGCCATTGATGTGAGGAGAAATTGTATTAAAGGTTTTCGTCTACAATTTCGATCAGTGACTGGACTTTATTTTCCATTTCTGAAGAAAAAATCTCTTTATCTTTTTTATTGGTAAACAGTTCATCAGAAATATTCATAGCCGCCAGGATGGCAATACGTTCAGTTGATTGCACATCGGGCATGCCTTCCTGGACTTCACGCATTTTGGTATCCACATATTCAGCTATATTCTTGATATATGTAGAATCTGCCGGTGCTTTTACTGTGTATTCATGGCCGAAAATGGAAACGCGGGCCAGGCTGTCATTGTTATCCATAATTTAAATCCTGTTTAAAAGTTTCAGTCTCTTAATTTAGCATCAAATTGCTTCGCAATAATAGCTGTAATATCATTCATTGCTGAATTTATATCTGCTTCTTCAAGCGTCTTTTTAGGGCTCTGGAATTCCAGGTGAAAGGTGACACTTGTTTTATTTTTTCCTAAGGATTCATGCTGAAAAATATCTACCGGTGTTGCGGAGATTAAAATTTTACCTCCTGCTTTCAGAATAGCATTTGAAACAGCTGCTGTTTCAATCTTGCCATCAAGAACAAAATTCATATCGCGGCCAACTTTTGGATACGGTGCCGCTGGTGTATATTTAACAACGGACTGCATGGCATTCGTTATAGGTTCGAGCTCGAAGTTAAATCCGAAAATTTCATCAGTATCTATATCCATATCTTTGAGCAACGATTGGTTTAATTTTCCGCAATGGCCGATGACAGACTTGCCAAGTGTAATAGCTGATCCATATTCAAAATGTGCATGATCTGCGCTTGAGAAAACGACATCATTTATATTTAATCTATTAAATAATGCTTCTACAATACCTTTCAAAGAATGGATGGATTGACGTTGTTCTTCATTATGCACGCTTTTGCTTTGCCAATCTCCATGCATCACACCTGTCAAATGGTAGTCTTCACTATATTTCTTACCAGCTTTGTATTCTTTACCGATTTCAAAAAGATTCACATTTGCATTGCCGTTATGAATATTGTGATTGACAATTTGTAAAAGTCCCGGGAATAATGATGTCCTTAAATGGGACATGGTTGAACTTAACGGATTTTTCATGGTAACAGCATTATCGCCAAGCAGGCCAGCCGTATTTTTATCCGTCAGGGAATTGAAATAACATTGCCTGAAACCAAGGCCGGAAAGTGATAGAGCTAAAGTACTCAATACGTCTTCCGGATCGACTTCTGCAAGGTCGTAGAGTCCGCCATAATGAAAACTGGAATGAATTTTATCATAGCCATATAAACGGCAGCATTCTTCGATCAGGTCCACTTCCCTTTCCAAATCCGGGCGGAATGACGGCGGTGTGCAGATCCATTTGTTTTTACCGTCTTTTTTCACATCAATACCAAAACTGGACAATGTATTTTTTACAAACTTATCAGATAAATCACAGCCGGATAAAATATCTATTTTTTCACGCGTTAGGGTGATGGGTTTCTGCTTTATCTTTTTAGGATAGGCATCGATCATACCCGGGACCCATTCACCGCCAGCCAGTTCTTCCAATAATTCTACAACTCGCCAGTAAGCATACACAGCACCATTTGGGTCTGCGCCGCGTTCGAAACGCTTGGAGGCTTCAGTGGACATACTTAAGGATTTCGCACCGCGGCGAATTGTGATCGGATCAAAATAAGCGCTTTCGATCAATACATTTTTCGTTTTATCAGTTACGGCTGATTCAAATCCGCCCATCAGGCCGGCAATAGCGATTGGTTTTTTACCATCCGTTATAACCAATTCATTCGTCAGTTTTCTCTTTTCTTCATCAAGAGATTTGACATGCTCCCCTTTTTCAGCCTTACGTATACCAACAGTCTGCGTTGGTATTTTATCATAATCAAATATGTGGGTGGGATGCCCTATTTCCATAAGGACATAATTAGAAATATCCACAATATTATTGATACTGCGTTGACCGGCTGTTTCCAATAGTTCACGCATCCAAGCAGGTGAAGGTTTTACTTCTATATTTTTTACTACACCTGCTATATATCTCGGACAGCGATCCTTATCATCGATCTTTATGGTTAAGATTTTTGCAGTTTCGTTCTTCTTATAAGTGCGTGGCTGTGCAGGACTGTAATTCAATTTCTGCCCGGTTTTAACGGCAATTTCACGGGCAACACCTACATGAGACATACAATCGGGGCGGTTAGGTGTCAGGTCAATATCCAAATATTCCTGGTTGGAATTCAAATATTCTGCAAAATCAATACCGATTTGGGCACCGTCACTCAACACCAGGATACCTTCATGTTGCTCAGATAAACCCAATTCTCGTTCCGAACAGATCATTCCAAAGCTGTGCTCACCACGAATCTTCGCTTTTGTAATTTTAAGATCATCTCCAAGAACAGCACCGACTTTAGCAAATGGTATGATCTGTTCTGCAGCAACGTTTGGCGCACCGCAAACCACTTGGAATTCCTCCTGCCCATCTGTAACAACGCACAAGCTTAATCGATCGGCGTTGGGATGTTTTTCGGCTTTTAATACTTTTCCTACTACAATACCTGAGAATGTATGCTTTTTGGGAGTCTCTGCTTCCAAGCCCAGCATGGTAAGCATATCGGCCAGTTCAGCAGTGGTCTGTTTTATATTGACAAATTTTTTCAACCAGAGAACGGAAACACGCATCAGAATTGCTCCAGGAAGCGTACATCATTCTGGTAAAACAGGCGAATATCGTCAATACCGTACTTCAGCATGGTCATACGCTCAATACCCATCCCGAAGGCATATCCATGCCACACACTCGAATCATAACCCACATTATCAAACACATTGGGATCCACCATACCGCAACCCAGGATTTCCATCCATTTCTCGCGTTTTTCATCCCAAATATCCACTTCAGCGCTGGGTTCAGTGAATGGGAAAAAGCTGGGTCGGAAGCGCATGGTTGTGCCTTCTCCAAAAAAGCGTTTCACAAAATATTCAAGAATACCTTTCAGGTCTCCCATGGACACATTTTTATCTACGTATAATCCTTCGATTTGATGGAAGAGGCAATAGCTTTTATAACTGACAGCTTCATTGCGGTAAACACGCCCGGGTACAATATAACGCAAAGGAGGATTACGATCTTCCATCAAGTGAATCTGCACATTGGATGTATGTGTGCGTAAAACAATATTATCCTCAACGAAAAATGTGTCCTGCATATCGCGGGCGGGATGATGTTTGGGAATATTCAGGGCTTCAAAATTATGGTAATCGTCTTCAATCTCCGGTCCGTAAGCCACCTTGAAACCAACGGATTTGAAAATACCTTTAATTTCATCCAGCGTTTGCTGCAAAGGATGGATCGAGCCGTTGGTGATGGGATAACCAGGAAACGTCAAGTCTAATGGCTGTTCTTTAGTACCTTGTTTTTCTCCCGATACAGATGAAGCTTTAATTTCGAATTCACTCTGCAGTTCGTTTTTCAAGGTATTGATCGACTGCCCTGCTTTGGGCTTTTCTTTGTTGGGCAATCCAGCGAGCTGAACATATAATTCAGCCAACAACCCTTTACGTCCAAAATATTTTGAGCGCAGTAAATCGATTTCCCGTTGGTTAGTGGGAAATGAGTCAAGGTCGGCCCGAAAAGATTCTCGGACCGACGCTATAGACTCAAGGATGGTCATCTTCAGTTCTTTACAGAACTTACTAATTCGGCGAAGGAGTCAGGATTGTTCATGGCCATATCAGCCAAAACCTTGCGGTCCAGTTCAATCTCTTTTTCCTTCAATCCGGCAATAAATGCAGAATAAGACAAACCATGCTGTCGGACAGCCGCATTGATGCGTATGATCCAAAGCCTGCGGAAAAAACGTTTCCGCTGGCGGCGATCACGATAGGCATATTGCCCTGCTTTCCAGACTGCGTCCTTTGCAGCCTTGAAATTGCGGCTCCGGGCACCATAGTAGCCTTTGGCCTGCTTTACTACCTTGCGATGACGTCTGTGTCTTGGCACAGAACTATTTGCTCTTGGCATCTTATTCTCCTCTAGATTCCAAGCATCTTGCGGACGCGTTTATCTTCAGCGCTTACGATGTATCCTGCTTTACGCATTTTACGTTTTGCACTTTTGCTCCGCCTGATGAGCATGTGTCTATGGTTTGCTTTATTACGTCGAATACGTCCGGTCCCTGTTAACTTGAACCGCTTTGCAGCGCCTCGACGTGTTTTCATCTTAGGCATTAGGTTCTCCTACTTTGCAGTAAACATGACGGATACTCTCCGCCCTTCTAATTCTGATTGTTTTTCCGGTTCTGCAATGTCTTCCAGTATCATCTTGATGCGTTCGAGAATAGCATCGCCCATTTCTTCTGCGCGGCTCAATTCACGTCCACGGAACATTACAGTCACCTTTAATTTACAACCATCTGTCAGAAATTTTCTCCCCAGGTTCATTTTCGTATTTAAATCATTCTCACCAATAGCTGGACGAACACGTACTTCTTTAATTTTTATAACGTGCTGCTTCTTTTTACTGTTATGAAGCTTCTTTTTGGCCTCGTATTTAATCTTCCCGTAATTGAGAATCTTACATACAGGTGGTTTTGAATTAGGCGCCACCTCCACGAGGTCCAAGCGGCTGTCCTGGGCTTTTTCAATGGCATCTTCAATTTTCACTACGCCCAGTTGCTCACCGTCTTCAGAGATTAATCTGACTTCATCGACAGCGATTTCTTCATTTATACGTGGTTCGTTTTTTTTCCCGATTATGAACTCCTTTTTTGTATTTCATCTTTCAACTTACCAATCAGCTTTTTAACCTCCATGCTACCCAAGTCACCTTGGTGACGGCGGCGTACAGAAACTGTTTTGGCAGCTGCTTCCTTTTCACCCACTACGAGCATAACATTGATTTTACTCAATTCTGCCTGGCGGATCTTGGCACCGATTTTATCCGCTTTATCGTCAAGCTGAACTCTAAAACCAGTTGCCTTTAATTCTTGTGTTAAATTTTCTGCATAATCCTGAACTTTGTCAGAAACAGGTAAAACGGCTATTTGCACTGGAGCTAACCAAAGTGGAAAATCACCACCACAGTGCTCGAGGTACACACCAAAAAATCGTTCCAATGAACCCAGGATAGCACGATGTATCATCACCGGGCGTGCTTCACTGCCGTCTTTAGCAATATATTTTAACTTGAATCGTTCAGGTAGAACAAAATCCAATTGTATTGTTGCTAATTGATGATCACGCTGTAGTGCATCTTTAACGTGGAAATCTATTTTAGGACCGTAAAATGCACCCTCACCTTCAGCAACCGAAAAATCAAAATTTGACTTATCTAAAACATCTTTCAAATTGTCTTCAGCTTTATCCCAGAGTTTGACATCACCAAGTGCTTTTTCAGGTCGAGTACTTAAAGCAACGGTTAGATCTTCGAAATTAAACGTATTATATACCTCCTGGACCATTGTAAATAATGAACTTATTTCACTACCGATCTGGTCAGGAGTACAGAAAATATGAGCGTCGTCCTGGGACATGCTGCGCACCCGTGTCAATCCGGATAAAACTCCTGCTTTTTCAAAGCGATGTAAGCGGCCAAAATCAGCCATGCGAATGGGGAGGTCACGATAGGAATGTAGTTTATGGGAATAAATTAAAGTGTGACCTGGGCAATTCATGGGTTTCAGTCCAAACTCCCGCTCACCCATTTCCATGCTGAACATATGATCAATGAACATTTCATAATGACCGGACTGTTTCCACAATTCCATATCAAAAATCTGGGGGCTGACCACTTCATCGTAGCTATATTTTTTATATAGTTCACGGATGTAATTAACGAGGGAATTATAAACGGTTGCTCCCCTGTCAGTAAAAAATGGACTGGCTGGGGATAATTGATGGAAGAAAAACAAATCTAATTCCTTACCCAACTTGCGGTGATCACGCTTTTTAGCTTCTTCCAAATAATGAAGATAATCATCCAAGCCTTTTTTGGTACTGAATACTGTGCCGTAAATACGCTGGAGCATGGTATTATTTTCATCCCCGCGCCAATAGGCACCGGATGTACCTAACAATATGAAATACTTTATCTTCCCGGTTGACGGTACATGGGGCCCGCGGCACAGATCGACAAAATCATCCTGGCTGTAAGCTAAAATAATATCATTTTCATCAATTTGTTCTAAAATTTCAACTTTATAGTCTTCGTTCATTTCTTTGAATTTTTTTAATGCTTCATTGCGCTTCAATTCCATGCGGTTGACTTGGAAGTCGCTCTTTGCTAATTCGCACATTTTAGCTTCAATTTTTTCCAGGTCATCATCAGAAAACGTACCATCAATATCAAAATCATAATAGAATCGATTTTCAATAGCCGGACCAATAGTTACTTTGGCGTCGGGAAAAAGGGTTTTTACTGCCTGGGCCATCAGGTGGGCTGTACTGTGTAACAATACTTCGTGGCCTTCAGGTGAATCTCCAGTAATAATTTCAACACTGGCATCATGGTCAAGTGCTTTCGATAAATCGGCGATTTCGCCGTTTATACGTGCGGCAACTGCATCTTTGGCTAAACGAGGGCCGATATTTTCTGCGATTTCCAATGCAGAAATACCTGCCGCAAACGACCGAGTGGATTGGTCGGGGAATGTAATGGTTATGTCACTCATGGATTAATAAATGGGAAATACAAATCAGATTAATGTACGGACGTGCGCTAGTGGTTTCGGAAAATATTCCGATCTGGAGCATTGGTAATGTATATCTATATTCACGTTTCAAACTCGTGTTTAGCGTCGTGGGCGATGGCAGACTTGAACTGCCGACCTCTTGCATGTCAAGCAAGCACTCTAACCAACTGAGCTAATCGCCCTTTATTAATTTCAAAAAACTTAATGCGAAGTTGGTTAAACCAACTGCCTGTCCGCTGTTTCCACTAAATATCGGGTAAGGCGGGAGCTAATCGCCCATTTCAGTTGTAAAAAAGTCGTGGAATTTAATGCTTTTCTTACGGAAAAATAGAATGGTTTTAGCAAATACTAATTATTTGTAACCGCGATAAATGTCTCTGTATAGGCCATATTATCATGGAGCAAAGCACGTGCTTTATTTATTGTTTCATCTTGATCAACATTATAACGGATTCTGCCTTTGTTCCCCCCAAAAAGCTGAGCAAAATTGGAATAAACACCCTTTTCCAAATCTTTGTATTCACTTTTAAATAATGTTTTTTCTGTTTTATCAATGAATTCATCTATCATCTTGAAAGCATAATTCAGCTTGGCATCCTTTTTATCGTAATGCTGCAGTTTTTCCTTGCTCTGTTCAAATTGAGATTGACCATCGATCTTAATTTCTAATTCATTACTTGATAAATAATTTGAAAATTTATCCATAATTCTTTTATCATTAAGCACTTTATCGAATGATTCAAAACCATCTTTATTCTCCCTTGCAAAATAAAAGAAATAGCTCTTGCGCCAACATTCCTGCGTCAAGGGGCCGACTTGTTTATCTGCAACAACATAATCCGGATGAATGCCGCCACCGCCTTTAACTTCACGTCCGCCCTTTGTTAAAAATATCGAATCCTCTACAGCAACGTTTTTTACTACTTTTTTATTCAAATAACCTGCTTTTTGGATGAGTCTGCCGCTGGGGATATAATATTTTGCTGTAGTGACCTTAAGCGATCTTGTTTGATCAATGCCATATACAGACTGCACCAATCCTTTACCAAATGATTTGTTGCCAATGACAATTCCTCTGTCTAAATCCTGGAGAACACCGGAAACAATCTCACTGGCCGAGGCACTGCCTTCATTAATTAAAACAGCAATTTTTACTTTTTCATCTAATAAAGGATTTCTGCTGGCAATAAATTCGCGGTTAGATTCTTTATTCCGCCCTTTTGTCCACAAAAGTTTTTCATCTTTGGGTACGATCAATTCCAACACATCGATCGCAGCCGCTAATAGTCCACCTGGATTATTACGCAGATCGAGAATAAGATTTTTCATATCCTGCCCTATTAGGCTGCGTAGTGCTGTTTCCAGTTCCTTGGGAGCATTCTTTGAAAAACGAGTCAAAACAATATAACCGATATCATCATCGATCATTTCTGCAAAGGCTATGTCTTGAATCATGATATCGGAACGCGTCAAATGAAAATCGATTGATTCAGCTTCGCCTAGACGAGTAATGGTAATGATCACGGTAGTTCCTTTTTGACCGCGAATCAATTTAGCAGCATCATTCAAAGACAAGTTCTTTACATCTTCATTATCTATCTTGCTGATTATATCACCGCTTAAAATACCAGCATGTTTGGCAGGTGAATCTTCCATCGGTGAAATGACAGTTAATTCGTCATTACGTTTTCCCAACTGGATTCCTACTCCGCCGTATTTCCCATGGGTAAGCATATCCAGGTTATCCCGTTCATCTGATTCCAGATAAACAGTATAGGGATCGAGGTCAGACAGCATTTTATTGATACTGGTTTTCGTGAATTCATCTGCATCAAGTTCATCTGCATAATTAACAATAAGATGTTTATAGACTTCATTTATAATTCGCTGGGATCTGGCGATGCTACGGTAGGTATCGGAATTGGACGCACCGATAATGATAAAAATAATACCAGTTAGCAGAACACTGACTATTATCTTTTTCTTTTTGTTGTTTAGCAAATGTATCAAAAGAAATATCTCCTTGTTATTTCCTGCCAGATCGTATGTTGAATATTTTCGATTGTTTCATGTCCATCAATGACAAAAATTCTATCGGCAAAGCGTTTTGCCAATTCCTGGTACATTTTACGAACATTTTGTTGAAAATCCATACCTGCTTTTTCAATACGGTCAGGATTGTCAGATTCACGCCGCCGCTTCCCTTCTTCCGGTACAATATCCACAAAAACAGTCATATCCGGTTTTAAAGCATCTGTTGCAAAATTATTCAACTGGATCAACCATTCCAGGTCCAACTGCCGTCCACCACCTTGGTAAGCCAGGGTTGAATCAGTATACCTATCCGCTATCACCCAATTTCCTTTGTCAAGGTTGGGACCAATTACTTCATCCGTTAACTGGGCCCTGCTGGCGGTCATGAGCAATGCTTCCGTGCGGGGCTGGATTTCGTCCATGTCCTTGGTTAACAATATTTCCCGAACTGCTTCAGAAACACGTGTACCACCCGGTTCACGAACAAGGATGGACTTGCACCCTTCCTCATTCAATTTTCCCATCAGCAAACGTGCCTGCGTAGATTTGCCGCAACCATCAATACCTTCAAAGGTAATGAATCTGGTCTTAGTTGAAGTAGACATGGGGGTCATCTTTTCCGATCATTAAAACACATTCTCCTTTTGGAGATTTCTTTGAAAAATACGACATTAATTCCGATACAGTTCCACGGATTATTTCTTCGTGCATTTTGGTCAATTCCCGGGCCAGTACCGCCGGACGGTCACCAATGACATGATAAATATCTTTCAGTGTTCGCGCAATGCGCTGAGGGTTTTCAAAATATACCAATGTAGCGTCTTCATCCTTGATCGCTTCCAATCGCTTTTTACGCCCTTTTTTTGATGGAATGAAGCCTTCAAACAAAAAACGGTCTGTAGGCAATCCGGATGAAACCAATGCAGTTAACAGCGCAGAGCTTCCTGGGATGGATTCAACTTTCACATTTTCTTCTATAGCCGCACGAACCAATTTATATGCCGGGTCGCTGACACCGGGTGTACCCGCATCTGAAATGACGGCCACACTAAATCCATCTTTCAATGATGCAATAATCCTGGGAATACGCGAAAAGCGATTGTGCTCAAAATAACTGATCGTAGGTGTTTTGATCTTGTAATGATTTAGCAGTTTCCTGGAATGACGCGTATCCTCGGCAGCAATCAGCTTTACATTCTGTAATATTTCAACTGCTCGAAAAGTAATATCCTGGAGGTTGCCTATCGGTGTAGCAACAATATATAAAACACCTGCCTTCTGATTTAAATTCACAATTTATTAATGGCACTCTGGATTATTTCAAAACCAGTATCTATTTCTTCCTGGGTAATATTCAAATGCGGTCGGAAACGGACAGACCGAGTACCTGAACCCAACATTAAGGCCCCTTCATCAGCGATGATCGACACCAGCTTATCGCGCATATCCTCAGTCGGCATATCAAAAGCACAGAAAAGTCCACGACCACGCACATTTGATACCAGATCCCCGTTCTGATCCTGTAGTGTATTAAGTTTGACCATTACATATTCACCAAGAGTTGCAGCTTTAACAACTAAACCTTCCTTTTCAATAACATCTAGATACAATGTAAAGCGAACCATATCCACAATATTTCCACCCCATGTGGAATTCAACCGGCTGGATTCATGAAAAACGTTCTTTTCTACTTCATCCACACGATTGCTGACAAAAATGCCGCAAATCTGGGTTTTTTTACCAAAGCTGATAATGTCCGGGAGGCATTCTTTTCCAAAATGCTGGTGCGCCCACATCTTACCGGTGATACCTACACCTGTCTGCACTTCATCGTAAATAAATAAAAATTCATTTTCATCAGCCAGTTCACGAAGTGCTTGAAGAAATTCACTACGAAAATGATTGTCCCCTCCCTCGCCCTGTATAGGTTCAATAATCAGCGCCGCAATATCGTCAGGATTTGCTGCAATGGCAGATTTTATCTCATAGATGGACTGTGCCTCTGCTTCTGCAACAGCTGTTTCATCAATGGGAAATGACATTTTTGGATTGGATACACGCGGCCAATCAAATTTGGGAAAATACAACGTTTTCCGGGGATCAGGTGAATCAGTTAGGGACATTGTGTATCCTGAACGGCCGTGGAAACAATCATTAAAATGTATGACCTTACTTCCTTTTTCTCCATTTCCAGCAGCTATATTTTTCCGCACCTTCCAGTCAAAAGCCACCTTCAACGCATTCTCAACTGCAAGTGTTCCGCCCTCCACATAAAAGGCATAAGATAAATAATCCGGCTGGGCAACACAGGAAACTCTGTCTACAAATTCCGCCATTTCAGCGGAATACACATCGGAATTGGTAATCTTATTAAGTGCAGCAAGTGTTAAACGTTCCTTGTTTTTTAGCATGTAGGGGTGATTATAGCCGATAGGCATGGATGCAAACATGGAAAAAAGATCCAAATATTCACGTCCGTCACGGGCATCTACCAGCCATGATCCATGACTGTTTTTCAAGTCAATCACTTGTTCCATGCCATCAGCAAGCATGTGCTTTGCGATGGTTTTTCGTACGTCAGTGGGTGCTATTGTCATCTAATTTTCCTATTCTGTTAAATCAAATTTAATGCCTTGGGCCAATGGTAAGTCCTTGCTCCAGTTTATTGTATTAGTCTGGCGGCGCATATACTGTTTCCAGGAATCAGATCCGGATTCACGGCCGCCGCCGGTTTCCTTTTCTCCGCCAAATGCTCCGCCGATTTCCGCCCCGGACGTGCCGATATTAATATTGGCAATTCCGCAATCACTGCCGACTGAAGAAAGAAATGTTTCTGCATTCTGCATATTCAGCGTAAACATAGCTGAAGAAAGTCCTTGGGGAACATCATTTTGAATATTGATGGCTTCTTCTAATGTTTTGTAGGGTATAATATACAGGATGGGTGCAAAAGTCTCTTCCTGAACGATGTCCCACTGGTTCTCCGCTTTCACGATGGTTGGCTGGACATAATTACCCTCGATAGTTTCTCCGCCGTATAGAATCTCGCCACCAGATTCCTGCACTTTTTCCAAGGCATTCTTAAAATCAGCCACCGCGCCTTCATTCACCAAGGGACCCATGAGCGTACCCTCTTCTAAAGGATCACTAATATTTACTTGCTCGTATGCGCTAACCAATTTTTTTACTAATTCATCATAACGCGATTCTTGAACGATTATTCTGCGTGTACTGGTGCAGCGCTGGCCAGCCGTTCCCACTGCGCCAAACGCAATTGCCGGAATTGCCATATCCATATCAGCTGTTTCATCCACGATAATGGCATTATTTCCTCCGAGTTCCAGAATAGTTTTACCAAAGCGTTCCGAAACGACTTCAGACACATGGCGACCCATTTTCGTGGAACCAGTGAACGAAACGAGAGGAATTCGTTTATCGTTCAGCATCCTTTCTCCTACCACAGATCCACTACCAATTATTGTGCTAAAAATTCCTTTATAACCGTGTTTTTTCAGAACATCGTTTGCAATATTCTGCACTGCTACAGCACAGAGCGGCGTAGAAGATGATGGTTTCCAGACAGTTATATCACCGCAAATAGCTGCCAGGCACGCATTCCAGGCCCAGACTGCCACCGGAAAATTGAACGCCGTAATAACGCCCAAAATTCCCAGGGGATGCCATTGTTCATACATGCGGTGGTCTGGCCGTTCGGAGTGCATGGTTTTTCCGTAAAGCATACGCGATTGGCCCACGGCAAAGTCGGCAATATCAATCATTTCCTGCACTTCACCATCCCCTTCCTGTTTGATCTTGCCCATTTCCAATGTGACGAGACTACCCAGTGCATTTTTCTTTTCCCGCAATGCATCACCAATTTCACGGACTAATTGTCCCCGAACAGGCGCAGGTACCTTTTTCCACTGCTTGAATGCATCTTCGGATGTTTTTATAATTTCTTCATAGTCTGCACCCGTTGCCTGAAATACAGATGCAATGACATCACCTGTCGCAGGATTAATGGAATCTAACTTTTGACCTGCTGAAGTATTGATCCAATCTTCTCCACCAATGCAGGCACCGTAATTTTCTTTTTTAATTCCCAGTTCTTTTAAAAAATCCATTATTATCCTGTCTTAATTATATTAGGTTAATTATTTGCAATTATTTCAATAAAAATGGCTGGCAAAATTACATTTGTAGCGGTGAGTTATCCTATACGGTAAAGCTAATTATTATACAATTAATAGATGAATACTATAAAGTTGATTAAGCAATTTACCATAACTACTTCAACGACCAAAACTGGCAGTTGGCATAGAAAACTCAAACCTGGCTCTGGTTTTTAGCCAGGCAAAATCAGAAATAAACTCACTATCCTCATCCCAGCTTTGGTATAGTGGAAAAAATAGGCTAATAAAGCCCATATTCATTTTAATACCTAAATCAGTATACATTCCTTCCAAGTCTGTTGCACCGGCAACATCCAGAAATATATCAAAAGGAATAAATGGAACAGAATGATCAATATTCAGTCCCCAGGCTGTTGCTTCTGATGCTGCATATAGTGTACCCCGTAATGCCGGCCCGCTCTGCAAATATTGTTCGTCATAAATATCGTATCTGCTGCCTCTGGGATTCCCGCCATTATCTGTACGGTTAAATATGGCGCCGCTCTCAAAATCAGGGTCTACTCCACCACTCATCCATAATTTATATTGGTTTGGAATTGTTTCACCGAAAAGAATACTGCCCACGTATCCTCTCACTTTTACAGTCAATTTTTTGCTGTAGCGCCAGCTAACTTTTCCCGCAAGAGAAACTGATGAAAATGCAGATTGATGATAACCGCTTCTGAAAGTAATTCCACCAGAGTAATATATAAATGGATTCACTCTATGGCTATAATCGCCATATAAGTTCAAAGAAGTAAGTACTCCTGATGTATAATAAAAAGGACTAACAGCTATAGAATCTATGTCATGATAAAATAATTTTGCTGATACAGTACTTGCAGGCGTAGATACAACCGGTTTTCGTCTTAATCCAGTTATATGAATCATTCCGCCACTACGTCCTTCAAATTGTGAAATACTGCTGCTGAAGGTAAGTGAACGAAAACCCATTATTTGATATAAAGTACGTTGCGCATATAGCGAACCTGCAAGACGTTCATGCTCAAAATCCCAAACAGGTACAAGAGATATTCCATAAGGATATCCCGGTACAAATCCGGAATAGAGACTTAAACCCGGTGAAACACCGTTGAATTCAGACCATTTAACCCAGGGTAAATAATATATGTCATTTTCATAGAATTCAGGTTGGTCAAAAACAAAATGTGTTTTAATCTTTTTAGAAGTTGCATTGTTTGTTCTGTTGATATCCGGCATATAATTTTCCGGATCTATGATAACTCTTTCAGTACCAGATGGTAAATCTGCTTTCTTTTCAATACCAAATCCCTCCAGCCACACTCTATCAATTTCTTCATTATTCTTGTCATAAAACGCCAATTCCAAGGGAGGAGACATGGTACCGTGGTTTTTAATCAAAACATGATGATTATTTATGGAAGACACAGCATAATCAATAACTTTAGTGCCATCAATTGCATCATCGAAAAACCAACTCAAATCCTTATCAACAAGCTGAGTAAATGAAGCTTTAAACTCTTCTGTACCGGGATGGCGAAATTTCCAGGTCTCGTAATAATCCTGCATTACTTCATCCATCTTTTCTTCCCCCAGATATTCCTGCAAGTATCGTGTATAGATACCAGTTTTACCATAAACAATCGAACCATAATTACTACTGTTAAAATCCTGAGATGGTATATCTATAGGCTGATCATCGCCCGTAACAGCTCTGCCTTGATAGCCCAAATAACCCATGATCCAGCGAAAATCAAGGTGGTTTGCAATTTTGAGTTTATTCTGGACAAAATCTTGCATTATCACCTGCCCGTTACGTTCCGGATATTTCTTTTCCCAATAGCGGATATTACTATACTCATTCAATCCCTCGTCCAAGAAGGCATGATCCCGTTCATTAGATCCGTGTATACCGTAAAACCAGTTATGGCCAACTTCATGCATTATAACAAACTCGAGCAAATCTTTAGAATCACTACTGGAAATGACTGTGATATTTGGATACTCCATACCACCTCCGGCAGATAAATCTCCATCAACAGCAGTTATATGATTATATGGATAATCACCATAAAACTTACTGTACCAGTAACCAGCATCATGGATATACTCTAAAGATTGTTCCCAGACTTTTGCGTTTTTTGGTAAATACATACTCCATAGTGTTATTATACTTGAAGAATCTGCTAACCAAAGTCCGCCTTTTTTTACAATCCATTTCGGATCTGCAAACCAGGCAAAATCATGAACATTTTCCTGGTGAAAATGAAGTGTTTTATTTTTTTGAATTGGATCATTTTTTCCACCCTTTTCTTCATCCTTATTAAATAAAGATTTAAACGAAAATTTTTCAGAGGCCTTTTCTCCTCTTTGTAATTCCTTGATTTTCTTTTTAAATGCTTTTTTATCTAATTCATAAAGGGCATTGCCTTCTTCTGCTAGTGAATCCAGCCAGGCGATTTCTTTCTCACCATCCACTAAATCACCTGTTGCCATTATCCTGTATTCCTCCGGAAGAGTGATTTTGACGTCAAATGTTCCAAATTCACTGTAAAACTCACCCATATTCAAATAGGGCATGGCATGCCAGCCGTCTTTGTCATATACTGCTGGTTTGGGATACCATTGCGTTATTTCATAATGCTTACCCGTGTGTCCCAAGCGGCTGAAAACTTCCGGGAGTTTTACAAAGAAAGGAGTCTCAATTGTTACACTTTCTTCCGGATCTAATGGTTCTGCAAGATAAACCTTTGCCACATCAATCCAATCAGGATGAAACTCCCATTTTAAATGAACACCGTTTGTTTGAAAATCAAGGCTGTCAATAAATCCTTTTTGATCTTCATTTGCGTAATAGAATCGTGTTGAAAAATTGTCCAGCATTTGCTTTGCTAATGCAGTTTCATTATTCTTATAAGCATTTGGCCATAAATGAAACCAAATAAAATGCAATGTATCCGGAGAATGATTTGTATAAACAAGTTTCTCATAGGCTGTAAGCGTATGAGCAGAATCATTTAAAGAAACATTAATGTCGTAGGCTACTTCCTGTTGGAAATAGGGACTTCCTCCCATAAGGACTGTTAGAGCAAATAGTATAAATAAAAGTTTTTTCTGCATTGATATTTACCTTTTAAATAGTGTCTGAATTGTATCTTATGGATTTAAAAATAAAAGGTCAATTCATTAATCATGAACACAATTCCAGCTATGGTTATTTTCAAAATTTGTTTCCGGAAATTTATTGAAACATTCGTTTTTCACAACATCACAACGAGGATGAAATGGGCATCCTTTCGGATAGTTTCTAGGATCTGGCACTGATCCTTTTATTGCTATAAATCCATCATTATCTTTTTCTAAACCAGCTACTTTCAATAGTGAGCGTGTATACGGATGTTTTGGTGATGAAAAAATCGTTTCGTTAGGACCAGTTTCCACAATTTTTCCAGCATACATGACCATAGTTCTGTTAGCAAATGGTCGAACCAATGTCAAATCGTGAGAAATAAACAATATGCTCAATCCTTTCTTTCTATTCAATTCTTTTAACAAATCAATGATCTGACCCTGGATAGTAACATCTAATGCTGTAGTGGGTTCATCAGCAATAAGTAAATCAGGTTCCTGGGCTAATGCCATTGCAATAAGCGCCCGTTGCCGCATTCCTCCTGAAAATTCATGTGGATATTGATCATATCTTGTTTTCGGTTCATCTATTCCAACTTGCTCCAAAAGGGAAATAACCTCTTCCTTTTTACTTTTTACTTTTTCTTTATTTCTAATTCCTTCTAAAATTTGTTTACCTACTTTTAACACCGGATTCAATGCATTTAAAGGATCTTGAAATATCATTGCTGTATTTAAAATATTATTATTTGATTCAATTACCTTTGCTTGTTTAGCTAACAATCCAGCTTGGGCCAGAGCCACTTGTGTTTTACCACAGCCAGATTCACCTACCAATCCTATAATTTCGCCGGGCTCTATATAAAAAGAAACCCGATCCACCACCGGGACCAGGTTTCCTTCGATATTATATTGAATGGTTAGATCTTGGACGTCTAATAGACGATCATGCGCCATCTTCACTCACAGGTGTATTATTATTTTTATCTTTGAATGCGCTTAAGCCCAAAATAATGATCATGGCTGCCAGAATCCAAAATGAAGCATGATGATATTCACTACTTGAAAACTTGATCAAATCAACGAATCGACCGATCAAAAGTGAGATACGTCCCATAACGGCAAAACCAAAAGACGCGCCAAAGCTTATCATTAAGAAGTAAATACCAATTTTGGACAGCTTCCCTAATGCTCCTTTGTGTTCTTTTGAAAAATAGAAATAAAGAAGTCCCGTAATTGTACCGACTAAAATCACAATACTGTTAAAAATCGATGGAGAGGTTAAACTGAAAAATGGCAGTGTAGGATCAGAAAAACTTGCCGCGGTTCCTTTAATTTGTCCGATCACATTTGAATTCAAATATCCATATGCACGCAATCCCGCTGCCATTCCAACTGTGTAGGCAATGCCCCAACGGGCAAACCAATTAATTTTAGGTATAAGACTTAACAACATCATAAAACCTAATATCATTGGGATGATATAGATTAAATGCATATCATGCCCCTTATCAATTCCACCTGCCGGAAATACTGAAGATGAAAAGAAGCTTAATCCATTGTAAAACTTGTACCATAATGAATCAGCACTGAATTCATTTGTGGGCCAAAGTCGACCAAAAAGGTTTGGTTGAATTTGCGTCCAGAAAAAAATGGATGTCCAATAACCTGCAGAAATACCAACGAAAAGGTGCTCTGCTGTTTTATAAAAAGGGTTATCCTTATATAAGTATGAAAAAATTCCTAACGTGAGGAAGACTGCTATCCATGCACCAAGTATGACTGAAATGCTCAAAATTCTGTCTCCTTAATACTTCCTGGAACGCTGACGTTCGATAAAAAAGGCAGCATTCCCTAAAACGATGAATAATACGATAACCAGGTGGGCAATGGACTGGGCATCCATTCCGCTGGTGGCAAATCCCTTTTGACCAACAAGTGCTTCATATTCAGCTGCACCGGGCATTCCCGCTAATACACCTATAATTTGTCCGGACTGCACGTAAGGCATTACTTCATTAACTTGGATAGATGTCACTCCGGAACTCATTGGCACGCCAGTTGGATCAGCAGCATATTGTACCCATTCAATTGTACCTGGATAACCGGCAGATGCAGAGAATAAAAATGCAAAGTCACTGAATTTATTTACATCTTTCATTAATGGGATTTCATCCACTTTTGTTTGATATACATCTACAGTATATAATTTGCGGATGTTGCTGACTATACCTTTGACTACAGCTTCGTTACCGGGACGGAAGCCGAGAAACACATAATCCTCACCATATTCTTTTCCAAATTCTTCAACTGCAACTTGCTTAAGGGCATCTTGCGCCATGAACTGGCCATCCGGCCATAAACAGGTTACATACACCTTATGATTATTTTTGAATAAGTGCCTTAATATGCTGATGGTCATTGGATGATTTTCGGGCTTGGTGCTGGGACTGTATTCTACAGAAACAAGCACTTTTGAATTTGGTGGCAGATTTTCAATAGCATCATACACCACTTTAGTCGTATCAGTGGCACGAATGGGCATACCGATTGGAATTAATATCGGAATAAACACAACAATCGCAAGTACCAAAAATATCCAGCGTCTGTCTACCTGGCCGATTTTTAAAATATATTTAGTTAATGCTTCCACGATATCATTCTCCGATATACGATTTTTCAATACCGAGTATATAGCGAATTGATGTGGCAAAAATGCCCAATCCGATGCCAATCATAATTGCCCGAGCTCCAGCCACATTTGGATAATAATAGATCCATTCCTGAATAACCGGCAGATAGAAGATTCCTGGTTTGTCTAGCGGCCAGCCGGTTAGCATTCCTGCAATCGTAACGATTGCTATTCCTGCTCCAACAACTCCGAATGTGATCATTTTATCCTTTTTCCAGGAATTCACATAAATACCCAATGCCAATACAAGTATGTACATGATAAACCAGGAAGATATCACACTTCCGATAGGGACACGGCCAATCATAATAATTATACCCGCTACCAGTAATAATGTCGCTTCAAAATTTCGGATACGAAAAGCACGGTAAGATGCGGATGCAACAAAAAATGCCAATAGCGAAAACATGGTGGCTGACAAGGGTGTAAACATATAGTCAAACATCCATTTAAAGACCGTTCCTTCTGTTGTTACATGAGCACCCCAAACAGCAACTGAATCATCAACACCTTTTACGATAAACCCGGCAGTGATAGCAAAAATGAAACCTCCGATTGCAACCAAACTATAAGGCCAGCCTGGTTTCTTTTTAGCTACCTTTTGTAATTGCAGTTTTATCAGGTTCAGTGCACCAAGGATAATGGCAAAACTCGCGAGAATGTCATACCATTGTGTTGCATCATCATCAACGAAAGATTTAATGTTTGGCTGATCTATAAACCATCCAAATAAAGTAATCGCTCCAACTACAGCAACTATAAAAATAGGAATTTGTCTTTTCCAAATCATGACATCCTCCTACTGCACCGTTAAAAGTTTAATAACATCAAAACCGATGTCCCAAGTTTCATATAGAAATCGTAAAACAGACGCTAAAATAATCACTGAAATAACGACTACTTTTACCATATCCTGTCCCCTCACGCCGCCAATCAGTTCTGGTTTCTTCGAGAGGTAAGCACTAGCTGCGAAAAATTCTTCACCGATGAGGGTATAATCGCACGCTGTTACAAAAAAAGGAATTTGTGCTTGAGATGCGGTTCCGGCGATTTGAATAGCGCCTATAGAGTTACCTGTTTCAGCTAAAATTAATGATTCCGCATAAAATTTACCCATATACAAACAAGCAGCTGGTTTTTCGCGTATCATAATACCGTTTACACCGGCGGCATAGGCAAACTGGTCATCGGTCAAATAATGAACCATGTCATCGTTAAACATATCAGGCCGGCCTTCCAGCATGTAGGATTCACGGCATGCCTCACGGGCTGCTTTCATCACAATGGATCTTGAAACCGGCACATTTAAACTTGTTTCATAGCGTGCTGTCATTTTAGAAACATGTCCTAGCACAATAACACCTGCTACTGTTTCCACCTGATCCATATCCATAATGCCAGGTACAAATAAAACAGGCTTTCCCATTTCAGTAGATCTGCCGACTGCTTCTTCTACTGCTTTAAGCCCGGGGATGGGGCGTAAATAAAATTCTTCACCCCGCTCCGCCATACGGATATTATAGAGCAATGTTGATCCAATTGCAACAATTGCAACAAACATAAAAATCCGGTTTGCATTGAAAAAAGGATGTCCAGCAAACCAATATATCAGGAATGCAAGGGTGATGCCACCCAATATCAACCAAAATTGTTTATCTTTCACTTGGTACTCCTGCCATTGCAGAGTCTTCTTTTTCCAGACGCTCAATTTCTGTTAATAGAAATTCTATAGTGTCTGGTTCTTCAAAAAGTTCTGCGGCGCGATAATACCCATCTGCTTGGATAAATGCATTGATAATGGGGCCAAAGAATACCATAGCATGGCTACCAAGCAAAGCCAGGGGTTTTGTCATTTCCAGGAAAAATATTGCCGGTGTTACAAAGCCAGAGCTTTGTATTCGTTTTGCTAATCTAGTAATAAATGCTTTATCATTTTCAGATAAAGTGGGTTGTATATCAGTTTTGATTGCAGTTTCCATTGCTAATCTGTTTCAACCATTTCAAGGTTTGCTCGTGGTATCTCAAAGTTTTTTCCATCTATTGCTATGATAGCCACCCGGACCATTGTTTCCGATTCCATTTTTCTCAATTCAGATGGCAGTTCCACTACTTTACCCATCCGTCCAAAATAAGGAGCCCGGATAACGCGCACAAGGCTTCCGGCCTGGATACCTTCTGAAGAATCAACGTTAATATGATCACCTTTAAGTTCATCCTTTTTTAATGGAATCACAATTTCCGGGCGAATAACGCCAGCACGAATTTGGGTGGCCCCATTCACGGATGCGAATTTACCATTATGTTCCTTTAATAAATCAAAGGTTTGTGAACCCATTCGAATCTTTCCATATCCTTCAGTGACGATAAGCGAAGTGACCAAGTCTTCAGAACCAGTAATGGCAACTCCCAATGTGTATCCTAAAATATCTTCAAGGTCAAAATAATTGAAGCCACCAACCACCACACCGGCCACTTTCATTTGTATAGCTTTTTTATATGCTTTCAGGCTTATAAATGAACCACCGACTATGATTTTTTCTTTGTGTTCAGTAGTAATCATGTCTTCTGTGATTTCACCTTCCCGGTCATCTGTCACAACTACAATATCACCACGGCTTTCACCGCCAATGCCAAAAATGCCCTGGATGAAAACACCGTGAGACTCAATAATTACACCTTCTTCAGGTAAAACATCACGAATGCTGCCGCTCATATAGGCATCAATCTCAACTGGAATCGGTGGTTCACGCAAAACCACTTGGCCGGTTGTATCAGAAATGACTTCAATTGTACCATCGACCGGAGCTGTAACATTGGTTTTGAATAAACCAAACAGTCCTTTTGTTTCAGCGATCATATCACCTTTTTTTACTACAGTTCCCTCTTTAGCAATCATTGCTTCTTGAACATCTTCCGCATCAATATTGAGCTGATTTGCAACATTCACCATTTGTACATTTCCCGGGAGATCTGTTTTAGCAACAATATCATCCGGAGTGACTTCCGCACCTTTTTCTACCACAACATTACCTTTTAGAGGAAGGCGGCGTTCTTTATCAATTATTGTTTCGTGTAAAACTTTTAAACCTGGAGTATACGCGTGGGCCATACTATACCTTTAGTTCCGGATATTCATTAACGGCAGCAGACCATTTGGTCAAATCAGCAATACGTTGCGTTGGATCTGTGGGCATATTAAACGGACGACCGCGGCCATCTAGGATCACACCTGTAATTCCGCCGTAAATTGTGGTTTCTATAGTTTCATTTTTACCAGCACCAATATCCATTCCTTTGCCTGGGGTCAGTTTAGCACGGATAGGCTCATAAGGGGCTGCTATTAACACAATTTCTCCGATTTGTAAGGAATGTTTTTCCATATTGCCGTCGGGCATGTGCAATTCTGCAGTTAAGACTGTTGATCCAAGTTTAGCTTTTCCTACAGGTGACACACATGTTCCTATTCTGATCAGACAATCTTTTTCAAAAACTTCGAGAGCCGCGATCCTGGCATCATCCGCCAGTTCTTCCTTTTCAATATTGGCCATAACACCTAACTGCGGCATCATGAAAACGGAATCCACAGCTAATTGAGTAATGCCTTCGGGCAAAAACGCATCGATCAACATTCTTGCGGATTGCTCACGGCGTGGCGCGTGCGACAAAACGCCACCCGAACCTACCAATAGGTCTAATTCCATCATGTCAACCAATGATTCTCCCGAATCTGTCTGCTCAAAAGCATCAGAAATAGTACGTTCTTTTTGCACACCTTTCAGATTAACAGCGAAGGATTTATGCTGAATAAAAGATAATCTCAATGCTTCCCTGGCAATGGCCTGCTCGATGACTAATTCTTCCAAACTCTGCGGTACAGTTGTCGGCCTAATCATTTTATTGCCAATACGGTTCGTTAATTCTTTTTCATCAATATCAAATGGAACCCAGCGCAATACATTAGGCAAAGTTGCTTCAGCCAATACATTGCATATAGAATAACTCATTCCCAGATTGGCGCTTACTGTGCGATTGAATTGTTTTTGGAATACGGAAAAGATATCTGTTGTCGCCCCGCCAATATCCACGCCCACTACTGAAACATTATCTTTTTTTGCTACTATTTCGATCAAGGCACCCACAGCGCCAGGCGTAGGCATAATGGGTGCGTCTGTCCAGGACATGAGCTTTTTATAACCGGGAGCCTGCTGCATGACGTGTTCCATAAAAAGGTCATGGATCTTATCCCGCGACGGCTTCAGGTTTTCCTGCTCCAAAACAGGCCTAATGTTTTCAGTGACATCCAAGTCAGTGATTTCACCAAGAGTATTTTCAATTTTATCTGTTGCTTTATTATTGCCGGCATATATAACGGGCAGTTTATAATTTTGCCCCAAACGCGGTTTGGGATTAGCAGCTGCTAATATTTCTGCTAATTCCACTACATGTTTAGTTGTACCTCCATCAATACCACCAGAAAGTAAAATCATATCAGGACGCAACTGTCGGATGCGGGTGATTTTTTCGTGTGGCTTGCGTCCGTCATTGGATGCCAACACATCCATCACAATTGATCCGGCACCAAGAGCTGCCCTTTGAGCGGATTCACCTGTCATTCCTTTGACTACACCAGCAACCATCATCTGCAATCCACCGCCTGCTGAACTGGTGGATATATAGATATCAACACCTTCATTGCCATTCCTGGGAGAAAGAATTTGATCGCCATCCAATAATTTACGTCCGGCTAATTCTTCGACTTCCATGACGGCATTCAGGACACCTTTAGTCACGTCTTCAAATGGGGCTTCAACAGTCGTGGGCGCTTCACCACGTACGGCAAGGCGGTATTCGCCATCGATCTTTTCAATAAGAATTGCCTTAGTAGTTGTACTGCCGCAATCGGTGGCAAGTATTGTTTTTAATTCCATTTGGGATTGATTATATAATGATTAAAAAAAAGCTTAAAACAGCAAATAAAAATAGGTTAATGGTGCGGCGAAAATCAAGGAATCAAAGCGGTCTAATACACCTCCGTGTCCCATAAGAAATGTGCTGGAATCCTTGACATCAACATCACGCTTAAACAATGATTCTATAAAGTCCCCCAATTGCCCAAAGACACCTGCAATGATTGAAAAAACCAGAATATCCTGTACTGTAAAATCTGCTGATGGGAGTCCTAAATGAGCCAGCACATGCAAGAAAATTATGGTACTTAAAAAACCTGCAACACAACCAACAATTGATTTTTTTGGACTTATACGAGGAAAAATCTTTTTCTTTCCCCATCTTCTTCCAAAACCAAATGCTGCTGCATCACAAACCCAGACGGAAGCAAAAACCACAAAAGTATAGTAGGTATCATAAGTCATATCGATCTGGCGCAGGACAATTAATGAACCTAAGAGCATAGGGATGTAAGCTATACCAAAGAGCGTATAGGCCATGTTGGCGGCAGGATTAACTTTTTTACTGAATAATTCAAATAGTAATAAAAGGATTACAAACGCAAATGCCAGCTGTAAAAATGCCAGCATATTTAAATAAGGTTCAGTGTGGTAAAACCATATAAAGAACGCAGTCCCTAAAAGCCCAAAGGGAAAAGAAGCATATATACCTTTTGATTTGTAGAGTGTATAAAATTCTTTTAAAGCAATCGCTATTACAACTGACATGAATATGGTAAAATAGATTCCGCCTAGCCATATCACAAATAATATGCCGGGAATGCCCATGGCATTGACAAGTGTTCTTCCTTTTGGCGCTGAATCAGACATTATTAGGTGAAAATAAGGGTGAAAAAATAGCGAATATGAATGTGTGCTCCAATGACGATTAAACGGTTAAACCAGCACGTCTATGGCAGCTGGATCCACTGCAACGTCTATTGGGGTACTGCCGATCATTTCACCATCTATATTTAATATATTTTTTTCTTTTGGAAGCACTGAAAATGATTTTACTTGGTGGTATTCCACGATTGGATCAGCGATGTGTTTGCCGGAAAATACCTTGGGGAACATCTTAAACAATTTCCAGCGGCTGGCTTTGTGGGCCACAATGAGGTCTAAATAACCATCATTCAATTGCGCCAGAGGGGCCATTTTCATTCCCTTTCCTGTATGAATTGTATTGCAGCCCAGTATAAAACCAAAATCGCCTACAGTTCTAGTACCTTCTATTACCAATGTTGCCAGTCGCTCCCGAAAAGCAATAATCTCGACCAGGGAAGCCGCATTATAACGCTGTCCGCCCAGCCAGCGCAATTTTTCCGCAATTACATTGATATCAGTCGGCATGCCCCAGCCAACAATATTAAACGCATATAAAATTTCGCCATTGGCGTTAACCTTGGCCAAATCAATTGGTCGCCTGCGATTAGTGATGATTCGTTTGGCTGCATTGACCGGGTCAAGACAATCGAGATCGTGCATGAAAGAATTTCCCGTTCCACCGGTCACCAGGCCAATGGGCAGTTTTCGGCCGTCCTCCCTGTTCATCATACCATTGATCACTTCGTGCATGGTACCGTCGCCGCCGATGGCACAAAAGCCGTCGTAACCATCAACATCAACTGTCCGGGCCATATTTCGGGCATGACCGGCGTATTCTGTTTCCATGATTGTAATTTCCGCGCCGGCACTTTCGAAAACAGGTTTAACCTGTTCCAAAATACCCAAACCCTTTTTTACACCACCATGGGGATTAACTGCTAAATAATATTTTGACATTTTACGATTTATGCTTCATGTATTTATTATCACCAAATTCAATTACTTCAATTTTTACTTTCGTAGTTCCCTGGCCGATAAAACCCAATTTTTTAGCAGCCCCATAAGAACAATCTAAAATACGACCTGCAACAAAAGGTCCCCTGTCATTGATACGCAGAATGATCGATTTGTCATTTTCCATATTAGTCACACGAGCAATGGTATTCAATGGCAGAGTTTTATGGGCTGCTGTCAAACCGTACATATCATACACTTCTCCATTGGCAGTGAGTTTACCGTGAAAATCTTCAGCATAAAATGAACTGACGCCGTACAAAACTTTGGCATGACTCCCTTTTGTCGCCAGCGGTATGTGGCTTTTTTTACCTGGAGCTTTCCCGGTACGATAACGGGGGGAATTGGAACAGGACATTATCAGCAAAGAACAGATCAACAACCATTTAATCATGTGTTTGTACACTTCCAATCAAACTTGATATTGAATCCAGTCCTTGATTATCAAGGTAACTCTCGAGGTTTTGCAATATTTTTTCAGCTATACCCGGATCACGGTAGTTTGCTGTTCCCACTTGTACTGCACATGAACCGGCTAAAATATATTCCAGAACATCGGTGCTGCTGACAATACCGCCAATTCCTATGATGGGAATATTGACAGCATTGAACACTTTATGCACGCATGCCAAGCCTATCGGTTTGATCGCTGGGCCGGACAATCCGCCATACGTTGTATAAATGTTGCTTTTTCCAGTTTTAGAATCGATGCTCATTCCAACCACTGTATTAATGGCTGACACAGCATCCGCCCCTCCGTTTTCAGATGATTTTGCGATTGCAGTAATATCCGTAACATTAGGGCTCAATTTCATGATCAGCAAGCGGTCAGTATGTGCACGCAATTTTTTCGTCAACTCTTCTGTCATAGCACAATCCACACCAAATGCCATGCCGCCCTCTTTTACGTTGGGGCAGGAAATGTTGATCTCATAGCCCATAATATTTGATGAAACAGACTCCACTTTTTCCATGACTGATAAGTATTCTTCCATGGAGGAACCGGCAATATTCATAATAATTGGACTACCGATTTCCTCGTAGACAGGCAGCATATCACTGACATATTTATTTACGCCAATATTGGCCAGGCCGATAGAATTGATCATACCTGAGGGTGTTTCCACGATGCGCGGCGGCGGATTACCCTCTCGTGGGTTTAGGGTAATTGATTTTGTAACAATGGCACCCAAAGTGGACACATCTACCAATTCAGGATTTTCTGTACCATATCCAAATGTCCCGGAAGCGACGAAAATGGGATTCTTGAATGTTGTTTTCCCAATTGTTATGGAAAGATCAGCCAAAGTTCACCTCTTCACATTCATAGACAGGTCCATCGAGACATACCAGGGAATATTTTTCATGGTAACTATGGTCTTTAATTTGCCCGTTTTTACGCTCAACTACACACCCCTGGCACAAACCGACACCACAGCCCATATAACTTTCCACGGAGAGTTGGGCTCTTATATTTTTTTCAAAGGCAAATTGTTGAACAGCATAGAGCATGGGTTCAGGTCCACAGGCATAAATGATTGAATTTTCATGTATGTCAATTTTAGCCAATGCTGCCAACACAGTTCCGGCAATTCCAACAGATCCATCATCCGTTGTCATGTAAATATTATTTTCAGGTTCATGGTCCATAAAATGTTCAGCAGCTGTCCTGGCGCCGATGATCATTACAGCATTGTTACATGATGCAGATAAATTTAATATAGGTGCAAGACCGACTCCCCCACCCACCAGAATTGGCTTAACATCCTGGTTTTCATAATCTGTAAATACATTTCCTAAAGGACCCAGGATATTCATGGTTTCACCAGGTTTCTTCCTGGAAAATATATCCGTCGTTTCTCCAAATATTTTATAAATAATGTCCACCGCAACACCCTTGACTGAGGCAATACTCATGGGGCGGCGAACCAAGTGCTCCCAGCTATCATCAGCCAAAAGGTTGATAAATTGCCCGGGACCCTTATAGGCGCCTGCGACTTGTGGTGCATGCATGGACATCCGCCAGATGCCCGCAGCTATCTGTTCGTTTGCTATTACATCTACTGTTTCAATGAACAAGTGTATCTTCCTCTGCAACTGATAAAATTTGCTGTAAAACTTCATAGCGTTGACGGCTTGATAAAGCTTGTTCAGAATCACCATGGTTTTCATTGAGCCAGGAATAATATTTTAATGCACTGTCCGGTTCGTAGAACGTATGATCATAATTATAGGCCAAAAAGTATGCTGCTCGTGCAGCGGTTTCACTCTGGCTGTCTTTCATAATTATATTCCTGTAAAGAGCTAATGCATTGGTTGGATTGATAAGCCACTCCAATTCTCCCTGGCGCAAAATTGCTTGTACAGACCCAGGATCTATGGGCAAGTCCAGTACTTTGCGTAAATAATCTGCATATTCAGATGAAGGTACTTCATCCAGGATGCGCTTGCTATACAGGTCTGATGGCTCTGTTTTTCCTCCGGAAAAATGAATATAGTACAAAACAAAGAGTGCTTTTGGATAATATTCTGAATCAGGATAATTATCCACAATCCGTTGAAAATGGACCGCCGAAGAATCCTGCCTTTTGAAATGAAATGCTTCCAATTCACCCAAATTATATAAATGATTAGCAATAGACTCTTTCTGTTCGTTGATTTCTTGCTGTTTAACTGTTTTCAATGAATCATTATTCAACGAATCTATATCAGCAGTACTTTGCTGAATACTTGCTTCCAATACTATTATTTCCGCAGATGATTCCTGGTATTTTGTGATTTCCTTGGCCCGGAGATTTGCAGTAGATGTAAAAGTAGATTGCCGGAATTCCCTGGTGACCTGTCCAAAATACTTTTTTGCGTCATCCAAATTCCAATGATCATACAGCGCTATTTCTCCATGGATGAAATTGGCTTCAGCAGATGTTTTTGTATTTTTATAGTCTTCTTTAATGGATTCCAGGCGAGTGATGGCAGCGTCTAGATCATTGTCCATTTGGTAGAGTTTTACCAATTCCAGTTCGAGGTCACCATGGATCGACTTGAATATTTCGTCCAATAACATGGATTTGATTAAATCCTTTACTTCATCCCAGTTACCGAGCATGCGCTGTATGCGGACGATTTGCAGATTTGCTTCTTCTTTTCTCTTTTTGGATGTTGTATTCTTGACGACTTCCTTATTCGCTGACAGCGCTTGATCAAAGTCTTCTGAATTATAGGCCAGGTCGGCTATGCGATAATAGATCTGCCCCCGTTCATTACGATCGTTGTTTGTTTCAGCTGCTAATACAAGGTGTTCCAACGCTGATTTTGGATTGTCGATATCCAAATAAATTTCAGCAATGGATAAATGGATGGAAGAAATAAAATCATCATCAGCTGCTTTTTCCAGCATAGATTGTAACACATCAAGGGCCGGTTGCGACTTGCCCAATTTCCACTTACAGAGTGCCAGCCAATATTCCGCCTGTTCTATATTGTCTGCATACGATTCAATATATTGTTTAAATACCGTTTCAGCAATGCGGTATTCATTACGATGAAACCGGGATTTGCCGATGAGCAGCAATGCCTCCTCAACGTATTTGGATTCAGGATATTCGTCAATGACAAGCTGGGATTTATCGATCACTTTACCGTAAGCGTCGATGGCACTGGGCGGGATGGATTCTCCAGCTTTTTCCAGGCGCTGTTTTTCGGCATTTTCGAAATATTCCTGGGCGTTATAAAAAGTGTTGAAATATGCGCAGGATGAAAAATAGAAAAGCGCAATCGTAATGATCAAAGGTGTGGTGCGGTAGATCTGCTGTAAACAGGTCATTTTTCAGGCGGGAAATTCGCAGTCTTATAGCTCAATTCCAATGAATTAACTTGTTGAACTGGTTTACTTTGCAGAATAATTTGCAACCACATGATTCTCCGGTCTGCAGCTACTTTCATAAGTTTCATCGTTTGTACAGCATTATTTGCTTACAGTTCCGACTCTACAAAAGTAATAGATGAAACAGGATACATTTATCCAACATGTGACAGTTTAGGCGTCCCCCTTTTCGTAGATGGAATCCAGGTTGGCGTGTCACCATTAAGGCATCCTGTTCCCGTTTTAGCTGGATTTCATGAAATTGGTTATGCTCCGCCAGAAATTAGAAATGAATATGTAAAATCACGTCTCCACCATGCCATCAAAAAAGTCTATGTTCCTATCGGCGATACGGTGAACGTTGCGTTATCTTTTGACCATGAATACACGCAATTCAAGGCATTACGCACTGAACATAAGATTACACAATATATTGGGATGATGATGGCTGTAGCAGCATTGTATCTCTTTTGGCTCATTTCCTGATGATTTGCCCTATTCTTATGTAGCTGATATTGTTTAATTTTAACCATGGATAGATTCACTTATTACGACCCTGCGATCAAGTTTCGTCCAGATTATAAATGGCCGGAGGAGGGTACCGAGCGTGATTGCCCCAAGTGCGCTACAGCCATGCAGCTGAATGATAATGATGAAACGTATTTTGGAAAGCCCTGGTGGTGTCCCAAATGCCAGTGGCAGTTCTCTGAAGAAGAACTGGATCAAGCTTGAAACAGTTCTGAATTATCCTGCATAATCTGATCCACAACATACCGCACAATAACCATATCGTCTAGATAACCCAAATCCGGGATCTCATCTGGGATCTCATCATCTTTATCTACGAAATAATCAAGGGCGTATAGTATTGGACGCTTTATATCTTCAGACAAATCAGGGACAGACATTAATATATTATACAATTTTGATACATCGTTGATGAGTGTAATCATAAAATCATTTAACACGGATTGCACCAGTAATTCTAACTTTTGGGGAATGACAGACAGGATAATTTGCTCACGGGAAAGATCAAATTCAGCTATCCTGCGCTCGGTTTTTACAATGTCTTCATCTGTTAGTTTATATTCGTCGGGGTATGTTTCCATGATTAAATTTAGTTCACTTGTTGCAATAAATTGACATGTCTTTATATTCTGAAATAGAAACACGCCTGCACCGAGGTTTGGATATCGAGTATTTGGATATCAAAGATGAGACCGGTGAGCATATCCACCATAAGAATTTTGACGGCGGTGCCCATTTGAGCGCAGTGATTGTTTCTTCCAGTTTTGATGGATTAAACTTACTTGAGCGTCACAAACTAGTCTATGAAGCGCTAAATGATATGATTAAGCAGGAAATACACGCTTTGAGCATGAAAACCCATACTTTAGGCGAATGGCAAGAAATGCAAGGAAATAGCAATGGATAACGTACAGGAAATGACGCCTTTAGAAGCGGTAACACATTTGTTTACGTGTCTCCAACTGGCCGACGGCAGAATGGATTTTGAAGAGCGGGAAGCCTGGGCAAATGCTTTAACAGAACTTTTCCCCGATCATTCCGAGGGTAGAGCTGTGGATTTCATGCAGGATGCGTCCCGAACGATTTTGATGATGGACAGCTTTGGTAGACGAAATTATGCTATCAACCTTTGTGCGATGATCAAAGCCCATTTTTCAGATGATGATCTGCAGAATCAATTCGGTCCCCGTGTTGCATTGTTGGTGGAAGCGGACGGCATGGTCTTTTCATCCGAAAAAGAGATGGTGGAGGATATCGAGAAAGAGTTGGGTATTCAGATAACTTTGGTGGATTAAACTACTTCAGCAAGATCATTTTATGCACATCAACAAACCCAGTCGTTTCGAACCTGTAAAAATACATACCTGCGCTGACTTTTTGACCAGCGTTATTTTTTCCATTCCATCTTATTGATTTATACCCTGGTTGCTCTTTTTGATTGAGCAGCGTTTTAACTTCACGGCCTAAAATATCATAAACGATAAGATTCACATGCGTTTCAACCGGAATGTCATATTGAATGGTGGTTACGGGATTAAATGGGTTTGGATAATTATGATGTAAGGCAAATTCATCTGGTACTGCTATGACTTTTTGAGAAATAAATCCTTGTGATATTACGTTATTATTCCGGTCTAAAAAGATATATTGAATTGAGATATATGAATCTTCCTCACCTAACGAATGCGTTTCCAAATAAATGTGTTTTTCTTCATCATCAGTCAAATACGCTTTTTCAATGAGTAAATTTCCTTCGTCTTTATAGTGATTTTTAAGCAGCATAACGTCTTGGTCTAATTGATCAACTGTATTTTCTATTTCGAGTTTTGTCTGATCATATAATACCAATACCTGGCCAGAGGAAACATCATCAGTAAGATTTATCTCCAAAACCTTACCAGACTGCTTAATATCAAGTTGTGGTCCAAATTGATTTATTTCTGCAAGCAATAACGTTGGTGTATTATTCGACCAATGCCACATACGGGTGAATGCCATAACATCCCTAAGATCAAAAACACTATTAATATTTGGGATGAAATAAGGAATTTCTCCTTCTACAGGTCCGGTTTCAAAGTTATAGTCCTGATTTTGCCAACCAATTACGAACTGATTCAAGTCTAAAATATCTACACTATTATCAGTATTAAAGTCACCGATCATTGGAGTAATATAAGTGAAAAACGTGTCCACCGCTTCAAACCCAAGTAGGTCAGTGAGGTCATGGATACCGATTGCAACTGAATCCAGTGCAGCAAAGGGACCTATTAAGGTAAGATGAATTTGTGGTGGATCAGCAGTATACACCGTGTCAATTGTATACCCACTCTCAATATTAGTTGTAATGCTTACATTGTAATCTTGAACTGGTTCAGATAGTTGCAGGTCTATTTCTGTGTCAAAAGATGAACTGATCCATGAGCCTGGCTCTATGCTCATACTTTCTATTACCGGAGGCCCGGCGAACTCGTCTACTGTAATACCATTTGATGAAATTATTGAGGACATGTTCCCTACAACATCGAAGGCCCGCACGGCGACATAATAAGTTTGCGTATGTTCTAATGTTAGTGTATTGTCAGAAATGAGCGTGTCGTTATCCGTCAAACTCCAGTCTTTTACATCCGTATTCAGCTCCGATGTTCCCACGGCATATTCATACCGCTCAATGCCGCTCAATGTATCAATAAATCCAGACATGAAGGCGCTTAAGGTTGTTGTGGAATTGGTTAAATCCTGATCCTCAAAAACACTTAAATCTGTAAGGTCAATCACAGATCCTGATATTGGCGGAGTTGCATCTATGATAACGCCATCCCCTTCCAACATATCTGAATTCCCCGCTTGATCAAAAACTCTCACCTGACCGTAGTAAACACTGCCGTTATTCAATACAAGTGGTTCAAATATTACACTGGAATTTTCAGACGTAAACTCGGTCCAAGCTACAATATCGCTGTCTCCTACAGCAGAGCCCACTGCAAACTGATATAAACCGATACCAGAGAGATTATCATTAGCATTACAATACAGTGCGAGTGAGTCGTCACTAGCTTGATAAACTGGGTTTTCGGGCGAACCTTCAGTTAACTGAGAAATTAATGGCATCTCTGTATCGATGGTGATACCATTACTGGATATAGTTTGTGAAACATTTTCTGCTTCATCGTAAGCGTGAAGATTAAAAAAGTATGTTGTTCCATGGTTTAAGTTCAAACTGTCTTGTGTAACCGTGATAGACGAGCCGGGAATAAGTGTCCACGGTGTGATATTCTGACTGCCTGCAGAGGTGCCGATGCTGTATTCATAATTTGCTATGCTGCTGGTTGCGTCACTGAATCCAGACCAGTTTGCGGACTGGGTACTGTCATTGTTGGTCCAATCCAGATCGACAGTCTGTCCATCAAAAACGGTCCCGGCCACCGGCGAGTCAAGGTCGACCCCAAAACCGTCAGAACTGACGGTGGTACTGACATTGCCTACGGCGTCAATCGCATAGGCATTCACATAATAAGTTGGACCCGGCACCAGATCGACTACATATGCAAAGTTTGTGTTCGATCCATTGGATGTCCAATCAAGAACCTGTGTTAGTCCTGGGCTAAGACCAATGGAGACCCAATATTCAGCGACTCCGCTTAAAGAATCAGAAAATCCAACTAAATAGGCTAGTATCTGAAAATCAATAGAAGTCCAGTCAACGTCATCTAATTCAAAATCAGCAACCAGACCTGCTACAGGCGCAGTCTGGTCAATAGTAATACCGTCTCCGCTCATCGTTCCGGATATGTTACCCGCCTGATCGTATGCTTTAACATTGGCATAATATGTACTATCTGGTTCCAGATTCAAATTATCAAATACATGGTTCATATTACTGCTTACATCCACCCAGTTAACAATATCTTCGAGACCCGGTGCGCTACCAAGCGATACTGCGTAATCAGAGATATCTCTAGAGACAACCCTGCTGTCAGAGCCTCCCCAGGCAACAGAAAGGCTTGTATTGTCATATTGGAAATCAAGATCATTACCAAAAGAACCTTCATATATATAAATAATCACAGGAGCAATCGTATCCACTGTTACCCCATCTGACATTGCCTCCAGGGAGAGATTATTCGCTCCATCTGTAGCTCGTACACTTACAAAATATTGCATACCGGTCTCCAAACTCAAAGACGTATCCACTACAAATGTATCCACACCTACGCTGGTCCATGGTACTACTGTATTTAATGATACTTCTGTAATCATGTATTCATATTGACTGATACCACTAATTATATCATCGAAACCAGTCCAGAATGCTGAAACAAAATTATTTATGTTGGACCAATCAATATCAATGCCAGCTTCTGTACCATCATAAACCTGACCAGTTGCAGGAATAGAAACATCATATGCAATAATACTGCTCCCTAGTTCAAGCTGCTGATTTCCGGCCAAGTCAAAAGCCTTTGAATATATATTATAACTGATACTATCATTTAAATAGTTTTCCGGAAGTTGAAAATACCAGGTTTCCAGACCGAGGGGATATTGCCATAGCTCAAACGGTTGCCATTGAGTGCCATCAAACCATTGATTATCACTTAACCTCTCTACAGCGACTAAAACTGAATCAATACCAGAAATGCTGTCCGTTGCAGTGCCCGTGATGCTTGAATCGGCATTCCAGCTCAAATTATTGTAAAATTCCAATTCAATCTGTACAAATGACTCTGGCAAAGATGAATCGTAAACCAAACTATCCAAAGCGGGTGACAGGTCCTTATTTCCAGCACTATCTACTGCATGAGCATATACCTGGTACAATTGTCCGTCTCCCAGATTAGATAATATAAATTGATAATTCCAGGAAATATCACCGCTGGCTTTAACCCAACTTGAGTCCAATGTCCAACCTCCATCAGACCAAAAATAATTATCTTCTTTGCGATTGACCATTAACTCTATTGATTGTATTCCCGATAAATCATCACCGGAAGTTCCAACCAATGGATTTTCATTATTCCAACGATCCGGACCTATATAAAAATTCTCTATGTTCATATATGTACTGGGAGCAGCAAGATCAATTGTAATTCCATTAGACGAAACAACAGTTCCTACATTGCCAACTGAATCACTGGCAATAACATTAAAGAAATAAGTTATTGTCTCTGCAAGTTCAAGACTATCAAAAGTAGCAGTGGTATCAGAACCAACATTTGTCCATGTCATTACATCTTCTAGACCAGCATTTGTCCCGATTGAAATGGTATACTCTTTTACTCCACTCAAGTCATCAGAAAAGCCGGTCCAGAAAGCCGTTAGAGTTGTATCCTGGTTATACCAGTTCTGATCAGTAGACGACCCATCTTTGACAAAACCTTGACCTGGAGGTTCAGTATCCACCGTAAGCCCGTTGCTTGAGACTACAGAGGAGACGTTACCAGCATGATCAACTGCTCGTATTGAGACGTAATAAGTCTCACCATTGTACAGTTCCAAGCCTGCCACATTTACAAATGTGTCAATCACACCTGAAGTCCAATCCAGTACCTCTGATCCTTGAACAGAAAATCCAATTGCATATTCATAATAATCAATGCCAGAAAGACTATCACTAAATGTGCTCCAGTGAGCATTTACAGTGGAATCAGATCCGCTGTGCATGATATCGGCCTCCTCCAGTCCATCGAAAACAAACCCGGTTGTCGGCGGAGTATAATCAATCAAAAAACCATCTCCTGTTCCGATTTCAGACTGGTTGCCGGCTATATCAGTGGCCCTGACCTTGAAATGATAGGTCTGGCCCTCTACGAGTGCGAATGAATCAATTACTGCAGCGGTATCTGTTCCAGCAAAGGACCAGTCCAAAACAATGGAGTCATCCAGCGCCAGGGCGTATTCAAAATAATCCAACCCAGATTCATTATCATTTCCGGACCAGGTAAAATTCAGGTTTATACTATCGTTAAAGTAGTCCCTGTCACTGCTGTCTGTTTGCACTTCGATAATATTGGTCACCGTCGGGAGAATGAAATCAAACATAAAGCCATTACTGGTCGTTGTATCCGACATTTGATTATCTATATCCAGCCCGCGGACACTCACATAATAATTTACTCCAGCTGTAACATTTGTAAGATTCATTGTAAAAAATGTGTCCTGTCCAGTTGTAGCCCAGTTGAAGATATTGTCCAAGGTGTCGCTATAAGAGCCAACGGATGTTTGATAGCTCACGGTACTATCATCGACAAATGATTCCCAATGGGCAATAATGGTTGAATCAGAAAACCAGTCTAAATCGGTAGGACCGCCATCAAATACTGCACCGGACTTGGGCCTCTGGCTGGCCAATGCACTTTCGATTGCTCCCAGATCTGGATTTGAACCTGCTGGATTTGGGCGTAAGTGACCATATAAATCAGAGCTGATCCCCAGGTCATTGGAGCCCTGACCCATCAGTTGTGAATAATCAGACAGGCTAAAATCGTTCGTGCTTCTGGAAACAAATGGGCTCTCGACAACATCAAAATTGTGAGTTCCCCAATTCACAGTACCATTAATGATCAGGATATCCGTCTCACCCCCGGCAATATTTGAATAGTCAATCAGAATGGAGCCGGGTTCAGTTGATGAGCCAACTGCAACTTGATTGGTGTCGTTGTCACTTATAATACAGTTAACTACCTGGATCACACTGTTATCGGTACAATAAATACCGCCGCCTGTGTTGCTAGCTATATTACCATTAATTGTAGAGTTCCAGACCGAAACATCAGACCATCCTTCTGTGGCCAAACCAGCACCATTTAAGGCACTGTTATTCACAAACAGCGTGTTACTTATTGTACCTCCTAATCCTTGGATAAACACACCGCCGCCACTGGCAGATGCGCTGTTACCCGAAATAATCAGCCGATCCAGGTTTGCAGATACCTCCTCAACAAAAATACCGCCGCCTTTCTCACTGTTTCCATTGGTGATGGTCATATTTTCCACGGACACACTTATTCCTGAAAAGTTTAAATCAACAATATTCAAAACGTTACCGGCCTGGTTGCCATCAACAATAATGCTCTCCGGGTTTCCCAAACCGCTAAGGACAATACTTTTACCATCGATAACAATATTTTCCACATAGGTCCCTGGTAGTACCATGACGGTATCGTCATCACTCGCATAATCAATGGCATATTCAATGGTAAAAAACGGGTCCGTTATGTAACCTATGTTGTTATTATCGCCATCATTACCCACATACCACACAGGTCCTGCATAAGGTGTAGAACTGACAATTGTACTATATTCACTTTCGTTTAAAAACGTATCCACCGCTGTCACTGCTAAATGATAAGTAGTTTTATTCTGTAAATTTGTAAGAAAGACCTCTGTATCCTGTGCATCACTAATAGGATCGCCGGTTATACTGGTTGATTCTATTAAAGTAAAGGAAGAATCCTGCTCCATAACATAGAGATGGTAATTTAAAAAATCCCCTATATTATATAACGGATCCCAGGACACGCTAATCTCTGAATCACCGGGTACTGCTGTAAGCCCTGAAGGTGCCGGTGGAGGAGTCTGGTCATACGGGGTTGTGCTTTCCACTGCAGTAAAAGGGCTCCTATTGGCCAGCTGATCCACTGCTTTTATGCTGTAAAAATACTCTGTATTATTTTCGACGCTGGAATCCACAAATGTATTATACACAAAACCTACACTATCATACAGCTGGACTGTAGCAGCAGTGAGGCCTTTGTAAACGATGTACCGGGCCAGGTCGTTCTCCGGGTTCATATCCCAGCTCAAAATTACCCGCTCATCACCCGGAGCAGCAATAAAATTGGTCGGAGCAGATGGCGGAATTGTATCCAGTTCTCCAATCAGGTACAGATTGTTATCATTGGAACCAATGTAGACGTTGCCATTCGGGCCGATGGCGGCGGAGGAAGTTTGAATTTGGCCTGTGGTGGAATAGTTCCACACAAGGTTTCCATCTTGATCTACAGCATAAATTTTATTATCAGTAGACCCAAAGAAAATATTGCCATTTACCGTCACTGCGGGAGAATTACGCACATCGCCGTTAGTGTTGAATTTCCAGCGCAGGCTGCCGTCGGAACGGTTAACGCTGTGCAGCTTATTGTCATTGGAACCAATATAAATATCATTGTCCGTCCCCAGAGCCGGAGAAGAATACAAGATAGCACCGCTGGTGGAATATGTCCACTTCAGCGACCCATCCGGGTTAATAGCATACAGCTTCCTATCATAAGAACTGGCATAGATTACTCCCTCCTCATCCACGGCCATTGAACTGAGGATATAACCGTTTGTGCTATAGTTCCACTGTACTTCACCTGTCAATACATCAAGAGCATATATATTCTTATCATGCCCGCCTACATATACAGTATTTTCATCCGGAGAAAGGGCCGGGGAAGAATAAATACGGTTGCCTACCGATGCTTCCCAGTACAGGCTGCCAAATTCGCTGTCCAGAGAGGTTAAATTGCCATCTTGGTCACCAAAGAAAAGACGGCCCTTGTCATTAATTACTGCCGAAGCAATAATCTCGTCGCTGGCTGTATAGGTCCAAATCGTATCTCCCGTACTCCGATTAAAACAATAGAATACACCGCTTTTGCTGCCCACGTACAAGCGGTCCATGCTGGTAACCAGGGGTGCTGCGCTGACGCCGTCGCCTGTGGCATAGCTCCATTTAAGCGTCCCATCCACATTCAACGCATATACGGAGCCGTCCTCTGAACCAAAATAAACATCACCGCGGTCATCCAACACCGGCGGGCTGTTAACGTCGTCGCCAGTCTCGTAGGACCAAACCTTTGAACTTACATTGGTACCATAGATCGGTGATCTCCCTGTGTTCTGGTTATCATAATGAAATTTTCCCCACAGAGATGTACTCAACAGAACAGGTGTTTCCTTTGTCTTCTGGGAAACCATGTTTGATATGGTAGACACATTGCCAGTACTATCAATGGCTTTGACGGCAAAGAAATAACGGGTGCTTGGATCCAGGCCTGTAACGTTTACATTTTCTAATGTACCAGGCATCCCCGGGTTGGGTACATTTGTTGTAATAGAATCAGCCTCATCAAAATTTGCTTCCGATAGTGCTTGAGTTGAAAATTTTAAGTCGTAGGCATAGGCTCGACCAATTGTGCTGTCTCCGCCAGTGGCGGTCCACCGCAGCTTTATGGTGTTTGATGTGAAATTCACTATTTCCAAATCTGTTATTGCTGCCGGCGGCGTCAGGTCCGTGGGTGCACCAGTGAGCAGCTCGCTGGCAGCACTTTCATTACCAGTCGTATCTATGGCTGTTAAAAGATAATAATAGATATAGCCATTGCTTAAGCCCGTATCGGTATAGGTCTCAGCAGGTGCCGGAATCGAGACCAGCAAAGCTGAAGAAGTGGGTACAAATGATGAATCCGAATTGCGGTAGATATGATAACGATCCAAGTCTGTCTCTGTATTCTCCTGCCAGGTCAGTGTCACCTGCTTTTCACCATTAAGTACCACAATATCCTGAGGAGTAAGCGGTGCTGTTAGATCCACGGGTGCCCCGAACACCTGCTCACTGAACAGGCTCTCATTGCCGCCGAGATCATAAGATGACAATTGGTAATAATAAGTAAGGCCAGTAACCAGCCCACTATCTACATAAGATATTTCCGGCAATAGTACATCAGCGATGGAATCATCACGCGTGGGCACAAAAGTAGAGTCATTACTGCGATATATTATATGACCGACCAAGTCATATTCAGAACCAGTTGTCCAGTTCAACGTTATGCGGCCATCACCGATAGCAGCAGCAAACTCGGTGGGCGCTCCCGGAGGCAAGTCGGTGGGCGTACCAATCACGGCATCACTTGCTAGTCCAATATTATCCCCTATATCCCCAGCCTTAAGACGATAATAATATATGACGCCGTTGGTAACGGATGTATCCCTAAAACTGGTGACTGTCTTTGAGACTAATGTCAGGCTGTCAACTGATTCAGGTTCAAAGCCTTCTACCTCACTGCGGTAAATAATATAATAAGACAAGTCGTACTCTACATTAGCTGTCCAGGTCAAGTCTACAAAATGGTCTCCACTTTCAGCCAACAAGCCTACAGGTGCAACGGGTGGCGTGTGGTCTGTTGGTGTGCCGATGATTAATCTACTGGCAGCGCTTTCGTTGCCGCTCGTGTCTATGGCTGTTAAAAGATAATAGTAGGTAAAGCCGTTGATCAGGCCTGTATCGGTATAGGTCACAGCAGGTGCCGGAATCGAGGCCAGTAGATCAGAAGAAGTGGGTACGAATGATGAGTCCATATTCAGGTATATTTGATATCTGTTAAGATCTAACTCCGTATTTGCTGTCCAGGTCAGGGTCACATCTCCATCCCCGTTCTGTATCACGATCCCTTCCGGTGCCAGTGGTGCGGTTAAGTCCAGGGGAACACTCAATACTTGATCACTGAATTGGCTCACATTCCCGTTGTAATCATAAGCTGCCAGCTGGTAATAATAGGTAATGCCGATGACCAGCCCACTATCCACAAAAGATATTTCCGGCAGCGGTATAGTGACAATGGAATCCTCACTTGTGGGCACAAAAGTAGAATCGGTACTACGGTAAATTATATGACCGGCAAGGTCATACTCATCACCCGCTTTCCAGTTCAACGTAATGCGGCTATCACCTGCATCAGTAGCCAACTCGGTGGGCGCTGCCGGAGGTAAGTTAGTTGGAGTACCAACTACCTCTGCACTAGCCGAGCTTTTATTGCCAGTGATATCTATGGCTTTTATACTATAGTAATACGTTTCCCCATTCGTTACAGCAGAATCAGTATAACTAGTTATAGATTTCCAGACTTGTGTTAAACTATCAGACGGACTTGGATCAAAACCACTCACCTCACTACGATAAATATTATAATAGTACATATCTGGCTCTGTGTTGGCAGTCCAGGATAAAATAACATTGTGATCATCACTAAAGGCTGAAAATTCAGCTGGAGTAACGGGTGGAATGGTATCGCCTACTCCATAGGCATACAATCGCTGATCATATGTACCAATATAAATAATACCGCCGATTCCTATGCCTACCGAGGATGTTTGAATCTGACCTCCAAATTGAACACTTGATACCAATGCCCCGCTCGTATCCACTTGATACAGTGAATTATCCATGGAACCAAAATAGATATAGCTATTGGCTGTTACAGCAGGTGAATTGCGGACGTCACCGCTTGTTGTATAACTCCAACGCAGGGTACCGTCGGAACGATTGACACTATAAAGTTTATTATCATCTGAACCAATATAAACATCATTATCTGTTCCCAGCGCTGGTGAGGAATACCAGATGGCTCCGCCGGTGGTATACGACCACTTTAGTGTGCCGTCCGGGTTGAGGGCATAGAGTGTCATATCAGAAGAACTGACATAAATAACCCCGTCCCCGTCCACTGCCATGGAACTGAGGATATATCCATTGGTTGCGTAATTCCACTGTACCGATCCTGAATCTGCATCCAGGGCGTAAACATTTTTATCAAAACCACCAACGTATACAATACTCCCACTTGGTGAAAAGGCCGGAGTAGAATAAATGCGGTTACCAACAGTCGCTTGCCAGTACAATTTACCAAATTCACTGTCCAGGCAGTACACTTGTCCATCCAGGTCAGCAAAGAAAAGTCGGCCACTGCTGTCTATTGTCGCCGATGAATAAATCTGATCATTTGCCTGGTAGGTCCAGATCGTATCTCCTGTGGTCCGATTAAAACAATAGAATACACCGCTTTTGCTGCCCACGTACAGGCGATCCAGGGTAGAAACCAGCGGTGCAGCGGTAACGCCCCCACCTGTGGCATAGCTCCACTTAAGGGTTCCATCTACTTTCAAGGCATAGACAGAACCATCCTCGGAACCAAAATAAACTTCTCCGCGATCATCAACGACAGGCGGGCTGTTTATATCGCCGCTGGTTTCATAGTACCACAACAAGGTATCAAGCGTGGCACCATCTTGGCTGGTGTAACCGCTGTTGAGCAGATCGTTATGAAACTTACCCCAATAAGCATTCAACTCAGTCAACGGTATCGCCAAAGCGGATTGGCTAATTATGTTGGAAATCAGGGACTGGTTGCCGGCATCATCTGTAGCCTTCAAGGCAAAATAATATTCTGTCTGCGGTTCCAGGTCAGCAATCTCCACAGTTTGCAACTGCCCGCTGCTGTCTGGGAGCGGTACACTGTCTGTTACTAAAATAGCGTTTGTGAAATTATCAGTGGTTATCGAGTCCAATGCATAGCGAATTTCGTAGGACACGGCCGTTCCAGCCAGGCCATCATCCCCAGGAGCAGACCATTGCAGGATCATGGACCTGGAGAGGGCGCTATCTACTGCCAGGTCGGTTACCGCTGCAGGTGGCACAACATCGCCTACATACACCTGGAAGGAGCGCGATTCAGCAGCCTGAGCAGAAAATAGTATCTCAGTATCCTGATCCAGGGGCTGTTCTTCCCCGGTCTCAAGATCAACCACTTTCGCGGGAAAACCAGGATAATCATAGAAATCAAAGTTTAAGCTGACATCAGCTGCAGATTCAGAAATAACATCAAAAGTCCAGGCATGGCTGGTGTCATCCAGGGCAATCAAGGATCGAATATCCTGGTCGAAGTAAGCACTACTGTCCGGCAGCCAGTCTGAATGTTCGAAGTATACTGAAAGTTCATTTTCATCATCAACCGGCTGCTCAAATTCAGGGTCGTGGCCAGCCGTAGCCTGGGCCGCAACGCCGATGAAATTATTGTTATTCTCCACAGAGTCATTATCAGCAGAAATACGGATACCCCACTGCACAAAAGCCAAGTTAAAGGTGTCTGCGGTGGTGAGCTGACCATCGGAACTGCTGACAATAATCTCCTCCACGCTGCCATTTTCCGCCAGCAGGTTCACTGAAAGCATGGTATTTTGAATAACGGTTGTCACGGAATCGGAGCCCGAGCTTACATCAAAGAAAAGTTGGTCATTTTCCTTATCTATAAAAACGGATGTCAAGTCATTGATCAACGTATGGATACCCGTACTGCGGTAGACCCTCTTGTCGGGGATAGGCGCAACAAGAAACGGGGCATCGTTGACAGGCACAACCACCACCTGGAAGATATCGCTGCCAACGGCAGAACTGTCATCCATTGCCGTGACCTCGATCATAAATGTTCCTGCAGAATCCGGCGCGGCAGCCACGGACATGATATGGGTTGAATCATTAATGGTAATCACGGCATTGCTTTCTACTCCTGAAAGTACCTGGGCCGTATAGGAGATTTCAGATGAATCGTTATCCACATCAATGGTGTAGTTGTCCAGGTCAAAGGTGAAACTTTCATCCTCGTTTAGCACACTATCAGGGATACCGGCCACGACGGGGGCATCATTGACCGGGGAAATAGTGACAGCTATCGTATCGTAGGCATAAAAGTATCCGTCGAACGCTCCTATGATCAAGTCGGTGGTGCCAAACCAATCCTGCTGGGGAGTAACGGTCAAGGTTGTACTGGTGCCGTTGGTGGTGCCGATGACAGCGCTGGAATCAATAGATATGGGCACAAATTCAAGTGGATCAAAGGGATGGATAAAATAATTATTGAAGGAGATCGAAAAATTGTTTGGACCGCTGTCCTCTACTACCGACAGATCAGATAAGGTGGTGATCTTGATGGGATATATCGACTCTGTGCTGCTGGTGACCGCCACAACGGAGAAAGGCTGGGTGCCGAAATTACCGTCTCCTGTCAGGGTAATATGGCTGGCCTCGTATACCTTTGCGACATTATTGCGCCGGGCAAAATAGCGGAATGACATGGTGTTGCCCGGTGTGAATCCGTTCAGGCTGTTATCAGGATCAGCCTGCCAAGCAATACCGAAGAAGTCGCCTCTGTCTTCAATGCTGGTCCTGATTAAGGTTGGTACATTCGTTATCCAGGTTCCTCCATAGCGAGTGGCGTTATTATCATTGCTGCTTCTATCATAAAGAATATCACCTGAACCTGCTTCAAAATCCCAGTAGCCAACCAAACCATTTTCTGTGTAAGGATTGATCATGGAATTCATATTGGCCTGAACTTCGGCAGCAGAGAGAGCCCTGTCCCATATTGCAATCTCATCAACCGAACCCTCAAAATAGTTTGAGCTATTTGTCCATTGAGCAATATTAAAACGTGTTCCGCTGGCAGTATTCATTTCACCAGAATGTGATGCAACATAAACACCATCTATATATAACTTGCGTTCGCTGGCTTCATCATGGGTGACAGCCAAGTGGTGCCATTGTCCATCGTTGATGGCTGTACCACCACTAAAATCATTGCCCCATGCAGAAAATGTTACCAAACCACTATTCAGTTTAAATCCAAAAGCGGAGTTATTATTTGTACTCCCATAGCTGGCTACAAACATTTCACTATTCCCTGTGTATGAGGTACTCAACCACAAGCTCATTGTCCTTGGTTCGTTTCCCACAGGAAGACCAGTATTATTATCTGTAAAGGCATAGTCCGATTGAAAATACATTGCAGAGGTGTTTGATTCAGTGACTTTCCTATTGTCAATAGCCACATTCCCAACACATATACTGCCGTCAAATATACCAATCTCATCGCCTACCTGGATGGAGTCCAGTGGCCCTTCTAAACTATCCACTACAACAGTATAGGGTAATCCTGTGGGTTCAACTACATTGAAAAATCCTTCATAACCGGTGCCATAGATAGCTCTGCTGGCTGCCGGCGAAATTTGTGAATCGGTGTAAAACAAGAGGATGGCCTGGTATCCGCCAACGGTGTCCGGTGCAAATTGCAGTGTTAGATTATGGGTGACTCCCGAGCTGATGATAAAGTTCCCACTGGCAGTGGTAAAAGCACTGTTTTGCAGACTGACAGAATCCACTACCAAGGCCCCTGATCCAGAATTAAAGAGCGGCACCGTTACAGTACTGGTTTCGCCAATTACGGTAGCTGGAAAATTAACAGATGCACTAGGCACAGACAACTCACCGGCGGTGACCGGCATGCCCTGGCCCAACAGATTAACGGTTTTGGTGGGATTGTCCGGATCATCGCAAGTAATAGTCAAAACATCGGTATAGGGTAAAGCCTCCATCGGTGCAAAGAAAACGGGCAAGGCAAAGGATGACTCGGATGCGATGGTAAAACTGCTTTGACCGACACTGAAAAACCCCGTTTCTGTGGCAGCATTGCTCACTTCCAGGGCCGAAAGGCCATCATTATATATATATACTGTGTCCACCGCAGTTTCGTTGACCACAATTGCTGGAAAGACCATACTGGCCTGGTCCATGCGAATAATAGGATCCACACCGCTAATTGCGGCGAGCTGCACAACTGTGAACTGGCCTGTGCCAAAATTTTCATCCCCCACAAGCAAGGTCACTTCCGGGATCAGTTCCATCATGTAATCATAAACGGCGGCATAGATCTTAAAGGACATGGGATTACCGGCGGTAAACCCTTCCAGGAGGCCGTTGTCCGGGTCTGCTTCCCAAGCGGTGATGTGCAAAGAACTTGCTGCAGGAGATGAGCCACTATAAGGTACACAGGAAAAATTGTCGATACCCCAGCTCTCATTATTAATATCCTCCATAGAAGAACCTGTAAAAGACACTGTTACATCAGTTGCAGAATGAGGCACAGTATATTCAAACCTGTATATGCTTAAATTACCAGAATAGAAATAAATGTTTCCTTCGCTTGGGTTCCATGCGTTGAAATAATTTGTTACAATCTCTTCCCCATCAACATACAGGCTCAATGGCTCACTACCATCCATTGAATTCACAATATACAGATCATATGTGACATGTACATTATCATGATTTCCAAGCCCGCTGACAGTGTATTCAATGGTCTGGCTTCCAAAACGTCCCAGGAATTCATTTCCACTGTTGGGATCTGAATCGTGAATATATGTATCACTAACAGACCAATTGCCATCCCCGGCAAATCCTGTAAAATCATAAACCGAAGAAATACCACTCCTACCTGTAAAAACCGCGCTGCCCACCGCTGTTTCAGTGTCGGTGCTCTCATCATATTCAAAGACTGCTACCTGGTCACCAATGGATAACGGATGATCATCCACCATTATACTGTCCACCACAATGGTGTAGGGCAGGCCCGTAGGCGCTACCGGGTTAAAGTAGTCCTCATAGCCGTAGCCGCTTAAGGATACATATGTCTGGGACATATTATCAGCATTACTGTAAAGGATCAGTTGCCCGGATAATGTGCCTGCATCCTGGGGAGCAAAGGTAACAGGGAAGTTGGTTTCACTGCCCGGCTCAACGCTGAACCCCGTCGTATCAACCGTTGAGAACGCATCACCGGACACGCTCATGTTTGTTATAGTAAGCGTTGCTGAACCGGTATTAAAGACCTGCAGCTGCAGTTGTTGAGAATCGCCAGTTTCCACGGACCCAAAATCCAGGGACGCCGGAATAGACATATTCGCCACCGGCACGGGCAGGCCCTGGCCAATGAGCTGTAAAGTTTCTATAGGGCTCGACGGATCATCAGAAAAAATGTTTAACTGGGCATTGGCCGGCATTGTTTCTGTAGGCGTATAGGTAACAGTAATGGTTGTACTCGCACCACTCGTTAATACACTGCTGCTAAAACCACTGATATTATATTGACTGTTGCTGGTGGTTGCCAGGCTGACGTCCAGCGCCGCGGTGCCTGTATTCGTTACAGTCACGTACTGGCTGGAACTGTTGCCCAACACCAGGGCGCCAAAATCAATGTTGGTCGGAGATACGGCTATAACCGGGAAATCGGTGGTGCTGGCATCCAGGTTAAGCACAGTATATGAGCCCGTGCCGAAATTGCCGTCCCCCACCATCGCATCTATCGCGGCGTCCAGTGTCAGCCAGGTGCCATAGACCTGGGAACGGACCTTGGCCGTAATGGGATTGCCTGCTGTAAAGCCTTGCAGGTAGGGATCTGTATTCCCTTCCCAGGCAGTAACGGATATAGATGGGGTGGGGTCTACCGGTTGGACTAAAACTGGATTCCAGGATGAACCAGTCATTGATAAACGCACCCAGCCGCCGCCATCGACATAATAGTGCATCTCAAGACTATGAAAACCTGGTGCTAATGTAACTGTAATCCACTCATAAATTGTTCCAGAACCAGGCCACCAATCTAAGATTTGGCTTCCATCGATAAACAATTTGATACCATCATTTCCTTCCACATAAAATTGATAATTATCTGCATTATGCGTGTATATCTGTCCCGTCCATTTTACTTGAAAATAGTTGTTATCCAATCCATAATCTTCTAATCCAAACTGGTCATTGAAGTTTATCACAGAATCCTGTCTTGTAAATATTAGTTCTAGTTCATCAAAATCAGCTGGACCCGTACCTGGAGAAGAATAATATTCGCCTGTAAATGTCCCCGGAGCAGTATTGTCATAGATAGTAGCCCCCACGCAGAGCTCACCGTCAAAGAGGGCCACTTCGGTTCCCGGGTTCACCGCCGTGTTGTTGATCTCCAGGTCCGCCACCACATGGTAGGGCAGGC
>Ga0208132_1000006_pt1 | contig 99694 bp, 64 predicted proteins | sample ETNtaG_16_FD_185785 | JGI IMG/M metagenome (GOLD analysis project Ga0208132, IMG submission 185785) | Marine microbial and viral communities from oxygen minimum zone, Eastern Pacific Ocean - ETNP201406SV199 (SPAdes) (version 2) | ecosystem: Environmental > Aquatic > Marine > Oceanic ... | reverse complement strand
ATATGATCAACTGATATTGTTCCTGATCCTGATCCGAAATAACCCGTTCTATACAAATTTCCCCGGAACATGTTCCAGTAGTCGTTAGAATTACCAATATCTTTAACATCCACATTTACAACACTGCCTCCGCTACCCATAAGAATCTCCAGATCACCGTCATTATCCGTATCCACAACAGCAGGGGACCCTGTAAAGGACACATCATAATTGATGATTGGGAACAGGGGAAAAGCTGTGCCGTCCAGATGATAAGCCAGCATGCTTCCGCCCTCAGTTCCTGCAATGACTTCCACATTCCCGTCATTATCCAAATCAGCAAAAACAGGGGAAGAATTAACGCCACTTCCTGTAGAAATTGGCCAGCTTGTCAAAGCATTACCTTCACTGTTAACTCCATATAGTGTTCCATTTGAAGAACCGAAGAATATTCCAATTTCATTCCCCAAATTAATATATCCGGAAGATGTATTGATATCACCTCCGGTCTCAATTTGAAAACGTATAGAACCATCGCTATTTACACAATAAAAGTTATCATCTCTCGATCCAGAGCAAATGATCTTTTCACCATTGACATCAAAGACAGACGGTGCAGTCCTAAAATCATTATCTGCTTCAAATGGAAATCCGTTTGCCACTGTTAGATCATCGTAGATAAGCCACAGGCGTTCGCTATCAGTACCACACACAATATCAACTTTTCCATTGCTGTTGAAATCCGCCAATGCTATCCCCCTCTGGATCTTTTCACCTAGTTCAAATGGAAACCCAGAAACGTTGGAACCATCCCCGTTGATTGCAAAAATTTTCCCTGGAGAAGAATATCCACCAAAAACAATCTCCAGATCTCCATCGCCATCGATATCCCCTAATGCAGGTGTCCCCATGAGAAACTGTCCGGCATCGTAATCCAACTCCAGATTACATCCACTGTCCAATACATACAAATGTTTGCTCTTGGATGTGGTGATTATTTCCAGCTCGTTATCATTGTCAACATCACCAACAGTCGGAGAACCCCAGATCTGGTTTCCAGTATCAAAACTGCACAGCTCTTCACCAGAAACATTGACAACCCTTACAAAACCTCCGTAGTCTGAAAAAATGACTTCTACCTCTCCATCAGAATCAATATCTACTATGGCTGGTGAGGTTACTACCTGGTTCGGAGTAACAAAAGGCCACCCCTGCTGGTTTAAAGTTAAATCAATTGTAAACTCAATATCTTGTTCATAACTCGTGTCTCCAGGACCATTGTACGCTAAGAATAAATTAAACTGATATCCTCCCAATGCTGCATCTTCATCAAAAATCACAGAAAAAGGGCTGTCAGCATTATCATATACATCACCAGGATTCGCATAAGGAATAGAAAATTCACCATTTGAGATCGTAATATCAGATTCATCTGACAAGAGAACCAATGATACATTACTAGCTCCCGTAAGCCACAAATCTGGAACCTCTATATAAAAAGTAATTTCTCCTGTCTCACCAGGATTAATAACAGAATCATCATCGCCACCTACTTCTTCAATATTGATTGAATTCAATACGAAAACAGGATGATTTACATCTATGTAAACACCATCCAAAGTCATTTGGTTTGTATTGTCCGGGTCCAGCCAATCTTTTAATCGGGTTGCTGGACTGTCACCATCCCATCCCCTTGAAAATTTTCCGTAATAAGCATATCCAGAGCCCCCGGTAAGCTGTCCAATGAATCTTCCATCACTATTATATGCAGGAGATCCTGAGGACCCTCCCTCTGTACAGCCAAAATCCCAGTTTATTCCCCAGTGTGATCCAGGTGGAGAATATCCAGCACCGTCCGCCCAATTTATCCCTGGAGAGTGCGTAGCATAATCATCATCAAAGTTGATCTTTTTGGGATCACCACCGGGGTGGTGGACACCAGAATTGACCAAAGGCGGTGATGATGATCGATCCCAGCCTGCATAAAATACATCATCCCAAGTATCACTTATTTCATCTGTAATTTCCAGAAGAGTAAAATCCGGATCGATATCACCAGACGTTGCTATCAGGATAGAACCATATGAATAAGATCCATAACTGGCATTTGATCCTTCGCATGTTTCTGTCTCATAATTAAAATAGAATCTGAAAGTACTCTCATTTTGATCATCTGTGCAATGCCAGGCAGTCATATAATAGGGTGTAAGATCATTGCTGGTATTATTTACCATGGAACCACTGCAAATATATGAGCCCATATCAAGCCAAGAACCTGCATTAATTTGATCTATAAAATCCTCTCCCTCCGGACAAACCACGTTGGCTCCACACCTACTAGAGGGTGTATTTTGATTATTAAAGTTGAGAATGTCCCTGTAGTCATGAACAATCCTTTCGATCTCTATGGTTCCATTAAAACTTGCATTGTCCGGTTCAAAATATTCTAAAATTATTGTATCGCCTTCGATGAGAGGCGTAGCAAACAAGCCATCATCCTGGTTATTCAATGCGCTGTAGGCACCGTGGACCATTTCTTCACTTTCATTGTACACAAAAAACATTGCGCCTTCGGGAAGTAAATAATTATCGTAATAAATCCCTATGGCAAAAGCATTCCTGGAAATAATTTTTAATCGCCATACTCTGCCTTGGCTTGGAATAACTTCCCAAGTACCTGAATTCTCTAAATTATAATCAACATAGTGACTTTTACCATATCGTGTAGGTGTTCCAGCTGGTGCTATAGCATCCTCATCCAATAATTTTTGGACATCTACAACTGGCATCTCAATCACATGATATTCTTCAGTTAATTGATTACTAAAACTCATTGGAAGACCTTCAATGGTTTTTTGAGATAAGACAAACGACATTAAGCAAAAAGCGCTGAAAATATACTTTTTCATTATTTCTCCACTAACAAGCTCTTAAAAGACCTATAAAACCTCACTATTTTCTCTGATAAAAAAGTAGCTATAATTATGAACGTATGAATATAATAAAATACTTAAAATTCTTATTTCAACAACACCATTTTCCTGACCTGCCTGAAATCCTTTGTTTCCATTTTTACCAGATAAGTACCGCTGGCCCAATTCCCACCTTTTATATTTAAGTTGTAGAAACCTGCAGGCTTCATTTCATGCACTGGATGGAGGATTTTCCGTCCCCTTAAATCATAGATAATAATATCCACAAAACCCCCTTCTTTTACAGCATAATGGAAGCGGGTGTTTGGGTTAAAAGGATTAGGATAAGCCTTCGATAGTTCATACTGCTCAGGTATGACCTCTTTTCCTTTATAAACTGGATGAGGATTCTGAGGGTGCCTGTTATCTATGAGAGGAAGTTTATTAAACGATTGAAATAGGATTGAAGATTCAATTTCTGTAGGTGATACCTGAAACCAATCATCCAACAAAGTTGCATATAATTGTCTAAAATCAAATTGATGCAATAAATTTTCGTTTGAATCAAAATCATTTAGATTTGGATTATTTCCGTATATTCCTCCCCGCACATTTTTCCCAAATAATAACTGGGGTGCTCCAGCACCATGGTCTGTACCATCGGAACCATTCTCAAAGGGGCGTCTGCCAAACTCTGAGGTAGTAAGTAAAACCACACGGTCCTTAAGTCCAAGATTTTCAAGGTCCTGGAAAAATGCACCAATTGAATTTGACATTACTGTAAGAAGATTATTATGATCATTAAGCTGGTTATTGTGGGTGTCAAAACCATAATGGTGTGTCAGAAAAATTGGTGTGTAGAGTCCACCAGAAAGAAGCTTTGCAATAATACTTAACTGGGACCCAACACTGTTATTAGGATATTCCACTGTATTTTGACCCGCTTCTGCTGCTGCCTGAATAACACCAGCATAGACAAAAGAATTATTGTCAATCTGACGGACATATGATAGCTCATCTCCACCAGCGGTTTCCGGAGGATCATTATTGTATTCACTTTCATACGTTTCGTTCACCAGATAATAGAAAATGGACGGATCATCCACAATAACCCCGGGAACACCTTCATTACCTGTAAGTAATAAACCATCAGTGGAGCCCTGCTGTAGGGCCATGGGTTCCTCGGGTGGATTCTCCACGTAATCTGAATAAAGCGTTTCAAGGTATCGAGCCACCCAGCCGGTAGAAATGATCTGGTCTACATCAGAGGCACTTCGCCATATATCTGTAGAACGAAAATGGGAAAGATCCTGCTGATCATAACCCACATTCTGAATAATGGCCATGTTTTCGTCATTCCAGAGGTCCATGAGCGGAGCCATAGCCGGATGAAGACCCAATGTCTCTGTGATTGTGAGCAGTTCATTCTGGGGAATGGCAATGGTGGGACGAAGATTGTAATATTCATCATCCTCAAAAGGAATGATAGTATTTAACCCATCATTTCCTCCACCCAAATTCAATACTACCAGGATACGGTTCATCGCCAGCTCACGCAACGATTCAGATTGAGCTAAAAGAGGATGGAACCATTTTGGGATGAGCATGGAGCCCAAACCTACAGCCAGCGAATTTCTTAAAAACTGTCTGCGTTTCATTTTAATTGAAAGTCCGGATATCTCATTAATAGTTTTATTGTTCCTTTCAGGCGGTCCTCCGCTTCCGGAATTGTCAATGACCAATTATAAGGATCCAAACCTTGAAGAAGCTGATCCAATAATAATTGACGTGTATGGTCAGTCGTTAGAATATCATAAAAATATAGAATCATATCATCAATAAGCTGTTCCGCATCATCAGGGTTTGGAAAATGGCTGGCAAACTCAAGAACATCAGGTTGAAATCCCATGGGAAAATCATAAACATACCCATCGATCACAGCATTGGTAAAAAGCTTTCTGTATGGAAGGGTGAAGGTGTTGATCCAGTTTCGGTATCCCAACCAACCTGATACATCAGGCGGATACAGGACAGCCTGACCAAACAATTCCTGAAACATTAAAAGAACTCTATTCCTAGTTTCACCTTCGGGAGGAACAATATCAGTTATATACATCTGGCGAATTGGGGACAGTACATGAACAATGCCTCCACCATATTTGGCACCCCTGAAATTTTCATCAAAAAAGAGTTCACTCTTGAACAGAGCCTCAAGCATGGGTTTTATTTCATAATCATTTTCCCTCAGAATATCGGCTAAAGCATCTACAGCTTGTTCATCAGGATTATAATAGACAAACCACTGATAAATTTTCCGGGCAAAGAATCGTGCTGTCTCTTCCTGTTCAAATATTATATCAACAATATCATCCCCAAACCAGTATCCCGTTTGTCCCATGAAGGTTTTTGATCCGAAGTCATGTCTGTTCTCAATAAAAAAAGTTTCCAAACCATCTGTGGTATAGCCTGTGTATGCCCGTGCTGCTTCAACGACATCCTCCTGGGAATAGTTGCCCACTCCAATGGTAAACAGCTCAAGCAATTCCCTGGAAAAATTCTCGTTGATCCCTGCCAGAGGACATGGATTTTCAGAGACCTGAAACGTAACATGATGAAAGTACGAATCGTCTACCAGACACTCTGCCCAAACATTATTCATTGTTAATGTATCAGTGTTTATTAAAGCAAATCCAAAATTTGCCCATTGATCATCCGGGTTCCAATCACAGTTAGAGCCTAATGGAGGGTTCCCTACCATACCCCAGCCGGACCAGTCATCAAATTCTCCCGTGACGGTGTAAAGATACTCATAGACCCCAGGCTCCAGTTCCATACTTCCCGAGTATGTACCATCACCGTTTGGCATGAGAGTCAGCCCAAAACCGGACCAATCGTCCATTGTACCGGTCACATGGACCGCGCCTCCCTGGAGATCAACTCCTGTCATATCCACATTAAAATTGACAACCATGGGGCCATGGTTATATCCTTCCTCAGGGCATCCACCCCATGAATGGGGATCCAGAATAACATCCTCATTGTTCATCCCAAAGGCACGGAGAGGAGTATCATCATTAGGATCGATATAAGCACACTCATCCGGAACATCCTCATAAATAGAAAATCCACCGCATGTATACAAATACCTGTACAGTCCAGGATTAAGACCAATAGTCTTGGTATACACTCCGTCCTCATCTTCATCTATCAACTTTCTTCCATATCCAGACCATTCGTCACTATCACCCGTAACATATAGATGACGATATCTATTCTTATCATTATCCAACCATTTAAGCATGGCAGGATCTACAGCCATTGCTTTTACAAAATCTTTAATATTCCCCAGGGCATACTCCCTGAGAAGCGCATAGTGATGATACATTGCAGGAGGAAAGCTCACCTTCTGAGCCGATGTAGCGAAATGATCGTGCCAGAAAAGTGTCATTGTTTCGTGAATACTTGCTTCTTCTTCTAACATATTATCAATGATCCAGCTTCGCGTTTCAGCTCTTTGTTCTCTGTATGCATTATTTAAGGAATCAAGCTGTTCCGGTGTAAGGGAATCATAAGGCGGCATAGGATCATCGATCCAGTCTCCGGGAGGATCAGGTACCGGCTGTTCTTCCAGCAATGCGTCCACAGTTGCATCCAACCCTCCATTATGAGCCCAGTTGATCCCTTCCCAAATTGGACCAAAAGTAGTACGCCTCAGCAGATGAGCAGCGGCACGAAGATCAAAATCTACATCCCTGGACGTGATGGTTGATTCAACCTCTAAATCAGGTGCCGGAATCTGCTCAGGAAAAACCTGGATGAATTCCTGCGGGAGATTATTTATGACTGGATATTTTGGCGAGGGGGATGGATGTTGCCTGAGGTATTTGTTCAGCGATTCACTGCGTTTTAAAATAATGTCCTTCTCTTTACTGTCCTTTAGAATCTGGGGCGCAGGATGATCTTTTGCTGTTAACGGGGTTAAAATCAAGGATATATATAACAATAGCAAAGTTGGTTTTGATCTCTTTAACATCGCTTGCACTGAACCTAATCAATTACTCACGTGAGTGTACTATCAATTTCAGGAAATTTCAAGAAAAAAATATATATATATACCAAAATGGAAATTTATTATGAAACTCAAAATAACTGAATAATATAATTTGCAGATTACCATTGGTTGTTGCAATTTTTGTTAGCTTGAAGTATGCAGTATGAGTATGAATAACCATGATGAATAAAAATATCCCCATGCATAGGAGAAATTTCAAATTATCCCCAATCCTTTTTATATTACTTCTTTGTTCGGGTGCAACCGTTATTGCCCAAGGGTTTTCGGAAGGTCCGTACGGTATAGGTTATTTTGATATTGCCGGTCCGTTTACAGTGTTGGACCTGAATGCTCCAATGCCCGGGGACGTGAGCCAGGATGATACTATTGATATTGAAGACGTTATGGTTACCCTGGGTGCAGAGATAGGAACCGTAGAGATTAACGAAGAACAATTCTATTTAGCAGATATAAACAGCGATGGCATTCTGGATACTGTTGATCTTATATCTATTGTAAATCTCATTTATAATCCGGAGAATTCGGAGTGGAGTTTTCAGGATGCGTGGAATGGGCAGGAATCGTACATTTTTATTCATTACAATCCATCAGTCAGTAATTCCACAGCACTTTGGATTTCAAATACCAAGCAGGCATTATTAGAAAATTCTCCTTTAAATGTTCATTATCTCTTTATTTCCGATCGTTCTAGTTCAGCCAGTGATGTGCAAGCAATAAAAGGGGAGTTTGATGAAATCCTGGAGTCTTTTGACCTCGCCTTGCAGGATCATTGGAAAACCCATCTTCATTTTATCCCAACGAAAACCTCAGAGCTGGAAAATTGGCTTGCTGAAGCTTTGAGTGATAAATACGCCTTGGGGATTGATAGATTTCAGCAATTAAAACAAATAGGCTACTTAGGAAATCCTGATGGATTTACCGGTACTCATATGAGTTACCTTGCGCACGAAACCCTCTTTTACAATTATGTCTGGGACGCATTGTTTGATCCTGATAGTAGCTATGATGAAATCACCGTTTTTGATAAAGAGATATATACAGGAGGATGGGCTTCCTCCATTACTCAGATTGTTGAATTTCCTTCCAATGAAGAGCTTAATGAATACTCTGGAATGAAAGTTGAACTCTTAAGAGGTTGCCCGGATGCAGATGGTAATTACAGTGATGCTGGTTGTGATGATTATGATCGGATAGCCCATATGTATCTCTGTGATGAAGATGGTTCAAATTGTTATGAAATCGCCCGGTGGATCACCCCTTTTGATCGCCAGCCCCATCACCTTACAGATATAACCCCTTTCATTTCTGTGATCCGCCCCGGCGGCACCAGGTTGATCAAATTCCAGGAATCAGGATGGCCCAACAGTCTTTTGACACTTAAAATACGATTTTATGAAGATGATCCGGTAGAATCTCCCCAGGAATTTCGGCCGATGTGGATTGGTACTGTCCAGTTTAATCCCAGTTATAATGAGAATCGTCCCCCAACAATATTTGATGTTCCGGAAAATGCAACCAGAGTAGAATTTGTTACCTATATCACAGGCCATGGCTGGGGGAGTGCCGGGTGTTATAATTGTGCGGAATTCTGCAATTCAAAACATATTTTTACTGTGAACGGCGGAACCTATGAATTTGATACATCCTATCCTGAAGCCGGGGATGGTGATTATTGTATGGAACTGGAAACAATCGTCCAGGGAGTCATCCCAAATCAATACGGTACCTGGGGATTTGGCCGGGCCGGGTGGTGCCCGGGAATGGATGTGACCCCTTTTATAACCGACATTACTGAATACGTTGAGATAGGAGATGACAACATCATGGATTATGAAGCCTGCCGCGTATCAGGAAACGACTGCGTTACCCCACCAGTTTGCCAGGGTGATGGTTATTGTCCGGAAATCGCCATGTCATCTTACATTATCATTCGTTATTAACTTTCCCAGGGGATTGTCATGAATAAACTATTTTTAGTCTTATTGTTAACACAAATCACACTGGCAGAAGATATTAATATCTGGATTTCCAATGCCCAACAGAATTCAGTTTCCGTTTCAATGGTGGCAAATACAGAGGTTGTTGGATTTCAATTTGGAATCGATGTTTTAGAGTTCGAAGGAGATTTATTTGCTCCTATGGACAGTATTTTTTATAATGATACTGGTGAGAGCGTAACTTCTACAGTTATCCAGCCATTGTCGGGAATTGTGATTGATGCTGACTTCACTTGCTTCATAAACACATCTGGTTTACTGGTTTCTTTTTCGCTCGCGAACTCACCTATTGCATCCACAGACAGTGTCGTGCTTGTGGAACTCCCCTGGTTACCTTCTGATGTAAATATAGAAGATGTATCTATCGTAGATCCCCTTTTCATTGGCCTTGATGAAAATGGGGTACCCATCGCACTAGAGGTTGAGTATGGACTTATTGAATACCAGGAAGGATGGCCATATTATACCAACACCCAGGTGATTTCTTCTCCAGCAATTGCAGACATGGATATGGACGGCACTCCCGAAATATTATTTGGAGAGTATAATGGTCGATTTCATATTCTTGAATCAGATGGAAGCGACATCTGTTGGCTTGACACCGGAAACCAGATTTGGGGATCTCCCGCTGTTGCAGACGTAGATAATGATGGAATCCTGGAAGTGATGATTACTTCCAAAAATCAACACATGTATATTTTGGATGGAAATTGTAATGTAGAATTAAATTTTAATGCGGAACAGTTCCTCATGGGTACACCGGCTTTAGGTAATCTCGACAATGATGAAGAACTGGAAATTGTCTTTGGCGGGTATTCAAATCCCGGAAAGCTCTTTGCGCTCAATCATGATGGATCTCCAGTTGAGAACTTCCCAGTTGTACTGGATGAGAAAATCCAGCGCGGTGTTGCGTTAGCGGATTTTAACGGCAATGGAAAAATGGATATTGTTTTAGGAACAGATAACGAACATATCTACCTGATTTACGATAATGGACAAGTTGCTGACGGATTCCCTTTCACTGCTGAAAATGACTTCCGAACAGCACCTACTGTTGTAGAAGCAAACGGTGAAAAAATCATCTTTGCGGGTAACCGTGATAACAATCTATATGCGGTGAATCCTGACGGTTCCTTGCGTTTTATGGTCATAACTGGTGACGATATAAGTACCTCACCTGGAGTCGTAGAAACGGAAGAAGGACCCGCAATCTTCTTTGGATCAGAGGACGGAAAACTCTATGGGGTGGATTCTGCTGGGCTACCCCTTTCAGGTTGGCCAATTGATGTGGGAAGTGAGATCGTCGGTTCTCCCGCATTTGCTGACTTGGACAGTGATGGAACCCCGGAAATCATCTCTGCTGTGAGCGGGATGGATCTTCTTATTTTTCACCTGGACGGATCACCATATACTGATATTCCCATTGAATTTGAGATGCCATTTGTCGGTTCCCCTGCAGTTCAAGATCTGGATGGCGATGGGGACTTAGAAATATTGCTTGGAACCACCAGCAGCCTCATAACAGTGGACATAAAAGATCTTGGAAGCTCTAACAACTACTGGAATATGTACAGGGGAAACGTACACCGGACAGGATATTTCGGATCAGGATCAGGAACAATATCAGTTGATCATATCCCGGACTGGAACCTGGTAGGTTTACCGATGGGTGTGGAGGATCCTTATCATTTAAGCGTCTATCCAGATGCATTGGAAGGAACTCTATATTCTTTTGATGGAAATTATGTCCAGGAAAATGATTTTATCACCGGAACTGGCTACTGGCTCCGTTTTCCGGATGGAGGCACCACTATAATTTCAGGCTCAACTATTCATTCCCTCATTATTTCCATGATGAATGACTGGAACTTGATTTCCGGAATCTCAAGTTCAGTACCTGCAACCAGCATTCAAGACCCGGAGGGGATACTCCTTCCAGGGACGCTTTATGAGTTTGACGGAAGCTACATTCAGGCAGAAACTCTGGAGCCAGGCAAAGGGTACTGGATCCGCTCTGCTGGCCCAGGAGAAATAATTATTTCAGATGATATTAGAGCAAAGGGATTACCGTTTATAAGTAGAATGGATGGAGCCAATACAATAAGCTTTGATGACCAGACCCTGTATTTTGGTGTAACAGTACCTGATAATGAAAAACTAAGTTATAGTGTACCTCCTAAACCACCCTCAGGTGTGTTTGATGCCCGGTTTCAGGGTGACTGGATATATTGTGAAGATTCTGGAAAAATAGAACTAACAGGTCAGGCAGAACCCCTTTCCATATCTTTTAACATAGCAAATAAAACCACCTGGGTTTTAATCAATATTGAATCAGATGAAGAATATGATTTGTCCGGTTCTGGAGAGCTGATTATTGCTAAAGTGCTGAATGGATTTATCTTACGGAAGAACTCAGTCTTGCCTCATAACTATGCCCTTCACCAGAATTTCCCCAATCCCTTCAACCCGGTCACAAACCTCCGTTATGACCTGCCGGAACAATCATTTGTTACACTCACGATTTATGACCTAATTGGAAGAGAAATTACTCAACTAGTTAACACCACTCAGGAGGCAGGCTTCAGATCAGTACAATGGGATGCTACAGATTCCTTTGGCAAACCCGTTAGTGCAGGAATATATCTATATAAAATAACTACAGGTGAGTTTGTTCAGACCAAAAAGATGGTTCTGGTAAAATAATTCTTAACTAATTATTTTTTCAAAATGAATCCAAAATTATTTTGGCTTTTTAGTTTTGTAGGTCTGTACTGGACCTACTGCCTTTATTGGGGCTTTAAAGGGGCAAAATCATCCAAAACCTCTGCTGACTATTTTCTAGCCGGCAGGTCTATTGGAATCTGGGTATTTGTGTTGGCTGCAACCGCTACCAGTTTCAGCGGTTGGACATTTATTGGACATCCCGGTAAAATATTCACAGATGGTCTCCCTTATGCATTTGCATCCTTTTATGCATTAACCATTCCTTTTACAGGTGTATTATTTTTAAGAAGACAGTGGGTGCTGGGAAAAGCATATAAATACATTACTCCTGGCGAAATGTACAGCGATTATTATGGCGGTGACACAATTCGTATGTTAACAGTTTTGGTTGCATTTTTATTCAGTGTCCCTTACTTGGGAGTTCAACTCCGGGCGTCCGGTGATCTGTTTCATGTTCTGACGGATGGCTTGATCTCGGTTGAGGTTGGGATGTTTGCCTTGTCAACAATTGTTGTGATCTATGTGGCCAGCGGAGGGCTGCGCTCAGTTGCTTACGTGGATTGTGTTCAATGTATCCTGCTGGCACTGGGAATTGTGATTTTGGGGTGTATCACAATTCATTTTTCTGGAGGTTGGGAAGGATTTAAAATCGGATTATCAAAAATTGTGTCCCAGGATATTGCCTCAAAAAGCAGGATTACTCCGGATGGATTTTCATCCAGAGTTGCTATCCCCGGTTCCATTCAGTTTGTATCAAGCGGATCAAAATCAATTGGCGGCCCCTGGACAGGAATCATGTGCATGACCTACATGTTTGCTCTAATGGGAATCCAGTCTTCCCCTGCATTTTCCATGTGGTCATTCTCCAATAAAACCAGCGGGGCATTTCGCTGGCAGCAGGTAGTAGCTTCATCAGTGATAATCGGCATTATTTTGTTTACCTTCACCATATTTCAGGGATTGGGTGGCCATATCCTGGAATCAAATGGAATATTGAAAAACACCACTGATAAAAATCTGGTTCCACAGTTAATCAATTTGATGTCATCTTCAGCTCCGTGGCTAGTCGGACTGTTGGCAGTCTGTGCTCTTGCAGCCATGCAGAGCACCGGAGCGGCTTACATGTCTACTTTCAGCGGGATGGTAACCAGGGATATCTATAGACACTTTTTTTCTAAAGATGCTTCGGACAAAACACAGAAGTTTTTCGGCAGATTGTTTGTGATCATAGTGGCAGCAGCAGCCCTGATTGTAGCAGCAAAGTCCACGCAGGCAATTGTAATGCTTGGAGGATTAGCGGTGGCCTATGGTTTCCAAATGTATCCCGCACTTTTGGGATTATGTTATTTCCCGAAGTTGTCCACAAAAGGTGTCGTTTCAGGATTAATCGCAGGATTAATTGCTGTGACTTTAACTGACAAGACTTCAGCATGGTTTGGTGTCCCCTGGGGTGCATATCCATTAACAATTCACAGTGCAGGATGGGGAATATTGGTAAACCTAATAACCGTAGTTTTAGGGTCATTTCTTTTCCCAGATCCGAGTGAAAAAAATAATCGTAAAGTCAAACGTCATAAATTCTTGCAATCTGTTTCAGGATTATCCCCGGATAGAAAAAAGCTAGTTTCTTTTGCGTGGATATTAACTCTTGTATGGTTTCTAATTGGCTTTGGACCTTTTGCAACAATCGGGAATACATTGTTTTCGGATCCTAATAATCCAATTACCTGGGCTCCTTTTGGGCTACCTTCTCTCTGGGTATGGCAATTACTGTTTTTACTTTATGGGATATTTGTCATGTGGTTTCTAGCTTTTTATATGGGATTGTCAAAACCAATTGATGTTAATAAAATAAAAAATTCAGATAAATAATAAATTGAATTTTGGAAGCCTTTAAGTGCAGACGTATACCTCTACAAAATACGGGCTGGTGAGTTCAGGCAGACCTGAAAAATGGTGTTGTTAAAATAATATTCAATTCCTCTTACAAAAAAACTTGTCATAAACAAACAAAGTCCCCATTTTGGGGACTTTGTTTATTCAGTATGTTTGCCGACCTCCAATGAAGTCAACAGAGCATTGTGTTAAGATGCTGATCCTCTGGAGGTCAGCTTTCTACTAGGATTAGACAACTGATCACCTCCTTTCTGTTGATTAATAATAATTATTTCTAAATCCAATTTACTCTGTTTAAAAATATCTGGGCAACGCTATAATTAGTTAAGGAAATGTAACACTATCTTAAATAACACCCTGGTTGGAATGGTATGAAAATGGACAAAAGAAACGTCAATATTTACACAATCCGGATGGAGATGACTATATTACTATTTTCAGTGGATTGAATTTGAATCTTTAAGTTTCTTGATTTTTTTATCCAATAATGATAATTTCCAATTGTTTGAGACGGAGATATGATCTTAAAACATAGGTAAATTGATCATAATTAAATTCTGTGTTAGAATGAAAAGCACAAAGTATATTTGGGCCCCAACTGCGAAAGAAATACAACTGATTAAATTGTGGGCAAAAAAATTGAAAGGTTTATTTTTACTAATATAATATAAAAGAGGTTTACAATGAATAAAAGAATCCTAACATTATTATCACTAAGCCTATTTACCGCCTCTTTGTTTTCACAGGTTAATTGGAAAGCACTATATTACGTTGACTACTTAGATACTCTTGATGGTTTAGTATATACACCAAGGACAGATAAACCCTACACTGGTAAGGTGCTAGACCTTTATGCTAATGGAAATAAAAAGATGGAAGGTGCATATAAAGATGGATTGATGGATGGAATATGGACTTATTATTATCCTGACGGTGTGACAAAAGCAAAAGGACAGTTTGTCAGGGGTGATGGAGAAAATGTTCATGAAATATCAGACATTCCCCAAAATGGGAGAAACGGGGAATGGATTATTTACTACCCCAGCGGAAACGTAAATGCGAAATATCAATACATAGATGGAGATTTTGATCAGGTCAAACTAGAATGGCATTATAACGGAAATAAAAAAACAGAGATGCATTATGTAAAGGGCACTCTTGATGGGCCCTGGATGGAATGGTATGGAAATGGACAACAGAAACTTGATCATCTTTATGTAAATGGAAAAAAGGATGGAGAATGGATCGCCTGGTATGAAAATGGGGATAAGAAACATCATTATTTCTATGATAGAGGTAAAGAATTCCATATCCATACAGTGTGGTGGCCAAATGGCAATACAAAAGTTAAAGGAAATTTCAAGGGGGGACGAAAGGACGGCCAGTTTACTTTTTGGTATGAAAATGGAAAAAAGAGAATGGAAGGAGTTTATCGAAATGATAAAATTGTGGGATTGTGGACTTATTACAATGAGGATGGAAGTGTAGGAAAAAAATTAAATCCTTACACAGGTAATGTGTATGTAGACTATTATGATAATGGAAATAAAAAGAAGGAAGGCAGCTATAAAAACAAATTGATGAATGGAATGTGGACTTATTATTACCCTGACGGTGTTACAAAAGCAAAAGGAAGGTTCCTCAGGGGTGATGGAGGCAATGTGCATGAACTATCAGGCATTCCCCAAAACGGGAGATACGGGGATTGGACTATTTACTACCCCAGCGGAAACGTAAATGCGAAATATCAATATAATGTGAATGGAAAATTTAACCAGGACAGGCTGGAATGGTATGATAACGGAAATAAAAAAATAGAGATGCATTATGTAAATGGCGTTCCTGATGGACCCCGGCTGGAATGGTACGAAAATGGGCAAAAGGAACTTGAATATTCTTATGTAAATGGAAAAAAGGACGGAAACTGGACCGTCTGGTATGAAAATGGTAACAAGAAACATCATTATTTCTATGTTAAAGGGAAAAAAATCCACACACAGACAGTGTGGTGGGCAAATGGGAACACAAAACTTGAAGGCAATTACAAGGCCAATAAAAAGGATGGCCAGTTTAGTATCTGGTATGAAAATGGCCAAAAGAAGCTTGATTGTTCTTTCGCAGACGGGATAAAAAATGGATCGTGGATCGCCTGGCATGAAAATGGCCAGAAGAAACGTCAATATTTCCACAAGGAAGGAAAGAGAAACCAAAACTGGACAGCGTGGTGGGCAAATGGGAACACAAAAATTGAAGGAACTTACAAGAAGGATAAAAAGGATGGCCAGTTTATCACCTGGCATAAAAATGGAGACAAAAAGTGGAAAGGAACTTACAAGAATGGGAAACTTGTCGATGAAAGGAGTTTTATTTATTCATACTATGACAATGGAAATAAAGAGGTGGAAGGTTCATATAAAGATGAATTAATGGATGGGATGTGGACTTATTATTACCCCGACGGTGTTACAAAAGCAGAAGGACAGTTTCTCAGGGGCGATGGAGGCAATGTGCATGAACTATCAGGCATTCCCCAAAACGGGAGATACGGGGATTGGACTATTTACTACCCCAGCGGAAACGTAAATGCGAAATATCAGTATGATGTGAAGGGTAAATTTAGCCAGGACAGGCTGGAGTGGTATGATAACGGAAATAAAAAAATAGAGATGCATTATGCAAATGGCATTCCTGATGGACCTCGGCTGGAATGGTACGAAAATGGGCAAAAGGAACTTGAGTATTCTTATGTAAATGGAAAAAAGGACGGAAACTGGACCGTCTGGCATAACAATGGTAACAAGAAACAACAATATTCCTATGTTAAAGGGAAAAAATCACAAACCTGGACAGTATGGTGGTCAAATGGTAACATAAAAACTGAAGGCAATTACAAGGCCAATAAAAAGGATGGCCAGTTTAGTATCTGGTATGAAAATGGACAAAAGAAACTTGATTGTTCTTTCGCAGACGGGATAAAAAATGGATCGTGGATCGCCTGGCATGAAAATGGCCAGAAGAAACGTCAATATTTCCACAAGGAAGGAAAGAGAGACCAAAGCTGGACAGCGTGGTGGGCAAATGGCAACATAAAAATTGAAGGAAATTACAAGAAGGGGCAAAAGGACGGTCAGTTTACTTTTTGGTTTCAAAATGGACAGAAAAAGTTAGAAGGAGTTTGTCTTAATAATAAATTGCTGGGAGCGTGGACTTTCTACAATCCAGATGGAAGCGTGAAAAAAATAAAAGAGTATGCTAATTGATCAGAGTAGACAAATTTTCTGTTTCAATAATAAATATTTATAGGAGAAAAGAGATTGTAAAATTGATTTATTGTAACCTGTTATAGGAAGATTTTGATGAGTTCTTTAGACTATTATACACTTTAACTTTTTAATTAATTATATTGAAGAAAAAACATTCCCGCCATAATATGTAACCTTACAAAGATTTTTATTTACAATGCGGGGTCCATTAACCACCATCAATAAAAAGTTTAACAAGACCTTGTTAAATGAACCATATGATATAATCATTATTGGATCCGGCATAAGCGGTCTTTGTTGTGCCGCATTATTAGCCTTAAAAGGGAAAAAAGTCCTGGTCCTTGAAAAACATTTCAAAATAGGCGGATATACTCACACCTTTAAACGGAAAGGGTATGAGTGGGATGTGGGAATTCATTACGTGGGGGACATGCACAAAGAATATAATCCCGCCCGAAAAATCTTTGATTTAATTACAGGCGAAAATCTGCACTGGTCAAAAATGCACGATAATTATGATAGTATTATTTTCCCTGATAAAAAATACGACCTGTATTGTCCTAAAGAATTGTTCGTAGAGAATATGATAAAATGGTTTCCAAAAGAAGAAGAACCTATCATGCGGTACATGGCACTGCTTAAAGAAGTTGCTCAAAAAAGTAAAAATTACTATATGGCAAAAGTACTCCCAAAATTATTTTCAACTCTTTTAACACCATTATTATCCCGGCCATATTTCAAATTATCGGATAAAACAACCTATGATGTAATCACAAGTCTTTCTTCCGATACAAAATTATTGGGGGTTCTAACAGGCCAATGGGGTGACTATGGCCTACCTCCAAAACGAAGCAGCTTTGTAATGCATGCTGGGGTGGTGCAACATTATTTAGATGGTGGGAATTATCCTGCGGGAGGCTCAGGTCAGATTGCTGCTAATATCGTACCTGTGATCCGGAATAATGGAGGTGAGATTTTCAACAGTATGGGCGTTGAAAAAATCATTATGCATAAAAACACAGCAATTGGGGTGAGGCTTGAGAATGGCGAAGAAATCTATGCTCCCAAAATAATCAGCAGTGCTGGTGTCATGAACACCTATGAACGATTACTTAAATCAAATGCATTGCCAAAAATCAGACAATCGCTTACAAACGTTCGAAAGACTGAGGGGCATTTATGTCTTTATATCGGCTTAAATGGATCAGCAAAAGAACTTGGACTTAGAACAACAAACTATTGGATTTATCCATCCTATGATCACGACAAAAATGTAGAAAACTTTGTCACAGATCAAACAAAGCAATTCCCAGTTTTATATTTGTCTTTCCCCTCTGTAAAAGATCCAAATTGGCAAAAAGATCATCCTCATCAATCCACCATGGAAGCAATTACGCTGGCTCATTATGACTGGTTCGAGGCTTGGAAAGATCATCCATGGAAATCGAGGGGAAATGAATATGAGGAAATAAAGGAGAAATATGCACAAAGAATGTTAGAAATGATTTACAAAACTCTTCCACAACTCAAAGGGAAAATAGACTATTATGAACTTTCAACACCCCTCTCTACCAAAAGTATGGTCAATTATCAATCTGGTGAACTCTACGGCTTGGAACATACACCAAAACGATTCAGACAGGACTGGCTGAGGCCAAAAAGTCCTATCAAGGGGTTATTTTTAACAGGACAGGATGTCACTACCGTTGGGCTCACCGGTGCATTGTTTTCTGGTGTATTAACATCTTCGGTAATTCTGAGGAAAAATCTTTTTAAAGAAATAATCAAATCTTAACCTCAGTATGATTTTTATTAAACCTGTTTCCCCTGCTTGGAAAAACTAAAATTGCTTTGATCCCAGGATTAGTTGTCAGATAATAAATATTGTCCCATGAATTCTCTGGCAAATTGAAAAGCTTTTTCTTTTGCCTCCGGATTTCCTCCATATGATGGTCCTCTCTCTGCACAAAAAGCCAACCCTATTTTCTGTAATAATGGAGTCGTCATTGGTATATCCAAAAAATTCATTAACACAGCCCCATCTGCTCTCATTTTCAATCTGCAGTCTGTTAAAACGTACCCTTTTTTATCAACTATAACTGGGCCGTCACGATCAAAAGAATGATGGGAATTCTCATAAACTGTTACTGCAATATTTTCAGATCCATGAGCCCTTATCTTTGAAACAAGGTCAACGCATGCATCAGCTGGCACCCAGTTATCTAACTCTCCAATTAGGATATGAATGGGTGAATCAGTGAAATCCAATATTTCCGGTTCAACAATACACGGTGGATAAATAGATAAATGTGCAGCAAACGTCAAATCTATATCAATGGCTTGTTTCGCAGGCAGCCAACCAGAAAGCAGAGCAACACCTCCCCCTAGACTCCATCCAGTGATGGCGACCTTTTCCTTATTAATCCGTGGGTGTACACTCAATTTTTCAAAAGCTTTATAACTGTCCAGGACCATCGTAGCGGTAGTCACTTCAACCTGGGTACCCACAGTTGATTCTATCTGTCTGCTCTTAAAGCTATTCACCTCAAAAGTTGCAATTCCCATTTCCCTGTACATCTTCAAATATTCAAGATGATGCTCCGCCCAGCCAAGGCTGCCCGCAACACCCATAACAAGTGGATATTTGCTTGTATCTTCTTCACTAGCATATTCAGGAAAAGTAAGATTGCCAAATACCTCCTGTGATTCCTGATTATCCAAATCCGTAATAATATCTTTAAATGAAAATGGATTCGCACTGGTAAATACAATTTTATCCTGATGAATATTTTGAGCATTTATGCCTGCAGTCAAATAAATTATGGCTATTAATTTGATTTTCATTTTGATAATTCTTTCAATTTTGAATTTCTTTACAATACTCTTTATTTGGTATACAATTTAAATCTAGACTTTACATCCGGTAATAGAAAAATAAAAAAATATCTATAATTTTTTAGGGGGATTTATCCCCCTAATCTCATTTGAAACTATAAAAGGAAGAAATATTATTGACACACAATGAAAAACTAATGTAGACTAATACGTACGCGTTAATAATCGGTAAATAAAGTAGTAAGGAGTACATAATGCAAAAAGGAAGTGTGAATAAAGTCGTGTTAGTCGGTCATCTGGGTGGCGACCCGGAAGTCAGGCATATCCCGTCCGGGGTAGCCGTGGCAAACTTCAATCTGGCAACAAATGAGTCTTGGCGTGACGCCAATGGTGATATTCAGGATAAAACTGAATGGCACCGTTGCGTTATGTTTAGAAAATCGGCTGAGATGGCTGGTGAACTGCTGAAAAAAGGTCAGCTTGTCTATCTGGAGGGAAAACTCCAGACCCGCAACTGGGAAGACAAAGAGGGCGTTAAGCGGTATACCACGGAGGTTCTTTGTGATACCTTCACCATGCTGGGCCGTAAGATGGATAATAATGGTGACCGACCCAAGTCACCCCCTGTGGAAGATGATGAGGACGATTTGCCGTTCTAATCTATCTGCTGTCAGATAAAGTGAAGGGGGGCTCGAAAGAGCCCCCCTTTTTTTATTTTTAATTTGGTGAAGAAAAAATAACAAGAAAAAAATGTAAAGAATTACTACTTCAGTTTTTTCACTTCATCATAACTATAGTTAACAGTTTCTTTTGTGCCTGTTTCTTTCACAAGATTCACTCTGTATCCATCCACAAGAGTTAGCTCCTGGATACCATCAATGTGCATGTTTTTATTTTGAAACACCCGATTCATTTTAGCTCGAGTTTTTGCTTCTTTCACATTTCTGGCAACAACAAAAAAATTACCATGCTGTTCATAAAGTCCATCCATTAATTCCGAATCATAAAAGCCTACATGTATTAAATACAGTTTCATGATAAATACCTTTTAATCTAAATTATAATTGTTTTTCTATAGATTTTATTGATTTACTACCAAATAATTTAATTGAAGAGACACCTATGAAAACAAAAGTATTGATTATAATATTATTAACTTTATTTTTTATAACCGGATGTGAGGATAACATCTCAAAAACATCAAAACAGTCTCAACCTGAATGGGTTGGGAAAATATTATCCCAGGCAATCAATGATAACTCACTGGAAGGATCCTGGTCATATTCATCAGTAGTTTCCTATGAAAATGCTGACTGCATAGGTGAGGGAGAAACATATGATTATTCTGGCATTGTCACTTATGGTGAATCAGATGCAGTTAGAACGGAAAGTTTCTTACTTTTATTTTCTGATTTCCAGCAAAAGGGCTACTCAGAAGAAAAATTTCATGATATGTGCATCAAAAAAAATGGAACGATTAACTCTAATGGGAATTGCGAGGGCACATATGATATGCCCTTTGAATACTACCTTACAGAAGATGGATATTGTGAGACATACATTTATGCTCCTGATAAGTCAAAGACATGGTGCGGAACAATTGAACTGACAGAGAATACGGCCACAATAACCTATTCATACGACTCTGATTATGCCGGAAAATCCTTTTGCAAAATTGTTGAAATGGCAAAGCAATAGAATATTGGAGAGTTCGTGAAAACAAACATAAGGATGGCTGTACATTCAGTTTCTGGTTTTTTAAAAAGATATTTATGCCGGTAAAAAACAAATACAGCCACAAAGACCTGATTGACAGTGGTCTGGGAAAATTATTCGGTATGGATAAAGGCAAAATGCCCACGCCGCCCATGCTGATGGTTGATCGAATTCTGCATATATCCGATAAGGGGGGGAAATACGACAAAGGTGAAATAAAAGCGGAGATGGACATTGATGAAAAGAACTGGTTTTTCGACTGCCACTTTAAAAACGACCCCGTCATGCCCGGATGTTTAGGCTTGGATGGCTTATGGCAGCTGACTGGCTTCTTTTTAACCTGGATGGGAGGTGACGGGCGAGGACGCGCCTTGGGCGTAAAGGACTTAAAATTCAAAGGACAGGTGCGGCCCTATCATAACAAAATCACCTATCAGATTGATATCAGAAAATTCATCACCAGACCGACTTTTATAGCCTGGGCAGACGCCGTTTTAAAAGTAAAAAATGAAGCTATTTATTTTGCCAAGGATTTACAGGTAGGGTTATTTGAAAACCTGACCTGGGACCATGGCAAGGATCCTGCCTTAGATCCATTCTAATCATTTAGAAAAAGCATATTGCATTGCAGTCTAACAATGTTGGATTGAGAAAGGTGGGAGATTTTAGCCATCTGGGAATGAAGATTTACTTTTACAGCGCCATACCTACAAGAAAAATAATTACCTGTCCCCGCTCAGAGTACGTGAAATTCCTAATCTAAGTTCCAGATATCTGGAACCTCCGGTTCCTTGTATGGCGGCCTGACTTTTCGGAAAACTCACAAAAGGAATACCGATCTCCGGGTGATAATCCCGAAGTTCAATCCGGATAAGCCAGTGCTTCCGGATGGGAATTTTAATTCCTGCACCAAAAACAAAGAGGGTGTTATCCTCACCTGAGACAGACCCAATTCCAATAGAAGTAAAACCGTATGCCTGGTCTTTCCTCCGGAAAGACAGCTCAGCACCCAGCACAAACGATTGTATCAACCTGAGACTATCTATCTCTTTGCCACTCACTTGAGCATTTCCGAAAGTAAGATGAACTCCATATTTTCTGGAGAAATTCCAACCGACATCCATTCCATATCCCCACCCATTGTTGAAGGTATCTCTCGGCATCAAAAGAGTAGTGCCGCCACCCACTTCGAACTGGTTGACAGCCCGAAAGCTGGATGCAAAGACCGAAGAGAAAAAGAGCAATACACAAAGACTGTACTGAACTCTCTGTAATGGGGAAAAAACCTTCTTTTGGATGTTATTCAATATGCTGGCTATTGCTATTCCTATTCATACCCAAATTACCTATTCTCCCGCGAAACAGAAACAAAAATACTTACTTCAGCAGCAGCTTCTTTGTCCACACAAAACCATGTCCTGAATTTTGCGAAGGATCTCCTGCCTGAATTGCGTAAAGACTGGATTTCCATTATTGTGCAGAAATTTGTTTTACTCTATTTTCATATTTAACTTTTAAAGCATTTTTCCTACTCTATTTAAATCTCAAGTCGCTATGAATACATTTGAACTTTTTGGTTTACAACACTTTTTGGTAATACTCATTTCATTGTTGGTTGCCATACTTCTCCCCTGGTTTGTAAAAAACAGGTTAAAGCTTACCTGGGAATATCCAATTCGTCTCATTCTTGCCTTGTCAACCTGGATAAATGAAATTTCCATGTGGACTTATCGTGTAATGGATGGAACGTATACTTTTCAGGAGCATCTTCCTCTGCACTTATGTGGATTCAGCATCATTCTGAGCCCAATAATGCTCATGAAAAAAAACCAGAAAATTTATGATCTCGTCTATTTTTGGGGATTAGGCGGCGCTATTCAGGCGCTTCTTACTCCAACCATCGAACATGGCTTCCCCACCTTCTTATTTTTTCAGTTCTTCTATGGACATGGCATGATCATTTTGTCGGTGGTATATGCAACAGTGGTGTTGGGAATGAGACCGACATTTTCAGCGATGATCAAAACTTCTTTTATCACACTTGGTCTTTTAGTGCCCATTGGCATTGTAAACTGGATGATTGGATCAAATTATTTCTTTATTTCAGGGAAACCAGAGACCCCAACTCTCCTGGATTTCATGGGTCCCTGGCCCTTTTATTTAGTACCCCTGACCGTGGTCGGGTTTATTGTCTTTTGGCTGGTTTATCTTCCTTTTCCACTCTACCGAAAATTTCGATCTACGTAACCAGGATACGCTTGGTGCATGTTTTTTCCCTCAATAACAATAGCATCAGAACCGTATGGTGTTACCCTCCCAATAAACTACTTCAATTTCCCAACCTGTCGGGTCTTTTATATACCACGCGAGGGAATGCGGCCACTGTATTACTCCGTCATATAACAGAGGCAGATTTTCTGTTTCAACGATCTCTTCCCATAGTTTTTTATCAGTGATCCGTAAGCCAAAATGTGCCAGGTAATGTACACCTTTTTTTTTCATTTCTAATGTGTCCAGCAAAACCAATGCAGGTGCTTCATAAATGCACAGCATGGCATCATTAGACCGTATTACACCCCATTTTACACCATCCTGGATTCCCTGTTCAACCAGGGTAAAATCAAATAGCTTGTTGTACCACTGTACGGTTTCTTCAAAATCACGTACACTCAGATTCAAATGATCTAATTTACTTACGAGCATATATCCCTCAATTTTTGATTTAAACTACTAAAAAATTTGTTTACCACACATAAAAACAATGCTGGGCAAAGCTTAATTAAACCATACACCAAAGCCCCGGCTTCGCAGTTCCCTGCCCAGCATTTCTTCAATTTCTTCAGCATCCTTTCTTGTGGGAACTGGATTGTACTTTTCATAAAGGTCTGGTCTCAGCTTTAACCCATAATGTTTCGCATATTTATTTGACTTATATCCCTCTTTATGCTGCTCAAATCTCAAAGATGGTTTTCTTGTAGATTGTCCAACATAAACGCAACCATTGCCCTTTATGTATTTTGGATTCTTCGTACGAAATCTTCTTAAATCTGCAACGGCTGGGTCTAATTCTATTACATATATATAGTATTGTTTCATTCAATTAAATTACCCTGTCCTCCACTTTTTTACAAGAAGGTGGAGTGAAAGAATGAGTGAATACAAAAAATTCCGCTTAAAGGGAGGCTTGATGATTATCTTTTCTAATACGCACTCACAAGCAGAGCGCCGCACAGGGCACAACATACCGCTAGCCACTTCTTCCGGGTCATGGCCTCTTTAAGAAAAATGGCCGCCATAATAATGATAAAAATGGTGGAAAGCTGATTATAGATGGCAGCACGTCCTGCAAGGGTATATTTATAGCCGGCCAGCCAAAATATCACAGACAGAAACGTACCCAAAAATGATCCCATGATCAGCGGCGGATGTTTCAATCCCTGTTTGAAAGTTTCGAATAAGGTCGACGACCCTTTAGCAAAAACCAGAAAACCAATGCACAGTACGGTTCCGGTACTAAATCGTACCAGGGCAATGGGCACAACTGGGTGTATTTCCATAATGGGTTTCAGTAATAAAACTGAAAAAGCAGTGAGGGCCTGGGCTGCAAACCCATACAACACACCCCAGGCAATATCTTCTCGTCTTTTATTTTTCGGTATTTCCAGAGAACTAATAATGATTCCGGTAATGACTAAAGCACCTCCGAAATAGGCCTGCAGAGAAATGACCTCTCCAAACATAAGGAATGCAAGCAGAAAGATGGATGGCGAATAAGTGGTACTGACAATCGCATTTAAACCAGCTCCCAGCCTCCGCAGGGAGGCTAAAAAAAACAGGTCACCAACTGCAACGCCCAAGATCCCGCTGATGATCAGTATCAAATATTCATGATGATTGAATGCTGGAAAATCATGTCCCTGAATTATCAGAAACCCAATAAAGCCGATAACTCCAATAGTGTTCTTTAACAGGTTTATCTGAAGGCTGCTCAGGACTCGACCAGATATCTGAAAAAAGATGACCCCGGATGACCAGCATAGTGCTGTCAATATTGCATATATTTCACCAAGGTTTACATGTAATCCCATGGGAATAATCACAAACGTAATAGTTAATCCACGTAAAGCCCGGGAATTAACCCGGAAGTGTAGGATGATACACTGAGCCAGTCAATTTCATTCACTTATTAAAATGATATTCCCTGAATTATTTGCACGAACCCAATAGCCCTCACCAGGGATTAATTCATCAGCTGCAACGTAGCCAGAATCAAAACCATAAATTGTACCATTTATTATGATATTATCCGGATCAATAATCGCACCTATTTCTACAGGGGTACTGATACCGCTGATCAGGTTCCACCCTGCACTTAAGCTTAAAGATAATTCAGTAACAGGTATGCCTGTTATGGTGGTTGTCCCGGCATTATTAAATCGAAGCCAGTATCCATTACCCTGGATTAATGTTTCCTCCGGATCGTAACTGCCATTGAAGGAGTAGAGCGTCCCTTCCACAGCATCTGGAAACTGGATTTGATAATCACTGTCATCAACTATCAAAGGCAGGCCAACCAGATTCCATCCTTCTGTATACTCAACTCCTGTCATCGCATTAAATTCCACTTTTAAACCAACTGGACGGTGGTCGGATACATTCTGGTCATATTCATACCAGCCACCATCGCAATATTCGTCTATTTTAATAGTCTGGACATCAGAGTTGACGTTCCCGAGTTCATCAAATAATTCATTCGTTATAAGAATATGGTCAAGATGAGAAGGCCACGTCGGATACGACCATCCAGAGCTGGGTCCCTCTGCAATTTCCATATCAGCAAACAGGTAATTTCCTGGGTCATCTAAAATCATCTGAAATACATTGTTTTCGGGATTATCAGTTAGGATATCATTTAAATCTCCCAAAACAATCACGTTATCATTTGAGAAATGTGTATCTATATACTCTTTTAATAAGTTACTGGCTATATATCTCCGTGTTTCTTCATCACCAGAATCATCGGGATCTAAATAGCCATCACCGCAACATTTAAAATGATTATTAATAATGATAACGTTCTGTCCCATAAAGTTCATATCCACAACCATTGGTGACCTTGGGAATGGACTCCAATAGGGTGAAGTGGTGTAAATCTCATATATTTCATTGATTTCAACTACATCTGTTTTGTAGATATAAGCCAGGCCGGCGAACCAGGCGGATTCATAATATCCTTCATAGTCAGTAAGATTGTCAAGCATTTGATCGAACATACCTGTGTCATCAACTTCCTGTATTGCTAATACATCAACGTCAAGGGCTTGAATGATCGTAGTCACATAATCCACTGTGGTTTGACCATTTTTTGGAAACCATTCAATATTCCATGTCAAGACTTCAAACGTGGAATCTGTCCCAAAATATAAATCCTCAAAATCCTGTGCGGATAGAATCGCTGTTAGGATAAGAACTGTGCTGAAAACCAGATTATCAAATATTTTCATAATTTTTACACTATAGGTGATATTAAGGGTAAATATTTATTATTACAATTCATAACCAAAAATTACCCTATTCCCCCAGGGAGGAATCAATTTACTTCAACAGCACCATCTTCCTGGTCTGTACAAAGTCCCCTGCCTGTATCTGATAAAGATACACACCTGCACTTACAGGCTTGCCGAAGCTGTCTGTAGCATTCCATTGAACAGACTTGTAACCTACTTCCTGGGTGGTGTTTACCAGCTGGGTTACTTCTCTGCCTATTAAATCGTATACAGTCAATGTAACCTGCGCCTGACTTGGAAGGTCGTAGGAAAGAAAAGTTATTGGATTGAAGGGATTTGGGTAGTTTTGATGGAGTGCAAATGTGATGGGGATCACAGATTCTCTGTTTAAAACAAATTTTTCTGCTGATGGGATTGTAATCTCATCTGTGCCTTCAAGAATGAATTTACTTCCACTTTCAGAGGTAAGCACCCAGTTCATATGCTCTCCTGCATCTATAACAATATCATAGCTAATGGTAAGATTATCAGATGTATTCATCACTTCTATCTCACCGGATTCCACAGCATATTTCATATCTCCATTAAAACGGGCATCAAAAGCACCTGCTGGAGGTTTTGGAGGTAAAGTGTAACTTAAGGAGTTTTCGGTTGGAATTTCATTCCCAAAGAAAAGCGTTTGCCCATTGATCTTCAGCGTGTTTGATTGTTCAGGAGTCTGAAACGTGCGAACCTTTGCCATGGGAGCAGAAGCAGACAAAGTAATTCTTCCTTCCCCAGAACTTCTGAGCCAGTAACCATATCCTGGTTCGATAAACTCAGCACTAATGTAACCAGAATCAAACCCGTAAATCGTTCCTGAAACAATAAGTCCGTCATCATCAGTAATTGCGTTCACATCAACGGGGAAAGAGATCCCGGAAATAAGGTTCCATCCTTCAGTAATGAGAATGACAATACTTTCCAGTGGTAGACCAGACACCATGTTGGTGCCTTCTTCATCAAACCGTAACCAAAAACCATCACCATTCACAAGGTTTTCCGCTGGGAAGTAAGCACCATCAAATCCATAAAATGTACCATCAACGGCGTCAGGATAGACTGATAAATAATTAATAGGCTCTGTATCCACTGGAATTCCAACAATATTCCAACCTGCCAGGTGATCCACGCTCACTTCAATTTCCTCAGGAGCCTCTTCAATTACCCTGATAATCCAACCGCCAAAACCATCGGGACCGTTGCCCATGCCGGCCATGACGGTTCCATCGTCAGAAATTGTAAGCCCTCTCATTAAATCCCAATCATCCAATCCTGTCATTCCCAGTTCAACGAGATAGTCCTGGAGGTTCACGAATTCACCAGTTTCTTCGGTATAAATACAGGCTTTATACTGTGTCATGCCCTGATAGAGGTACTGCCCGATAACAATATTGTTTTCAGACATATCAAGAGCCTGGCTTCTATTAAACATGGCAGAGTTAGGCGGTACTCCAAGCCCGGTCATTCCATCTTCTTCCGTCCAGATATATCCTTCAGTATGATTCCCACCGGTACCGCTTCCAAAACCGACCACAATTGAACCGTCATTGGTGATGGCTGTCACTTCTCCAGTTTCTGAACCTGCAGGTGAACCAATGAACGTAATATTACCCTGCGTATCCCATATGCACGAACGTCGTGTTCCGGAACTGTTTTGGTTCCATCCTCCAATAAGATTCCCATTACCTGAAACTGCCTGGGCCTTTTCGCTGTTGCCGCCATACTGACCCAGACCCACAATCCCTGTGGAGGCGGTCCAATAAAATGCTTCGGTGGAGCAATTGATCCAGCCCATTCCCACGGCCTTGGACCCGTCTGAGGATATTTCCAGTCCCGAGCTTAAAAAATTATCACAGGAACTGCCTCCCTCTACATTACCAAGGAAAGTCCAGCTGTCATTTTCCCAAAGTGCAGCTTCCGTCTTTCCATCGCCGTTAACCATTTCACCGATAATCTTTCCGTTTTCAGATATTCCCCAGGCTTCACCATCTCCAAGATTCTGTATCCCGTCTTCTTCAGTCCAGAGTAGAGCCTGACCTCCTGAACCTGTGCCAACAATTTTTGTCCCATCGCTGTTCATTCCAAGGGGTATCGACATTTGGGGAACAGAAATAATCTCAAACGTAACCGGCGGATCAGGCGGATCAGGCGGATCTCCGCTGTCGGGAGGGCCGAGAGTGCCATCTTCCAAGAGACTATGGGCATAAACCGAACCATTTTCAGTCCATACTACAAATGTGCATCCCGGTCCCTCGCTCGTATACATATCTGACTTTGAATTTCCAGAGGTTGTGAGGGTGACAGTCTGTTCAGACCAGACATACTCGCCGTTCGAATTAAGGCGAGAGGCATAGATATCGCCGGTCATGTTTACACTTTGTTCAATATACACTGCGATCATATCATTCCCAAGTCCTGCAATAGAGAGATCCAAATAATCGTAGTTGCCGTTTAATGAAACCACAGCAACACCGGAAGAACCCCAAAGACGATTACCGTTTTCATCAAGTCTCTGGGCATAAACACCGCGCTGGGATTGACTGCCGTTAGATTCAGTCCAGGCTGCCATGAGCTCAGAATTTCCCTCAGCTACGGCTGTCCGTGGATTCGTACGAAAATGACTGGAATTTGTGGAAAAATTCACAGCGTTTCCCCAGACTGTTTCGCCTGTTCCGCTGATGCGTTGTGCAACAGCGGACTGGTTTGATCCTGCCATTTGTGTCCACGCACTGAAACTTCCTCCCGCATGATCTCCAACAGACTCCTGGGAGTAGTTTCCTGTGGGAAACACCACAGGCCCCACTGCCACAACCGGTGAATCCCAGAGTTCAACTCCAGAGCTGTTATATTTCTGCAGGTACAGCTTACTGTCAGGTGCCCAAAAAGGACCTGACTGATGGTTCCATTGCAGAAGAACATTGGTCCCGTCTACTGTTAAGGGAAGGGGGTTTACCAGGTCACCGGTACTGTCTTCAATATGGATGCCGCCATCTCCCCATTGCAATGCGCCGCTTTCAGAAATCATCTGTATTCGCACAGTCATATAATTTTGACACCAGGCTACGGCTACGCTGTTATCAGAGAGCACAGTCAATCGGGGAGATATATTATCGCTCCCTGAAACTGAAAGAGCCAGGCCATCAGCTCCCCAGGGTATGGATCCATCTGGAGCAATCTTGTAGGCATACACCTGCCAAATACCGGTACGGGTATCCAACGTTGAAATGATTGCATTGTCGTTCCCATCAACGGCAAGGTTCATATGATGCACTGCAATCCAGGATGAATTAGGCTGATCACTCACAACCATTCCGCCGTTACTCCACTGGGGTTCACCATCAGAATTCAGGCGCTGCAGGTAGACGTGATAGTTTCCATCACTCAACCAGGCTACATAAGCCCCGCCATCTGAGGTTGCACGAACCTGTGCCTGCACCCCATCACCTAACCACAACGGGTTATCCGGAGAGGTAGGCCATTGACCAAAGGAAAACGACAGAATAATGGATATTGAAAGTAAATATTTCATGATTGACTCCATACTGGCTAAAACAGTTTATCTAAACAGAACTGATTTTACAGTCCTCTTATAAATTATTGATTTATTGTTATTTCTCCACCCTCGCCGGCTCGCACCCAATAACCCGTTCCTGGAATCAATTCTTCAATCTCTCCATAACCGTTATCAAAATCCCAGAATGTACCGGGGATTATTATTCCGCCTGGGTCCTGAATGCTGTTAATATCCGTAACAGTGGTAATTCCTGAGATAATATTCCAGCCCTGGTTAAGCGAGATTGTCAGCTCGTTTATCGGAATACCAGTAATATCACTGGAACCGGATTCTGGAAACCGCAGCCAATAACCATGCCCCATAACAAGTTCATACTCAGACTGATACTCTCCTACGAAAGAATACAGGGTACCGGATATTGCCTCCGGAAAAAGTGAAGTATATCCTGCATCATCAACCTCAACCGGTAATCCCACCAGGTTCCAGCGTTCATTATAACTCACAGTTAATGTTACCGTAGACGGACCGGGTGCATCTGAACTCCAGGTAGCTCCATAGATCACTCCATTGTTACCTTCTTCGCTTGAATCATAAGCGGTTGAACCGGAACCCTCATTGAATTTCCAGTAGCCAACCAGCCCTTCTTCTCCGGTCAAATCTGCGTACATATAATCCTGTACCTGTTGTTCTGTCAAGGCAAGGTTCCAGAGGCTCACTTCATCCACCTGGCCATCCAGGTCAAAATTCGTGGTCTGCCATATAAGCCTGCCAATGCTAAAAGGTAAAAATTCATTGGTGATCTGCCCATATGCTTCCGTTGATCCTGCTTCAATGCCATCTATATACAAGATTATATTACTGCCATCATAGATCAAGGCAAGGTGATGCCAGGTTTCTGATATAATGGAATTTTCCGCTGTTACTATAGTGAACTCCCCACCGCCAGATACTTTTAACCGGGCTTCTACTTTGTAATTACCGAGCTGTAGCAGATAAAAATCAGCATCTTCATTATTCCTAAAACCAAAAAAACCATCGAACTGAGTATATGAGTCAGCATTTGGGCCTCGTGGATATACCCATCCGCTCAGTGTCATCTGATCAGCGTTCGCTATCACGGCAGACCCATTAGCGACTTCGACGTAGTCAGATTCCCCATCAAAATCCAGGGAATAGTTCTGGCTGAAAGAAAGAGTAAAAAAAAGGAAGGATGTTACGAGTTTCTGCATAATTCTTTTGGCTTACAACTGGCGCAACTTAAACTCTTTATAGAAATAAAAAAAGGATTCGAATTAATCCCGGAGTTAATGTGATCCTCATCACAAAGCGGATTATCTTACCTGGGTAAAGGGTTCTCCAAATCTGCAAGCACAAAAGCCATAATTGCCATGGCTGCCATACAGCGATTGAGCTCATCCCTGTCTACTTTGTCAAATGTGTCTGCATTGGTATGGTGATACCAGAAATATCTGGAACCATCCACCTTCAGAGACATGACTGGCACGCCTTCATCATTTAAAGGAGCCACATCTGCAGCCCGGCCACCCTCTGTGATTTTACCAGCTTCTATACTATTCAACAATGTGCCAATTTCGCTAATGATATCCATTGCTTCCGCCGATCCGGAAAAACCGAAACCCTTCGGTTTAAACACACCACCATCAGATTCGATGGCCGCCACGTGGTTATCCAACTCAGCCCTGTGCGCATCACGATAGGCTTTATTACCGCGACCTCCATTCTCCTCATTGGTCCACATCACCACCCTCAGCGTCCTGCGGGGCTGAAGTCCTGATTCCTTGATGAGCTTCACCGCGTGCCACGCTGCCAGACATCCGCCGGCATCATCCTGAGCTCCCTGCCCTACATCCCAGGAATCGATATGCCCACCCAACACCACCACTTCCTCAGGAAACTCACTTCCGGGAAATTCCGCCACCACATTACGGGAATACCTGTCTGCAACCGTTTTTGCTTCCATTTTCAATTCCAGGATAATTTTATCCCCGCGGTCATGGATGCGACGGAGCATCATGGCGTCTTCAGGGGTCAGGGCGGCATGGGGAATTTTAGGAATGGTATCGGCATAAGCCATTCCCCCGGTGTGAGGAGTGTTCATAGACCAGGATCCTACAGATCTGATCAGGCTGGCAACAGCTCCATATTGTGCTGCCGCCTGTGCTCCTTTATAACGGTACTGAACCGTTTCGCCGTAGGTCGTAAATTCGGCATTGAACAGTACAATCCTGCCCTTCACCTCATCCTTTCGATCATCCAATTCTTCAAAACTATCGACCACAATCAATTCTCCACGGATACCAGAGCCGGGAGTTCCAATACTGCCGCCCAGGCCCAGCATGGCCAGATCTTTTGCAAAAGGTTTTATGAGCCGGGCAGATTCCTTCCCCCTGATCCAGACTGGTACTTTTACTTTTTCGCCGCGGACATTGGAGAAACCGTCTTGTTCCATTTCTTCCAGGATCCAGTCAATCGCATTTTCCAGATTATCAGATCCGCTCAGGCGGGGCCCGAAGGTATCGCATACATAAGCCAAACGATTGTACGCTGCACTGTCAGCCAGTGAAGCGGTAATGAGTTTTTCTACAATATCCTGGTATTTTTCAGGTATTGCATTTGCGTTTGTCATCCCTATTAATAAAACAAAAGAGATGAATTTGAGAGCTTTGGTCATATTATTTTCTTTCTCATTTTTTGGTCCGCTTACAGGTAACGAAACCGGGCATAAAATCGAATTGCTTACCCAAACGGGAAATTATTCGGATGAATTAATTGTAGAATAATTTTTTAATATTCTTTAAAAAATGCGTACTTGTTTTTCTTTTCTCTCTTCATTTTTTTCTTTTCTGCCGGGGTAAACTTCGAGGGTTTCTTCTTCTGTTTTTTCTGTTTATCTTTTTTGCCCATAATTATTCCTCCCATGTAGTTGTAGAATAATGAAGCGTCTTTCTTTTTTCATAATATCAATTTACCCCCAAAGTGAGTATGGAATCAATCTGTAGTCTTACTTCAACAGCACCATCTTCCTAGTTTGTTACCTCTTATTTAAATTTTCATTTTGATGAGAATTATTTAAAAGGGCCAGAAATGGAGTATCAAAGGGGTACCCACAATAACAATCAGAAGTTCCAGGGGCAATCCCATTCTCCAGTAATCAGAAAACCGGTAGCCGCCTGGTCCAAGGATCAGCGCATTGCACTGATGGCCGATGGGAGTTAGAAAAGCACAAGAGGCTCCTACGGCAACGGTCATCAAAAAGGGATCAGCGCTGACACCCATAGATACCGCAATGCCAACGGCAATTGGCGCCATAATCAGGGCAGTAGCGGCATTATTGATGATATCTGAAAGACACATGGTAATAATCATGATAATTGCCAGAATAGACCAGCTTGGCAAACTTCCGGTCATATTTACCATAAATTCAGCAATTAACTGGGTACTTCCGGTTGTCTGTAACGCAGCGCTCACCGGGATCATCGCTCCTAACAGAACAATAATCGGCCAATCTATCTGCTGGTACAATTCCCGAATAGGGAGAATGCCCGTAAAGACATATAATAAAATGGCGCCCACAAAAGCCAATGTGGTGGGCAGAATCCCGGTCATACTGAATCCAATTGCGCCTCCAAAAATTAAAAGCGCCAAACTGATCCGTGAAAACTCGCCTACCTGTACTTCTCTCTGAGCCAGGGGCACCAGATTCAGTGAACTGATATTATCATCAAGATTATCTATATTCCCCTGAATAAGCAGCACATCTCCTACCCGAAATATGACATCTCCCAACCGTTTACGGATTGGTTGTCCCTGGCGCGCAACCGCCATAAGTATAAGTGAATTTGAGGTACGCCTTCGAAAATACGTCCGATCCCGTTTTACAAGTGGAGAATCAGGTGTAATTAATACTTCTTTATAAGTGGTATCTTCATCTTTTAGTTGATCTATCCGTGCTCGCATCTTTTTTGTAAGTCTGAGGCCATACTCATCCATCATTAACTTTAAATCTACTGGATCCGCTTGAATTTGAAACCTGTCTTCTTCAAGTATGATTTGATCGTGTCGTGGAGTATAGATATTCCCATTTTTGGAAATGCACCCAATTATTGCAAGTCTGTCTTCAGTATATTTTTCGATCTCGCTGACCTTCTTCCCAATGAGTTTGCAGCTCTTGGGAATACGAATCTCAGTTATATAATCATCAATGGAAAATAGCGATTCTGTGCCTGGTTTTTTATATGAATCTTTGGGGATGAATCTCCACCCTATCAGCGCTACAAACAGCACACCCAGGATGGCAATGATTCCTCCAACTGGGCTGAAGTCCAACATACCAAATGGTTCTGGATGAAACTGTTCAATATTAATATTTTGAGATGCAAAATATTCAGCAGCTGGAGAGGTCTTATCAGCAAGTGCCTGAGTTTTGAGTTCCATATACTGACTTTCCCTGAGAGTGGATATGATGATATTCGGCGGTGTCCCAATCATCGTAATCATACCACCCAGAATACTGGCAAAAGCCAGGGGCATGAGTATAACACTTGGGGATCGTTTCTGTTTGACAGATGTTTTGAGCGCTACCGGTAGCATGAGAGCAAGCGCCCCCACATTATTCATAATGGCCGAAAATATGGAGACCACACCACTCAAGCTGGAAATATGGGCAACCTGGTATTTTGATAAAGGTGTAATTTGCCGGGCAATGATATCCACCACTCCTGAATTACGCAGAGCGCGGCTGATAATCAGTACTGCCGCCACAGTAATGACCGCTGGATGACCAAAACCCATGAATATATTGGACGTATCCATAATCAGACTTGATTTTTCACCTCCCAATATCTGATCGACAATAAACAAAGTACACAATGCAATAATGGAGACAATGTCATAGCGCCATCGCCCCCAGATAAATAGGGTAAAAGTCAATATGATAATGCTAAATATAGCGATTTGATCAATTGTCAACTGATTTTATCACCTTCTTCAAAGACAGAAGCAAGAGTGGCTACCGAAAATAACAAACAGGTTGCCATCAGTTTCTTCATAATAAACTCCTCATAACTCTTTCGGAATGTAATTCTTAGCTTGTCAATTTATATATAAATCGCCTTTTTTCCAATTAGCGAGCCTATGAACTCATTTTGTGGTGAGCATCCGGATTAACCCGCGGGGAATTATCCGCATGATAGGTACGATAATGTTCCATTGCCAGGGAAGAATATAGCTGCGCTTTCCCTTGTTTATTGTTCCTATAATTTTCTTGGCAGCGGTGTCAGCATCCATGAGGAACCACATTTTGTTTTTAATATTTGCAGTCATTTCCGTTTCGATCCAGCCTGGATAAATGGTTGTGGTTGTGATGTTATGCCGGCGCAGGGTATACTCCCAGCTATCAGTCATAATCCGCAGGGCCGCCTTAGAAGCAGAATATCCCCCATGGCCTATAAGTCCCCGTGTCCCTGCAATGGAGCTGATGATTGCCACCTGTCCGGATTTCTGTTCCTTCATACTGGGCAGAAATGGAATAACCGTGTTGGTAACGCCCATGATATTAATCCGTAGAATCCGGTTTATGTGTTCAGGGTCTCCAGAGGTAATCTTATCCTTACCTCCAACTCCTGCATTGGCAATAACAGTGTCAATTCCCCCAGCATCCTCAATAAATTGCTTCGCTGTCAACTGGCAGGCGGATTGGTCCGCTACATCCAGAGTATAAATATGGGGATGGCCTCCAAGCTCCCTGCAGCGCTCCGCCACCTGTTCTAAACGGTCGGTCCGCCGGGCTGCGAGACCAAGCACAGCTCCTTTATGGGCGTAGACATATGCCAAAGCTTCACCAATCCCGCTGCTCGCTCCCGTAATGAATACTTTCTGTGCCATGATTATCCTTTCCGGTAAATTTACTATATTTTAATGAAAATCTTTTTTCGGTACATCCAATAGAGCACCAGCCACCATATCCCTACATGAGACAGGGCAAAGAGTAAAGAACCATTCAGGTCGCCAGCAAGAGGCTGAAAGACCGTTTGGTATAAATACGTGTATCCTGATACGGTTCTCTCACCTAATGTAAATTTCACTTTCAGGATTGTCTTCACCCACAAACCGGAAGCGACAAACAGGAAAATAGAGTTCGTGCCAAAAATGATGAATGGGCGGGCAGGTTTTTTGTATCCTTTGAGATCAACAGCCCAAACGCAAACAGCCAAAATGAGCATGGCAAGACCTCCTGTGTACAGAACATAGGAACTTGTCCAAAGTTGTTTGTTGACAGGGAAAAGAAATCCCCAAAGCCAGCCAGCCACGGCAATACCAGCTCCTGCTTTCACAATGTATTTTACCCGTTCCATTCCATCCCTTTTCTCCTGAAGAATTATTCCAGTGAAGTATCCGATTAAAACTGTCACCACAGCAGGGATTGTGCTCAACAAACCTTCCGGATCAAAGGGGATGCCGGTACCCATGTATAAATGGGGCTCTCCCAGGATAGCCAGATCCACCATCCTTGGTAGATTGGTTTCCAATGCGTACGGATCCACTCCTTTTATCCACCCAAAAATCCAGAGAATAAACCAATAGGCTACCAGAAGGATTCCTGAAACTGTAATAATCTGGCTGCGCTTAAGGACAAGTATCAGGAAAGCTGCACAGCCGTATGCCAGGCCGATTCGCTGAAGAACACCCATAATTCGAAAACTGGACCAGCCCCCATCCAGGCCGATAAATGGAAAAGCTGAAAGAAACAAACCACAAAGAAAAATGATGAACACCCGCCTGAATATTTTTCTTGTTAGTGCAGATGAAAGAACAAAATCGAACTTGTGAAATGAAAACCGCATGGCCACACCAACGATGAAAAGGAAAAATGGGAAAACCAGATCTGTTAAGGTACATCCATGCCATTTTGCGTGGCGCAATGGAGCATAAACATGCGCCCATGTACCCGGTGTATTTACCAGGATCATCAAGGCAATCGTCATGCCGCGGAACACGTCCAGTGAGACAAATCTTTGTTGCTGATCTGTCATGTTACACTCCCTGCTTTTTCCCGAATTCAGGATCAATGGGCAGGAATCTGATGAGGAGCAACCCTGGAATGGTAGCTGCCATGACCCAGATGAAAAAGGACTGGTATCCGATCGTTTCCTGCAGAGCGCCGCTGAACATGCCCGGAATCATCATGCCGAGAGCCATGAACCCTGTGCAGATTGCATAATGGGCTGTTTTGTGTTCCCCTTCTGAAATCATCATCATAAAAAGTAAATAAGCTGTAAATCCAAATCCATATCCGAACTGTTCCAAAGCAACAAACAGGTTTACCAGGAGATAGCTTTCCGGCTGGGCATAAGCCATGTACACATAAACCAGATCCGGAAGCTTCATAGCCAGGGCCATCCACAAAATCCAGGACTTCAATCCATGTTTTGCAGCCAGGAAGCCCCCGGCAATACCGCCCAGGGTCAGCATGATTATCCCCAGGGTACCGTACACAAAGCCGTATTCGGCGGTGGTAAGGCCCAGCCCGCCCGCATCAAGCTTATCCAGCATAAACAATGGAGCAATCTTTACCAGCTGTGCTTCCCCAAACCGGTAAAGCAGAATGAATGTAATCACCAGGGCTATATTCGGTTTTTTAAAATAAGCCGTGAACACATGGAAGAAACTCCTGACAGCATCTCCCAGTTTGAGGCCTGGGCGCGGCTCATCCGTTTTTGGATGCGGCAAAACCAGGCGATGGTAAATACAAAAAAGAATGAACAGGCCGCTCAGGATGCCCATAATGATTGACCATGCCAGTTTTGTATCTCCGGTAGTGGTTTCCAGCCATCCAACTAGAATCACCAAAAGGCCCTGGCCGGTAATAATAGCAAAACGGTAAAAAGTATTGCGGATGCCCACGAACCAGGCCTGGACATGGGATGGGAGCCCAAGCATATAAAATCCATCAGCGGCAATATCATGAGTTGCGGAGCTGAAAGCGATGAGCCAGAAAAATGCCAGTGTAAGTTGAAAAAAGTTGGAAGCCGGAATAGTCAGAGCAACTCCGGCTAATCCAGCCCCGATCAGCAGCTGCATGGCCACAATCCAGAAGCGTTTGGTCCTCAGGATTTCGACCAGAGGGCTCCAGAGCGGCTTGATCACCCAGGGCAGATAGAGCCAGCTGGTATAGAGTGCAATCTCAGTATTGGAAATATCCAGCCGCTTATACATAACAACTGAGACGAGCATGACCATTGCATAGGGCAGCCCTTCGGCGTAATAAAGTGAGGGAACCCATGTCCAGGGTGATCTCTGATTTTTCATGACGAATAAATCCGGGTCAGCTTAGCTTTCGGAAAGTAATGGGTGAGGATGGATTCAGCGGTGGAACCGCTCAGTGCCATTCCAAGTGCACCAATCTGGCACATGCCGGCACCGTGGCCCCAGCCCTTTCCCTCAAATGAAAATGATCCGGGGATTCCTTTTTGGACATTTTGCAGGTTCATATCAAAGGCAGAGCTGAACAGGAAAGACGGAGAGAGAGTTTGGCGAATCGCGTATTCGGATTCAAGATGTTTGGATTTTTGCTGATTGTTTGAATCTAGATATACAAGGTCGCAGGAGATAATTCTTCCTGAAGGACCGCGTTTTTCATTTTCAATTCCCAGGACTGCTTTTCCATTCAGGGAATGGATTTTGTTCATGTGATCGGTCAATTCTTCCTGCAAAATTTCAAAGTCCCATCTGAAATAAGATCGATGCTCATCCACACTCCCCAGATATTCAGGCAGGTCAGCTTCAGAGATAAAACCGGGGCCGCAAAAGGCTGGTTCGCCATCCTGAACAGAAACGAGGTAATCCAGATCTTCTTGGGGCCAGACATTGGGTCCCGCTTCCGTAATGCCACCGCAGGATTTGGAATAGCGTGCATCACAGATGTCCCCCTTGATTGTGAGAACTTGGCCGCGGCTGGCTTCGGTGCTTTGCCTGGCATCCTCAGAGAAGTTATTCATCCCCTGGTAGCGCTGGCAGCAGTCATCATTGCAGGCATCCAATCCAAGGTCAGCATGTTTTTGTTCGGCTGCAGCCAAGAGCCAGGAACGGGCAGCAATGGTTTGAACTTCTAATAAAGCTGATGGGCATTCACCGCTCATTTCGGATGTTGCCACGCACATAAGATATTGTTCCAGAGGAAGATGGTTTGCGACAAAGAGACTGCCATTCGAATTTGTGATCTCAAGGACGCCTAACACATGAACGGAAATTTGTTTTTCCCAGTGGAATCCACGCCCCGCTTTTACCGGATGAACGATGATTTGTGAATCTGTAGATGAATTTTGAACTTTGACAGCAGGAACTGTTTCTCCATTTGATACAAGTTCACCATTTTTCAATTCAATAAAAAAATTCTGATTGGTTTCAGAATGTGTGATCTCAACTGATTTTTGACAGTCTTCAGGAAGGACCAGGCCAATGGAAACGATTGGTTCATTCTTCGGGATTTTTCCTTTTACAAGCATGCTTTTTTCCATGCTGCACCCATGGCAGCCGTTCTACGGTCAGATGAATATTCAATGGGAATTTCTTTCGACGATTCAATCATTGATTTAAAAGAACTATCATTTTGAGACAGAAATTGCCCCAATCGTTGCCCGATAACAACCTTTTCAATTTCCGAATGATTTCTCTTGAAAAATTCAATCCTGTCCTGAATTAGAAATGAAAACGCTTCAGTTGCCTTTTGAAAAATGGAAAGGGCATTTTCATGCTGAATAAACTGACTCAGGGAATCCACATCTTCATTTTGGGAAGAATTCCATTGATCGGTCATTCCTTTTGGCGAAAGAGAATATTCAACAGAGCGTCCATCTGGCATGAACAATTCCCAGGATCGTTTTACGTCGTTTCTCTGATTAAAATCAATCAATGCACCCTTAAGAAGGATGCCGTCGGCGATACCTGTTCCACCACCGATATAAACTGCATTATCACACTTTTCCAATTTCCCAATCGATGATTTCCATTCACCCAAAACACAACAATCCGAATCATGATAGAGTGAATCAATTTCAGAGATTCTTTCCAATAAGTCGGGGATCCTGGGTCCGTTTGCCATGATCACAATTCCTTGCTCATTTTTTATTCCGGGAAAACAAAGTCCGATGGAGTCTGCTCCAGATTGATGAATAACCTGTTGGATCGTTTCGACGATCACATCTCCCTGATCGATCTCTGACTCTGTCAGGCATATATTTCCTTTAGAAAATTCCTGCTGTTGAAGATCCAAGTGAACTGGAATGAAACCAGGATTCCAATTCGGACGATCCGGGTAAGATAATTCCATATGAAAATCACCCGGAATGAGCATTTTTGTATTTTGATCAAAGTTGACGGACTGTGCAATGACCTTTGTTGCTCCGCAGTCAACCCCGAGAATGGTTAAATCACCCATGTACTTTATATTTCGATTTAAGGGTTTTTATCCGTTCGATGGATTCCTGGATCCTGCTTTCAGGAATTTTTCCCGATTCAACTAAGTTGCATAGGGCAGATACAGCTTTTGGGATATAGTCCGGATCATAGATCAAGTTATTCCCAAGGCAGAACAGATCGATGCCGGCATTTAACATCAGTTCAAAAGTTTGTTCCAGTTCATAATGATCAGAAATCGCCCTCATGCTGGGATCATCGCAGATCACCACACCTGTGAATCCAAGGTCTTTCCTCAGCATGCCCGTCACAATTTCCCTGGATAATGATGCTGGAAAATCTGAATCCAGTTTTTCATTGAATACATGTGCCGTCATGATCATGTCCAGGTCACCTGATTGAATCAAATCGTCGAAGGGGAAGAGGTCTGCCACTGTCCATGATGCTGAAATGTCCGTGAACCCTTCATGGGTATCACCGATAGCAGATCCTTGTCCGGGAAAATGTTTTCCACAGGAAATAATATTATTTTTCTTTAGTGCTCTAATGAAAAGTTTAGAATGTTCAGCTACTTTTTTAGGATCGGAGGATAGAGCTCGGTTGGATTTCCCCATAATAGTCTCAGTACCAAAATCCAAATCCAGGACAGGAGCAAAATTGAGATTGATACCGCATTGACCCAGGGAGTCTGAAATGGTATTTGCGAACTGTTCCGTTATGAGAAGATTATCCAATACACCAATATGATTCCACGATGGAAACTCAGGAAATCCGTAACTTGGTTGTAACCGGGCCACTGAGCCACCTTCCTGATCTATGGAAATAAACAAAGGAGTTTCGGCATAGGATTGAAGAGTTTTTATCAAAAACTTTAGTTGTTTCGGTGATTCTATATTTCTTTTTTCATGTGGATTCACTGTAATGTCTTTGTCATAAAGAATAACACCACCTAAATTGTTTTTCTGAATATCTTCTATAATTTGATTACTTTGATTCAAGTGAACACCGCGAAACCCGGCGACAATCATTTGACCCACTATCTTTTCCAATTGAGAGTAAAAGTTCATTATTATTTTTTCATACCCTAAAAAGTTAGGTATAGATTCAGTAAATATCAGTTAATTTTTAGATAATGATACGTTATAAACCAGTCATTTTTATATTCTTTTTTATGTTTCTGTCCTGTGCGGGATTCAAAATCCCATTTTCTCAAAGGTCATGGTCGGAAAGAACATTTACACATCTGACCTTAAGAGAGAAAATTGCCCAGATGATGGTCTATTATATGCGAATGGAATTCCTGAATGAAGACAGCGAACAATGGCAGGAACTGACAGCATTGATTCAGACCGATGGTATCGGGGGTATTCATCTATGGTCCGGAGAAGTTGGCATTTCCCTGACTATGATGAACGAACTGCAGAAAATGTCAAAAATTCCGATTCTTTTTGATGCGGATATTGAATCAGGATTGCATGCACGATTTCCAAACGGGACCGAACTACCCCCGCTTATGGCTATCGCAGCAACGAATAATCCAGATTATGCTTATGAATCCGGGAAAATTGCAGCCTCGGAAGGCCGCGCTGTGGGAATTCACTGGAATTTTTCACCGGTAACGGATGTAAATAATAACCCAAAGAATCCAATCATTAACACCCGGTCATTTGGTGAAGACCCGGACGTAGTAGGCGAATATGCGGTGCAGTTTATGAAAGGACTACAGGAGCACGGTATGCTGGCTACGGCGAAACATTTCCCTGGTCATGGCGATACGGAAACAGATTCCCACACCAGCCTGGCTGCCATACCCAGTGATTCATCCCGGCTGTGGTCGTTGGAATTGAAACCATTTCAAACCATTATTGATGCTGGAGTTGATGCGGTGATGGTGGCTCACATCCATGCTCCTGATTACCAGCCTGAAGCAAATCTCCCTGCTACTTTGTCACCATTCTGGGTTACGGAAATCCTGAGGGAGAAAATGGGATTTAACGGTGTCGTAGTTACCGATGCAATGAATATGGGGGGAATAGTCAGCAATTATTCCGATACGTTTGCAGTCATTCAGGCTATCCGGGCAGGCTGTGATTATATCCTTCAGAACAATCATTTTAAGGAAACTATTGATGCAGTGGAAGATGCAGTGAGCAGAGGTATTCTCTCAGAAGAACAGATTAATAATGCTGCTTTAAAAATACTTAAAATAAAAGAAAAAGCAGGCCTGGATAAACAGCGTTCTATTTCCATGGATGAGACGAGGCGAATACTTGGGAAAACGGAATTCAAAAAAACCGCAAACGAAATCGCTGCAAAATCAATCACGCTTGTAAAAAATGATAATTCCTTTCTTCCCCTTAGCATTGATAAAAATGAAGAAGTTGTTGTAATAGATATTTACGACCAACCCAATGATCACCATGAATCAACTACGACCAGAGAATTGAAACAAAGCGGTCTGCGGATCCGGTCAGTGCAGGTAGATGAATCAGACAGTACAATGTATTATGAATCGATTCTGAAAACTATACCGGATAATGCGCCAATTATACTGAATTCTTTTGCTAGTCCTTCTGCATGGAAAAACAGAATTTTTCTTCCGGATCATCAGATGAATTTTATACATGCATTAAATCAAAGATCAGACAGGATTCTCCTTATCAGTTTTGGGAATCCATATTTAATACAGGGGCTTCCGGAAACACCTGCTTATGTCTGTGCCTGGAAGGGAAGTGCTCTGATGCAAAATGCATTGGTGACATCCTTGCTGGGGAAAAACGATTTTACAGGGACGCTTCCCATCACCATCCCGGAAATTGCCCACCGGGGTTTTGGCATTCAATTGGAACAGAAACCCATTTCATTCAAAGCATCATCATTTTCTCCTGGGAAATATGTAAAATATGTAATGCCTTATGAAATTGATTCTGAAATATCAAAAGTCCAACCATTATTACAAAAAGCTACTGCTGATTCTGCCTGGCCCGGGGCAGTATTGTTAGCTGCGAAGGACGGAAAGATATTTTTTCATGACGCTGTTGGTTACCATACCTACAAGAAAAAAAGAGCTATGCGCAAATCGGATATTTTTGATTTGGCATCCATAACAAAAGTGGTAGCAACTACATCCGCTGTGATGAAACTGGCAGAATCTGGACAGCTTGATCTGGATGAAAAAGTGATGACATATCTCCCGGGCTTTAAGGGGAAACAGCCAAAATATTTTCAACAGAAAAGTGAAATGACTATTAAGCACCTGCTGACTCATACAGCAGGGCTTCCGCCCTTTAAACAATATTTTTTAATGGATGGCAAAGAAAAAACGCGTTTGGACAGTGTCTATAATACGGAGCCAGTGATTGACCTTGAAGAAGAAACAATTTATTCAGATGTTGGATTAATAACATTAGGAAAAGTAGCTGAACAAGTGAGCGGATTTCCTCTGGATGAGTTGGTTGATTCCCTTGTATTCAAACCTTTGGGTATGAATACCACATTTTACAATCCGCCCTCTGCAAAGTTGCACAGAATCGTTCCCACAGAAATTGCTGAAGGGTACAGAACCGGGCTGATCCATGGTGAAGTTCATGATGAAAATGCTCATAGTTTAGGCGGTGTCGCCGGTCATGCAGGCTTATTTTCCACAGCAGAGGATTTAGCAGTTTTTTCCCAGATGATGCTGAATGGCGGTATCTATGGCTGGAAGCGAATCTTTAAGGAAAAAACTGTCCAATTGTTTACTTCCAAAGCAAGCGTAGTGGAGGGCAGTTCACCATGTCTTGGCTGGGACAGCCCGGATGGTAAAGCTTCCGGTGGAGTGTATTTGAGCGACAGCAGTTTTGGACATACTGGCTATACAGGAACATCATTGTGGATCGACCCCGAAAACAATCTGTTTGTCATTCTGTTGACGAATGCAGTCCATCCTGACCGTTCGTGGAAAGATCCGAAATATTACAACTGGCAGCAGAGGATTCATTCGGCAGTTTATGAAGCAGTGGGTATTGCTGAAAAGAATCCGAACCTTGATTGGCGAAAAAAATGGAAATAGAAAAAATTAAGGTAAAAGGAAGGAGAAAAATTTTCTTCCTTCCTTTCTACTTTTGCCTTTTAATAAGTTGCTCTTATCCAAATAATTGGATTGATTCATTACCAAAACCCTGGACCTTAAATGAAAAACAGATCTCAGAGATCCTTCCGCAATTTTATCAGCATTACCCAAATTTTTATGACCGCTTGAAAGCATTTGCCCTGTGGCAAGTGGGCAAACCCTATGAAGTTTTTAAACTGGGTGAAGAAGCAGAGCCAGATCCTGATCCCATTATCCGTTTGGATGTGTCTGACTGTACAGTCCATGTGCTCACAAGCCTTGCGTTTACACAAAGCACATCCTGGAATGAAGCCCGTGCAAATATGATAACGATTCATTACAAAGATCATAAACCCTCCTATAAAACTCGCTGGCATTATACGTCTGATCGCATCCAGGAAAATCCGTATACGGTTACTATAACCAAAGAATTGTTAGAGAAAGATCATCTGGAAAAAATTGATATAACATTGAACCGAAAGGAAGACGGCAGTGAATTTTTAGACCTGGACTGGACAAAAAAAACCACTGTCCATTTTATTCCACATGAGGAAATTAATAGAGAATTGTTATCTAAATTCCCTGATGTTTGCGGTGTGGCACTTGTAAAAAAAGCATATTTTAAAATGGGAATAGTGGTAGCCCATGAAGGTATGGTGATTGATCAGAAAAATCTCATTCATGCATCTTCAGAATACGGTGAAACGGTCAATATAGATTTTATGGAATACTTTTTCAGGGAGGAAGGGCCGTTGTTTGATGGTGTAATGATTTACAGGTTTGTTCCATTGACTCACTAATTCATTAAGTATTTCCAACGTAAAGAATCCCATTGGTTTCTTATGATAGAAAAAAAGATAAAAACACATAGGCATTCGCCATGACTCTAAAATGGTACATCCTGATCTTTATCACTTGTTTCAGTGCTGTTCTTGGGCAAAACCTGAGCAAACTAGAGCAAAATTCAACAAATGAAATATCTGATAAGGTTATCAATGGATTCAAATATTCTGCGACAGATCGAATGAATCAATTCATTTTTACTACTTCTGTATTAGCTGCGATTGGAGGATACCAATATGATCAAAAAGTAAAAGAGTATTCTGAAAGAGAGGGACTTCTGTCAGGTGATTTAGCCAGGGCAGGAGATTTATATGGAGGAGCATTGGGTCATTGGATTTTATGGACAACCATAGTAACTCATTCAAAATTAAAAGGTGAGTCCAAAAAAGAAGTTTGGGCAAAGCTGGAATTTTCAGCTTTAGCCCTCATGAGCAATGCATTTGCTACTTATTTATTGAAATTTGGAGTGGGTCGGGAACGGCCAAATAATGGAACCCTGTCATTTCCCTCAGGCCATACATCTCACAGTTTTACCATTGCTGCGGTCACAAATGAACTTTATGGATGGAAAGCTGGAACAGTTGCTTACCTCATGGCAACTTTGTCAGCAGTTAGTAGAATTCATGATAATAAACATTATGTTAGTGATGTTGTTTTCGGAGCAGGATTAGGTACAGTTATCGGAAGAGGGTTTTCCATTCAATATCATAAAAACAAAGAAACCCATGTGTATCTTTTTCCAACAAATAATGGCATATCACTTCATTTAATTTTTTAATTTTTCATCAATCTTTTTTAATGAACAAAATCAATTGACACCTGGTAAACTTTTTATATACATTTTCATAGTAGAGAGTTAATTTGTGATTATTATATAGGTCATCTTTATTCATGAGTCAGATAAAATTAGATCTTAAGAAAATGTCTGAAATTGTTTCTGCAGTTTTAACAGACGAAGCCAACGCATTATTGACAGCACAATCTCGCGTGAGGAAAAAAGTGGTGGAAGCAGCTGAGATCATCATTAACCATCCTGGAAAAGTTGTTATCTGCGGATTAGGGAAATCTGGTTTAATTGGTCAAAAGATTGTTGCCACGCTATGCAGTACGGGTACCCAAGCAGTATTTCTACATGCAGCGGAAGCACTCCATGGAGATCTTGGGATTTATCATCCTGGTGATCCTACAATCTTAATCTCTAAAAGCGGTGGTACGGAAGAACTCCTTAGATTAGTTCCCATCTTGAAAGAGTCCAATTCTCCCTTGATTGGTATTATCGGTAACCTGACAGCACCGTTATCCAAGAAATGTGACATTGTTCTCGATGCAACTGTTTCAAAAGAAGCTGATCCCCTGGGCATAGTTCCCACTTCCAGCACAACAGTAACAATGGCAATCGGTGATGCTCTTGCTTCTGTATTAATGACCGCCAGGGAGTTCAAACATGAAGACTTTGTCCGCTATCATCCCGGCGGGGAATTAGGGAAAAAACTCCGTTTGGAAATCGAAGATATTATTCAACCTCTCCAAAATGTAGCAGTAGTGACTCCCACTCATAATGTACGTGAGGTAGTCATTCTTATGACTGATAAACCTCAGGGGGCAGCTCTTATTTTATCAAAAACCAAGGAAATTGAAGGTATCATTACTGAAGGAGATATACGCCGTTGTCTGGCAACAAATGGAGATATTGATAAAATGAAAGCAAAAGAGTTAATGTCCGAAGATCCTATTTCAATTCCTGTCCAGGCACCCATTCAGGACGCCCTCACTCTCATGGAAGACCGGACCTCCCAGATTACCGTCCTGCCCGTCACGAAAAAGGATGGAAAAACCTGCATCGGTTTATTACGACTCCACGATATTTACCAGACTAGGCTGTTTTAGCTGCCTGCAGTATACCTGATGAATTGGTTTAATAGATTATTCACTATGCCAATATCATCGAAAATTGCACTCACCGCTATTATATTTTTGATTGGTCTTAAGTTCGGGATGATCATTTTAATCTGTCTCCCCTTTGTATTTTTCCCTTGGAAAAGAAGAAAATGAACTATTACGTTCTTTTTCTAAAGAAGACTATTTTTTAATTAAATCTCCTAATTATTCGAGTACAACATTAAACTGGAATTACACCATGGCTTCAGAGGAGCTATCGCCATTACTCATAATTAAGTAAATTACTCTTCTTAACCGTTATTTTAAGCGATCGATTAAAAAAAACATTTTACTAAGGGAAAACCATAATGGTAAAAAAAATATTTTTAATTACATTAACCTTAATTTGCAGCAATCATTTACTGGTTGGTACGAACCAGTTTATCCTGAACAGCGCACAGAATGGAAATACAAAAATCCAGTTTGCCCCGGGTGATATCCAGACTGAATCTATTGGAGAATATACCCGTTTTGTATCTCCCAACTCAGGAAAAACAACTAAGCAGGGGATGCCTGAGCTTCCTCTCTTTTCAACCTTTGTACAAATTGACCCCATTAAAGAATACCTAGTCAGTTATTCTGTCATTCAATCCCATACTCTTGAAAATGTAAAGATTTATCCATTTCAAAATGACCGGGAGGGCAAAAGCCCGTCCATAATAAACCATGTCAACCTGGAGTATTATGAATCCGGTCATTCCTATCCTGAAGAAAACCTTATCGTTTCTGACCGGCTGGTGATGAGGGAATTACAGTTATTCAACATCAGTGTTGTTCCTTTTGAGTACAATCCAGCAGGAAATGAAATGGTTGTGTATGATGAGATTGAAATTACTGTAGAAGAGACCGGAGACAGGGAATCGGATGAATTTACACCCCAGCTCCGTTCCAGGACATTTGAAAAGCTTTATGAGACCATGATCGTGAACTATACCCCATCCAGCCGGAATGAGGATTATCAGGATCCGGCTATTCTCTATATTTGCGGCGGTAATTCTGAGGACAATTCATATTTCCAGCAGCTTCTGGACTGGCGTCATAAACGCGGGTATGTGGTTTATACTGCATCACTCAGCGAAACGGGATCTTCGTCAAGCCAGATAAAGAACTACATAACAAATGCCTTTAATACCTTTAGCCCACGCCCGGAATTTGTAGCCCTTGTAGGAGACGTTGGTGGATCATATAGCGTTCCCACGTTTTACGAAGGGTGGGGCCACAATTCGTACGGCAATGATTGCGAAGGGGATCATCCCTATTCCCAACTGAATGGTGACGATCTTCTTCCTGAGGTACTGATTGGTCGTTTATCGGTCAGAAGTACTTCAGACTTGTCCGTTGTTACAAGCAAAATTGTGAATTACGAAAAAGCTACCTATATGGCAGATATGATTACCTATTATGAAAAAGCAGCCCTCGTGGGTGACCCAAGCTCATCGGGCATTTCAACCGTGATTTCCAATGAATATGTTGAGGAAATCATGGTTGCCCATGGCATGGAAGACGTGCGAACGAAATTTAGCGGAGGGGGATATTCATCCTGGATGCAAAGTCAGCTGAACGAAGGTGTCCTCTATCTGAACTATCGGGGATATTTGGGTGTAAGCGGCTTTGGCTCCGGTAATGTTGACGGTGCGAATAATGGTTTTAAACTCCCTTTTGCCACAATCCTTACTTGCGGAACTGGATCATTTGCTGAAGATAATACAGCTCTCACTGAAAAGTTTTTAAGAGCAGGCACCAGCTCAAATCCAAAAGGAGGCGTGGCATCTATAGGTACGGCAACCTGGAACACCCATACTCTGTTCAATAACATAGTTGATATGGGACTGTATGACGGTCTTTTTGCAAAACAATTAGGAACTGCAGGAGCTGCTTTGGCCAACGGAAAACTAGCTTTATTTAGTGCCTATCCATCAAACCCATACAATTGGGTTAGTGCTTTTACCCAATGGAATAACCTGATGGGAGATCCAGCAACTCATCTTTGGACGGATACACCCGATATATTATGGGTTACTTATCCCTCAGAGATTCCATTTGGTACTAATTTTATTGATGTCAGCGTTCAAAATCAAAATGGAACTCCAGCTGAAAACGCTATGGTAACATTGCTAAAGAGCAATGATGAAATCTTTATGAATGGTTTTGCCAATAGTGTTGGAAACATTACGTTTGATCTCAATTCATCTTCAGAGGGGATTGTAGCTGTAACCGTTACAAAGCAGAACTGCAAACCGTATGAAGGATCTTTTTCAATAACCATGGCCAGCAAATTAGTCAATGTCAATCACGAGCAAGGAATAGAGATACATAATGACGATGATGGAGTGTTGAGTTCGGGAGAAACAGTTGGCCTATCAATTCCACTGGAAAATTTTGGAACTGAAAATGTGACTGGTATTTCAGCAACATTAAGCACAACATCCCCACTGGTTACCCTTTCCAATGAAACAGTTGTCTATGGTACAATAAATGTAGGCCAATCACAATATGGGGATGATTTTATCCTTTCGGTGGCTCCCTCTGCCATTCATCGAGAAGACTTAGGCCTCCGTTTACATATTACCGATGATTCCTCTTTCCCCTCCAACGAATGGGACGCCGTTATTCATTTGGATGTGGACGGAAGTTTATTAATCATTCATGGTAATGGTTATATGGAACCTGGTGCAACCAGCACTTTCTCCATTATACTTCAAAATACCGGAGTGGAAACAGCCATGGGAGTGTTCGGGGAATTAATCTCTTTTGGAAATCTTATAGAAATCAGCGATAATTACGGGAGTTGGGGAGATATTCTCCCCATGGGATCAGTCACGTCAGATATGTTTACTATCACTGCAGGGAACGATATCCTGAATGGGACAATTTTATCTATCGGCCTACATATCCAAAGTGAAGAGGGATATGACCGTACCGAATATTATCAACTCCAAATAGGAACTGTATCTGAGATTGATCCGTTTGGGCCTGACCAGTATGGATATTACATTTATGACTCAGGGGATACAGGGTATGATCTTGCACCCATCTACGATTGGATAGAGATTGATCCTGGCTACGGAGGCCCTGGGACTGATTTAAATTTATCAGATAGTGGAAATGGGAACTACAGTACCTCCTCAGCATACATTGATTTACCTTTTACATTCAAGTTTTACGGTGTGGATTATGATGAGATCACTGTAAACAGCAATGGATGGATTGCCTTTGGGCATTCAGAAATGGAATCCTTCCGGAATTACTCAATACCTGGCGCAGGAGGTCCCTCGCCTATGGTGGCAGCATTTTGGGATGACTTGAAAACCTCCAGTGGCGGTGATGTGTTTGGCTACGTTGATCCAGATGATGAATTCGTTATCATTGAATGGTCGGACATGAGGACTTATTATGCAAATTCCGTGGAAACATTCCAAATAATACTTTACAATAATCCCGCTCAACCGTATGGAGATGGAGAAATAAAAATTCAATACAATGAATTTAATAATACCTCTTCAGGAAATTATAGTAATTATACTCCTACACACGGTGCGTATTCTACCATCGGAACTGAAAATCATTTAGGTAATGACGGATTACAATATACTTTTGATGACAAATATCCTACTGCAGCTATGGAACTCGATGATGAAACGGCAATTTTCATCACAACCCAACCTCCCACAGCCCTTCCTTCTCCAGACTTAACTTATAATCCTGGAACCTTTGATTTTATCGTAGCATTAAATGAAACAGCATCAAGTAATCTCATCTTTTCCAATATTGGTGAAGCCGGCTCTGTTCTGTCATATGCTATCAGTGAAACGTATCCCCTGCCATTTGTTAACCCAGGTGGAGGCCCGGATAGCTTTAGCCAATATTGGAGCGATTCAGACTTAGATTCAGATCTCAATTACGAATGGGTGGACATATCTGGTTTAGGGACACAATTGGTATTTCCTCACAATGACCAGGCAGCAGATCCGATAAATATAAGTTTTGAATTCCCATTTTATGGAGAAACATATACTCAATGTATTGTTAACCCTAATGGATGGATAGGCTTTGGTGAAGATAATACAGCATTTTCGAATACAAGTATTCCATCATCTTCTGCTCCCCAACCAGCCATTTTTGGATTCTGGGATGATTTGAGCCCGGAGATTGAAGGTGGTTCCGGTTGCTCGGTACAGGGAGGCAACGTATATACCTATGCTTTTAATGATAAACTTGTGATTTGGTTTGACCATGTTGCCCGCTGCTCCAGTAATTATCCTGGCACGTACGATTTTGAGGTTGTCCTTCATAACACTGGCCATGTTGATATCAATTACAGGGAAATGGAAGGATACCTTACAAGCGCAACTATTGGTATGCAAAATGGTGATGGTACAGATGGCTTACAGGTTGGTTATAATGATGATTATGTTACAAGTGAATTATCCCTCCAGTTCCGTAGAATTGTCGACTGGTTGACTATTGCATCTGAAACCAATGAACTGGAAGGAGAATTATATGATGGGGAATCTGCTGAATTTATGCTGGAAGTTAATTCTGCGGGTTTATCGGAAGGATCATATGACGCATCCATATTTATAGACACAAATGCTGAACCAACAGTTACTATACCTGTTTCACTCACAGTAGACGCAACCGCAAATCAGGTGGTAATTTCTGTTCCTTTTTCAGAAGGATGGAATATGATGGGATTGCCAGCAGAAGTGGAAGATGCCAGTTACTTGTCACTCTTTCCTGATGCGATTGAGAATACGTTGTATTCATTTGATGGAAGCTATAATCAGGAAGAAGAACTTCTTGAAGGATTTGGTTATTGGTTACGATTTACAACTGCTGGTTCAAGCGATATCATGGGACTACCGAACGATGAAATATCCATATTATTACACGAAGGTTGGAATATGATTTCAGGGATTTCAACACCGGTATCTGTTACTGATATTGATGATCCAGAGGGAATAATTGTTTCAAATACTTTTTATTTTTATGACAATGGATATTCCAACGCCAGCATATTAGAGCCTGGACAGGGGTATTGGGTTCGTGCCCTTGCCACTGGTAATATCACCATAACTAATTCTAATAGAGCGTCCAGAAACCAATTTGCCAGTGCTCTTGAAAGTGCCAACAGCATATCATTTTTCAATTCAAATGGCAAAGCCGGAGAACTGTATTTTGGTGTTTCTATCCCTGAAGAAGAGAAATTAAGCTACAGTATGCCACCAAAACCGCCAGCAGGAGGTTTTGACATACGTTTTGCAGGAGATTTTAAATATTGTGAAGATTCTGGGGATATTGAAATTTTGAATAACGGTGATAATTTGATTATTGCCTATTCCGTTACTCACGGTAATGATGAAGAATGGATGTTAACTACTGATCGGGGGGAAGAATGGATGTTAGACCAATCAGGAGAGATTGTAATGAACGGTGATGTTCAACATATTTATTTGGAAAAATCTCTTTTGTCACCTACTGAATTTGCACTAAATCCAAACTATCCGAATCCATTTAATCCTGTTACAACTATTAACTATTCCATTCCAAAATTATCTGATGTTCAAGTCATTGTCTATGATATTACCGGAAGGCAGATAATCACATTGGTAGAAGCTACCCAAGAACCTGGTCATTACACTATTCAATGGAATGCTCATGATGCAGCAAGCGGTTTGTATTTTCTTAAATTGGAGAGTAATGGGAAAACACAAACAAGAAAAATAATGCTGTTAAAATGACTTTCTGAATCTCTAACAAAGATCCATAAATTTCCAAGAGGACACCTGGTTGGTTCCCACTTTACTTATATTACTTTCGATTCTAATCATTCTTGGATACAAAGAATTCTATCAACATCAAGCTGTTCTTGAAAAATTTTCAATCAGAATTCATGTAAATGGATCAAGAGGAAAATCAAGTGTAACCCGCCTAATCGCAGCAGGATTAAGGGCTGGAGGATTTAGAACCATGGCTAAGACGACTGGATCATCCCCTCGAATTATTGATACGGATGGAAAAGATCGTATGATCCAGCGTCTTCGTTCTCCTTCTATAGGCGAACAAGTGAAACTGATGCGATATTTTTCAAAACAGAATCTTGATGCGGTAGTTATGGAGTGTATGGCTGTCCAACCTGAATATCAGTGGATATCTGAACAGAAAATGCAAAAATCCACCATTGGTGTTATAACAAACATTCGGCCAGATCACTTGGACGAAATGGGCCCTACTATGGATGATATCACACGTTCTCTCAGTAATACCATTCCATTTAATGGAAATATTGTAGTAACCCAGGGAAAACATAATGATACGCTGAAAAAAATAGCCGCCTCCCGGGAAACCAACCTGACGATTGCCAGCACCGATGATATAGAAGACGGGTTTATGGGGAAATTCTCTCATCTTGAACACGAAGAAAATGTGGCAGCAGCCTTGGAAGTATGCAAACAGGTAGGTGTTGATAAAGGTTCAGCGCTGGAAGGGATGCTCAAAGCACAGCCAGATCCTGGAGCATTATTTATTAAAAAAATACAATTTGGAGAAAATACTAATTTTTTTGTGAATGCTTTTGCTGCTAACGACCCTCTCTCTACACTCAATATCTTTGAAATGATTAAAAAACAAATCCCCCTGCATCCAACCTGTGTGTTTTTAAATACTCGGGCAGACAGACGGTCTCGAACTAACCAAATGATTACGCTGGTTTCTGAAACTATCCAGCCAGATATATTTTTAATCCGCGGCGATAAATTGCCAGAGATTCCAGCAGAATTATTCAAGTTAACAACCTTTCCAGATCGCTCGAAACCAGAGGATATCATTGAGCATCTCTCCACTCTTGCCAATCATGTAATCTTTGGAATTGGTAATATAGTTGGCTGGGGCGAACAATTTGTACAAAAATTGAAAGATTTCCAGTCCGATGGTTGAAATTGCAGTAGGACTAGGGATTGTATTAAGTCTTATCCTCTCTGAAACGGTGGGAGTTACCGCTGGGGGACTCATCGTTCCTGGGTACATTGCATTTAATTTACATGATCCCTTGAGAGTTATGGGAACTATGGGTGTCAGTCTTCTTGTGTTTCTAATCGTTAAAGGGCTATCAATAAAAATCCTGATCTATGGAAAACGAAGATTGGCTTTTTGTCTTTTGTTGGGGTTTCTACTGGGCTATTTATCAAAACTGTACCTGTATTTTCCGGAAGACAATGTAAACCTCGCTGCTATTGGAAATATTATCCCCGGACTCATTGCAAACTGGATGGAAAGACAGGGTGTAATGAGAACAATAAGCGTTGTTATAATAACGGCCAGTATCATTCAATTATTGATGATGTTATTGGGATTGGAGATCCCTCATGTTTAGGCCTGTCATTCAAAAAACACGGTATTTGGTTGCCTTAGCCATATTTAATTACCTTATGTTTCTCTGGGCATCACATACCATTACTATTGAGAAAGCTATTGGGTACGACTATAAGATCCAGGCTTCTCAATTAATGAAAAAAGCAATGGATTACCTGCGCACCTACCGGCTTGGGGAACAGGGTGTCTTTGTAGGAGACTCTGTTTTAGACCCGAATGAAACCATGCTGATTGGAACCGCTTATGGATGTTCCACTGATGAGGGGTATTTAGATGCGAAGGTTTCGACTTTAAATCCAAACTTTGCGGCTGTAATTATAGATTTACTTTTCCAGGCCGGTGTTGAACAGGGCGATACGATCGCCCTTGCATATACGGGCTCTATGCCAGGAGCAAATATAGCCACCCTGGCTGCATGTGAAATTATGGATGTGGAGCCTGTAATTATTTCATCAGTAGGCGCTTCATGGTATGGTGCAACCGATACAAATTTCACTTGGTTAGATATTGAAAATGAACTGTATGACGAAAAAATATTTTCTCATAAATCCCTCATGGCTTCAATTGGAGGAAAAAGCGACGTTGGAAGAGGATTAACCAGGGAATGTCAGGAGGCATTACAAATCGCTATTTCAAGAAATGATCTAAATCTGATATATGAAAAAGACTGGCGTAACAGCATCAAGAAAAGAGTAACATCCTATGGCAATATCACCCCTATTTCACATTACAGAACGTTTATTAATATTGGTGGCGGAATAGCAAATGTAGGTGTTGGTGAATACAATCCAAGAAATGGTGTCCTTTTTCCGGAAGATTTAATGACATTCCAAAATGAAAGTGTGCTAAAAACTTTTTCCAAAGAAAAAGTTCCCGTTATCAATATCAGGGGTATTAAACAATTAATAAAATTGTATGGATTACCCTATTTCCCTACTCCACTTCCTCCTATTGGAGAAGGTGTCCTGTTTATGAAACCAACATATAATAGAATAGTCAATTTTATCGCACTGCTTCTTACTGTCCTGGCAACAACAGGCATAGGGATTTATAGTCACAAACAAATACATAATCGAATGGAAACACATGAACCAGAATCGGTCTTGTAGAATGAACAGGCCCGGCTTACTTTTGCTTGGAGTTATTTTTCTTACCCTTTTACGGGGGGAAACAATTCTCCCTTCTGAAAGAGATAAGAAAGAAATACTCACTATTAATGAGAAAAAAAGGACCTATTATCAGCTACATAATAATACCTTAACATATAAAATAGCAGGTCCGAAACGTGTTGAAATCATTGCTCGAGGTGTTGTTCCAAAGAAAGATTATAAGGAAGTGCGTTTTTCTTATAATTTGATTATGGATGATGGAGATTCAATCATTATCAGTCACAGTGCAGCAAAGAAAAAAAATATTACTTCCTCTCAGCATCCCGGTCATGGGTTCACTCTCCCTGGGAAATATTTTATAAATATCCCGAAGGGAAATCATTGGTTCAAAATTGAACCGGTTCCAAAAGCAGATGTACCAGTAGTCATTCGAGTACGAGTAAAAGGATTCGAAAAGGGTGACGAGGACCGGCAGTTTGTACAAGCCTTGGCTGGAATAAAACCGAAAAGTCTTATCATTGGAAAAAAATCTGTACGGTACTATGAATTAAAACATGGTGAACGACTTCAATTTGAACCCAAAAAACTCAGCAAACTCACCTTTCTGTCGAGGCTCGGCTTCATAAACGGAATGTCAAATTATGAGAATTATCAAATTCGAGTATGGAAAGATGATACAATTTATGGCACCTACTTTTTCTCCACTGAAAAATCCGAGGACAGTATCATTAAAGAGGATAAAAAAGTAATCCCGGGAAAATGGAGATCATGTGCAGTAGATCTTTCAAAGGGGAAACATACATATTCAGTTGAATTGCTGGATAAAGGTAAAAAAGTGTTCGTTCGATGCCTGGGTAATCAATGAAGATAATAACACTTTCAATATTTTTCTTATTTACTGTCTCCCTCAATGGTCAATCCCTGCCTAACCGATTTCGCGTCCCGGTTTACTTGACACCATCAATCACGCTGGGTTATGACAGCAATTTTCTTAGATTTTCAGAAATTGATAAAGCAGACGCTTCCTCGGAACCATCTATGTTAGGGGATTCGAAAACATTCGACAGTGAAGTCATTCGACCTGAATTGAGATTTCAATACAGCCCGGTATTTTCTACCAAACACAAGACAAATCTAATCATTAATGCAGCATCAGTAGTTTTTAAACAATCTAAAAATAAATCTTATTCATCTTATGGCGTGCGGTTTGAGCAGCATCTTGGTCCTTACCAATGGTTTAAGATCGGATATTCACTGCTACCTGAACTATTATTAAGGTATTATGATGATCGTGATATTATTTCAACTCAACTAATCCCCTGTACGTTTTCCAATGAAACAATATATATATCTTATTCCTATCCAATAGTTAAAAAAACCTGGCTTCGCTTAAAAGGAACAAAAAACAATCAATACTACAATGAACATTTTACAGAATTTGACACGGATATTTTCAGTGGTGAACTACGGTTAACCACAAGTTATTTCCGTAAAAATAAATTCATAATTTTCTTTGAGAATGGAATTGGAACAAATATTAGTTATAATGCCGGACTCTTAACTACCGAGTTAGATCGATCTCATAAATTTATTCAGTTTGGAGGGTTCTGGATATATTACCCCTCAAAGTTTCTGAAGTCGGCTATCCTTTATTTCACAGATAATCAAAGAACCTATCTTGGTGAAGACATTCATGATCCGCTTCACGGCGGGCGGGAACATGAAGATATCCAGGTGCAAATCAGGCTGAAAAAGGAACTGACTCCTAATTTCGACATTGAGTTGCGAAGTAAATTTCGAACAAGAAAAGTTTTTTCTGAATTTGAGTGGGTTGAGGAGTTAAAGAGTTTTAATAGATATGAGTTTTCAATGAAAATAAGTTATTCAATACATTTGAACCTGTTATACTAAAGAAATAAATTATGTTTAAGATAAAATTAATATTGACTTTGATATTTGGACTGATGATTTATACCTGCATGTCACCAAATGAGGATCTTGGTGTTAAAACAAATTTACTCCTTACACAGGACGTAGGCGGTTATTGTGTTGATTTGGGTTTGGCTGATTCAATAATCATTGCAGCAGCTGAAGAAAACGGTTTCTTTTCTTTCAAAATTATAACTGATGATAAAAATAATATTATTCGACTTGATACCTTAGCACATGAAAATAATATGTTTCCAACGGTTGGAGATAATATGAGTGAACAAATTGAAATTTCATCCAATAATAATATGTTTTTTTCTTTGGACAAATTAGATCGCATTCATGTTCGAAAGCTTAATGGAGATATAATCGATGACCTTGAAAATTTACATAATTGTTCATATTCACTAATAAGAAGTATAGCTATAGATGATACTCCTTCAGACCATATCATTTTATATTCTCTGGTAAAACACACTAGTGGTGGACCGGGCTATAATCCCTATTCTACTTCTATAATTACATTAAAATTAGAATATACTTATTGGCCCGATTATGAAATAACTACATGGAATAATGACGAATGTCACGAATATCATAATTTAAACTATGGCTGTGAGGGTATTTTTTTTACTGATAGCCTTCTTGCAGTTTCTAATGGTACCTTGGGGGTTAATGTCTTCAAACAAAGTGTTGATAGTGATTATTCCGGGGAACTGGAAGAATTGCTGTCATTTGATACTGAGGGTGAAGTCAATACTGTGTATGTAAAAGAAAACAATATATTTGCTGGATTAAATGATGACAAAGGATGTTGCATCTCGACAATTAATTCAGAGGATATGTTGTCAAACCAAACGTATGTAGCTAATGGTTATTCCATTCAAGGGATTCATATACAGGGTGACTTAATGGCATTAGCTTGTGGAGGTGATGGTATTTTACTTTATAATTTTTACAACAATGGGAATATACCTCAAGCTTCCGAAATTGGCAGAATCAATTCAGAATATGCTTATAATGTGATAATTTATAATTCCAATACAATTTTTGTAGCCACAAAAGCTGGAATACAAATCTTTACAATTGAAAGGTAAAATATTGAAAAACTTAATATACATCACACTATGTGTTTCAACTGTAATGGCTCAGTTTGACTGGCAGGAGAATGGTGTATCCGTACGTCAGGGGGTTCATATCGAATGGCAGCGCACCGGAGATGTTGGAAATAATGGTGAAATGATATTTGTCTGGTCAGATACACGGAATGGTGGGCGGGATGTCTATGCCCAGAAAGTAGATTCCAATGGAAATTCTTTATGGGGTGTTGATGGAACAGTTGTTGTGTCCATCCCTGGGAGACAGGAAGATCCCATCGCTGTATCTGATGAGGCTGGGGGAGTATATGTTATTTGGACAGATTATCAGTTCGAACCAGAGGATGGAGATGTATTTGCGCAGCATGTCCTCACAGATGGTTCTTTGGCATGGGACGAAGAAGGCATTGCATTATCAACAGTTACCGGGATGCAAACATCTCTTAATATGTGTGTGGATGGTTTAGGTGGTGCCTTTGCAATTTGGAATGATTTATCATCTGGTGAAGGTCAAATTTATGCAACCCATCTTTCGGCCAATGGTGATATTGTCTCACCCGGCACAGGTGTGCCCATAATTACGAGCCCTGGCGGTCATTTAAAAGTCAGTATTGAGCTGGGGGGAGCAGGCTATGCAACCATGGTATGGGAAGATTCAAGGACTGAAGGCGAAACAGATATTTATACCCAAAAGATTGATGTGAATTGTAATACCCTTTGGTCAGTACCTGAAGAGGGCGGCATACCTATTTGTAATATCCAAAATGTTGAACAAAAAGCTCCAAAAGTCACCCACGTTTCAGGCGACACAATCGTTGTCGTTTGGGAGGATTACAGGAATAACATAGCAAATGGCGATATTTATATTCAATATCTTGATGGAGATGGCAACATCTTGTTGGTGGAAAATGGTTTTCCGCTTTGTAATGAAGATTCAAAACAATCATCCCCACGTGTAAAAGCAAATTCAGAGTATGCTTTTGTTGTTTGGGAAGACTTCCGCGACCACCCTGCATGGGCTGACATTTATGCCCAGGCTTTCTCCCTCTCAGATGGTTTGCAGTGGGAAGAAGACGGAAAACCTATTTCTACGGCTATCCGTTTACAATCCCAACCTCGTCTAACCGTAGATAACAATAATGGAGCCTACATTGTATGGATGGATGAACGAAATGCCGCATTTCCAGAAGTGGAAATCTATCTTCAGCACGTTTCAGCGTCAGGGGATATTTCCTTTGAAGACAATGGTCTTGCAATCTGCGATGCACCCAGTTACCAATTTAGTCCATTAGTTAGAACTAGCGGTAGCGATGATGGTGCGTTGATCATCTGGGGTGATTCACGAACAGGAAGTCCAGGATTGTATGTTCAGCATGTTGATCTAATGTCAGGTATAACTCTCACTGAGAATGGTGTGGAAACCTATTTTGGAATTGACGGAAATACGTTTACACCGAAGTCCCTATACCTTGGCAATGATAAAACGTTACTTTATTGGGAAGATTACAGAGGTGGAGGAAGCAATCCACAAACCTATGGTCAAATTATTTCTGGAGAAGCTGGAGACAATTTCGAAGTTAACGGGATAAAATTATGTGAAAATCCTGTTCAAACAATTCCAAAAGCAGTAATAGTCGGAGATCATATATTTCTCAGTTTTAAAAGCGAGGATGAGTGGGGTACCGAAATCCAGGCATTTCAGGTTTTAGATTTTGACTTAAACCCAGTTGGAGATCCTAATGGTACGATCATTTATCCAAATCCATTCGGTATGAATCAACCTTTTTCTAAGCCTGTAACCGGTAACGATGGTTACGTATATGTGGCATTTTCTGATATTCGATCTTGGGACTATGATATATATCTTCAAAAATATGACGAGTTCGGAAGTCAGCAATGGGAGGATGGCGGTGTGCTCATTACCAATGCAGATAATGACGACAATGTAGAGGCAGTGGAACCCATGCCTAATGGAGGATGCATGGTTTTTTGGTATGGGGGAGTATGGAATGATTTAAATGTTTACTGTCAGGCTATCAACGGAGCAGGAGTGTCTCCTGAAGGATGGTCAAATGAACCCATAAATATTTCCACCGCTCCTGGTTATCAATTGGATATAAAAACAGCTGTATTGCAGAATGGTGTTTTCAGCATCTGGAAAGATACTCGTAATGACTCAATGACCAATGCAGATATTTATGGACAGGTTATAAACTTTGACGGCACTATCGCAGGTATGGAAAACGGCTTTGTAATCACTAATGAAGAAAATGATCAAAAAAAACCCACACTAAATATGAATAATATTCAAAATGAAGTTCTGATATGTTGGGAAGATTTCGTAAACGGAACAGATTTTGATCTTGTGTGCAAGTCCTTTGATCCACTGAATTTCTCTGAAGAAGAGGAAATTATAATAGCAGGAGAGGCAGGTGACCAAACCATGCCATTTGTCTCTGTTTCCCAAAGCGGGTCATACTTGATCACATGGGAAGATACAAGGGCTGGCGGTACTTCAGATATATATTTACAGGAGATTAATGCAACTGGAGCTGTTTTTGCAGATGGAGGCATAACCGTCTGCAACGCTGATTTTGATCAGAGAAATCCTGGCGTTGTATTGTATTCTGAAACTAACAATTCATACCTGATGTATTGGGAAGATCTACGAAGTTCTGGGAAAGAATTCCTCTGGAATATATATGCTCAATCAATTACAACTTCATCCACAGTTGTTGATCATCTCTCCGAATGGAATTTAGTTGGATTACCAGCAGATGTTGAAGATGGCTCATCGTCAGCTGTATTTCCCGAAAGCACGGAAGGAACATTGTACTCCTTTGATGTAACATATGTGGGGGTAGATGCCTTAATGCCTGGAAACGGGTACTGGCTGCACTTTCCAGAAGCCGGCACTACAACCATCACCGGTACACCCATCAGTAGTTTGACCCTGTCACTTACTGCGGGCTGGAATCTTTTCAGCGGCATCAGTGAAGCGACAAATGTGAGTGGTATTTCTGATCCAGGTGATATCATTGTTCCAAATACAGTTTACGGATTTTCAGGTTCGTATGCTGGTGCCGATGTGTTAACACCCGGCCATGGTTACTGGGTTAACGCAAGTGCAGATGGCGACATCACCATTTCAAGCGGCGGTGCTGCGAAAACAAGATCAGCATTTACAGACCGTACAGTAAAAGCAAATAAACTCAGTTTTAATGGCAATGACCTCTACTTTGGTGTATCCATACCAGAGGAAGAGATGCTCAGCTATCAGCTTCCGCCTAAACCACCTGCAGGTGCGTTTGATGTGCGGTTTGCTGATGATATGAAAGTTGCTGAAAATTCAGGCGCTATTGAAATAATGAATAATATTGATAAGCTTTCCATCTCTTACACCATCAATATTGATGCGGGAGAACACATGAAGTGGGTACTGACATCTGATGAAGGGAAGGAATACGAACTGAATGGTTCAGGAGAAATTGCTGTGAGTGGAGATGCAACCGGGTTTACCTTAAACAAAGTTCAGGGAGTTCCATTGACATACTCTGTCTCACAGAATTATCCAAATCCATTCAATCCAAAAACGTCAATCAGATACGAAATCCCGGCAGAGAATTTTGTTACCATTAGTGTTTATAATATAATGGGGCAAAAGATAACGGATCTTGTACATGAATTACGTCCTGCCGGATATCATCATACCACATGGAACAGTACAAATATGCATGGTGATCCTGTTTCAAGCGGGATATACATTTACACTGTAACAGCGGGAAACTATCGTGCTGATAAAAAAATGGTTTTGATGAAATAACGAGGTGAATTCACTAACCAATTATGAATACAATTTGGAAAAGAACAGTTTTTTCCTCTTATCTATTAACTCTAATATTTGGTGACAGTCCGCTTCATGAAAGATACCACACCTATGAAGAAATCCAAACACAGCTGGAGGAATGGAATGATGAGTTTGGTGATTCGGTAAATATATATCCCGGAAGCGGAATAATCTATCATCTGGAGGAATTGGGAACCTCAACAGAAGACGGGCTCCCCTTTTGGGCTGTGAAATTATCGTACAATGCTAATCTTGATGAAGATGAACCAAAGATTCTCTTCCTGGGACAATGCCACGCTGAAGAAATTTTGGGTGTCGAAATTACCATGGAACTCATTAATAAATTTCTTAACCCTTCACCCTCATATCATCTTCAAAATATGCAAGCAATTCTTCAATCTGCTGAAGTATGGATTGTCCCAACATATAACCCTGAGGGATTAACAGTTGTTCATGGAGACAGTGCAGATGGAAACTGGCTTCAGGATATTAGTTACAGGAAAAACAAACGGGACGTCAATTTGAATGGAATATTCGATTTTGACAATACTGCCGAAGCAGGCAACGATTCCGATGGCGTTGATTTAAACCGAAATTATAATTTCAACTGGATATTTGGTGATGGAGCCTGGGTAGAAGATTATGGGAGCTATCAGTCTCACTTTGATTATTATAGGGGTGAATCACCATTTTCAGAAAATGAAACCCAATTCATCCGGGATTTTGCTTTAGAGAAACAATTTCTTCTTTCCATTGCATATCACAGTTCTAGGTCAGGCAATGTATCAGAACAGATTATTTTCCCCTGGATGTGGGATGGAGGCAAATCATCGCCGGATTACCCTGTGATTTCATCTCTGGCCACGGGGATCTCCAATTTAATACCAACTGAAACCGGAGTTGAATTTGCCAATTATGTTCCAGTTGCAAGTGTGTCCAGAAAAGGAAATGCACATGATTGGTTTTATACTGAAACGGGATGTGTCCAATTTCTCATTGAAGCAGGAACTGCAAATATGCAGCCTGACAACCTGGAACTCATCGAAGACACTATCGAACGAAACCTTGAAGGAGCATTGCATCTCATGAATCGGGGAATTGGGTATTTTATTGGTGATTTTGCAGCGGACGCCTATCAGGTAACAGGTATTGTCACTGATGCTTCCAATGGAAATTCAATTGATAGTGCTATTATAAAAATTTCTGAGATGGATGGACCTATGCTGAAACCAAGAGTTACAGACCAATTTGGCCGTTATCGCCGATTGTTAACGAATGGAACTTTTACACTTAATGTGTCTGCCAGAGGATATGAGAATCAAAGTTTTTCCATAACACCCAGTTCCAGTTCCCAAACAGTTCAGGATATAAGTTTGATCCCTCTGGAGACACGCTCGCTGGAGTTAAATATTGCTACCCCCTCCGACTATAGTGAATCAGTCCAACTACTCCTTACCGATCAATATAAAACAGATACCTTACAGATTGGCAATGGAAACTTTAGTATCCAAATCCCTGAAAACCACTATACAATCAAAATTATTGGCGAAAATTTGTTTCCCTATTTCAATAAAATTGATTTGACTGCAGATACATCTCTGACTATTGATATGAATTTTGCAGGAGAATGGTTTAACGAACCTTTTCCCAATCTCAGTAACTGGACCATAGAGAGCGGAGAATGGCATGTTGACAATGGTACATTGATTTCTCAATCGGATTTGATATATCCCAATTCTCTCAACTCCATTCTTTCCTCATGGATAAATAATCCCGATTATCAATCGTTAGCTCTTTCGCTTGACTTTCAGTACGAAATGGAATGGGAAAATGACACGGCTTATGTAGCAATATTAGGTAATGAAGACACCACTGTTTTTCATTGGACAGATCAGAATTGGCAGTTTCATACAGAGTGTCTTCCCTTTATAACAAATTCAGACTCTTTTAGAATACAAATAGGAATTATTCCCGATAATACTGTGGAGTATAGAGGAATAAAAATTCATAACCTGGCAATATTAAACCAATCGGATAATAATGCTTCCATTGGCAATTTTGACAGTCATGTGCCTGATCAATACCTGTTACACCAAAACTATCCGAATCCTTTTAATCCTGTGACTTCAATAACCTACGAGCTGCCTTTAAAAAGTCACGTACAGTTGGCGATCTACGATTTAACAGGTAAAGAGGTGATAAAACTTGTGAATGAATTTAAGGATTCTGGAAAGCACGGAGTTAAATGGAATGGGAGTCGGATATCCAGCGGAATTTATTTCTATGTGCTTGATACTCCATCCAATAAACTAGTAAAAAAATTAGTTCTCATTAAATAAAATTGAAGGAATTATGAAACAACTTATTTTAATCATCTATTTATTTATAACGATCCTATCGGCTGGTGAAACACAAAATATTCCTCTGTCGATGAAATCTTTTTCTAAAGAAAACCGTGATATAGAATATACAAGAGGAACATATCTAATTATCTTAGCAAAGGGACAACTAGTGGATCGTCTCACCAATCCAAATAATTTTCCTCCATATGGAGATAATTTTGTTGAATTCAAAGAGACTCAGGGATATACAGTAGAAGTTATTTCGATTGATGTAGAAGGATTAACAACAGCTGTGCAAATAAAGGATAAAATTCAGCAGGATTATGGTTCAAGCTTGGAATACATATTATTGGTGGGTGATGTTAGTGGGAATTATGTTATTCCAACTTTTCATGTTGAATCTATAAATGAAACAGGTGATTTTGATGTTACGGATTATCCATACACATATCATGATTCCGATGAAATATTATCCCCATACTGCTTTATTGGTCGATGGTCTATACAAAACCAAAATGATCTGGTTAATATTAAAACCAGAACAATCGAATATTCAAATATGACTAATCTCACCCCAGAAGAAAAACAATATCTAAACCGATCACTGCTTGTTGCAGGAAACTATAAAACCAACGACGGTTTGGAAGTTCCACCCGAAACCTGGCCTGTCACTCCTGTTTGGACATCTCTTTGGTTACAGGAAGAACAATACTATTATGGCTATCAGCAAGTAGATACGGTATTTTACCATGCGGGAAACTGGGAAAATGGTACGGAAGGATTGACTACTTTTTTAAAGAATACTTGGAGTAATGGTGTTGGAGTAATTAATTATCGTGGTTGGGGGGATGCAAATGGGTGGCACAAACCTTGGTTTCATCGCGATGATATTAATGATTTACTCAATGGTTGGAAACTACCGGTGGTATTTAGTTTTGTTTGTAATACAGGTGATTTTGGGAACAACAGTCATGATTACTGTTTTGGGGAGGCATTAATAACCTATGGTGGATCTTCCTCCCCAAAAGGTGCAGTTGCTATGATAGGTCCTTCAGATTTGGATACGGATACCAGATTCAACAACGTGATGTGTGGCGCTATGTGGGATGCTCTTTTGGAAGAAAGAGTATTCGAATTAGCTCCAGCACTTCATACAGGAAAGCAAGCGCTTATTAAGGAATTTGGTGATCTTGTGCTCAATGAGATTAATGTAGTGGAATTTTATCATGAAGTTTACGGAACCTTAGGAGATCCCAGCCTTTCAATATGGCTACAAGCTCCTGAAACTATGACTGCAGATATTGAGAACAACCTAATTCTTAGTAATTCATTTGTCACAACAACCGTAACAGACGAAAACTTGAAGCCATTAGCAGATGTAGTTGGGGCCTTGCTTTATAATGGTAATTTAATTGCTAAGGGACTGTCAAATCATGAAGGCGTTTTGAATATTGATTTTGAGAATGTTCCTGTGGGTGCAAGTCTTGATTTGTATTTGAATAAAGCCCAGTTTATGCAGAAACATATCAGTCTCACTTTTTCTGGTGATGATGGAGCAGAGCTAAACGATTATTATGTCCATGAAATTGAAAGGGATTCTGAATACAACTTTTATGATTCTGAATCAGGACATGAATTAGCACCAGTGTATAATTGGATAGAGATCAATGTAATTGGCACTAACCTTGATTTAGTTGATGATAGTCATGCGAAAGATGTGTCTATTGGATTTGGCTTTCAATTTTATGGTACATCGTACAATAGCCTGACTGTGGGTTCAAACGGATGGGCTTCCTTTTTACCCTGCTTAGATGGAAATGGAGACGGAGAATGTCGTGTCATTAATCATTTCTCCAACAATTCCATTGGTTTTCCAATTGGTCCTTATGGATTGCTGGCACCATTTTACGATGATTTAGACGACAATGGGGGAACCCTACCATTTGATGTATATTTTTGGACAAATAGCATAGATACACTCATTGTCCAATGGGATAATGTATCTAACGGCCAGGATGATGAATTTTGTCCTGACTGTGTAAAAGAAACATTCCAACTGATATTAGATGGAGGTGACATCTCAGAATCTGGCGATGGGGCAATCATTTTCCAGTACAAGGAAATCCATGATATAGATGATCACGGTTGTACCATAGGAATAGAAGAACCAGATAAAGATGAAGGTGTAGAATATCTTTTTAATTACCAGCTTGCAGAGGGAGCGTCTGGGTTAGCTAACGGCCTGGCGATAAAATTTTTTAGTACTGAAACTAGCATGGGCATTGTAGAAGACCTTACTCCTACAAAGTTCTCATTAATGCAAAATTATCCGAACCCATTCAATCCAAGTACAACGATCCAATATCATTTAAATCAACAAGGTACTGTTAATGTTTCTGTTTACAATCTCTCTGGACAAAAAATCAGACAGCTTGTAGATTCAAACCAGGATCCTGGACAACATTCTGTTAGCTGGGATGGAAAAGATGAAAAAGGAATTGCTGTTGGTTCTGGAATGTATTTTTATAGATTGAATGTACACAGTGCTTTTGCAGGCACGCGGGACGGATTAAGCAAAACCGGGAAGATGGTTTTACTGAAATAATCAGCCATTTCCCCAAAACCCCATCAAGAATTCATTTCATATTGATCTTTCAAAGAATAGATATGATTTTGCAGTACACGCTTTGATCGATCTGTATTTTTAATCGGTTTCCGGATCATCCGTTTGCAGAAATACTTCTGTGGTGCAGTGATATTCGTTTTTGAATAAAGATTCAAGGCATAGCGGGAAAAATCGCGGATCATACAATCAAAAATTTGGTCCAAGATATCTGCATCAAAATTATCCAATTGAAATTTTTCAATAATCAATTGCCCGTACGCAACGAGGGTAAATAATTCTCCTAGGTTCAGTAAAATATCAAAATCTTTTATTTGATCTTCTTTCGGTCTTGCCAATAAAAGTAATTTTTTTAATGTGCTGATCTGTTTTTTAAATATCCGAACATTAGGAAGGTTTACACTGTTATATGCTAATCGGTAATCATGAAATTTTATTTTCCCCAGACTCTTTGCATGCCCTTGATGAAACAGGAAATCATCATCCACAGGTTCATTGCAGAGTGGAATTTCAGGATATGACTTGGGATGAAAAAAATAATTCGCCATAAATTTAATAATCAGAGCCATGTTTACATGGACAGTTCCTTCTAATTTAGGAAGCGCTCGAATATCCCGGACTGCCATTTCAAAATACATATCTTTTTCAAAACCCTTAGCCGCAATAACATTCCAGAGAAGGTCCATGACCTCTTCTCCCTGACTGGTTACTTTCATTTTCACCATGGGGTTGTACAGCAAATAGCGGCGGTCGTCAATGGATGCTGACCGCATATAATCGGAAGCACGCAAAGCGAAGAGCTTCATAGCAGTCAAACGTGTAAATGCATCTATAAACAATTGTTTGATGTGTGTAAAATCTGTGACATAATGATCAAATAATCTGCGATGGGAGGCATGGTTCAGGGCTTCATAGAAAGCATGAGTGCAGATACCGATGGAAGCCCAGCCTAAATTGTACTTACCCACATTGACAGTATTCAGTGACATGTCCCAGGCATCCTTACCTTTGGCAAGAATATCTTTTTCCATGATGGGATAGTCATTCAACACATATTCAGCAACATAGGTTTGAGAATTCACCACATTACGAACACAATCAAACTTCTCATGGTTTGATTCCACTACAAAAAATACATAATCGTCTGTTTCAGATATTATCCCAAAAGTAGAAACCAATGCGGCTTCATTCGCGTTTCCTATATAATATTTATCTCCTTGAGCAAGAAACGTGCCGTCATCCTGAGGTTTTAACAGCATATCAGTAGAATAAATATCTGCACCATGTTCTTTCTCTGACAAACCGAAGGCAAATATTCCACCATTCTGCAACAGATCAGCTGTTTTCTCCTTTATGGATTTATTAGAACTCATCCAAATAGGTCCTAATCCAAGAATGGTGACCTGCCAGGTGTACCAGTAAGCAAGACCATAAAACCCCAATATTTCATTCAATGCGCAATTGCGATAAGTATCCCAGCGTGTCTCACCATCTCCTTCGGCAGCCGGCGTAAGAAAGGTGGCAAATAGTTTTTCCTTTTTAACAAATTCTATGAAATCACTGTACCAAACACGATGATGATCATCATGTTTTAATTTCTCTTTTCCCTTTGTCTCAAACCATTGAACAGTCTTTTTTAAAAGTTGCCTGGATTGAGGATCAAAATGCTCAAAATTTTCGGTTTTGGGATTAAGCAGTATCATTGTTTCATATCATATTTAACATCCTGAAAATACTGAAGTTGTGAAATAACGAGTAATTGTTCTTTTCTTTCATTCCAAACTGTTAACAGAGTTATTTTCCTTGAGATAATTTAGAGATATTCCATGGCAAGGTGGATGAAAATAACCACAAGCTAAACAGTGATTACTGAAGATTAATGTGGAAAAATTAGACCAACGAAAATCCATTTGGAGCTGGGCATTATACGATTGGGCAAACTCAGCCTTTGCAACAACAGTTATGGCAGGGTTCTTCCCTCTGTTTTTTAAAGAATATTGGGCTGATCCCGGCAACCCAAATGAGAGTACTTTTTATCTTGGAATGGCAAATTCCATCGCATCTATTATCATCGCTGCCCTGGCTCCATTTCTCGGTGCAATTGCTGATCGAGGAACAGCAAAAAAGAAACTACTGTTTCTATTTGCTTTTTTGGGAATTATTATGACAGGCGGGCTCTGGATTGTAGCCCAGGGCCATTGGCAAATGGCAGCTTTGTTTTACGTGTTAGCAGCTATGGGATTTGCAGGGGGAAATATTTTTTACGATTCACTTTTACCTCATATTGCTTCGGGGGAAAAAGTGGATTATACCTCATCCCTTGGCTTCGCTCTTGGATATATTGGGGGTGGACTATTATTCCTTCTGAACGTTATCATGTTCCAAAAACCTGAGTTGTTTGGCATACCTGATGGCGCAACAGCAATAAAATATTCATTTTTAACAGTTGCTGTGTGGTGGGCGGTTTTTTCCATTCCCATTGCGCTGTGGGTAAAAGAACCCAAGATATATGAACCAGTGGGAATTGGGAAAGCCATTGGCTTGGGCTGGAAACAGTTGAGTGACACCCTGAGAGATATTCGTCATCTAAAGGTTGTCGGGATGTTTCTTTTTGCCTACTGGCTCTATATAGATGGAGTGGATACAATCGTTAAAATGGCAGTGGATTATGGAATGTCATTAGGATTTCCAAGTGATTCACTAATCAAAGCCCTGCTTATGGTGCAATTCATTGCCTTTCCAGCAGCTTTAATGTACAACTGGTTTGCTGCAAAGATAGGAATCAAGAAGGCGATTCTCATTGCTATTTTAGGGTATAGTATTATCACTTTTCTTGGTTATTTCATGGCAGAAGAATGGCATTTTTATATCCTGGCGGTGCTGATTGGACTATTTCAGGGAGGCATTCAGGCCTTGAGCCGTAGTTTATATACCAGAATTATTCCTAAAAAGAAATCAGCTGAATTCTTCGGTTTTTATAACATGCTGGGGAAATTTGCTGCCGTAATTGGACCAGCGCTAATGGGGATCATAACCCTTTGGACCGGGAATGCCCGTTATGGTATCCTCTCCATTTTGTCCCTTTTTATACTTGGTGCTTATTTCCTGATGAAAGTGAATATTGAAGAGGGGAAACAAATGGCGGACGAATTCCTTTCAAAATGAGGAATCATCATTTCAAATAGGCTCTCCTTGGATTCTTGACTGAACTCATGTAATTTTTCCTCTTAGTTACAGTTCAAGAAAATGTCAAATCAACCTTTAAAACCTCTCAACAAAAGTACGACAACAAAGGTAAGATGGACAAAAGCTGCAGACGACCGACTCCTTCGGATTGAAAACCGACTTGAGAATATTGAAAAACGGTTGGAAAAGATCCTGACTAAAGCCAAAGCTCCTGACAAAAAGGCATCCAAAACTATTGTCTATACTATTCCGGGGAAAAAATGAAACGCCGGGTCACCCAGGTCACCAAAATTACCAAGACGGTGGATAACCGTTTAAAAGCCCTTGAGAAAAAACTGCAAAAAATCGAAGATTATATTATTTCACTCGAAAAACTTCTCCCAATGCCGTCTTCCTCAAAAGGTACCACCAAAACATCCACCATTACGTATACCATAAAGAAAAAGTCATAAGATCATTTCTAACAAGACTACCAGGATAATGTTGTGAGGCTCAAATATTATTACCAAAATAATCACCATTCTTCTGTTGAAAAATCGTTAGAAGAAATGCTCATACAGTTCAAAGAAGATGACACAAACTCTACCCTACTTCCTGATTTTATCGATCTGGTTACAGGATAAAAAAATGAAAGCATATACATTAACAAAGCACGGAAAACCTTCGGTTCTTAAAATAGCAGAAGTGCCTGAGCCGGAGCCAAATGCCGGGGAAATACGAATAAAGATCAAGAGAATCGGAATTAATTATGCTGAAATCTTATCCAGGAAAGGAATGTATGGCTGGGCTCCAAAACTTCCCTACATCCTGGGGATGGAAGCATTTGGGGAAGTTGATGCCTTAGGTGAAAATGTGTCCCATCGCCAAATTGGAGAGCACGTTATTGTTGGAACTCAGTTTGGATCTTATGCTGAAAAAATAATTGTAAAAGAACGGCAGGCATTGCCGGTTATTGAGTCATTTTCGCCTGAAGAGAATGCTGCCTATGCTGTAAACTATCTGACAGCCTGGGTAAGCCTGTTTGAAATGGCACGCCTCCGCTCCACCGACTCTGTTCTCATCCATGCGGCAGCAGGAGGTGTTGGAACAGCAGCAGTTCAACTGGCAAAACATTTCGGGTGTACCGTCTTTGGAACTGCAGGAAGTAATGAGAAAATCAAACTCCTTTCCGACTTAAACATCGATGGCGCAATTAACTATCGAACACAAGATTTCGAAAATGAAATTAAAAAATTGACCAATGGAAAAGGCGTTGACGTCATCCTGGAAGTAGTAGGCGGTGATGTTTATAAAAAGAGTCTCCGTCTTTTAAATCCATTGGGACGGATTGTAATAGCAGGATTTGCAAGTATGAATTTGCAAAAATGGAATCCCCTGAGTTGGCTCAGAACATGGCGTGACATGCCAAAGGCAACCATCATGAAAATGGCAGAAAAATCCTATGGCGTCATGGCAACTCATCTGGGTTACTTGTTACCTGATGAAAAGCAACTTCAAAAGACCTGGAACGAATTAAATACTTTTATGGAAAAAAATAATATAAAACCAGTGGTTGGGCATATTTTCAATTTTGAAGAATTAGCAAAAGCACATGAACTGATGGAATCAAGAAAAAGTCACGGGAAAATTGTTATCAACGTCTCATCATAAAAATAAAATTTTATGAAATTAACGGTTATTGGTTCAGGAGTGTTAATTCCACAGGAAGGAAGGGGAAACAGCGGATATTTTCTTGAAACAGAACACCATTCCATTTTGATAGACGGCGGATCCGGTACGCTGCGGAAATTTCCAGAATTCAATTTAGATTACCGGAAGATTGATACAATTTGCTATTCCCATCTCCATCCCGATCATACTATGGATTTAATTCCACTGCTATTTGCGTTTAAACATGATCCAAAAGTTCAAACACTGGATCGAACACTTCAGATAATCGGACCAAAAGGATTTCAATCATTTTTTAATCGAATGATGGACATTTTTGGGCAATGGGTTTTACCTGAAGATATGGATATCAAAATTAAAGAGGTAACCAGAGAAAAGATCGCTCTAACCGATTTAAATATAACTTGTAACCGAACCATCCATACAGATCACAGTATTACTTTTCGTTTTGATGATGGGAAAGGAAATGATATTTTTTATTCGGGAGATACAATTCTCTGTGAGGAGTTGATTGAAAGCGCTCGGGGCGTTAAAACCTTAATTCTTGAGTGTTCAGCGCCTGACGAAATGAAAAGCGAAAACCATTTAACACCAACTGAATGCGGAAAAATTGCTGCGGAATCTAAATGCGAAAAATTGGTGTTAACACATTTTTTTCCGGAAGTTCTAAAAACAAATATTCTCGGTACGATTTCAAGATACTATAATGGAAAAATTGAGATGGCTTACGACGGGATGGTAATTAATGTATAAATTTCAGAATAAACCAGAGCGGGCGATGAGAATCGAACTCACGTCACGAGCTTGGGAAGCTCGGGTAATAGCCATTATACGACGCCCGCATTAACTCTCGTGAAATTATCACTTTGACTGTCAGTTTGCAAGGAAGATAAGGCTGTTGTGTCTATCATCTGATGTCCGTTTTGCTCCCGATTGTGTCTTTTAGCAATATCTGTAAATATGATAGCAGAAAGCTTGCGGGTGGGTGTATCAGGTGATTGTATTAGATAGAATCACCCTAAATCCCTTGTGATCAATCCTCTGTATGAAACCCCGCTTTTTCTTTTGCCCAGTTTAACAGGCGCTTAATTGGCGGAAAATAGTTTGCCAATATAATGAGACCCGGTATACCGAACATCCAACCCTGAAATATGGGGATGAGACTGCCAATAAGTCCAATGATTACCAGAATGATGCCTAATGATATTTTAATAATATGGCGATTCATAACGAAGATAAAGCTGTTGTTCCCATCATCTGGTGTAGGTTGCGTTCCCGATTATGTATGTTCACAATATCCTTATCATGATTCACCCTTAGTAAAAATATCAATACATTTTCTTAATTCCAGAATGTGACCCGGAGTGGAGCCGCAGCAGGCTCCCACAACTTGAGATCCCATCTTAAGGAATCGACGCATTTCGGTCACAAATTGATTCATGGAGACTGTTGAAGAAATGTGTCCACCTTTGGATGGCATTTCCAATCCTGCATTGGGATAAACACCCCAGGCGTTCTTCCAATGTTCTTTGATAATTTCCAATCCCTCCCCGGTAACACGAAGCACATTACAGTTCAATAAAACCTTTTCAATGTCTTTATTCCGTAATTCAAAAAGTGTCTCCCTTAAGCCTGAACCATCCAAAAGTGTGTCTCCATTTTTTAAAATCAGACTTATCCAGCGTGGAATATTTATATCTGATGTTGCTCGCAGGGCCGCATTGATTTCTTTTCCGCATCCCATTGTCTCAAATAATAAAAAGTCTACTCCTGCGGAAGCAAGCCATTTCCCAAGTTCATAAAATTCCTCTAATGCTTCCTCATCTCCAGGAAAACGCTCAGGAGAATAACAATCTTCCAATGGAGCTATAGAGCCAGCTACATAACATTTTTCACCAGCAGCCTTTTTTGCCAGATCTACTGCAGAATTTAGACTTTTGCGGGCTCTTACCCTGGCTTCAATTTTTGAATAACCGGCATGAATATAGGTTCTGGGAGTAGTGCGGAATGTATTCGTTGTCACTATGTCTGCACCAGCCTGCACATATTCTTCATGGATCTTGGATACATACCCAGGGTGAGTGAGATTTATATCCCCGGACCAAAGTGGCAAAGAAAGATCAAGTCCCTCACGGATTAATTCTGTCCCCATGGCGCCATCCATCAGCAAAACCCTGTCGTTTTGTTTTTTAAACATATTGTTGAAAATTTGGTTTCCTTAAAAAAGTAAAAAAAGGGGATTTTGTAACATTAGATTATGGAACGACATAAAAACAAGTTTCATCATCTCCTATGCACTCCGTACCTCAATTTTATCATCTTCACAACAAAATATAACCAAAGATAAAATTAATATGGAGGGTAATAATCTATTTTTCACTGACTAATTATCTCATGTTAAATAATTGAACAAATCTCATCAAATTTTTTCTTTGTAATATTTGGGATGAGAGCCTTGTCAGCAGGATGCCCAACGACTAAAAGCAAATACGGTTTTTCATTTTTTGGCCTACTTAATATCTCATTTAAAAATCTCATTGGACTTGGTGTATGAGTTAAGGTGACCAACCCTGAAAAATGTAACGCAGTTATTAATAATCCTGTTGCAATCCCAACAGACTCATTCACATAGTAATTTTTCGTAATTCTGTTTTCCATATTTATTGCATACTTTTTCATAAAGATTGCAATAAGATGCGGAGCTGTTTCAAGAAAGGGTTTTTCTTCATTCGTTCCTAGTGGTTTTAATACTTCCAGCCACTCCTGTGGAGCCCAATCCTTATAAAAAGCTTCTTCTTCTTTTTCTGCAGCAATTCTAATTTCCTTTTTCACGTTTGGATCTGAAATAACAACGAATTGCCATGGCTGCAGATTTGCACCACTTGGCGCTGTACCTGCGGCTTTAATGCAATTTTTTATTATGGACAAGGGGACGGGTTTATCGGAAAAATGCCTTATGCTTCTCCTGAAACCGATTTTATTGAGAAAATCCAATGAATTGTTTTTCATTTCATCCTCAGAGATTACTTGAAGAGGTTTATAGGGTATAAAAGCAGGGTTACTCATAAGTACTCCATGTTACATTATTTCTATAAATTACTCCGAAAGGATAAGAACAGAAACAAAAATTTCCATATTGAGAACTTATCTTTCAACTTTCCGTTAGAGAGTTTTTTATTGGGAAAGAAGTTTAAACTATTGCCTAATAATTAATTTCCCATCAGAATTGAACCTGACCGCATCTCTTTTTCTATATGGTTTCCCTTCAATAATTTTCTTTTCTGAAAGTTCACAGTACCTAAGCTGTCCATTTTCATAGAAACTCGTTTGACCGGTTTTACCGTGAATATCCACAAATAAAGCGGAAAGGAATCGAAACTTTGAGCATGGGATACCTTGAATTACTTCATCTTCAGCTAGCCAGGCAGTTTTTAGTTGTCCACTCGGATGAAAAGCGGTCATGAAAGAATGGCCACCGCCTCTACATAGATGTCTTTGGATTCTTGTATCCTGCTCCAGGAAACACCAATTAAATACACCATCCTCTGTGAAGTGAACTTTTGTTCCCCCAGGAAGCGGTTGTCCAGAAAGAGTGTCTTCACGTGAAAGCGTACAAAACTCAATATTGCCATTTTGGTAATATTCTATTTTATTTGAGCAAGAAACATCCTGTGCCCATACAACAGACATAAACACTAAAATATTCAGCAGCTTCATGAAGTTTAATATACGATTGTTATTGTCTTGAAATAGTAACTCCAGATGACAAACGGTAGGCTGGATTATTTCTCCTTCTATGAAGTCGGGACCACAGATCAAAAGATTAGTCTGAAGTCGGTGGAGAAACACATGCCTTTGGAAGTATTAAATATTCCACCGCTTTGTCCAAATCCTGTATTCCACTGGAAGGCGCCCAAGTTCAGACGAAAACCAGTGCCCCATTTAAAACCATCCAAACCTCCAATTCCGATACCGCAATAAATGGGAAAAACCGGTGTCGGTTCGTATTCAACACCGATAGAGAGTTGTGGAGTAATACCTTCCAGATAATCATTATTCAGGTAATGCCTGAAGGACGCATGAACAATCAGATCCTGTAATATCCTGTAGGAACCTCCCAATATGAATTGAGAAGGATAGGCAGTTTTACCGGATCCAGCTGCATAGGAGGTATCAAGCTTGGTAAAACTTTGTTCGAGGGAATCCATTTGTTCATCGTTGTAATCTTGGATATCATCGATATCTTCAGCAGATAAACGAATGGAGAATTCATTTTCCGTAATATATCTCTCCGGCCACGTGGTTGTTCCAAAGAGATCCTTCAGGGAAAGACTAACACTGAGTTGAGGATTAATATCTGCAACAACACCCAAATCCAGGCTGAAACCAGTACCCAGCGCAGGTGCCGGCGAATCCAGATCAAAATTAGTGAGTATTGTTGTTTTTCCTTCAATGAGAACACTGTCAGGAGTGGTTATTACCTCCAACCGGTCTGCATCCACATGAATATCTGTAAAACCGACCAAAAGATTCAGGCCTGCACCGGCGTAAAACCGGTCAACAATATTTTTCAACTGAGGAAACTCTAGCTGCCGTCCGTAATCCATGGAAATCGGGGAAGCTGCCAGCAGGCTCAGATGTAAAGCTGAAAGATCCTTCGGCTGTTCAAATTTTACACCCCCAAAGAGTACATCCATTACAGCAGGGGGCAAATTACCACTGCCCAATACTTTTGGCTGTAAAATTGATAATCCAAAATTGCCCAATGTAAAGCTCATAAAATTAATCCCAGCCGCCATGTTAATATTCCAATTATCAGCCGGGAATACGGATAAAAAGTCATCTTTCTTTCCAGGGTCACGGAGATCAAGACCCCCAAACAGCTGATTGTTGATCCAGTCGGGATAGATGGCATTATTGCCGGCATATAACCCGGCACCCGCCAAGGTTAACGTAAAATATGGTATTTGCTCAGGCTCTTCCAGTGGGCGGTTTCTTGTCACGATCCAGGCATCTTTGAAACCTCTTCCAATCACTGTGTCTCGAAAAGCATCAACAGTATCCCTGTTATGAAAATCACCTACCTGTAATTTGTATAATGAATCAATCTTAGTAATAGCCCAGGGGATATTTTTGCCGAATTGGCGATAAAAGGTTTTTTTTGTCTCTTTCACGCGTTTCTTACTTGGGTTAGCAATGAGCTGAACTGAATAATAATTCTGAGTGGAATCTGCGGATGCAGAAACCGTATCTTTTTCCATCAGTCCTAAAGCGTCAAGCGTTCCGTCTTCCGCAGCACCAAAGATGATTGGTTTGCCATAATATCCAAGGCTAGCGGGATTTACATCCAGGGCATCATTACCTATTGTCCGGGTCAAATAAGCACCGGCAGTTGCTGTCTGGATCGGGTTGGTATCCGTCACTCCTCCCGCCAGGAGAGACCCGGTGATCAGCGCAGACAGGTAAATAGATCTCATTCGTCATCCCCGGCCAGTTCAGGGCCGTCTATTAAATATTGAAAAGCCCCATACAAAAGAATTTTTAGGGAATCCGTTGATAAAAACTGTGCCTGAGTTCCTAATAATTGAATATCGCTTTTGACATATAATAGATCTCTTCCAAGTAGATCGAGTTTCTCTTCGTCTAACCTAATAGAATCTGTCTTAACAGTATCCGGTTCTATGGCCAGAGTAAATAAAGTATCCGCAAAACTGGTGGTATCTGTGTCCAGCAACACGGTAACATTGGCACCAAATTCAAACTCATTCATATAATCGAGATAGAGGGTTGCTTCCTCAATCTGTTCCACTTCGATTTTGTCCAAGGATTGCGGGTCGCCCTCAATCCTGCTGGAGTCATCAATGGTGAAAACAAGGGGTGCCGCCACCACCATTTTACCACTCAAGGTATCTGTTGTAGTGACAGTACCAACAGTATCCAAGGAACCTACCTCTGCCTGCCCTGTAGCCGTTATCCGGTTAGGAAGAATGTTTATCAAATGCTGGGCACTGTCGATGGATACAATTGGATTATTAATAATGTTGACATGATCCACCCACTTCACTGCTGAGTCCCCTGTCTCATCATTATAGGAGACTATTTGAAGGTCTAGGTAAACTGGAAGTGAAATGTTGGAAGTGAAATTCAGATCCATTAGAACCTTGGTAAATTCGAGATCCTCTACCTCATCAGGCAGGTCAATTTCCTGTTCCACCAGATCGATTTCTACAGTGACAGGATTTATAGAACCCGTGATGGATTCAAAGGAAATATTACTTAAATCCACTTCAACTCCAATTGAATCACCAAAGGTGATGGTCATTAAAACATTATCTGGTAAACTAATCCTAGAAATGTAATGAACTTTTTGGGTATCTGCTTCCGTCGGTAATTCCAAGGTATATCCGCTCAAATCAATCATGATATCCGTCTCACCTTCATTTATGGAAAATGCCGTATCCAATACATCATCCCCCTTTAAAAATTCATCAATTTGGAAGAAAATATTTGCATTAATACCGATATTATTTTGTATCGATAAATTCAATTCCCCAGATCTCAATGCTGCCGTTTTGACCTTAGTGGAGTCATCTAATGCAACATCACTGGAATCAACCATTGCATCCTGTGATAAATATCCAGTGAATTCTGAAAAACTGATATCTTCATTTTCATTAGCTCCCTCCAGACGAATGCTGACCACGATACTGTCCTCCGAAGTAACCGGAATCCACTCATTGCCTGTGTCAACCGTAAGAACGCTGTAACTGTAGTTCACAAACTGGCTATCAGCTTCCATAACTAAGGAGTAGTCAGACATGCTGGTCGAATCCAGGATATCTGCTGTATTCCCCTGAATCTCCAGACTGGTTTGAAAAGCAGCACCTGAGGAAGTCTCAAGGGAAGAAATGACAATACTCAATTCGCTGCTAAGAGCCATATAATTGTCCACTTCAATGATCAAATTACCAGACTGAATGGTGGCCCGGACCACCTTATTGGAATCCGGCTCCAGGGTGATACTGCCCTCTTCCTCAATCGATTGCTGCGGGATCCTGGCTGTGGCAGCTGTTACTTCCATTCCCGAACCCCCAATGGTCACCTGGAAGCTGGAATTTTTGGCTTCTTCATCAATCGTAATCTCAACACCGGATGTTCCCTGACAGTCACCCGATACCTGTACCAGGATATTGCCCGGCAGTGTCACACCGGATAGATCCATCGTTTCGACAGCACTGCCACCATTGGCCACAATAGTACTGTCAAACTGGATTGTTGCACCTGGAATATTTGTGGTATCTGATTCATTCACCTGCCGCAGTTGAACAATCACTGGTGGCCCCAAGGGGATAACCATATTGTTTTCAATGGTGATCTGAAGTTCCCCACCGGAAAATTCTGCGTACCCGAAATCATTAAATGTAAAAGAATTCGTAACCGGTTCAAGCTCAAATGATGGTATATCCATTTCGGTACCATCTGGTATAGAACCCAGGTCTGGGTAAATACTTGAAAAAGTATATGGTTCAGTACCTAAAGGTTCGATATCATTAAGTGTGATTACACCCACTTCTGACGATACTATTTTTTCAATTGGTTCTACAGTTACATCATCTACATTTTGTGAAAAACTCGTGCTGATATCATTAATCTCCAGCTGATCACCTACTTCCACCTTTTCAATTTTGATTTCTTTTCTGTAAACGAAGATAGAATCACTGGCACCCCCGTCATCAAAATACTGATCCAAGCCCTCAATGGAGATGAGGGAATCCTCCAGGAAAGTATCCAGGTCGATCCTGGTCTGGATAATCGGAATTTCAATCGTTGTTGACCAGACCGGAAGCTTATCCTTATCTGGTGAATCCAGTGTACAACCGAACAATAATATTGCAAGAAAAATAAACAAGTGCTTTGTCATCGCCCAGCGAAAATTAATGTGATTGGTTAAGAATAATTGGAATACTTTTCTTTTTTGTGCAATCATTACATAGAAATGTAATGATATTTATTATTATAAAAAAAATATCGTATCTATTACCTTCATAATTTGGTATAAATGTTACGATTCTGTCCTATGCAGACTCTGATTCATTACTTCAACAAGACCATCTTCCTTGTCTGCACAAACTCTCCAGCACGAATCTGGTAGAGGTATACTCCTGCACTTACAACTCTGCCATGCATGTCTGTAGCATTCCATTGAACAGACTTGTAGCCTCCTTCCTGGATGGTGTTAACAAGTTGGGTTACCACCCTGCCCATCAGGTCGTAAATCGTGAGTGTAACCTGTGCCTGTTCTGGGAGGTCGTATCTGAGGCTTGTGATTGGGTTGAAGGGATTTGGATAAGCGGAATGTAAGACAAATTTTTGCGGAATTGTGGTAGATTGTGATTTTCTCAATATCAATTTTTCAATATCGGAATCCAAAGTGATTTTTTTCTTACCATTCATTGGGATTGCCGCACTCCACTTCGTTTCGTTCGAAATTACAGGGACTAACTCCCAAACCTCACCATCTTTTATATTACAGTCAAACGTAAGTGGATTGCCATCACTCATTACTTCAATTACACATTCGTCTGAAGAGCAGAGTTTGGCGTCATCGGAAAAGCGGATATCAAAAGCCCCTGAGGGAGGTTTAGGAGGTAAGCTGTAGCTCAGTTTTTCTCTGGCTGACAGTTCAATACCAAAGTATAAGTCCGTACTATTTACGGTGAAGCTGTTCGCTTTAGCTTTACGACTAAAATCCCTTGGTGCAGTTTTCGCTAATGCTCCGCTGGTTAAGGTAATATCTCCAGCCTGGAATGCACGGAGCCAGTAGCCGTAGCCTGGAACAATTATATCTGTTTCTACATATCCTTCATTGAAGCCGTACAGAGTACCTGGAACTAAAACACTGTCTGGATCAGAAACAGAATAGATGGATACATCTCCTGACAGCCCAGAAACAAGGTTCCAGTCTTCATTTAAACTGAGAGTAAGTTCATTTATTGGTGTTCCATCAATGGCGGTACTGCCAGCATTTGCAAATCGTAACCAGTACCCCTCGCCTGGGGCAAGGTCAGATCCAGATATGTATCCATCATCAAAAGAGTATAATGTTCCCTCTATTGACTCAGGGAATAAAAAACCGTACGAAGCATCTTCAACCTCAAGGGGCAAACCGACTAGGTTCCAGTCCACCTGGTGGAAAATTTCAATCGAAATCGCTGAGGTGTAATCCGATTCAAAGACTCCCATATCGACTATCGCATCACCATCTCCATTGCCATCCCATATTCGCTGGAAACCATCCAGGTCGGTTTCTGACACGACAGCGGAATTATCCCCTGTATCGACGCAGGGTGAATCAAATACCAGATGAAGATCTCTCTCCTGGGGATCAACAAAATCAGGTGCGGAACTGATATTCCCTTCACCCTGCCAGCCACCTTCGATGCACGAATAAGAGACCTGGACACGATGATCATCCGGATCCATATTCAGTGCCTGATTATCGTAGAAAACAATCGTATTTTCAATGATCATTGATTCAAATGATGCGCTTGCGATAATCCCTGTTTCTGCATTATAAGCAATTGTAGAGTTCACAACATGCACATCACCATAATTGCTTGCCACTATTCCAAAGCTGGAATTGTCAACAATCAGGCAATCAAAAATATTGATTTTCCCATATGTGCACAGCCCGCCTCCTATCGCTGCAGAGTTCCCCGATATGATCGAATGGGTCAACACTGCAGCACTGTCACTAGAGCAATAAAAACCTCCGCCGCGAACTTCAGAAACATTATTTTGGATTACACAATGATCAATAGTCGGCTCAGCGCTGTCACCAATGTAAACACCTCCGCCGCTTGCTGTAGCATAACCCCCCTGGATTGTAAATCCTACTATATGCGGAAACCATTGAGCTCCTCCACTATTGAACGTGACCACCGTTCCACTTTGATTACCATCGATCACGGTTTGAGAAATATAGCCGGTATCACCTGTAACAAGGTAAATTGAACCAATGGTAATACTGATGCTGCTGAGACTGATATTTTCCACATAGGTGCCGGGGTGGACCAAAATTGTATCGCCATCAGCGGACACAAGAATTCCATACTGAATTGTGGCAAATGGATTCGCTATCGAACCGTCTCCCTCTTCATCTGAACCGGTGGTCGATATATACAGAATATTCTCTGAAAACGGAAGATACGTGGCAGTAATATAATTTGCCTTTGTTTTAATTGCAGATGCCCCGCTGGCGTCCGTCACTGCTAAGCTCACTGTATAGACACCCTCATCCTCATAGATGTGAACTGGATTCTGTTCTATGCTTTCATCACCATCACCAAAATCCCAGTGAAAACCAGTTACCTCATAATCCTCAGGTATGGATTCATCAGTAAAACTCACTTCAAGAGGAGGATTCCCAAAGACCGGGGTTCCAGAAAAATCCGATACCAGTCCAGTAGCATGAATAAAATCCTCTTTCGTTTCAGTAGATGATAATCCATATTCATCAGTTACCGTGAGGCTCACTGTGTACATACCTCCCTCTTCATAAACATAGGTGGGATTCTGTTCCGTACTTTCACCTCCATCACCAAAGCTCCAGTCGTATTCCACAATTTGGCTGGATCCTTCGCTCGACATATCGCTGAATGTCACAGTTAAAGGATAATCACCAATCACTGGCTCTCCAGTAAAATCTGCTGTTGGTCCCTCTTCAAATGCCGCTAAAAATGCAAGCTTGGTACCCTGGAGGATTTCTTTTGTATCCAAATCCTGGATAAAGGCTACAAACTCAATATGCTGCCAGACCCAGGTATCCTCCAAAACAAACGATAAAAGGACATTTTGAGTATTACTGTCTGTGAAATCTAAAGGTGCTCCATTTTCATCCGGACTCATTAACCTCTCTACAAAATTAAGCTCTGTCTGCCCCTGCCAATTCTCAGGAATTTCAGATTCTGTAGCTACAAAGTGAAGCACAATATTTTCACTGGATGTTTCTGCTACCTTCTCAACAGTTATAGCAGCAAAAAATCCCTGGCCGGTATCATCTATGTTTAAAGTGATAACAAAAGAAGACGGAATAGATTTTCTCAGTTCATATATTGGCAGATAGGCTGAATACATGCTATTGGATTGGCTCCCGCCGACATAGGATTCTACACCATCAAATATGGCCGTGGGGAAACCCGTTATACCATAATAATCTATTCTGCTGTCACTATAATCATTGGTGTAATCATCTCCGTTATGATATTCAATTACTGCAACATCATGGCCATTTTCAATCAAATCATCCGCACCCATTGCAGCACCAGGACAAAACTGGCACCAGGTACCTGTACCTATTTCAAGCACTACCATGTCCCTTTCTACTTGTTGAGAACAAATTGGTACACAGAATGCCAACACGAACAAAACACGAAATGATCTCATAAATATACTCTCTTCATCCCTACAATTTCCCCAGAAGAATCAATTTGGAATAGTAATCAGCAGGTTATATGCAAAACAGCATTGGTTCCTGTACCTGCTGTTGCCAGATAATCGCACGCTTCTGCTGTTTTCATGATTTTCAACTCAATTCCCCTCTTTTTTGCTTCTGCTTTCATATCATCGGTAACAGGAAGACTACTATAAAATCCCGTTCCTATCACCAATTCAGTGCAGTTCCATGGGATATTTTCTGATGGTGTCAGAGGCGTATGTCCAAAATGTGCTTTGTGCTCCTTGCTTTTGCCTTTTTCTCTTTTCATAATATTGCCCCTATCCACTACCACATCCCTGTTGTATAGTTCTCCGTCAATTTCAATTCTTCCGAATGTTGCATAATGATATTTCATTTTGTACTCCTTTATTTGAGCAAGAGACGGTTCATTTTGACTTCCTCTAGTTAAACGAATTCGATGTTAACAGGTTGAATTTCTGGGTGTTCCACCAATGCTCAAAGTTAACTTTAAATGATATTAAAATTTTATTTATAAGTAAAAACTCCATATAGAAATATAAATAGAAAAAAGAAAAACAAAAAACCCAACCGAAGCCACAAACAAAAAAACCCCGCTAATACGGGGCTCCTTGCTTAAAAATTGTCTTTTTAATTTTCCCAGGGGAGTCAATTTGTAATAGATAGCTGTGTTTCCATTTTAATCTAATAATTCAGTAATGATTGGTTAGTGTCCTTCAATCCCTTTTACCGTTCCATCTTTGTTATAATAAGTCCATTTCCCATCTAACTCTCCATATTTACAGCTGCTTTCAAACTCTATCTGTCCATTCTCATACCATACAGTCAATTTCCCATCTAATTCCCCATCCTTGAGAGTCAATTCATTCTTTTTCTGTCTATTTTCAAACCAAGAAGTATATCCCTCTCCATTTTCTGATCGCTCCAAGTCTTCTTGAGTACGTTTCAATAAGCCTGATATCTCGTTAATACGAGCATCAACTTCTGCTCTCTGTTTCATCTCCTTAAGGGTCTTCTCCTTCTCAGCAGCAGCCTTCTCTGCAGCAACCTTCTCTGCAGCAACCTTCTCTGCAGAAGCCTTCTCTGCAGCAGCCTTTTTGAGTTTAGCTATTTCTGCAGCGGCCTTCTCTGTGGCAGCCTTCTCTGCGGCAGCTTTCTTTGCAGCAGCCTCTTTGAGTTTAGCTATTTCAGCAGCAGCCTTCTCTGCAGCAACCTTCAAAGCCGCCTTCTCTGCAGCAACCTTTTCTGCGGCAGCCTTCTTGAGTTTAGCTATTCTAGCAGCAGCTCTTTCTTTTTCAGCATTCAATTCTTCCTGTAGATTTTGAATTTCCAACTCGTATTCAGATTTTTTTACCTTCAAATGCTCTTCAACTTCTTCTTGAACCTCGGTTTTTGTTTCTGTTTCCAGTTCTTTTTTAATCTCTGCTTGTATTACTTTTTTTGTGGTTCCATCATCATTGTAATAAGTCCATTCCCCTAATAATTTATCATTACGACAGACTCCTTCCATCTTCTTCTGACCATTTTCATGCCAAAAAGTAAATTGACCGTCCTTTAGCCCTTTCTTGAAATTTCCTTCGATTTTTCTGTTTCCATTGGGCCACCACACTGACCAGCTTTGGTTTCTTTTCCCCTTATTGTGGAAATAATGACGTTCTTTCTCACCATTTTTATACCAGGAGATCCATTCCCCGTGCTCTTGTCCATCTTGGTAATAACAACCAAGTTTCTTTTGTCCATTTTTATGCCAAATAGTAAACTGACCGTCCTTTAGCCCCTCCTTGTAATTGCCTTCAATTTTTCTGTTGCCATTGGACCACCACGCTGACCAGGTTTGGTCTCTTTTACCTTCGTTGTAGAAATAATGACGTTTCTTCTGGCCATTTTTATACCAGACAATCCATGCTCCGTGTTTTCGTCCATTTTTATAAAAACAATCAAGTTTCTCCCGTCCATTCTCATACCAGATAGTAAACTGACCATGCTTTAGCCCCTGCTCATAATTTCCTTCAGTTTTTCTGTTGCCATTGGACCACCACGCTGACCAGGTTTGGTCTCTTTTACCTTCGTTGTAGAAATAATGACGTTTCTTCTGGCCATTTTCATACCATTCCACTCTTTCCTGGTCAAATTCACCGTTCACATATTGATATTTAGCATTCACCTTCCTGCTGGGGTAGTAAATAATCCATTTCCCATTTCTCCCGTTTTGAGGGATTCCTAATATTGGACTGATATTGCCTCCATCACCCCTGAGGAACCGACCTTTTGCTTTTGTAATGCCATCAAGGTAGTAATACGTCCATATCCCACTCATAAATCCATCTTTATATCTACCTTTTATCTTTGGATTTCCATTATCATAAAAGTCTCCAACTACACCTGTGTAAGGCTTTTCTCTTCCAAGCACATATACTAAACCGCCACGGGTATCTAAATCTTTCCATAGAACCTGTGAAAACAGAGGGGTGATAAAAACAAGTGAAGTGATAAAAAATAAGGTTCTTTTCATTTTAGTCTTTTAAAGATGGCCTATATAACTTACCCAGAGGAATCAGTTTGCAGTGTTACCCATAAACATGGCCGCACTTGCTTTAAGACAAGCACCAGTAATAAATCCTATTATGTATTGTTTCATCTTGTCCTTCTAAATAGTGTATAAAATTACTCCAAAATCAATTTATATCAATCAGTTCACTATAAGCAATACTCATTTCAATTTACACAGAGGAAGTAATTTGTAGTGTCAATCACAATTGGGGGTGTCTTGTTCTCCCACATAATCTTCAACACAGGATGGATATGGAGGACAGAGTTGATTGTCGGTAAGATGTATCCAACAACCATTATCAACTAACTGGCAGATACTTTCAGGGATATCTCCCGTGAGTTCATTATATCCTAATGTCAAATAAATCAGATTTGTTAGATTACCAATCTCCGGTGGTATTGTACCTGCGAGTTGATTAGACAATAAATCCAAATGAGTCAAATTTGTTAGATTACCAATCTCCGGTGGTATTGTACCTGTAAATTGATTAGACCATAAATACAAATGAGTCAAATTTGTTAGATTACCAATCTCCGGTGGTATTGTACCTGTAAGCTCATTAGCTAATAAATCCAAATGAGTCAAATTTGTTAGATAACCAATCTCTGGTGGTATTGTACCTGTGAATTGATTCCAACCTAAACCCAAAAAAGTCAGGTTTGTAAGATTACTAATCTCAGAAGGTATCACATCCGATAATTCATTATCTTCACATTGTAAATAAGTTAATCTTCCCTCTTCCCATCGTTGATAACCCAATTCCAAAGGTTCAATTACACCACTGCTATCAGTATCTAAATACCAGTCAATGGTTTTAGAACTGTTATCAATAAAAATTTGAAGAACATCCAAATCAGATTGATAGTAACATTCTCCATCTATTTCTGTATATCCATTGTCACAAAACGAACAATTGGTGGGGTCTTGTTCTCCTACATAGGCTTTTATACAGGAAGGGTATGAGGGACAGAGCTGGTTGTTTGTGATTTTTAATTTATAAGAACTATCCCAGTCCAAATTCAATTCACATATACTTTCTGGTATCTCCCCCGAAAGTTGATTAGAATTTAAGTACAAAGAACTCAGATTTGTCAGTTCACCAATCTCAGATGGGATTGAACCTGTGAGTTGGTTATGATCTAACCACAACACAGTCAAACTTAAAAGATTACCAATCTCTGGGGGGATTGAACCTGTAAGTTGATTATAGCCTAAAATCAAATAAGTCAGATTTGTAAGATTACCAAGCTCTGGGGGGATTTCTCCTGATATCTCACAACGGTTCCAACCGTTATCATTCCAATAACACCAAAATTCCGTCATCTTTCCATCCTCCCACTTTTGATCACCTAACTCCAACGGTTCAATTACACCACTACTATCAGTATCCAAATCCCAGTTAATGGTTTCTGAACTGTTATCAATGAAGATCTGAAGAACATCCAATTCAGATTGGTAATAACAATCTCCATCTATCTTTGTATACCCTTCGTCACAAGGTGAACAATTGGTGGTGTCTTGTTCTCCTACATAGTCTTCTACACATGGGGGATATGGGGAACAGAGCTGGTTTTCGGATAAATTAAAATCATAATCATCAGCAAAATTAAGAGTTAAATCACATATGCCCTCTGGTATCTCCCCCGTCAGTTGATTAGAGCCTAAATACAAATGAGTCAAATTTGTTAGATTACTAATCTCAGATGGGATTGAACCTGTGAGTTTATTAAGTCCTAAACCCAAAAAAGTCAGATTTGTCAGTTCACCAATCTCAGATGGGATTTCTCCTGATATTTCACAACGATTCCAACCGTTATCATCCCAATAACACCAAAATTCAGTTATCCGGCCATCTACCCACTTCTGATCACCTAACTCCAACGGTTCAATCATCCCACTACTGTCAATATCCATATCCATATTAATAGTTGAATCACTATTATCTATAAAAATCTGCAGAACATCCAAATCAGATTGATAGTAACAATCTCCATCTATTTCTGTATGCCCTTCATTACACTGACCCCACACCCAACTAAGTGAAAGAATAACACAGATAATAAATGATTTAATCAGTTTTTTCATCTTTTCAATTTATCCAGAGGAATCAATTTACTTCAACAGCGCCATCTTCTTCGTCCGCACAAACTCTCTTGAACTAAGTTATTGATTCATTATTCTTCTAAGTATTTCCTTATCATCTATTAATAGACCTGAATTAGTCAACCTGGGAGTCATTGTTTTCAAATTAGGGTTGCGTTTAAATACACTTTTGAACACAGGCAGTGCATCTTCTAATCGACCACCATTCACCAAAGCAATAGCGGACCAGTAGGGTAGTTCTGCATTTTCAGGATAAAATTCTGTTGCTTTAGAATATTCTGATAGGGCTTTTTCAATTTCTTTCGTTTCCATATACTGATCACCCATATTGGCATGCTGGTAGGCACGATGTATCCTTATCAATCTCTTTAATTCAACTAAGGGAGTAGGGTGATCTTCAATTCGTAAACTTAATAGTGTATCTTTCCAGTCTACACCAGTTGGATCACCTGATACAATAAGCATTGCAGCAGACTGCTTACCGCGGATATCCCCACCTTCTGTTTCTGCGGCTTCCAGAGCAGCCATCATTCTGTCAGCAAGGTCACCTTTAGAATTCTCAAATGCATTTGCCATAGCTTTGGGAACTGTGCCATTAGCCATCATATTTGCCTGAACAGAATAATTATCCCCAGTAACATGTCCAGCATGCTTTATACAGCGCTTACCTGTATGCACTGCGACATTTCCGTTGAAATCGATCATACCCACTTGACGAAGATCCTCCCCATCATCCTGAGAGGTTAAGATCCTCAAAACTTCTGTAGCTGTCATTCCAGATTCCATCAGTTTCAAACCCTCTGGACCATAATCCACTTTTACAAATGATTGGGTGGCTACTGCTCCAACACCTGCCTTAGCCCAAGGCACTAAAAAGCCCACCGAAAACCAGTGGCTCTGAACTGCAACACCCAATTGCCCTGTAGTTTCATCCATCGCTATAATAGAATATGTTGCTACAGGTCTTGATGGTAATAATTGTTGTGTAATTCCTGATGAAAATATGCACACGCATAATAAAGTCATATATTTTAACTTCATTAGTTTCTCCTTTTAATTAAAGCCATAAATAAAAGTCTCTTACCCGGAGGAATCAATTTGGAGTGCCAAAAATCAATATTAATGTCGAAGGGGTTTCTTACCCCCAATGCTCCAAAAGTAAGGTGGATCAGTGAGTTATATTGATTTGAATATCTATGTATTTTTCAGCATACAGAGGACGGGGTTTTTATACCATGTTATATATCGTATTATGCACTCTAATCCTGACGCAAATTTCCTTCTTTTCCCCGGACTCTGTGTTTCACCAAATTCCCGCCTTTATCCCACTCTTTTTCCGTAATTAATTCTCCAACCTTAAAAGTTCTTTCAATTTTCTTCTTTCCATCCTCATTCCACCAGGTCCATTTTCCGTCTTCTGCCCCATCCTTGAAAGTGCCTTCTCTCCACTTCTGTTCATTCTGATACCAAGAAGTCCATTTCCCATCTTGTTCCCCATTTGTGTATGTTCCTTTTTCCATAATCTGTCCCCTTATCCAATATGAAGTCCATAATCCATCTTTTTCTCCTTCCTTGTATGTTCCTTCTTCCTCCTTCTCTCCATTATCATACCACAATGTCCATAATCCGTCTGGTTTTCCATCCTTTAAAGTCCCTTCTGACTTCTGTCCATTCTCATCCCAAGAAGTCCATTTCCCATCTTGTTTCCCATCCTTGTAGGTTTGATGAGATTTTACTGTTGTATTTTTCCCGTCATAAAAAAATAAAAAACTTCCATCCTCACTATCCTCTTTTGTCGTCTTCCCTATATATTTCTGTCCATCTTTTTCCCAATAAGCCCACAATCCATCTGGTTTTCCATTCTTCCAAGTTCCTTCTGACATCTTCTGTCCACTCTCATACCATTCAGTCCGTTTTCCATCCCAGGGATATCCATATTTCCAAGTCAACTCAAAACTCTCTTTTCCATCTGGTGACCAAGAAGTCAAAATCCCATCTAATATCCCATCATTGAAAACTCCTTCTGACTTCTTCCGTCCATTCTCCCACCAAAAAGTCCATAAGTCATCTTTTTTTCCATCCAGATAATCTCCTTCTGATTCCTTATTTCCACTAGAGTAATAGGTTTCACCTTTAACTAATTCAATTCTATCTTTTGTCTTGTTATGATATTTAATCTCCTTTATCGCACCATTATCGTAGGTTGTGACCGAAAAAATGTTCTGTTGTGCTGCTGTTTTAGAACTCCAAACAATCAGCAGTAACGGTAGCATTGTTAGAGCTGTTTTCTTCATTTTATCTCCTTATCTCAATTTATCCAGGGGAATCAATTTGTAGCGATACTCAAACAGGAACTCAATCATTTTAATAATACAGTAAATACAAAAAAAGTAAATAATGATTCATACAAACAATACTCCATTTCCTGATCCAAAAATACAATTATATCATCAATATTTATATTACGGTATTACTACGCGCTTGGCAAGTCAATAATAAATTCTATAGATTCATAAAAAGGATTGATTTAGTAGTACCTGAGGGACAAACAACTCAATCCTCCATCCAGTTTCCTGAATTCCGACACATTAACAGTCCTGACTGAAAATCCTGATTTTTCCACTTTATCCCTTGTTTTTGGAAATCCTTCCGATAGAATGACCGTTTCATTTACAGAAATGGAATTAGCTGAATAGCTTTCTCCCGGCTCTGTTGTAATTATGGTAAACCCGTTGAAGTAATTACTCGTTATTGATTCCGGATCAATCAATATGCAATTATTCCCTATGTAAGAAACCGCTGACTTTAAATGAAGTCCCTGGTTCACAGAAATGATAGATCCTGTCATACCATTATTGCGTACAATTTCAATAAACTGTTCTGCTCCTAATTGGTTTGTCCTTTCAGAAATTCCTATGTAAAAGTGATTTTCCACTTCCAAAATATCACCACCCTCCAGTGTACCGGGATATTTGATTTTTTCTATTGTGTTGAATTCCCCTTGCAGCAGTTTTTCAACCACTTTGGTCTCTCCTCTTCTTGATTCTGCGCCGGGATTGGTAATGACAGCGCAGGACGGGATCAAAACAGCGGTGTCTTCAACAAACGTTGAATCAGGGTAATTTTCATCTGGCGGAAGTACAGTTATCTTTAACCCAAATTCTTTCAGAATCTTCACATAGTTTTGGTGCTGACGGAGAGCTTTTGGATAGTCTGGTTTTCCTAAAGATGCAGTTGTGATTCCATATATAAAATTTTTATAAGGCGGGCAGACAATGGCATGGGTAAAATTCATTAAACTATTATTTTTGAAACCCTTTATTCCAAGTGCTTCTTGTTAATATTTTCCATCAACTAAGCGATAAGTCTTCTGTCTCCTCCCTTTCTTCTATCATACTCAACAGGGATTTGTTCTTTTCTTCTCTCTCTACTTCTTCTCTCTCCTTGTCTTCTGTCTCTCCTTCTCCTGTTACTATCAGTATTATCATTGATTTCCCCGGTTAAATTTTCTTCACCACTCATTTTAATCTCCTTTTAGTTAATTAAATCCACTAACAATACTATAAACAAAAGTTTCTCCAATTTACTTCAAGAGCACCATCGTCTTCACCTGCAGGAAATTATGTCCTGAGTATTTCGAAGGACCTCCTGCTTATATCTGGAATGGGGTTTAGTGGAAAATATATCTAGGGTAAAAGCCAGATCTTACTTCTTATGCTTATCAAGAAGCTTCTTGATGGCCAGTGCTCCGCCTGCCGCTGCCAGCAGTCCAAGCCCACCGATGGGTGCCTGGTCGGGTTCGCCGGGGAAGCTTGGCTGGGCTATTACAACTGTGATTAAGGGTAAAACAAATAAAGCGATTCGAGTGAGTGTCGTGAACATGTCCTGCTCCTACTTCAAAAAAGTTAATTTCTGGTTGAATGTTTTATTACTAGCTTTTAACTGCACAATGTACAGCCCTGCAGATAAGTTCTTTGGATCCCATGTGACCGCGTGACTGCCGGAGGGCAGTACTTTATTAATTAAGGTTTCCACCAGTTTCCCGGTTATATCATATATATATAAAGATGTATTACGATCCGTCGCGTCCGGAATATCAAATGAAATGGTTGTGCTGGGGTTAAACGGATTGGGATAGGCAGGGCGCAGGGCAAATGTCCCGGGGACATTGGCTGGCTCATCATTGGAAGTTAATGTGCTGTAGGCAACTGTTAAGGTAAACCGGCTCTCTCCTACCTGCGGATAAATATTTACACCCCCAGAGCCATAGGCAGGAAAACTGCCCTTCGCTTCTGTTGAAAATATTATCTCACTTTCTTCAGTGAGGTTTACAGCAGTCCCTGTAGCATTATCTGTTAAGGTTAATGATACATGCCCCGGGAGACTGCTTATATCCCACGTCATGGTTACATCATTTTCGTTTGTAACAAAGTTATAGTCAGCATCCACTGTCAAATACATGACGTCCAGCGGTATGGCTATGGAACCTTCATGGACATACGGCAGGTTGCTGATATCTAGTCCATTGCCTTCCGCATAGCTGATACCCACCACCCGTTCACTGGCTGTCATGGGCAGCAGTTTATAGGCATCAGCATTGTCCATGCCTGCTTCCCCGTTGGTCATGAAAGAGACAAAGGTATTGTCCTCATAGTCTTCTCCGGAAGAAATGGCAAAGCTCATGCTGCCGGTGCTGTCATTCATTGTTTTGTAGAATGTGCCAGCGGTGGTGGATTTATCTGCTACATCAATAGTAATGGATCCTGTACCGCCGCTGGCTTGCACCCAGAAGCCCTGAAAAGGTGCGATCAGTCCATTGGACAGTGATCCTGCGGAACCGTTCCAAGAAATGTAACCTGCTCCCCCGGATTTAGCATTATCGTAGACATAGGCTGATGTTGCCAGGTTGGTTTTGCTCACATCATCCCAGTCAATAGTGGCGACATAGAGGTTGCCTATCAAGGCCCATCCACCATCTGCAATACTGCCCACCGTAGCACTGCTGTTGTTGGCGGTACCGTTTACACTCAATGTGACCGCAAGATCGTCATCGCCGTCGTTATCTGTATCAGCGTAGACATAAACCAGGAAACCTGCCCCAGCTGTCAAGGATGCTGTAGATAGATTGGATAAGGCCGACCAACTCTGGCCGGCCACACTGTATGTCCAGACATTGGCATCACCGCTGGTCACGTCTCCCCCGGTCATACCTTGAATCCAGAGTTCAGCTAAAAGATCGCTATAAATAGTACCTGAAACAGGACTGGACATCATTCGAAAACCAGACGTGCCGGAAATGGAGACTGTATTTAAAACGGCATCGCCGTCAATGTTTACAAATGCTGGTTTAGACCAACTACCATCATCCACGCCATTAAAAGGATTATCACCACCGGTTTGTACAGTGAAGGTAGCCGAACTGCTATTTCCCGTATTCCTGTAGTATTTTATGGAGCCATTATATTCCCCAATAAAACAGTCATAGTCACCATCACCATCTATATCAACAAAAACAGGTGTAGATTTGGTTCCTACATCCACGTCATCAAAAGGATCATCGTCGCTCCCTGTTGTCAAAGTAAAGGTGGGTGAAGTGCTGTTGCCCGTGTTTTTATAGTAGTTTATGTTGCCATCATTTTCGCCAATGAAGCAGTCATAGTCGCCATCGCCATCTATATCCACAAATGCAGGTGCAGCTTTGATACCTACATCCACACCATAAAAAGGATTAGGATCCGCCGAACCAGCATTACCATCCCATTCAACAAAGGTAGGCGAACTGCTACTCCCCGTATTCTTGTAGTAGTAAGTTAAACCATCATGTCCCCCAATGAAGCAGTCCTGATCCCCATCGCCATCTATATCAACAAATTCAAGGCTAGAGTGCATACCTACATCCTCACCATTTAAAGGATTACTACCACCGGTGACCGCAGAAAAACTGGTGGACGCGGCACCGGAATTCTGTCGCTCGTAATAATTAACATTGCCCGTCTCTTCACCGATAAAACAGTCATAATCGGTCTGGGCAGTGATAATCGTGATCCCCGGTACTGACAATAGGATGATTTGGACTATTTTATTTCTCATGATTTCTCTTCACTTAATAAAGGTTATTTTCTGTTTGAATATTTTCTGTCCTGTCTTTAGTTGTACAATATACAGGCCTGATGCCAGGTTTTGCGGATTCCATTGTATACTATGATTGCCGGCAGGAAGCACTTCATTGATCAATGTTTCTACCAATTGTCCCTTGATATCATACAATTGTAAAGATACAACATATCGTGACTCTGGCGGAATATCAAATGAAATGGTTGTGCTGGGATTAAACGGATTTGGATAGGCCGGATGCAGGGCAAATGTCCCGGGAAGATTGGCTGGCTCATCATTGGAAGTTAATGCGCTGTAGGCCACGGTTAATGTGAACCGGCTCTCCCCAACCTGCGGATAAATATTTACACCCCCAGAGCCATAGGCAGGAAAACTGCCCTTCGCTTCTGTTGAAAAGGTTATCTCACTTTCTTCAGTAAGGTTTACAGCACTCCCTGTAACATTATCTGTTAAGGTTAATGATACATGACCCGGGAGGCTGCTTATATCCCAGGTCATGGTTACATCATTTTCATTTGTAACAAAGTTATAATCGTCATCCAGCGTCAAATACATGACGTCCAGCGGTATGGAGATGGAACCATCATGATTGTAGGGCAGATTGCTGATATCCAGGCCATTGCCTTCCGCATAAGAAATCCCCACCACCCGTTCACTGGGAGTCATGGGCAAGAGTTTATAGGCATCGGCATTGTCCATGCCTGCTTCCCCACTGTTCATAAAGGAGACGAAAGTTTTATTGCTATACTCCCCGGAAGTAATGGAAAAGCTCATGCTCCCGGTGTTGTCAGCCATTGTTTTGTAAAATGTGCCGGCAGAACCGGACTTGCAGTCTGAAGTGAAGGCAAAGCTGGTGCCGCTAGAGCCGGACTGTATCCAGAAGCCCTGGTAGGGAGCAATAAGGCCGCTGGATAGATCTCCTGAAGAACCATTCCAGGTGTTATACTGCGAGTTGGCATCATCGTAAACGTAAACAACAGCGGTGTAGTTGCTGTTGTCTGTGAAAAGCTGGTCAGCAGAAATGGTGGATGCGAAAGGGTTCCCCAGCAGGTTCCACTCACTGGCAGTGGTGCTTCTGGTTACTGTGGCACTGTTCTCTGTGCCGGCAACACTCAACGTTACTGACAGGTCATCATCGCCATCATTATCAGTGTCTGAAAAAACATAGACCAGAAATCCCTGCCCGGCAGTGAGGGATGCTGTATTCAGGTTGGTAAGCGCCGACCATTCTGGTGTGGAAGCATCATAGGTCCAGACATTAGCAGTGCCGGATTCTGTATCCCCATTCGTCATCCCCTGAATCCAAAGATCACCCAAAATGTCATCATAAACTGTACCCGCTATAGGGCTCGACATCATGCGGAAACCGTCATCACCGCTGATTGTTACATGTGGTGACAAATAAGCATCACTATCTGTGGCCTGGCCAATAGCCAGATATTCATCTGATAATGATACACTGCTAAAGGTGACCGCATCACCAGATTTACTAGATCCTGATGCCAGGATACTAAAGTCACCGCTGGTCCCGGCACGATTCAGCAGTTTATAATCTGATGCTGTACCCGCTGTAACCGTATAACCAGTAGCATCACTAATATCAATTGTAACATCCGCAGCTACGGTATTTGATTCATCTACATACCAGATCCGTTCCGAACGGACCTCAACACCGGAAGGCAGGTCAGACGTGGATGTACCCGCAGTATTATTATTGCCAAAAACAGCAAAGTTTGCATCGGTAAGCGCAGTGCCCACTACCATAGTTAAACCATCCGACGCATCAGAAGCTGATGTTCCACTCCCTTTCCAAAGTGCTTCCGCATCTGTAGTATAACCGCTGGTCAGGACGCCTATGGGTGCATCGGAGGTTATCCAGTCGCTATTTGCCATATTTACCATTGTTCCAGTATTATCATTCTCACTATTGTCCGTAATTGTTGTACCAGAACCATCGGACATCTTATAATACGCTTCAAGGCCTGTTTCATCTCCGTCCAGTAACACATGAATATTATCCGCAATCTGCGCTTCGGTTCGGGCAACGCTCCAAATCCGTACTTCGTCAAGGTAGCCATCGAAATAATTACTTTCATCACTGTCATGAAATCTTCCAAGGTAGAATTTGTCTGGTGAAGGATTCCAATCAATGTTTCCTGAATGTGTCTCTGACGTTGATAAAACACCATTTTTATAAAAACAAATTGTAGTACCATCGTACGTGCCCGCCACATGAGTCCATTGCCATTTTGTGAGAAATGCATACGGGTCAGTAGCCCAATCCCCTTCTGACATACCTACACGAGCTACTCTGATACTCCATTTAGTAGAACTTGCACCCTTGCAAAACAAATCATAACCAGATTCAGTAGCACCATTATCCGTCGCATAACTTACAGCACTTTCCCAGTTTTCGTTTGTATGGACGTATATCCAAGCCTCAAGGGTAATTGCTGATGTTGGGCGTAGTGATGAGTTTGTTCCGTGTTTTGAATAATCATTCGACCCATCAAAATCCAATGCATAGCCACCGCCCTGGGCCATTACAATAGTAATTAAGAGTGATACAACTATAGCTCTGTGAACGAGTTTTGTAAGCATATCTTGTTTCTACTTCAAAAAAGTTAGTTTCTGGTTGAATATTTTATTACCGGCTTTTAACTGCACAATGTACACAACTTGTCTTTTACAACAATTTATTCAGTATCATGCAAGAATTTATTAGTGGAGCAGCATAGTACACTATTATTATTTAGATAATCTCGATAGTTTATTATAAATTCAACCTTATCAATAGCGATAACTATCGATGATTATTAAAGGATAACAAAATGCTCTTCAGCAAAGGAACTGATTACTCCATTTTAATTATGGGTTATTTGTCATCATTAACTAGTAATGAATTAAAGAGTAAATCTCAAATTTCAGAGAAATTAAATTTACCGCGTGAATTTGTTTCACAACTTCTACAGCGATTACATAATGCTGGGTTGATACATGCTGTACGCGGCCGCAGCGGAGGATACAAATTAAGAACATCGCCAAAAAATATTACCCTAAAAGATGTGGTTGAGGCGATCGACGGAAAACTACAAACAGTCGATTGCCTTTCTGAACATGCCAAAGGTTGCAACCGAGTGGGTTTCTGTACACCGATTATAAAGGAATTGTATCTCCTTGAAGAAAAAATTAATAAAAATCTGGAGCTTATAAACTTCAGTAAAATGAAAGTCACTGTGTAAATCAATATAATGAACGTCGAAAAGAAAATACCCGGCCAGAAAGAAAAACCAGTACCTCCTTTGGCGTGGGCCTTACTTCAATAGCACAATCTTTTTAGTCTGTACAAAGCTACCGGCACGAACCTGGTAAAGATATACACCTGCACTTACAGGCTTGCCGAAAGAATCAGTAGCATCCCATTGTACTGACTTGAATCCTGGTTCCTGGGTGGTGTTCACAAGCTGGGTTACTTCCCTGCCCATAAGGTCGTATACTGTGAGCGTAACCTGTGTATCCTCTGGGAGGTTGTAGCGTAGGGTTGTGATTGGATTGAAGGGATTGGGATAGGCAGGATGCAAGGTGAAGGTAGTTGGAACGGTTGATGTGGACTTTCTTAAAATCCACTGATTGACTTCTGAATCCAAAGTTAACTGCCCTTGATCAGATAATGGGATTGCCGCACTCCACTTTGTTCCATTCACAATGACAGGAATGATTTCCCATTGTTCCTTATTTTGGATATCGTACTGAATTTCAAGTGTTTCTGTCGGGTTCATGATTTCAAGCACACCAGAATCTCCGCAAAATTTCCAGTTACCGGAAAAACGCACATCAAAGGCCCCGGCAGGCGGTTTAGGTGGTAAGCTGTAACTGAGTTTTTCATCTTCAGGGATTTCCACACCAAAATAGAGAGTCTGGTTGGCGAGTGTTAACGTGTTTGCATGTTCAAGCAGTGTAATTGTTTCGCGGGTGGTTTTTGCAGAAAGGGTTGAGTTTGATGAAATGGTGATTTCTCCATCTTCGTAACTCCGTAACCAGTAACCAATACCCGGATCAATCATTTCTGCATTAACATAAGTACCGTCAAAACCGTAGATCGTACCAGAAACAATGAGATCGTTTACGTCAATGATAATGTTGATATCCACAGATATGGAAATACCAGAGATAAGATTCCATCCTTCACTCAAGCTAATGGTAAGTTCATTTATCGGAATACCAATAAGAGCAGTACTGCCTGCATTATTGAATTTGAGCCAATAGCCATATCCCAGGATTAAGATACTGTCAGGTATGTATGTATTATCGAAAGAATATAATGTGCCCTCTATTGATTCAGGGAATAGATTAGAGTATGAAGCATTTTCAACTTCAAGAGGAAGACCAACAAGATTCCAGCCGGGAATATTTTCTACTTCGATGGAAATAAAATCATCCGTTGAATTAGGTGCGCCCGGCGACGGCTCATCAAGAAACATCCACTGATCAGAACCATCCGGCATTCTCCCAAAGG